>Ga0335073_10001588_pt1 | contig 30467 bp, 25 predicted proteins | sample Lox_Sample_22_FD_207093 | JGI IMG/M metagenome (GOLD analysis project Ga0335073, IMG submission 207093) | Soil microbial communities from Loxahatchee National Wildlife Refuge, Florida, United States - Lox_Sample_2.2 | ecosystem: Environmental > Terrestrial > Soil > Wetlands | place: USA... | reverse complement strand
CACGCGGCGCCCAGCAGAAGCGGCGGTTTATCGGAATATTCCGTGGCCTGGGCAAAAGCCGGATGGAATGAAATCGCGAGCAGTGCGGAGAAAGCTGTCGCTGCCAGGGAACGAAGCATGATTGAGAGTCGCATGTAACCGATTACCTCCTGAAGTCAGCTGAATCGCGAACAGGTGCAACATTCAACCGAAAATCAGCGGATCAAAACATCCGCAGCAGGATACGCGATTCCGTCGACCTTTGTATTGATCTGGGGCAGAGACGGCGTCAGCGTCAATACTTCGATCGCCTCATTTTGCAGCAGCGCCGTGTCCTCAACCTTCGCTCCCCGAGCGCTTGGGTTCCACGCAAGCGCCTCGGTGCTGGATAACTTCTGAGCGCCGTGGGGAGTGGCTATCCATTCGCGCTCCAGGTATCCGGCTGGGCCGCCTTGATGGTGCAGCTCTTCCTCGCCGGGGAAGCCGGCTTCGCGATACGCGGTCTGAGCCACAGCAAAGAGCGCGGCTGAAGTAGCGCCGGAGCGGCTTGCATGGAGAAGCTTGGCGTTTACCTCTGCGCTGGCTGCGAATCCGTCGATAAGCTGCTGTGGTGGACGGCCGAAGTGCATGAAGCGGGTGATCGAGATGGCGAGCCCCCATTTGCGGGCGCACAGGTTGAGCATTCCGAAGCGCTCAAGGACGGCGCCGCGCGCGACGGCGTGCTTGTACTTGCGGATGCGATCGTCAGTGGCCATCAGCAGCACCGATGGGACGATGGCTTCGGCGATCAGCCGCCCAGCGACGGCGGCGGCCATCTGGTCTTCGGTCATTCCGGGCGTGAGTTCCAGGAGCGTTTCGGCAGTTGCCGCTGCCGCGCGCTGTCCGAGCCAGCGGAAGCGCTCGACTTCGGCGGCAGTGAGCGGAGCGCGCAAGGGCGCAAAGTCGATCGGAGTAAACCCGTTTGCGGGCTGGTCCGTGCCAATGGTGCCGTCGCCTGCCAACCGCCGCGCTGCGGACAGAGGATTCTCGTGCCAGGAAGCGACGACCGGTTCGTAGCCGAGGCCGGGAAATTCCTCGTCGGCCATGCGCGCGGCCTCGTTGTTCGTAGTCAGGTAGTATTTGCGGCCGGTGCGCGTCAACAGCAGGGAAGCGACGGCGGTTTCAGACGGGATGGCGACTCGCGCATCGACCTGTCCGCCTGTGGCCCAGGCGATGTTCTCATTGCGCCGCAGCAGGATCGCGGAGAGCTGCGAGTCACCAAAGAGACGGGCGAGGCGGGACCACTTCTCGTCGAATTCCGAGGCGCGAAACTGCGGGCCGGTGATCGAGTCAAGGAGAGCCAGACTCGATATTGGAGAATGCGCCCGCTGTGGAAGGCTGCTCATGGTTCTCCTGAAAATCGATTTTCTTAGGATGTTACGTCCAGAATTCAATGTAAATGGGCCGGACCCGCGAAGCAAAGTGGGGCAGTAGGCGCAAAGATTTCGTGACAGGTGAAACAGGCTGAATCTGGTTGACCGAGTCTTTGATACCGGTTACGACTCACAGATTGTGCGGCACCTGGCACCCCACTCAAGCCAAAAGAAGGCTTGAATGGGCCAACCCGTCCCGGCTAATTATCGACAGGGCGCCCAAAGCACAGAACATATCCATTGTTATCAGCGATTTCGAAGGCTCTCAATCCGTCGCTCGTGTTGTCCAGTTCGCGATGCATTGGGACTTGTCGGGACAGGAACTCTGTATACAGCGCGTCGGGATCGCTGGCGAAGATGTAAGCGTCCCATCTGGCCCATTCGTGGCGCGAATGGTTCGGCTGTGGATGGACCTCGGGCGTGATGTGCTTCAACATGAGCATGATCTGGTCGCGTCCGACGATGGCAAAGAAGTCATCGCCACCTCCTTCACCTTGTTCATAAAGGCGTTTGAAGCCCAGTCTGGATTGGTAGAACTCAAGGGTTTCGCTCAAATCGTCCACGATAAAGAAGGGAGTAACGCTGTTCAGCATGCCGAGAGGCTCCAGAAGGCGAATATATAGCACCTGTCTGCCTTGCCGCCAGCAGGATGGGAGAGCTTTATTTCTGCTGAATAAGGTGGCGCGGAGGTGCCCGACGCGCGTCGTGAGTGATCCGCTGCGGTCTTTGATCTTGAGCGGATGGGCCTACGGCAGTAAGGTCGCCGTCTTTCGATGGCGGTTCTTGTTCAGAGGGCTGAAGCCTTCTGCTTCTACCTGGAGGTGCTTTCGCACCTCTTCTTGTCTTTTTTCTTTGCGGTGGTTGGCTTAGTTCTTGGAGCTGCCCCACTCAAGCCAAAAGAAGGCTTGAATGGGCCACCGTCCTCTTCTTGTTTTTTTGGTTCCAATTTGATTGCAGATTTGGACGTCAAGACGTGGCAAAACGTAGCTTGATTTTTGGCATTGCAGAATCAATCGCTCAGAACTTATTCTGTGCGGAAGCCAGTAGTGACTTCTAGGCAAGAGGGAAGATGAAACGAGTAAGTTCTGTTGTATTTTTTGCATGTTTTCTGTTTGGTTCTGCGTTGATCGTTCCGGCTCAAACCAATCCGCCAAAACAGCAGCCTTGCGTAATTCTCAAGCGCATGGGTCCAGCGGACGAAGTAACCAGCCATCTGTACAGTTTTGGAATCCGTGGCAAGCAATTCCAATTCGAAGATGGCCAGCTACCCGAGGGCGTCAAATTCCATGGCCGCTTGACCGATAACGATGTCCGTACGATCGAGAAGGCGGGTGGTCGCGTCGAGATTGTTGACGCTCATTACACAGATCAGGAATTGGAAGAGGCTCATAAGCGATGTGGTATTGCTGCGCCAGACACGAAAGGTACCGATGCTAAAACTTCTTTGACGATCAAATCCACACCCGATGGCGCGGATATCACAGTGGACGGAAAATATTCTGGAAGTACTCCATCCAAGCTTATGTTTACGACTGGTGAACATACGATCGTGGTCGAGGAAGCTGGCTATACTACTTGGCAGCGAACGATTACTATCACGCCGGGAAATGAGATCAACATCAATGCTGTGCTGGATAAGAAGCCATCCGCAAATGCACAATGATAGGGTTGAGCACTCTATCAAGCTTTTGTGTCCGCGCGATGGTAGTCGTTACGGATTGCTGAGGCTCCAGAAGCGAGACTTAGATCATCCCTCACCGCCTACCAGTGTCGATATGGAGCATTAGAGTGCTCTATCTGGAAGTTAGTATGACCATGGGATCTTAGCAGCTCCTCTACCGCCTTCAGAGACAAGTCTTTGTGCGGTGTTGGGCCGATTGTGATCCTCTTAATGAAATCAGTTTCCAATTTGCGAAGGTTGATCTCGCGATAGGGGATCAACATGGATTTGCCCGGACGAAAGCTTAGGCCAGGAATCGGATTTTCAGGCCCATAAAGTATTCTCTCGACAGCCGGGCTTAGCTCATGTCGGGGCTTTGGCGGTGGAAGAGAAAAACTGGAGAGAGTTAACCGCCATTCGTTTTCTTCCTTAAATGAATTATGTTTATATGCCCAGGCGAACGCTGACATCAACGTGCTGAACATTCGCTCTTTAGTCAGTCCGGGAGATTCCACAGGGGATTTCCATCCGCCGACTATTATTTCGTCGAATTTCTCGGCATCGTCTTCCGATAGGTACTGGATTGGCATAACGCTTGCCGTTAGCTTGCTTGGGACCGGATCGGAATTGTGTTGATTTACGAAATCCTCTAGCAGAAGGCCAGAGAATCCGATGCTAAACCCGATGCCGTTAGGACAATAACCGCGCCATTGGCTCAGCCTGTCGCCTCCATCTGCAGAAAATGAGGCGACGAATGTCTCAAGATCGGCTCTAAATCCGAGCAGGGACAGAAGACGTTCACGCTCAGCCTTCTCTAATTGAGCTGAAGTACGAATGCGACGATCCACACGGACCTTTAAGAGATTCCAAAGAAATTCGTATTCAAGACTGTCGTTCAGGTACTTAATATGAGACAGCCAGAGTTTTCCTGTCCTGACAATTCCTAGTAGCCCTTCCATCGTTGTGTAGTGATATAGGACATCTGGTATTGGTTTACGCTTTTGCAGCGTCATTTCATCGAACATTTGGTGTGCTGCACTCATGATCTGCTAGTCTAGCGCGCCTAGCTAATCGTAGAATTTTCTCTAACGACTGCCTGTCGTAGTTGTCGGTGAGGCAGGGGTTGCTTCGCGTATCAGCAATGCCATTCTTGGGAAGGTGAAGCTGCCTCCGGCGTCGTCGATTACGTTGACCTGACAGGTGTAGAGGCCCGGCTTCAGGTCTGTTAATGGGACGTCGAACTGGAAGGCTATGGCGTCGCGTGTGGGCACGTTGAGTTGCGTCGCCTGGACGAGTGGGGTTTCGTAGACCTTCAATCCGTTGCTTAGAAATTCAATGCTGGTGAAGACTCGGACTGGGGTGGTGGCGGTGTCTTTGCTGTTCTTGCTTTTCTTGGCAGCGTTGTTGTCGGCGGCGGGTTGATCTGTAACTGTGGCGGTTGCTTTTGCCGGGTTGTAGATCTCGTAGAGGAAATATAAGTGCTGGTTTTGGCGGAAGACGTGCGGAACGTTCGGCACGACTTCCTGGCCGTCGTGGATGAGCGGGTTGTCGGCGTGTTTGGCTGCGGGGATCCTCTGGCTGGCGAGGACGACGGAGCTGAGCTTGACGGGCGCTTTGCGCAGGTCGGGGACGTTGATGTCGGTCTCGAAGGAGCCCATGCGCCCGGTTTCGTTTTCGCGCACGACGAACTTGAGATGGAACTTTCCCGCCGGGAGGGTGAAGCTGGTGGAGTACTGGATGGTGCGCTGGCGCACCTGCTGCGCCTGATCGATGGCGAGCTTTACGGTGTCGCGCGCGTTGCCGATGATGCGGCCGGCGGAGTCTTTGACTTCGCCGATGACGTCGAGGGTGGCCTTGTCGCGGTCGCCGCCTTTGACGAAGGGAATCTGCGAGCCGGGGACGAGGATGGAGATGGGGACGGCGTAGTGGATGTCGTCGATGCGGAAGTAGAGCGCCTGCAGGTAGACGGACATGTCGGTTGCGGGGAGGTCGCTGGCGAGCTCGTCTTCGAGCTGGCGCTCGCGGTCCTCCTTGTTCGAGTGCCTGTAGTCTGCGGGGGCGTAGTATCCGGGCCGGTATTCGAGCTTTACATCTGAGCGATTAATTTTGATCGACAGGCGGCGCCAGGAGCCGTCTCTTCTTGTATCAGTCGACCGGTAGCCGATGACGTAGTAGGACGACATGTCCTGCTGCATGCGCTGGAAGGCGGGGGCGAAGTCGTTGGAGTCGAAAAAGGCCTTGCCGCCGGTGTCGGATGAGAGGTTGGCCATGACTTCCTGCGAGTTGAAGTTGGCGTCGAGGTTGTTCTGGAGGGCGGAGCCGTTGTAGGCGCCGTTGCCGCGCAGGCTTCCAGTGGATGCATCTCCTAACGGGGAGATGGCCTGGAGGCCGCGCGCGTCGACGCTATAGATGGACATGTTGGAGCGCACGGCGGAGTTGATGGCGGCGTGCAGCGAAGCCTGATTCTCGATGCCGTCGCGGGAGATGCCTCCGGAGAAGTAGAGCAGCGCTTTTTTCTGGTTGATGTAGTTGAGGGACTTGGCGATGGAGGCGATGGCGAAGAGCTCGCGGTCGGTGTTGATGTCGTTGTACTCGCTCTCGTCGGCGGTGTAGGCGGTGGTGTCTTCGACCTGATTGGTGGTGCTGGTGGCGCCGGGAGCGAAGCCCTGCGTCTGGTCGCCGGAGTAGCTGTTAACGGCGTTGAGCAGGAGCTGCTTGTTCTGGGTGAAGTCCTGGTCGAGGGAGAGCGATGAGTCGAGCGAGACGACGGAGACGACGTCGGCTGCCTGCATCTGCTTGTTGATGTAGTTGCGGGCCGCGTCCTGCGCGCGCTCGAGGTCTTCGGGCTGCATGGAGGTGATGTCGAAGAAGAGGACGACGAGGCGGTGGTCGCGGAGGGCGTCGCCGGTCATGACGGGCGATTTGCCGAGGAGAATGGTGTTTCCAGCGTGGCCACTTATCGTCGCTTCGTTGAGCGCGGCGGCTTCGTCGACGCTTTCGTAGTCGAAGCCGATGATTTGTTGCGGCTTGCCGTTTTCGGTGATGGTGAAGTCTTTCGCGGTGAGTCCCTTGATGACCTGTCCGGTTTTTTTGTCGCGGGGGACCACGTTGGTCAGGACGAGGTCGCTGTTGACTTTGAGGGTGTAGGCCTCGTTTTGCTGGTCTTGCTGGTTCTGGGCTTGTATCGTTTGCGATCCGATCAGGATCGTTGTTAGCAAGATGATCGCGGCTGCCCGGAGATTGCTGGTCGTTGCTTTGCAACGATTCGCACCAACCCTTCGACTTAGCTCATGGCAGGCTAGAAATGTGTTCGCGCGGGTCCTTCGACTCCGCTTCGCTTCGCTCAGGATGACGCCGTGGTGTGTCATGGTCTCGTCTCTGTCTCTCCTTAGAAGCGGTAACGGGCCAGGAAGGTGAACTGGCGCATGGAGGCAGCGGAGGTGACTTGTCCATAGGTGGCGGAGCCTACGGTGCTGTCTACGCCTGCGTATTGCACGGTATTGAAGACGTTGTCAGCGGTGGCGCGGACTTCGAAGGAGCGCATCTCTCCGAAGCGGACGCTCTTGGAGAGCGAGGCGTTGAAGGAGACGGTGCCGGGGCCGGGGATGGAGTAGCGCGAGGCTGTACCGTAGGTGCCGACGGGCTGCGTGAAGGCGTTGCGGTTAAACCAGTCGCGGATCGAGCCGCCTCCGGCGGTGATGGATGTGCCTTCGACCCGGTCGGGCCGCAGGGAGCCGGCGCTGCCACGGGCTACGTCTTCGATATTGGCCTGGTAGTGCGGCGTGAGCGGCTCGCCGGTGGCGAAGTCGAAGGTGCCGGAGACGGAGATGTTGGCGATCGCGTGCGAAAGCCAGCTTCCGTTGGTGAGCATATGCGTGTCGGGGCCGAAGGGCAGCTCGTAGACGAAGTCGCCTTTGATCTGCTGGCGGATGTCGAAGCTGGAGTTGGATTCTTCGGCGAGAATGTCCTGCCAGTTCTGCGCGACGACTCCGCCGACTCCGCCGACGGAGCTGGCGTTGTCGATGGAGTGGGAGTAGGTGTAGGTCGCGCCGACGGCGATGCCACGCTGCATGCGCTTGCGCAGACGTACAGCGAGGGCGTTGAAGTTGGAGAAGGCGATCGAGTCTTCCCAGTCGTAGTAGCCGCCGAGGCTTTCGGTTGCGGTGCGGCCGGGGGCGCTGACGACATCAAGGCGCGTGCCTTTGGAGCCGTTGTAGCCGACGTTGAGGACGATGCCGAGCGGGAATGTATGCTGGATATCGAGATTCCAGACCTGCACGTAAGGCAGCCGGTAGGTTTTCTTCACGGCGTAATTTCCGGGTTGTTGTGCGCCGGAAAAGCCATTGGCGAGCGTGATGTCTGCGCCGTTGGTGAATTCGTTGGTCTGCACGTCGGCGAAGGGTGGCTGGAAGGCGAAGTCCTGCACGAATTTTGCATATTGGCCGTTGGCGAAGTTGATGCCGTATCCCGCGCGGACGACAGTGTCCTTGATCGCGCGCCAGGCGATGCCGAGGCGCGGGGAGAAGTCGTTGCGCTCAGGATCGATGAGGGTGCGCGGATACTTGCCGGAGAATGGTCCGACCTGGTTCGGCTGCACGGGAAAGACAGTGGTGAAGTCATTGCCGGCGTCGAGGTTCACAAGACGGTCGTATTTCTCTGAATACGGCGAGAAGTATTCGTAGCGCAGGCCGGCGAGGACGGTGAAGTTGGGCAGCGCTTGCCAGCTGTCCTGCGCGAAGAGATCCCAGACGTTTTCCCGCAGGTAAGCTTTTTGATACGGAGCCTGGAGCGCGCTCTGCTGCGGGAATCCGAGGAGCAGGTCAGCAAGATCGGAGCCGGTGGTAGAAACGCCCGTGGCCGTGTTTACGGTTGAGCCGGGCTGGCGGGTGAAGAGTCCGGTGAAGTAGAACGTGCCGGTGGAGTTGGCTTGGCCGATCATGTCGAGGTGGACGCGCCGGAAGTCGCCGCCGAATTTGAAGTTGTTCTTGTGGTGAATCCAGGAACTGGCTTCGGTAACGGAGATAGTCTGGTTGACGTGCAGGTTCGGCTGCTGCTCGTTGAGTCCGGTGAACTGGGTTAGGGTGACGCTGGGCAACCCATAATTGAGCGGGCTGGTGGCGCCGTTGAAGACGTTAATGCCAAGCTGGCTGGCTACGTCGGTGGTGTTTGTGAAGTAGTTGAGCAACTGGGTGTCACTGCGGTTCCAGCCTGCGGTGAGGTTATTGGTGAGCCTGCCTTTGCCGAGGGTGTAACCGGTCTGCAGCGAGTATTGGTGCATCTCCTGCTTGCCGCCGAGTTCGGGAAAGATGTTCAGCTCATCGGCTGCGTTGTGGCTGTAGTTGAAGTTGACGTTGACGGTCTGGTGCCAGGTGTTTCCGCCCTGCCCCATGAGCTGGCGAAGCATGCCGATGATCGGCGAGCCGCCTGCGCTAGAGCCGAAGTTGTGAACGAAGCGCACGCCGACGTTGGTGGTGTTGGTCTGGGCGGTCGAGATGCGCTGGTAGTTCTGGAATGCTCCGGTCAGGTTTTGTTGCGGGACGTAGTTGAGCAGTCCGGTTGCCTGCGGAGAAATGCACGACGCGGGGATGATGTTGCCGATGAACGGCTGTCCGGGCACGTTGCCGTTAGCGGTGCAGGTTGTTCCTCCCGGTGTGCTGGATGCCGGAGGATTATAGATGGTGATCGGCGCGCCGCTCTGCGTGGTCAGCGCCGAGAGGTCGCCGGTGCGCTCCGCGACGGTGGGGACGGTTCCATATTGGTTAAAAGGCGACGAGGAGTAGTTGCCTGCCAGCGTGAAGAAGACGAAATCCTTGGTGTCCTTGGTCAGGATTTTTGGAATGTAGGGCGCGCCGATGAAGGTCAGACCGAAGTGGTTCGACTGATAGGCGGGCTGGTTCAGTTCCGCTCCGCGAATGGAGAACGGCTCGGCGTTGAGTGCGGAGTTGCCGCCGTTCCAGAAGAAGGCTCCGTGCGGCTGGTTTGGTTTGAAGTTGCGGAAGTTGCCGCGTCCACCGAACCCACGGCCGCCGCCGCCAAATCCGCCTCCACCGCCGCCAAAACCACCCCCGCCTCCACCGCCGCCAAAACCACCCCCGCCTCCACCGCCACGACCACCCCCACCGGGTGTCTGCCCAAGCGACTGCTGGAATTGGTTGTCTTCCATGTTCTGGCGCATCTGGTTGAAGTCGATGCCGGCAAAGGGATTGGTTGTCCCGCTCTGTCCGCTGACGGCTACGGATTCGCTGGAGAAGTCGGAGTTGTTTGCCAGCGACGGGAGCTGCGCGTCGGAGCCGCTATTTGCGCCGCCTGCCTGGATCAGGCCTTCGGCTGCGCCGAGCAGGCTGAGGTTCTGTGAGCCGTTGCCGGTGAGCTGACGAAGATTTTGCGCGAGCTGGGCGGTCTGGGTCTGGTCGGAGCCCTGCTCCTGCACAGCGCGCGAGGCGAGCGTCAGGGTGAAATCGGCCTGCTGATCGTGCGAGCTGGCGTTGAGCAGCGCTTCTTTGGTGGTGGCGGCGAATGCGGCGAAATCGGTTTTGAGGACGTAGCGGCCATTCTGCGGGATGGTGAGCGAGTAGGCGCCGGTCACGTCGGTGACCGTACTGTATTTCTTGCCGGTCAGGGTATTGGTGGCGGTGATACTGACGCCGGGCAGCGGCGTGGTTCCGGACTTCACCGTGCCGTGAATGATTCCGCCGGTTCGTGCGGGTTGCGCCGGGGCCGCAGGCGTCGCTGCTGGCGGCGTCTGCGCCAGGCAGCTTAGCGAGACGGCTAGAAGAAGACCGAAGGTCAGCAGTCGGGACACAGGGCGAAATCCTCTCAAGCTACTGCGGCTGCTGCGGAGATGGAGCGGCGCCGCCCTGGCCGGGGCCGCGGTTGAAGCCTTGAGCACCGGCTCCCCGGCGCGGCTCGACGACGGTAAGGAGGGTAGCGACGAAATTGCCGTTCTTGAGCGCGCCGCGCGAGGTGACGGTGTCGCCGACCTTGATATCGGGTAGCGTGATGCTTTCGCGGTGCTTCTGGAACGAGGTGTTCTCGTCGACGGTGATGGTCTGCGTTTTCTTGTCCGGGCGCTCGATGGTGAGGGTGAGGTCGTTGATGGCGGTGATTTTGCCCGCAGTCCAGGTTTTGCCGAAGTCGGCCTGCATCTGCTTCATGCGGGCGACCTGTTCGGGATCGAGGACGGCGAGGAATACCGCACCGACGGTGTGCGCCTTGTCGTCAACTTCGCCACCGGTCATGACCACGTCGCCGGTGTGGATGTCCGTGGGTTTGATGGGCTGGCGGTCCTTCATGATGTGGGTGTTGGGACCGGTAGCGACCTTGTATGTGGTGCCGTCCTCGGTCTTGATGGTGAAGTCACTGCCGGAGATGGCGGTGACAGTGCCGTGAACGGCGGAGCCCATGCCAAAGAAGCCGCCGCCCATGCCTCCACGCGGACCGCCTTGCCGGTCGCCCCGCTGCGGATTAGCCTGTGCGTCCGGTTGCTGCGCGGGCAGGGCAAAGGCAGGAGTGAGCGCCAGAAGGCCGAGAAGCAGGAGCGATGCAAGTCGAGGATGGGCTGCTTTCATACTTTAGGTATACCTTTTGACTCGGTTATAGCCCGTGTCGCCAGCAGAAGGCAATTTGCGAACCATGTGCTGCTTTTGGCTGCCTGATAGACGTAAAAATGCCGGTCGGAGTCTCATAGAGGCGCATTATGGAATACGCCGCGAGGGTGCTTTTTGTTCAGGGATTTCCCGCCTTGGGGTAAACTGCCGGGGATGCCGCATCATCAAGATTCTGCTCACATAGAATCGCACTTCGAGTCGAGCGACGTGGTGCGCGATGTGGTGATTGGCATGGCGGACGGGCTGACGGTCCCGTTTGCGCTGGCGGCGGGGCTGTCGGGTGTAGGGGCATCGACGCATGTGGTGGTGATCGCCGGGCTGGCGGAGATTGCCGCCGGATCGATCGCCATGGGTTTAGGTGGATATCTGGCTTCGCGTGGCGACTCTGAGCACTACGCAAGCGAACGCCGGCGCGAAGAGATGGAGATTGTCGAACGCACGCGCGACGAGGAAGAAGAAATCTACGACATCTTCGAGGAATATGGCGTTACGCGGGCGGAGAGTGATCCGGTGCTGCAGGCGCTCAAGCGCAATCCCAAGGCGTGGGTCGATTTCATGATGCGGTTTGAGCTGGGGCTAGAAGAGCCGGAGGTGCATCGCGCCAGACAGAGCGCGGCTACGATTGCGTTTTCCTATATCGTGGGAGGATTGGTGCCGCTGTTTCCTTATATGCTGCTTGAGGACAATGTGCGGGCGCTGCTGGCGTCGGTGGTGATCACGCTGCTGGCGCTGCTGGGCTTTGGCGCGGTGAAGGGGAAATTTACCGGGGCGGGCGTCTGGCGCAGCGGTCTGCAGACGGTGTCGATTGGCGGACTGGCGGCTGTTGCGGCGTATGCGCTGGCGCGGCTGTTTCATTCGCAATGAATATGGGATTTTCACCACAGAGGACCCAGAGAGCACAGAGATTGTTGCAAGCGGCGGAATCTGGGCAGCTATCAACATGGAATCCGCAGCGATTTTTTTCGAGCAACGCCTGACGGCAAATGCCCTCTAATGAAAGAGTGGAAGCGAGGATACTGATGAGCTCACTGGCAGCCCCAGCCGTGGCAATCTCTCTGGCAGAGCAGTTTTGTAATGTGCGGCGGCAGAGCGAGCTGCTGTGTGCGCCGCTTACTCCCGAGGACATGATGGTGCAGTCGTGCGCCGAGGCGAGCCCTGCTAAGTGGCACCTGGCGCACACAACATGGTTCTTCGAAACGTTTATTCTGCGGGAGCTCGATCCCGATTACCGGCCTTTCCATCCGGATTTTCTCTGGCTTTTTAACAGCTACTACAACGCGGTTTCAGAGCAGCCCGAGAAGAAGCTGCGCGCTTCGTTTTCGCGGCCTGGCGTGGGGGAGATTCATGCCTATCGGGAGTATGTGGAGAAAGCTCTGCACAAATGGCTGAAAGCGGGCGCGCCGGATGAACTGGAGCGGCGGACAGTGCTGGGGATGCACCATGAGCAGCAGCATCAGGAATTGCTGCTGACCGATATCAAGCACGCTTTCTCGACGAATCCTTTGCGGCCTGCTTACCTTGGGTTGCCTTTTGAGAATCAGAGAGGCCCTGCGGCGGAGATGGAATGGCGGGAGTATCCGGGTGGTCTGGTGGAGATTGGTCACTCGGGCGACGGGTTCTGCTTTGACAACGAACTGCCGCGACATCGTGTCTTTCTGGAGCCATTTGCTCTCGCTTCGCGGCTTGTAACGTGCGCGGAGTATCTGGCATTCATCGAAGATGATGGCTACCGGCGGCCTGAGTTGTGGCTCGCGGAGGGATGGCAGACGGTACAGGCTGAAGGCTGGCGCGCGCCTCTTTACTGGAATCAGGATAAGGAATCGAAAGAGTGGAGCGTGTTTACGCTGCGCGGTGAGGTTCCGCTGAATGATTTGGCGCCCACGGCGGTGTGCCATGTGAGCTATTTCGAGGCGGATGCTTATGCGCGCTGGGCGGGAAAACGGCTTCCTGTTGAAACGGAGTGGGAAATTGCGGCATCTGATGCGAGTGTGAGCGGAAATCTGCTGCAGGATGGCGTGCTGCATACTTTTGTTGCGCGAGGAAAGGGTTTGCAGCAGGTATTTGGCGACGCGTGGGAGTGGACGGCAAGCGCTTACCTGGGGTATCCGGGGTTTCATGCATTGCCCGGAGCGCTGGGTGAGTATAACGGAAAATTCATGTCAAACCAGATGGTGTTGCGCGGCGGTTCGTGCGTGACGCCGCGAACTCATATTCGCGCGAGCTACCGGAATTTCTTCTCACCGGCGACCCGCTGGCAGTTCTCAGGCATTCGTTTGGCCAGATAGTTTTTCCCGAGGAGCGGGACCAATGCATGTTCTTTCCTGTCTACATCTGCCGGAGGCGGCGCGCAGCCCGCTTGGATCTGACGTGTATCGAGGTCTCACGGCGCGCCCAAAAACTTTGAGCCCATGGTTGTTCTATGACGCGCAGGGCTCGGAGCTTTTCGAACAGATTACGGAGTTGCCGGAGTATTATCCGACGCGAACGGAGCGCTCGATCCTGAGCGCGCACGCAGACGAGATCGTGGCTGCGGCTGCGGGCTGTGAGCAGCTCACAATGATTGAACTGGGCGCGGGCACCGCGACCAAGACCGGGCTGCTGCTGAAGGCGGCGGTCCGGCGACAGTCGGAGGTCACATATCACGCGATCGATGTTTCCAGCACGGCCCTGGATGAAGCGAAGCGGCGGATTGAGGCGGAACTCGAAGGCGTTGCCGTTGTTCCGCGCGTGGGCGATTACACCGAAGGGCTGGGGCAGGTTGACGCCGACGGGCAGCGGCTGGTGCTGTATATCGGATCGAGCATTGGGAACTTTGAGCCCGCGGATGCGGTGCAGCTGCTGCGCGATATTCGCAAAGAGCTGAAGCCGGGTGAAAAGCTGCTGCTGGGCGTGGATATGGTGAAGGACCGGGAGGTTCTTCTGAATGCTTACGACGATGCGGCGCAGGTGACGGCGGCATTCAACAAGAATGTGCTGGTGCGGATCAACCGCGAACTGGGTGCGAATTTCAACTTAAATCTGTTTCGTCATCGGGCGCGCTGGAGTGAGGAGTGTTCGCGCATCGAGATGCATCTGGAGAGCCTGATCGCGCAGCAGGTCGCGATTCCGGCGCTTGAGCTGGAGATCAAGCTGCAGCGGGGCGAGACAATTCATACCGAGAACAGTTACAAATTCCGCGACGAGGGCGTGATCGAGCTGCTGGAGCACGCGGATTTTCATTTGAGCGACCACTGGACGGACGAACGCGAGTGGTTTGGGGTCTATCTGGCGACGGCGTGGTAAGTCAGCGCCTGTAGTCGCCGCTCTTGCCGCCCGATTTGCGCTCCAGCCGGACTTCGCGGATGACGATGCCTTTGTCGAGCGCCTTGCACATGTCGTAAATGGTGAGCGCGGCTACCGAGGCTGCGGTGAGAGCTTCCATCTCGACGCCCGTAGGGCCGGTGGTGGCTGCCTTGCTGCGGATGGCGATGCCCTCGGGGGTGATCTCTGTTGTGACATCGATAAAGCTGAGGGGCAACAGATGACACATAGGAATCAGCTCTGAGGTGCGCTTGGCTGCCTGGATTCCGGCGAAGCGAGCGACTTCCAAGGGATTGCCTTTTGGGTTATCGGGCAGTGCTGCCAGCACTTCCGCTGAAAGCACGACAAAGGCTGAGGCTTCGGCTTCGCGTCGCGTCGGGGCCTTGGCGCTTACGTCGACCATTTTTGCTTCGCCGGCTTCGTTGAAGTGCGAGAGCTTGCTCATGGGAATAGCCTAAACCAGCAGGATGGAAACGGAATCACCTGCGGCGAGGTTGTCTGCATTGGATGGAATGACGACGAAGCCGTTGGCGCTGGCGGTGCTGGCGAGGTCGCCGGAGCCCTGCCATGGGATGATGCTTGCCTGCGGCGATTCGATCTTGAAGTCGATGCTCGCGGGCAGGAAGCGCGTGAGTCCCGGCTTGGTGCGAAAGTCGTGCGCGAGGCGCGCGAGCGCGAAGCGTGGGCCGCCGGTGGCTTCTCCGCTGAGCGCGGCGATGAGCGGTTGCGCGAAGAGCAGGAATGTGACCATCGTCGAGACGGGATTGCCGGGGAGTCCGAAGAAATATTGTTGCGGCAATTTTCCGAAGACGACCGGGCGGCCGGGTTGAATCTTTGCTCCGGTGAAGAGGAATTCTGCGCCGAGCTCGAGCAGCGCCTGTTCGACGAAATCGTACTTGCCCATGGAGACGCCGCCCGAGAGCAGCAGCAGGTTGCAGCCGGATGCGCTGCGGATGGCGGATTCGATTTCCGCTTCGTCGTCGGGCGCGACGGGCAGGATGACGGGCTGCGCGCCTGCGAGCGTGGTCTGTGCCGCTAATGAGTAACTGTTTGAGTTACGAATCTGGTGCGTGAGCGGAGCGTGATCGACGGGGACCAGCTCATCGCCGGTGGCCAGGATGGCGACGCGAGGGCGAGCGTACACTGAGACATTTGCGCAGCCGCAGGCGGCGGCTGCGGCGATGTGCGAGGCTGCGAGGCGGGTTCCGGCAGGGACGATGATGCTTCCGGACCTGGCTTCGGCGCCGGATGGGACGATGTTTTCTCCGGGTTCGAGAGTGCGGCCCGACCCGATGAACAGCGTGTCTTCCCTGACTTTGACGTGCTCGACCATCACGACGCAGTCGGCTCCTGCGGGAACGGGCGCTCCGGTCATGATTTCGATGGCTTCGCCTGCGGCAACCGGCGAGCCTTTCCATACATCGCCTGCTTTTAACTGGCCGAGGATGCGGAGCGGTTTCCTTGCGCTTATATCTTCAGACCGGCAGGCGAAGCCGTCGCGCGTGGAGCGCGGGAATGGCGGCTGGTCGCGGTCGGCGAGGATGGGTTCGGCGAGGACGCGATGGAGCGCGGCCAGCAGCAGAACTTGTTCTGCTGCTGGTTTTTGGCTGAGCAAGTGTTTCGCGTGGCCCTGGATGACACTGGCGGCTTCGGTATAGGCGAGGATGAGATCGGGCACAAAGAAATTCTAGACAAAGAAGCATAGCGCCGCTGATAATACGGCGCTCTTAAGACTCAACCTGAGCGGCTTAAGCCGCATTTGCTGCAAGGTGGGTTGCGCGGGTTAAAAACCCGCGCCTACCTAATCTATATCCATAGCTAGCTCTTCTTGCCTGCCTTGTAGCTGCTCTTGATGGTCTCGCCCATTTCCTGAAGGACGCTCTTGACTTCAGGAGCAAATGGGCCGTCGGGAGCGAGTTCGAGGTATTTCTGATAGGCCTCGACACAGCCCGGGGGCGCGATGATCTTGCCTGTCTTCTGGTCGACCGTCGCCTTGTTGACGAGTGCCTTTCCCTTCAGGTAGTAGGGGATTGGCTTGGTGGGATCGGCGGCGATAGCCTTGTCGGCGGCGGCCACCGTTCCATCGACCTGCCCGGCGCGGTCCATGATGATGGCCGCATTGGTGTAGTACATGGCCTTCTGCGCGGGGTTCAGCGTGGCGGCGTCGTCATAGGCGGCCTGCGCATCGGCCACTTTGCCCTCATTGGCGAGGACTTCGCCGAGCGAATTGTCGGCTCCTGCTTCAACTTCCGGATTCGGCTTCTTGCTTGCCTTGTCGAGGTCGATGGCTTTCTTGAGGGACGCTTCCGCGTCGCTGTTCTTCTTCTCGCCAGCCTGGGCTATGCCGAGTTCCAGCCACAGGACGGAGGCGTCGGGCTTGGCCTGGGTGTCGCGCTGCATCAGCTGCTCGGCTTCAGTGAAGTTCTTGTTCTTGTTGTCTTCGCGGGCCTTCAGGAGATCAGCGTTGAGGTTCTTGATGACCGCATTTTCCTTCAACGCCGTAGCATTCTTTGCCTTCAGCTCTTCGAGCTGCTTGCGCTGGTCGGGCGTGAGCTTCGAGACGTAGTCCGCGCGGGTCATGTCGAAGTCCTGGGCGGTGTCGGCCCCGGCAGTGATCTTCACTTCAGGGAACTGGTCGAGGACCTTGTCGGGCGGCGTATCGGGGCGGCGCAGCGAGAGAGTGTAAGTGCCGGGAGCGATGTTGTCGCCCTTGTAATCGCCGCTGGCGTCGGTGTTGAATGTGTACTTCGCGGTCTTGCCGCCATCGGTGGACAGGGTGACGATGCCGTCGGTTACGGTGACGCCGGCCGGGTCTTGCACGTGTCCGTGGATTTTGCCCGTCTCCTGGGCGAATGCGGGGGTGAACAGCGCCGAGAGCAACGCTGCGAGTGCAACCGCCATCCAGAGCTTTGTCTTTCTCATGATTTTCTCCTCAAGGAGCGTGCAGCGGGTGCTTCGCCCAGCCTGCCCGGCCCTTTGTATTCAAAATTCTCTGACTGCGCCGGAATCCGCCCCGGTGACGCCAGCTTTTCAACCGCGATGCGTGGCGTACGGGATTCGATCCTCCGATCCGGCTTCAGCAAACGCGCGGAGACGGAGGATGCAGCTCTCGCATACGCCGCAGGCGAATTCCTCGCCTGAGTAGCATGACCACGTTAAATCCAATGGTGCGCCAAGTTCAAGGCCAAGGGCGACGATCTCCTTCTTTCGCATATGGATGAGCGGAGTGGAAACTTCGATGTCTCCGTCTTTCGTTCCGGTGCGGATGAGCTGTTGAAAGGCCTCATAGTAGGCCGGACGGCAGTCGGGGTAGCCGGAGCTGTCCTGCTCTACTGCGCCGATGATGATCTTTTTTGCGCCCAGAACCTCGGCCCAGCTGACCGCAGCCGACAGGAAATGCGCGTTGCGGAAGGGGACGTAGGTTACGGGAATTCCTGCGCCGATCTGGCCGTTTTCCGGGACTTTGGGGACGGCGATGGTTTCGTCGGTCAGAGCTGAGCCGCCGATCTGACGGAAGAGGTCGATTTTGACGTGCAGGAAGCCTTTGAATCCAAGCTCGTTAGCAACGGCTTGCGCGGAGGCGAGTTCTTTGGCTTCGGTGCGCTGGCCATAGCTGAAGTGGATGGCGTTGGCGTCGTAATCGCGGGCGACCAGGGCGGCGCAGACGCAGGAATCCATGCCTCCAGAGAGGCTTACTACAACCCGAGTGGGGGCTTTTGTGGGGGTGGGCATCTTCAATTCTTATGGTAACGCGATTGGTGGATTCGATATGGAATCACCTGCATGCCATTATTTGAAGACATTCTGACGCCACAGATCAAAGCAGCATCGGTAATAACAAAAAGCCTTGAATTGGTCATACCTCATCCCGAAGTATTGAGAGCGGTGGAGTTGGCAACAGAAGCTGCTATAGCCGTTCTGGGAGTGGAGTTATTCGAGATCGTTGATGACGGTTTTCTCGTTAAGAATTACAGCGGATACGAGATTACTGATAACGGCAACTGGAATGTGAGGTCTTGTGCGGAGCGCGTCGCTGCCGTCTCCCTTGACAGCGGAGGCAGTCCCGGCAATCCTAAGAGATTCCTGAGCCGTTTGAATTTATTTTGGGAGCACCCAAATCTTGAAGGTACGTGTCTTCTATCACGATAAGTGTTTCGATGGGGCCTGTTCGGCTTCGCTCTTCGCCCGCTTTCATCGCGAGCGCATCATGCAGGATGCGGAGTATTCCTATCACGGGCTGGTGCACCGCGCGGGTGCCTTGTTCAACGAAGCCGATTTTATTGGTGACGAAAATGTGATCGTCGACTTCAAGTACTCGGCGTCACCCAGGATAACCTGGTGGTTCGATCATCATTTGAGCGCATTCCTCACACCCGAGGACCATCAGGACTACCTGCGAGGGATGGCTGACGGCAGATATGGCAATCGCCGCTTTTACGACCCCGACTATACCTCGTGTACCAGCTTTCTGGCATATATCGCCGAAACACGATTCGGCTTCAATGCCGCCCCCGTTGCGGAGTTGGTGAAGTGGGCCGACATCGTCGACGGTGCGCTCTATGAGAGTCCACAAGCTGCAGTGGAGATGGCGGAACCGGCGATGAAGCTGACCTTGATTATCGAGTCGACCCAGGACCCGGCATTCATTCCTCGTCTGATTCCGTTGCTTACCGAGATGCCATTGGCTGAGGTGCTGAACCAGCCATTTGTATCGGATTTATTGCCGCCGCTGCTGGAACGCCATCAGGAAGCGCTGAGACTCATTGGCGAAAGGTCTGAGTCGAGAGAGGGCACGATCTACTTCGATATCAGCGATCATCAGCTTGAGGGCTATAACAAGTTCATTCCTTATTACCTGCATCCGGAAGCGACCTACTCGATCGGACTTTCGAAATCGAGCTTCAGGACAAAGGTCGCCGTAGGTTCAAATCCCTGGACAAAGGCAAAGCCTGAAGAGATGGTCAATCTGGCCACGATCTGCGAGCGTTATGGCGGCGGGGGACATGCGCGTGTGGGCGCCATCAGCTTTCCTCCGGACAAAAGCGACGTGGCGCGCAAAGCAGCGGCAGAGATTGTGGCGGAGCTGCGCGCGCATAATCCGAAGGTGTGATCCATGCATTTGCGGTCTGCAATTCGCGCGGCCGCGGGGATACTCTTTGTCGTCGGCGCTGCCGTCCTCGCGCAAGACAGATGGGTGATCGGCCCGTTCAGCCGTCCGGCCAGCGGCAATCCAGTCATCGCGCCGAATCCGGCGTCGACCTTCGGTGATCCTATCCGCCACGCCCGAGTACACTGGGAGGCGCTGCACACCTTCAACCCTGCGGCGATTGTCCGCGACGGCAAGGTGTACGTGTTGTATCGCGCCGAAGACGATTCCGGCGAGATGCAGATCGGCATGCATACCTCGCGTCTTGGACTGGCCGAGAGCAGCGACGGCATTCACTTCACGCGCAGCGCGACGCCGGTCTTTTATCCGGCAGAGGACGCGCAGAAAGACTACGAATGGCCGGGAGGTGTGGAAGACCCGCGCATCGTCGAGGCGGAAGATGGGACGTATGTTTTGACCTATACGCAGTGGAACCGGAAAACATATTTGGTCGGGATTGCGGCTTCACGCGATCTGCTGCACTGGACAAAGTTCGGGCCAGCTTTCGAGGATGCTGCGCATGGCAAGTATGCCGGTCTGAAATACAAATCTGCCGGAATCGTCACTGCTCTCAGCAAAGGCCGTCTTCTCGCCGCTCGCATCAAGGGGAAATATTGGATGTATTGGGGCGAGGGCGCAATTCGTCTTGCCACTTCGACTGACCTGATTCACTGGAAGCCGGTAGAAGATGCCCACAGTGAGCCGATCGAACTGCTGCATCCACGCCCGGGACGCTTTGACAGCACATTCCCTGAGACCGGACCGCCGCCGGTGCTCACGAAAGCGGGCATCGTCGTCATCTACAACGGCAAGAACGCGAGCGCAGGCGGCGATCCCGCTCTGGGGCCAAATGCATATGCGGCGGGTGAAGCGCTTTTCTCAGCCCGTGACCCATCGCATCTGCTGGCGCAGACGGACACGCCAGTCCTGAAGCCGGAGCTGCCTTATGAAAAGACTGGGCAGTATGCAGCCGGCACTACGTTTGCAGAGGGGCTGGTTTTCTTCCACGAGCAATGGCTTCTGTATTATGGCTGCGCAGACTCGCTGGTGGCTGTGGCAACTGCTCGTGCAAACAAATAATTCATCCTGTCAAGAATTTCTCCATCCAACCTGCAGGAGGGATATATGAATGTCGTACTGTTTGGCGCAACTGGTATGATCGGCAGCCGCGTTTTGATGGAGCTGGTTTCGCGCGGACACAAAGTAACTGCGGTGGCGCGCGATCTATCGCGCGTCCCGGTTGAGCCCGGTGTCAAAGCGGTGTTGGGCGACGTGCTGGATTCTGCAGCCGTTGCGGAGATCGTTAAAGGTTCCGATGCTGTGATCAGCGCCTATAGTCCCGGCCAAAATCCCGCTGCCATTGTCGATGCTACCCGATCCCTGATCGCGGGACTGAAGCAGGCTGGCGTGAGGCGCTTCATCGAAGTGGGCGGCGCGGGCAGTTTATTTGTTGCTCCGAATATGCTCCTGGTGGACGCGCCCGCTTTCCCGGCTGAGTATAAAGAGATTGCTGTGGCTCATGCGGACGCCCTCGAAGTGCTTCGCAGTTCCGATCTGGATTGGACCTATTTCAGTCCCGCTGCGTTTATTCAACCGGGCGAGCGGACCGGCAAGTTTCGTTTAGGCGAAGACACGCTTGTGGTAGATGAAAAAGGGAGCAGCCGCATCTCGGCAGAAGACTATGCGATTGCCCTTGTGGACGAGTTGGAAAACCCGAAGTACATTCGACGGCGTTTTACCATTGGGTACTAATTCAGGGGCAATCGTATTGTTCGACGTCTGCTAATTGCCAGCGGAGGTTGGCGTTTTGCGGCTAGGCCAGTCAGGCGTGCGTTTTTCAAGAAATGCGCGCACGCCTTCCTTGAAATCTTCGGTCACGCGAGCCTCGGCGTTGGCGGCAATCGCGGCTTCAATCTCCGCATCCAGATGGTGGTTGGCATAGTAGGTAAGCAGCCGCTTGGTGGCGCGCATCGCCTCCGGACTGTTCTGCAATAAAGAATGCGCCAGATTCCGGGCCTCCAGCATCAAGTCCTGCTCATTTACGATACGCGTCACAATTCCGAGTTCATGCGCTTCCTCCGCTTTGATCAGACGTCCGGTCAGCAGGAGGTCACGGGTGCGCTTGTCGCCGATCTGGCGCAGCAAAAATGAGGAGACAATTGCAGGAATGAATCCGATCTTTACTTCCGTATAGCCGAACTTCGCTTCAGGCACGGAAAGAGTGAAGTCGCAAATCGTGGCCAGTCCCATGCCTCCGGCGATGGCGGCGCCGTTTACTGCGGCAATCGTGGGCTTTTGCACATTGTGGAGAGTCCGCAAAACGCGGGCGATGTTTTCCGAATCAGCCCGATGCTGATCGCGTGTTTTGGCAGTCATCGTCTTGAGGTGATCAAGGTCGAGGCCCGCGCAGAAAGCTGATCCGGCTCCGGTAAGAATAATGACTTCATGAGGAGAATCGGCAGATGCTTCCAGCGCTTCCGTCAGCTCGTGGATCATGGTTGGATTCAGCGCATTGCGCCGCTCCGGGCGGTTCAAAGTGATTGTGAGGATGCCTTCTTCGCCGTGTGTGCGTAGTGTCTGGTAGCGGCCCATGTTCGTTCTCCGAAAACACAGCAGTGTACAGCAGCAGCGCTGCGGAATCTATTGCCGCGTAGGCCCGAACTTCTCAGCGATGGCATGACTGGCAGCAAGCAGCCCGTCCAGCGGTTGGAGTGGGGGAAGTTCCGCCCCCAGGCGCTCAAGTTCCGTGACGGCAATCTCCGTTGCGATATTGCCAACAAGGGCGTCCTGCGCGAAGGGGCAGCCGCCGAGCCCACCGAGAGCCATGTCGAAACGGCGGCAGCCCGCACGATACGCCGCGCCCACGTTTGCTGCTACTTCGTCCGGACGAGCGTGCAGATGCACGCCTGTCTCCAGACCGTCGGTGGCCGACAGCACAGCGCTGACCAGCCGGGCTACTTTATCCGGTGTGGCCACGCCGACGGTGTCGGCGAGCGAAATCTGCCCGATGCCCATGTCGGCCAGCAGGTCGCAGGCGGCGATCACTTCGTCGATGCTCCAGTCGTCGCCATAAGGATTGCCGAAGGCCATCGATATGTAGGTAACCACGCCAAGGCCGGCTTTGAACGCGGCCTGTCCGATTGCTTCCAGAGCGTCGAGCGATTCTTCCGGAGTCTGTCCCTGGTTGCGCTTGAGGAATTCCGGCGAGATGGAGTAGGGGAAGCCGAGCGTGCTGACCAACTCTGTTGCGATGGCCCGTTGCGCGCCTTTTTCGTTCACTACGACGCCGATGATCTCAACGTCCTCGGGCGGATCGAGATATTCGAGCACCTGTTCGGAATCGGCCATCTGCGGGACTGCTTTCGGCGAGACAAATGAGACGGCGTCGATGTGTTTGAAGCCGGCGGCGATGAGCGAGCGCAGGTAATCGGCCTTGACTTCAGCCGGAATGGTCTTGGGCAGTCCCTGCCAGGCGTCGCGCGGGCACTCGATCAGTTTTACGGCTTCGCTCATCGAACTTACAAATCTACAGATGCGCGAGCGCGATCACAATACCGACGGCTACGAAATGCGCGATGGCAGTCGCGATTACGGCTGGCAGTAAACCCTTGGCGCGCAATACCAACGCCATCAGCAGGCCGTACAACGGGAACTGCAGGTAGATCATCGCCTGCGAGAGCGTGCCGGCGATCTCGGTTGTGAAGACGTGGCTTTGCACGAGCTGCACCCAGGGATAGAGCGTACGCAGCGCATCGGGGCCGGCGAGAGCCATCACGCCTGCTGCTCGGACTGTGAGCGGGGTGACGAGAATGCCGAGGAGCAACGGCCACCAACTGAGCCATCCACTCGCGGCGGTTTTCTTCTTCTTGCGGGTGGTCGTTCTGCGCTGCGTGGCGGTCGGGCTCATGATTCGAGGATACCGTCGCTCGATGCGCTGTGATGGCGCGCACATGTGGAAACTCGGGTGCGCGAACCAGAAATTGCACGGGCTTTTGCCCCAAATTCCTCATGGTACGATTCGCTATGCTCAGAAAATCTCTTCTGTTCGCCTCGTTGGCGGCGTTGTGTGTCTCGCTGCCGGCGCAGTCCGTACAAGACCGCTTGCAGCGGCTGATGAATACCTCGACCGGCGCCTGGACCGACGACCAGATGGCTATGATGGCGAAGATCCGCGATGCGGCGATGCAGGATCCGTATGCGCTGGATGAACTGCGGCACCTGACAGACAACATCGGGCCACGTTTGAGCGGTTCGCCGCAGGCGCAGAAGGCTGTCGATTACGTGGCTGCGGAGATGCGTTCTCTGGGAGCAGAAGTCCAGTTGGAGAAGACATCGGTTCCGCACTGGGTGCGCGGCGCGGAGACGGGCGAGCTTGTTTCCTGGCCGGGAATGGCCGCGGGAACCACGCAGAAGATTGTGCTGACTGCGCTTGGCGGAAGCGTGGCCACGAATCCCGATGGGCTGGTGGCCGATGTTGTCGTAGTTGACTCCTTTGACGAGGTGAAAAAGCTCCCTGAAGGCGCGGTTAAGGGCAAAATTCTGCTCTTTAACGAGAAATTCGATAAGCGACTCGCTGCTCAGGGCGACGGACTGAGTGCTTACGGACAGGCCGTCGTTTACCGGGGCGCGGGGCCTAGTGTTGCCGCGTCTCTGGGCGCGGTCGCCGTTCTGGTGCGCTCGGTTGGCGGCGCGGATTACCGGCTGCCGCATACCGGGGCTACCGTTTATGCCGAGGGACTGCCCAAGATTCCGGCGGCGGCGGTGACGGCTGAAGATGCGGACCTGCTCGCCAACCTGACCCAGCAGGGACCGGTGAAGATGCGGCTGGTGTTGACGCCGCAGCGGCTGCCCAACGTCGAGAGCTACAACGTTATTGCCGACTGGAAGGGGTCGGAGCATCCGGAGCAGGTGGTGATCGTGTCGGGGCATCTTGACTCCTGGGACCTGGGTACGGGCGCTATCGATGACGGCGCGGGCATTGTTGTTTCCATGCAGGCGATCCACTTACTGCAGAAGCTGGGCATCCATCCCAGACGGACGGTCCGCTTCATCGCGTGGATGGATGAGGAGCAGGGCGGCGAAGGTGCTGAGACGTATGCGCGGGAGCACGCTTCCGACCTGCCGAACCACGTTGGCGCGATCGAGTCCGACCTCGGGGCCGGGCACCCCATCGGCATCCTGGCCGCAGGTAAGCCTGAGCTGGTGGACTGGCTGCGTCCGGTGGGGCACGCGCTGGCGCCGATTGGGGCAACCGTGATTTCGCCCAGTTCTGACGCGGGCGAGGATGTCGCCTTCCTGAAAGACGTGCCACAGTTCGCGCCGAACCAGGACAGCCGCTTCTATTTCAACTATCACCATACGGCTGCGGACACCTTTGACAAGGTCAATCAGCAGGAGCTGAACGAGAATGCGGCGGTGATGGCGGTGTTGGCGTATGCTCTGGCGGATTCGGAGACTCCAGCGCCGCGGTAACCCCCCTGGGGGTGGAGGGTGACTAAGCCTTTGAAAATACGTCCTTCCTGTCGGCAATAATTACGTTGACTAACCCAAATCGAGAGTTGCTTTATGCCTATAATCGTAATGCTAGGTAAGACATTTTAACGAGGATGTGCAATTCCGCAAAATTGCGGTATTTTCATTGCGCAAACTCTGCGCTTTTTGTATTCTGCCTACATGACGTTACTTTCATAACTTTCACACTAAATTATGAAAGTGCGATGGAAATTAAAAAAGCGGAAGGCAGTTTGCAGACTACCTCCCGCCGGTAAATTAGGGAGCGATGGCAGGACTCGAACCTGCGACCTCCAGTTTAGGAGACTGGCGCTCTCTAGGCTATCCCTACCCGACTCCGGCCACCTTTCTACGGGTGTACGGCTAGAGCCGAGTAACAGTCCGGGAAACGCTCCACCTGAGCTACATCGCTTACGCATAGTGTATTGCTGGCGAAGATTCAGCGCAACTGGATTTTCTCCGGTTCACTTTTATTTGTGAACCATGCGTAGTGCAAAATGTGCAAAAGCAGCTCCCGATTGTTTATGGACTTGGTACACGATCCCGACAGAGCTATCCGCAGATTTGAAAACGCCCTTCGTCACGTCATGAGTGCTTCCAAGGATGATTTGAAGGAAGAACTCGCCAAAGAGAGGGCTTCTCATGAAGGGAAGCCGAAACGAGGGCCAAAACCTAAAGGCCGAATAGATCAGTCTCCAACCTCAGGAACAAACCGCTTCCGCAAGGCCAGATAAGCCTTTAATCCTAGACCTGACTTAAACACGGTATCCATCAATACCTCGACGGCAACTAATTCACCTAGTTTCGGAAGGATAATCGGCTCGTCAGTATCACTCCGCGCCAAGGCCCAGTTCATATCGTCTTCATTAACGACGACAAACTTGGCTGCGATTAGGATGTCATGTAACTGCTGTGGAGTAATCGGTGCTAAGGCTGGTGGCAAAGCTCTTCCTCCCGCGTGCTAGAGGAAAGTAAATGCAAGGGGATAGTCTCGGCGAATGTGTGGTCGTAGTCGGGCACAGCAATGTATTCTTCGTTCTTATCAATCGCCTTTGCGGACGCTTTTGTCATGCCGCGCTTGCGTAAAGCACTATGTAGAATATCGCGCTCATAGCAGGACACGATGAAAAGTTTCGCTGCGCTTACGACTGCGCGTGCGGCTTCATCTTCAGTGGTTCCTTGGCTGTAGAGGTCAAGCGTTGGGCAATATCCTACAAATACATTGGCTTCGTCATCTCGCCGCGTTGCAAATTGAATCCTGAACTCAACGCCTATGTTCATAACCGTTCACCTCTTTGCATTGTGATGCGTTCACCAGTAACGTGACACAAGAAAAGGGAGTTCCTCCCAATTACTATGCTCGCCATGTCATTGTCAATATCATAGTGTGTTCTTATTGGACGTTTTTGATTAGAACTTAGGCCCACGTTTTTTCCGGTAAGGGTTAAAAGGCCGGACGATCTCCCTCCTTTCCAGTCAGTTCTTTGAAGGTTAAGCGCTTATTGCTCACCTGCGACAGAGCTAATAGGAAACGGTCAGCATCATCCAACTGATTATCCTTCGTGGCCCGATTGTTGAACCGGAACATCTGCTCATCCAGGTAGCGGTCAAGGTGAAACGGCTCTACGGCTACATAGGTTCCTGAAAGATTCCGTTTGAGCAGACTCCAGAAGTTCTCCAGCCCATTCGTATGCACACTGCCTTTAACGTATGCTTCGGCATGATTCACAACATCATGAATGTAGCGACGCTTCAACGTGTCATAGGCGATCGCGCTGTCGGTATAGACCTTGGAACCGTATTTTACGTTCTTCAGGATCTCGTTCTGCAAAGTCTCGCGCTTCACGTTCGGCACGACCTTAGCGCGTACTTGACGGCTCTTACGGTCAAGCATGCCCATCACAGCGGCCTTGTTCGCATAGCGGACATTTACTGGCTTGTTCATCAGCGCCGTGTGAGTCTTGTTGATTGCATTGGCGCGGCTCCGGTGCATATTGCTAACCTTGCCACCGATGAAGCTCTCATCGACTTCGACCTCGCCGCCGTCATTGCTGCCAATCTTCGTGCCGAAGTCCTTCGCCTTCAGCACGAGGCGTAGCCGATGCAGCATGAACCACGCGGTCTTCTGCGAAACCTTCAGATCACGCGCTAATTCATGGCTAGAAATACCGTTTTTGCAATTCACCAACAGCCAGAGAGCGGGGAGCCACTTCGTCAGTGAGATCGGGGAGTCCTCAAAGATGGATTCGACCTTAACGGAGAACTGGCGACGACAATCTCGACACTTCCAGCGCTTCTGCGTCTTGATGTAGTAGGGGTTCGGCGTATTGCAGTCGGGACAGATCGGGCCATCGGGCCAACGCATAGCGGCTACAGCGTCAATGCAGACCTGCTCATCGCTAAAGTATTGAATCGCTTCAAGTAAACTCTTCGGCGCGTCCATGCTATAAAAATAGCAAATTGGCGTGGGTTAGTCAACGTAATTATCACCTTCCTGTCGCTTCGCTGTGCAAATTCCTCTATATCTGTAATTTGAATGCAAGATCCATTAAATCAACAACTTGTTGACGTTGGGTAATTGTCTAAATGGTTACTATATGATGCCTTTGAGATAACCCTGCGTTCGATACACTTTTGTTAGCGAGAGATGTTTTTTGCGATTGACTCTCCCCCCGCTGAAATTGCTGAAAAGAGAGAGGTCAAATGCAAGTTGAGCGCACGAATGCAAATTCCTTTGTAGTTAATCAACTGCCGGATGGTTCGAAAGTCATTCTCGATTCTGAGAACGATCGAGTTTTAGCTCTGAACGCGACGGCAGGCGCAGCCTGGGACGCGTGCAGCGAGCCTAAAACACTCTTCGAGGTGGTGGAACATATGCAATCTTCCCTCGGCTCGGAGATCACCGAAGAAATTGCCGAAGAATCGATTCTGCAACTCGAAGAGCAGAATCTGGTACATACTTCAGGACTGCAGCCGAGCCGGCGTCAGTTCATTGCAGCCTTAACCACTGTCGCCTTACCGCTGGTCGTATCCTTGACCACAGCGGAACAAAGAGGATATGCGGATGTTGCACGGTCGGGAATGTCACATCCAATCCATGAGCCTGCGCGAGGCGGAAGACTTCCTCTTCAGCCTCTGCCCATACGTCCAGTGAAGGGGCCGTTCCGGTTTTTCGAATAGCGTATGTATTGAAATAAAAAGGCCCGTCCTCAACGACGGGCCTTTTATTGCTCTATTTCTATTATAGCTGGCTGATTCGGGAAACATGTCAATTCTGAGACTCTTTTTGAGCTTTGGAATGTGTGGGTTAGAGGATTTTCTGAGGTTTAGGGGCTTGACAGTGTTGTTCGGATTCCGCGTATTCGTAGACCGGGCAGGGACGGGTCATTGTTTTCCCACCTTAGTGCCCAAAAGCTGGGCGCGAAGATGGGGCACCCCTTTTCGTGCTGCTGCCTGGAAGAAAGCAGATCCTTCCCCCTTCACTGCGTTCATGGTCATGTGCTCTGCTAGACGGTGTAGAGGTTCGCGTCGAGGAAGGTGTTGCGGAATTTGCCTGATGGGTCGTGTTGTTTGAGGAGCGACTTGAAGGCCGGCAGCTTTTCGTACTTCAATTCGAGCGGCCCAGGCGGAATGGTGAAGAGCTTGGCCCAGTGCGGGCGCGGGTCGAAGGGCGCTAGCTGCTTTTCGATCAACGGGAGGAGTGCTCTGACCGCCGGCCATTTCGGTTTCCAGGTGAAGTGGATGGCCATCGAGTCGCGTTTCCAGGCCATGCTCATCCAGAGGTTGTCGGCGGCGATGGTGCGCAGTTCGGTGACGAAGAGAAGCGGGGTGATGTGCTCGCGCAGTTTTTCGACGGCCAGGATGGCTTCGTAGCCGTGTTCGCGGGGGATGAGGTATTCGGTTTGCAGTTCGGCGCCGCTCGAGGGCGTGAAGTTCATGCGGAAGTGAGGCAGGCGCTCGTACCACGGGCCGGGAATGCCCATCTGCTCGGTGCAGGGAGTGGCGTCGTGTCCGGCGATGGGGTGGAGATTGTGCGTGGCCAGCTTTGCGCCGTAGAACTCGGGTGGCATGTTGGCGGGCTCGCCGGGTTTGACGACGCTCTTGATCCAGACCTGCGTGGCGCGGTGGTTCTGCCAGTCGGTGAAGAGGCTGACGCTGTAGCCGCTGCCGAAGATGGTGTTGAGATTGTGCTCCAACTGATCGAAGGACAGGTTTTCGTAGACGACCTGGCGCATGGTGTAGGTCGGGAGCAGGTTGAGCGTGGTGCGGGTGATGACGCCGAGCGCTCCCAGCGCGACGACCGCTCCTAAAAATGTATCGCCGTCTTTGGCGCGCGAGAGCGTGGCGATATTGCCGTCGGCGGTGACGAATTCAATGGCGGAGACGGCGGTGCTCAGGTTTCCGTTGTGGTTGCCGGAGCCGTGGGTGGCGGTGGAGCATGCGCCTGCCACGGTGATGTGCGGAAGCGATGCCAGATTGTGCAAGGCATAGCCGTGGCCGTCGAGGTAGGGCGCGAGCTTTCCATAACGGACACCTGCGCCTACGGTAACGGTGCGCGCCTTGTCGTCGATGGTCATCTCGTCGAGATGTTCGAGCGAGATCTGGTTCGCCGCGCTGTCGGCGATGGCGTTGAAGGAATGACGCGCGCCGAGGGCGCGCAGCCTGTCGCAGCGCTTGACGACCTGCTGGACTTCTTCGATCGAAGCGGGCGTGTAGAGATGGTCGGTGGAATAGGTGAGATTGCCGGCCCAGTTGGTGCGCGGTCCTGTGGTCTGGCTGCTTTGGCCATTCATGATTCGGGACAAGGTAGCTCCACTGAGTAGTATGCCGGATGCTTTGAGAAAGTCGCGCTTGTTCATGGATGGAAACCTTGTATCACGCGGGGGATGGTTGTGGCGAGGTTTGTGGCTTGGTACGAGTTTAAAAATGTCGGCTTGATTTGTGGTCTCCCACCCTTCGCTTCGCTCAGGATGGGGCACCCACTGACGAGGCAACCGCGCAGGTGCCTGCTCGGAGATAATTGCTTATCGATGGGTCTTATGAGACTACTTGAAGCGTCCAACGTAGCGGACGCAATTGTGAACATGCACTTTAATTTGTTACTGCGATTGTTTCGTATTGCGGATTGGCTGAAGTTGCGGAGCGGTTGATTCTAAAACCGGAGGCGGGTTGCATGAGCAGGTTGTCCTGGGTTCGAGTGGCGTTGATCTGTTTTCCGGTTTTCTTTGCGCAGCAATGCATGCGGCAGGCATTGGGGCAAACGCCTGCCGGCGCCGACGAGAAAAAACTGATGCCGCGCACGCCGGAGCAGGCGGAGGATGCGCGTAAGGCTGAACGGCATATCAGCCTGGATGTTGTGGTGACGGACGCTGCGGGTAAGCCTGTCTCCGGTTTGCAGCAGCAGGACTTTACGATTCTGGATGATAATCGGGCGCAGAAGATGGCGTCGTTTGAAGCCGTGCAGGGCGCTGCGGCCGAGCCGCCGGTGGAAGTCATCGTGCTGATTGACCTGGTCAACACATCTTTCCAGCGAGTTGCATTCGAGCGGCAGGAGATTGACAAGTTTCTTCGCCAGAACAATGGCCAGCTTGCCTATCCGACGACGCTGATCGTGTTTTCCGATACGGGAACGCAGATACAGCCGCAGCCATCGCGCGATGGGAGTGCGATGGCCGATCTTCTGAGTTCGACCAATTCTTCGCTGCGCATCATTGGCAGGTCTGCGGGCTTTTACGGCGCCCAGGAGCGGTTGCAGGCGTCGTATAAAGCGATGGGCCAGCTGATCAGTTATGAAGGCACGAAGCCGGGGCGGAAGCTGCTGCTGTGGATCAGTCCGGGATGGCCGATGCTGT
>Ga0335073_10001586_pt1 | contig 30513 bp, 22 predicted proteins | sample Lox_Sample_22_FD_207093 | JGI IMG/M metagenome (GOLD analysis project Ga0335073, IMG submission 207093) | Soil microbial communities from Loxahatchee National Wildlife Refuge, Florida, United States - Lox_Sample_2.2 | ecosystem: Environmental > Terrestrial > Soil > Wetlands | place: USA... | reverse complement strand
TCTCGAGGAGCCGCCGCAGTGCCAGGGCCGCCGTGAAGCCCGCGGTGCCGAGAGCCATGGCCTCGAGAAGGCTCAATCCCTCGGGCAGCGGTACCAGCGCAGCCGCCGGCAACCGGGCTCGCTCCGCGAGGCCCCCGTCCAACGCCTCACCGAGGCCGGCGCCGGTGGCGAGCACGAGGTCACCTGGCCGGTAGGCGGGATCGGCGCTGCTCTCGACCACGCCGGAGAGATCTATGCCGGCCGTTCTCGGGTAGCCGCGGGCGATCGAGCCCTTGCCCGTGACGGCGAGGGCATCCTTGTAGTTGAGACAGGAATAGGCCACGCGGACGACGACGTCCCCCGCTGTGAGCTCATCCAAGGTGACCGACTCGAAGCGCGCAAAGCGCCCGCTCGGCCCCTGCTGAACCCGTAACGCCTTGAAACTCCCCATGGTCAGCCGCGGCGTTCCGCCTCGTCGCGCATCTGCTGCCAGAGCGCCACGACGTGCTCGTGCTCCGTGGCCTCGACGCCGAACGAGACCCTTACCATCCAGCGGTCTGCGAGCATCGCGGGAGTGAGATAAGCGCGACCTGACTCGTTGATGCGGCGCACCCAGGCGACAGTATGGGCGTCGAGAGCCTCACCTGTCAGCCCCGGTGGCGCGTGACGCACGCAGACCGTCTGGAACGGCACGGGCGCAAGGCGTTGCCAAGCGGGTGCGCCGTCGATCTGCGCGGCGAACCAGCGGGCATGCTCGAGGTCTCGGCGCAATCGCAGGCGCAGCCCCTGCACGCCTTGCTCGCGGATGAGGAACCAGAGCTTGAGCGCGCGGAAGCGGCGGCCGAGGGGAATGCCCCAGTCGCGGAAGTTCCTCACCTTGGCATCCGCCGCGGTGCGCAGGTAGCTGGGGTTGGTCGACATCACGCGCACCAGGTGCTGCGCATCGCGGACGAAATAGGTGGAGCAGTCGAAGGAAGCCCCGAGCCATTTGTGCGGATTCAACACCAGGGAATCCGCCTGCTCGATTCCCTGCCAGAGCGGACGGCACTCCGGCAGAATCATCGCGGAGCCGGCCATTGCGGCATCGACGTGCAGCCAGAGGCCATGCGCGCGCGCGATGTCGGCGAGTGCCTCGAGAGGATCGATGGCAGTGGTGGCAGTGGATCCCACCGTGGCCACGATCGCGCAAGGTGCGCGCCCGCGCGCCGCATCCTCCGCCACCGCCTGGCGCAGCGCCTCCGCGCTCATGCCGTAGCGATCGTCGACCGCGACGATACGCACGTTCTCGCGCCCGAAACCGGCGAGCAGCGCCGCCTTCTCGACCGAGCTGTGACTCTGACCGGAAGCGTATACGACCAGCGGACGCTCGCTCGACTGCAGCCCACCGCGGGCCGCCGCGTACTGGGTGGTGCGCTCCCGGGCACAGATGAGAGCGACCAGCGTGGCGGTGGAGGCCGTGTCCTGGATCACACCGCTCCAGGCGCTGCCGAGACCCAACATCTGCCGCAGCCAGTCGGTGGTCAGCTCCTCGAGCTCGGTGAGCGCCGGGCTCGCCTGCCAGTTGAGGCCGAGCTGTGCCAGCCCGGTACTCAGAAAATCCCCGAGGACCGCGGCCAGGGAGCTGTTGGAAGGAAAATAGGCGAAGAAGCGCGGGTCCTGCCAATGGGTACAACCGGGCAATATGACCCGGGTCAGCTCATCGAGCACGCCGTCGAGGGGCTCGGCTTCCATGGGCGGCGCGGCGGGCAAAGCGCCCCGGATGTCTCCGGGCCCGACCCGCGACATGACGGGAAACTCGCCGCGTGCGGTCCGCGCCCGGTAGTCCGCGATCCAGTCCACGACCTCGTGGCCCAGCCGGCGGAATTCCTCGCTGTCCATGGCGCCCGAGTCAGGCGCGCATGACGCGGACCCGCAGCTCGGCGAGATCCGTGCCGTTGGCGGTCATGAGGTCGGAAAGGCCCACGGCGCCGACGCCGGCGGGCGTGCCCGTGAAGATGAGATCGCCGGGCTTCAGCTCCCAGGCGGCCGAGAGGTGCGCGATGATCTCCGGAATCTTCCAGATGAGATCGCCCACCCTGCCCTGTTGGCGGCGCAAGCCGTTCACGTCCAGAGTGATCTCGACTTTCGAGACGTCTTCTATCCACGCCGCCGGGGTGATGCCGCCCACCGGCGCCGAGCGGTCGAAGCCCTTGGCGATGCACCACGGCCGGCCGAGCTTCTTCGCCTCGCTCTGCAGATCGCGGCGCGTCATGTCGAGACCCACCGCATACCCGTAGATGCATCGCTCCGCATCGTCGGTGGTGAGATTGGCCCCGCCCTCGCGCAGGGCGACCACCAGCTCGACTTCATGGTGCAGCTCGTGAGTGAGGCTGGGGTAGCGCAGCACCCCGGTCTCGCCCTCCGCCACCGAGAGGACGGCATCGGCGGGCTTCATGAAGAAGAAGGGCGGCTCGCGCCCGCTGCCGCCCATCTCCTGCGCGTGTTCCGCGTAATTGCGGCCGACGCAGTAGATACGGTGCACCGGAAACCAGCCGGTCGATCCGACGATCCGCACGGCCGCATGCGGCGGCGGAGCGAAAACGTAGCGCATGCGGCTTACTATAGCGAATAGTCAAGCCGACGTCCCGGCCACGTCACATCGTCAGAACGACGCGGAACTCCGCTTTGCCGCTCATCATCCGCGCATAAGCCTCCGCCGCCTTCTCGAGCGGATAGGCCTCGATCATCGGACGCACGCCGGAGAGCTCCGCGAAGCGCAGCGTATCTTCCGAATCGGCCGCGGTGCCCGACGCCCAGCCCTGGATCGTCCGGTTGCCGCGAATCAGCTGCAGCGGCGTGACCTCTATCGGCTGCGCCGCGGCCCCCACTACCATGAGCTTGCCGTTCGGCCCGAGGCCGTCGATCAGCTCCGACATCGCCTTGGCGCTCGGTGCCGTCGCCAGGATCACCTGGGCACCCCCCTGCCGCTGCAGCGCTTCCGACGCGCGCTCCGCCTTGCTGTCGACGTAGAAGCTCGCCCCGAGCTGCTTCGCGAGGGCAGCATCCTCGGAGCCGCGACCAATGGCAGCCACCTTGTAGCCGAACTTGCTCGCGAACTGGATGCCGAGGTGGCCGAGACCACCGACGCCCAGCACCGCGACCAAGTCTCCCGGGCGCGCCCCGCTGTGCCTGAGCGCGTTGTAGGTGGTGATGCCGGCACAGAGGAGCGGCGCTGCCTCGGCGGCGTTCAAGCTCTCCGGTATGGCGGCCAGCCCTTCCACGGGCGCGATCATGTATTCCTGGTATCCGCCGTCGAAGCTGATCCCGGCGACCTTCTGGTTGCGGCAGTTGATGAAATCGCCTCGGCGGCACTCCGGGCAGGTGTTGTCATGCCAGCCGTGCCAACCGACACCGACGCGCTGCCCGGCACGCCATGTGGAGACACCCGCCCCCAACGCATCGATCACACCTGCCACCTCGTGGCCCGGAACCCGCGGGTAGCTGATACCGGGCCAATAGCCCTCCTTCGTCAGCTCGTCGCTGTGACAGACACCGCAGGCCTGCACCTTGATGCGCACGTGTCCCGCGCCCGGCTCCGGAATCTCACGCTCGACGATCTGAAAGTCCGCTCCAGCCGCAGGCACCTGCGCCACCTTCATGGTCGTCGTGGAACGCTTGCTCGTTGCCATAAATCACCGCCTCCCGGATGCGCTCGCATCGCTCGCTCGCCTCTGCCCACTCGCTCGCTGCATCTTACTCGCAAGCAGGCGATGCGGTGCCTGCAGCTCGAGCAGCGCAGCGTCCCGAGCCGCAGAGCCGTCGGGCTCGGTTCCTGCTGCTGATTCGCGCACTGCAGTGTCGGAGTAATCGCCATGGCACGCTATGGGAAGAAAGCCGGTAGCAAAGTCAAACGTGCGATGCATGAGCGCAAGCAGGGAACGCTGCGCAGCGGCCGCTCCGGGCGCAAGGTAAAAAGCCGCAAGCAGGCGATCGCCATCGGCCTCTCCGAGGCCCGTCGCTCGGGTGCGAAGGTCCCGCGGAGGAAGACCGCTGGCAAGAAGAGGTAGCACGCAGCCCGACAGCTCATGAGGACAACGGGCCCGGCTGTCGATTCAACCGCGTCTCGCCGGGGCGCGCGCAGTTCGCGTAACGCTCGCCGAGGCCGGCCCGACGGCGGGCAGCAGACTCGACAGCCGTCGCTGCGGTGCGCCGCGCGTCCAGCGGAACGCGACGATGTTTTCCAGGACGTGCTCGACGTAGTCTCGAGTCTCTCCGTAGGGGATGTTCTCGATCCAGGCAGCCGCATCCAGCGGCTGCGCCGGCCGCCAGCGCGCGACCGGCGCGGTACCTGCGTTGTAGGCGGCGAGCGCCAAGGCGATCGCACCGTTGTATCGATCGAGCAGCTCGCGCAGGTGTGCCGCCCCGAGCGTCAGCGCGGTGGCCGGATCGAGTAGACCGTCCTCGCCCTCGAGCCTCACGTCCCAGCGGGCAGCCACCGCGGACGCCGTCGTCGGCAACATCTGCATGAGTCCCAGTGCATTCGCTCGCGAGACCGCGTCGGCGCGGAACAGACTCTCCTGGCGCATCACCGCGAGCAGCCAGTCAGCCGGGACATCGGTGCGGGTGCTCGCCCGCGCCACCAAGGGGGCGTAGGGCCGCGGATAACGCAGTGTGACGTCATCGAGGTCGTCCACCCGCCCGAGCTGAGCGATCGCCTGCGAGTACCAGCCCCAGTCCTCCGCGAGTTGCGCGGCCTGAATGCGCTGCGCTCTCGTGGCGCCGTGGAGCGCCGCCGCCCACTCGAGCTCCGCCGAGCCGGGGAGGCCGCATTCGAAAAGCTCGCGCGCACGGATCAGTCCCGGCTGCACCGCGAGTGCCGACTGTATCGTCGGGTCCGCTGGCGTCGGATGCGCTCGCAGATCGTAGGGGAGTCGCAACCGGTCGGCCGCCAGATATCCGTAGTAATCGCGCAGCTGCGCCAGCGCCTGATACAGCGGTGCCGCGACCGCCGTGCCGGCGACCGCTTCGAGTGCCCGCGCCCGCCAATAACGCCAGCGCGGCTCCGCGGCGGTGGCGGCAGAGAGCTGATCCAGCCAGGTGAGTGCCTGCTGCCAGTCGCCCGACCAGAGCGCAATCCGCGCGCCCCACTCACAGACCGTGTCATCGCGCGCGGTCTCGGGCAGCCCCTGCAGTGCCGCGGCAGCGCCGGCCGCATGGTCGTAGGCGAGCCCGAGTGCCGTCGCGCGCCGCAATTGCTCGGCGAGCTCAGGTGTCATGTCCGGGCGCAGCAGCAGCGCCGGCAGCATCGCCTCGGCCGCCGCTGAATCCGACAGTGCCAGCTGCCCGAACCCCGCAGCGAGCGCATCCGGCTCGACCGGCGTCGCGGGCGTCTGTGCCAGCGCCTCGAGTGCCGCACGGGGCTGCTGTAACAGGGTCGCCCATTCCAGCAGCGGCGCCGCCTGCGGGTCGGGCAGCTGCGCCGCGAGCTTCCGCCCGAGATCCGCATCGCCGATCGCCAACGCCGACCGCGCCCGGCCCTCAATGCGCGCGGGTGTCAGCAGCCCTTGCTGCGCCAACCACCCGAATACGCCGTCGCAGGCCGCCGGCTGCCTGAACGGCTCACTCCAGACGGCGAGCGCCGCCGCGGCAAGATCGCTGCTGTTGGCGGCACTGGCGGCCGCCGCGGTCACCGTCGGCCCCGTACCGGCTGCATTGCGAGGAGTCATCGCAAGCCGCGCGCTGAGCGTATAACAGGCCAGCACCGGATCGTCCGCATCGCCCGGGAAGTCGTTGACATGGGCGAGGTAGGCTTGCCACTGCTGCCGCTCCGCCAGACTCACGAGCCAGTCGCGCCCCAGCGCGCTCGTGACCGGCTCACCCGCGTGCTCCTGGAGGAACGAGGCGATCCTCGTGTCGAGCTGCCGATCCGCCACGGGCTCTCGTGAGAGCGCCGTCCGCAGGCGCGCGGCGACGAGGTATGGATAGATCGCATAGCCGCGCAGCGCCGGGGAGTCTGCCGGCATCGCGCCCTCGCCGGCACGGGCCAGAGCCGCGCGAAACGCCGTGCGCACCGCCGCCGTGTCGGCCCCGGGATTGGGGCGCACGACCCCGGCGGCCGGCCTTGTGCGTTGGGGCATCGAGTCGCAGGCGGCAAGCCCCAATGCCAAAGCGAGACCGATTGCCGCCGCGCGGCGCATCGCGTCTCGCAGCTCTCCCCCCGGCTTCTGACTCCATTTCCCTCGAGTGATCAAAGAGTGGCCTCCCGAAATGTGTAAACCCGCTCGGCGAATGATGCCTCAGCGCTTCACGGGCGGTGCGCCAGGGCCGAGCGCGGCAACTTGGGCACAGCGTTTGCTGAGTCCGGGCCGAAGCCGAGGTGCAGCAGCGCCTTGGCGGTACACATACCCGTCCGGGAGGGGTCCCCGCCATCCATGAATGATTTGGGCATGCGGCCGGTGAGGGTCCTGTTGGTCGGGCCCTACGATCCGCACTGTGGAGAGTACACCTTCCTCGCGCCGCCGCTCGGCGTGTGGCGCCTCGCCGGAGCGCTGGAGTCATCCGGCGCGCACGTCAAGGTTTTCGATCCCAACTGCTGCGCGATCCCGCCGCAGCGGGCGCTCGAGCGTGAGATCCTGGGCTCGCGCTGGGACGTGATCGGCGTGTCGACGACCGGCATGACGCTGCGGTTCGACCTGGAGTTGGCTTACATCGCGCGCCGTCTCGCGCCCGCGGCGCTCATCATCGCCGGCGGCATGGAGGCAACCTTCAGGCCGGAGCTGATGTTCGAGCTCGGTCCCTTCGATCTCGTGGTGCTCGGTGAAGGCGAGCGGCCGCTCAACGGGATCGTGCGCCGCCTGCGCGGCGGCGAGCCGCTCGCGGGCCTCGCCGGCACCGTCATGAAGGTGGATGGCGCGATCATCAAGCGGCCGCAGCGCGCCCTCAGCCGTGACGAGCTGCGCGCGGCGATCTTCGACATCCCCTACGCGAGGATGCCCTACTCGGCCTACTGGAGTCGTCTCGAGGAAGCGTACCGCGTCGGTGGGCTGCCGACCAAGGCCGCCCGCGAGGCGCGCCTCGCGGAGATCCGCTCGGTGCGGCTGATCACGCTCAACTACTGCCCCATGGGCTGTACATTCTGCTCCGCGACGAACTTCCTGCACGAGTCGCAGGGCCACGTCGCCGCCGTCGCGCGTCTGGAGGCGGACGAGTGCCTCGCGATGATCCAACGCATCGTCGCCGTCCACCCCGGCGTGCGCACGATCATCTTCCAGGACGACATCTTCGCCTTCACGCAGGACCGCCGGGTCCTGCCGCTCTGCGCGGGCATCATCGCGGCCAAGGAGCGCGGCGAGCTGCCGCGCGCGCTGCAGTTCATCAGCACGAACCGTATCGATGCCATGTCGGCCGAGCGTCTCGCGGCCATGCGCAACGCCGGCTTTCGCGTGCTCGGCTTCGGCATCGAGAGCTTCTCGCCGCGCACCCTCGCCGAGTTCAACAAGGCGCAGATCCATCGCCACATCGAGCCGGTGCTGCGCACTGCGCTCGACCTCGGCATCACGCCATTCCTCGACCTCATTCTGAGCTCTCCCCGCTCGAGCCTGGAGGATCTCGCCGAGACGGTGCGGGAGGCGCATCGCTGGCTGCTGCAGGGCTGTGAGATCGGGATCTATCCGTATGTCATTCCCTTCTCCGGCGCGGCATTCGCGCGCGACAGCTCCCTCGCCCCCCACACGATCCACGAGCGCAGACGGGTCGCCGGGACCGACGTGGAGTGGGAGCAGCCGGCGAAGATCCTGCCCATCGACCCGCAGGTGAGCGCGGCCGTGTTGCGCATCGAGAGCGGCTTCGAGCGCCGGCTCGCGGCCATCGAGGCTGCAGTGGCGCATCTTCCGTCCCGGGTGCGCTCGCTGGTGTGGATCCTGAGCTCGCTGTCGGTGCTCGCCGAGCACGGGATCTGCGCCGGCGATGCGCGCGCGGTGCAAGCGGAGCTCGATGCGCGCCTGCCGCGGTTGCAGGGAGCGACGGACCGGCGGGCCGTCGTGACCGCATGACGACGCGCCGCTTCGTGAGCCTCGCAGCGCCGCTCGCCGTATGCGGGCTACTCGGCGCCTGGATAGCCCTCTCGGCGGCGAACGCCGAGGCCGCGAGCTTCTCGATGCTCGTGTATGCGCTCGCGAATCTGATCGTCTACACCGATGCGCTCGATTTCGCGCTGCGGCTCTACATGAAGCGGCGCCACACGGCGACCGCGCGCGGCACCGGCCGCGAGCGCGAGCTATCGATCGATCTCACCAGCGCGCTGCCCGCCGGCGCGCCCCCGGTGGTGCCCGTCGAGCCGTACGCCATCATCGCCTCGGTGTTCGATCTGGAGGAGCGGATGGAAGAGTTCCTCGCCAACTACGCGCCTTACCGCGAGCGCATGTGGCTCATCAGCGACGGCTCCACCGACCATACCCTGCTGCGCCTGCGCCGGGCCGGGTGGCGCTGCTTCGATGACGGCATCAACCGCCGCAAGCCCGCCGCGCTGCGGCGCCTGCTCGAGACCCTGCCGGAGTACATCGAGACCGTGCTGGTCGTCGATCCGGACATCCGGATTCTGCAGCCGGGAGCCGGCAGCGAGATCGATCTCGAGCAATTCATCAGCGAGTTCCAGCAGTCGGGAGCGGCGGCCGCCTGCCCGCGCGTCATGATCGAGCCCGACGGCTTTCTCGCACGGTTCCAGTCGTTCGAGTACGCCTTGGCGTTTCGTGCCGGCCGCCAGAGCCTGGCCGACTTCAGCATCACCTCCGGTGTCTCGCTCTACCGCCGCGATGCCCTCGTGCGTGCGCTGAGGGAGCACTCGCTCTCGGTCTACGCGGAAGACTTCGAGAACGCGGTGATCCTGCTCGACCGCGGCGAGCGGATCTATTACGACGGTCGCCTGGTCGTGGGCACCGAAGGTCCCGGCGCCTTCTCGCGTTGGTTCTCGCAGCGGGTCGGCTGGTATCACGGGCTCATCAAGGTCTACATCGAGCGCCTCGACTCGGTCTGGCGCATCGCCAAGCGCACTCCATTTGCCCTCTATCACTACCTCCTCTACGTGGGCGGTCTCACGATCTGCCTCCACCTCCTGAAAGCGGCGAGCGCACTGCTGCTGCTGGGGAGCTTCGTGAACGGCATCGACAATCTCTTCTTCGCGCACTCGCAGTCACAGCTCGACGGCTGGACGAATCCGGCCTACTTCATGGCCGCAATCGGCAGCTATCTGGTGCTCGGTGTCGTGGCGCTCTTCACGGTGGTGCCGAAGAGCGAGCGCGCTTATGCGGCGCCGATCGTGCCGCTCTACCTTTTCTACGCTCTGGTGCACATCGCCCCCATGACCGTGGGCTATGCCAACTGGATCGCTCTCAGGCTGATCGGCCGACGACTCTATCGCGACCACTATGAGCCGGAGCCGAGCGAGCAACAGGCGCCGCCGGGCGGCCACACGCTGGCAACGAGGAGACTGCGATGACGGCTCGTGTGGCGCTCGCCGTGCCGGGCCATCGTCCCGCCGAATACTGGGAAGCCCGCGCGCAGCGTTTTGCCGTCGCGGGCAACGGCCTCGCTGCGGTCTGCTCCTACGGAATGCCCGGCTTCTACAACAGGCTGATCCACATATGTCAGCGGCGCGCGCTCGAGCCGTGGCTGAAAGTCGCCCCCGGCATGCGGGTGCTCGATGTCGGATGTGGCATCGGCCGCTGGAGCCGGCTGCTGGCATCGCGCGGCGCTCGCGTCACCGGCGTCGATCTGAGTCCCACCATGATCGCGGAGGCCGAGCGCAGGACCGCGGCCAGCGGCCTCGCGAGCCGCTGCCGGTTCCTGGTGCAGGACTCGGCGGCGCTCGAGATTGGCGGATCCTTCGATCTGGTCGTGTGCGTCACCATGCTGCAGCACATTCTCGACGTAGGCGAAATGCGCTCCGCGCTGCATCGCATGGCGCTCCATCTGGCGCCCGGCGGCCGTCTCGTCGTGCTCGAGGCGGCACCCGCGCGCATCGCGACCCGATGCAACTCGCAGGTGTTTACGGCGCGCCACCGCGCCGTCTACCTCAGGCTCTTCCGCGCGTGCGGGCTTCGGGTCCGAGCGATCGGCGGCGTCGATCCGGCGCCCTTCAAGATGTGGCTCCTGCCCCATCTGCCGCGCCTGCCGCGCGCGCTCGCGCTCGCCGCGCTCGCGCTCGTCACTGCTCTCTCGGCGCCCATCGATGCTCTCTGGGGTCGCCGGTTGCCCGAGCGCTCCTGGCACGCCGTGTTCGTCCTGCAGCGCGACGCGGGAGCCTGACCGTGCGCTTGAGCGGCCGCTCGATGCTCGCGATCGCCGTATTCCTCGGCGTTGCAGGCCTCATCGTCGGCGGCCGGTCGTATGAGGCCCGGCGGGCGACAAGCGGGTCGTTCTCCAACACCACCGCGGTGAGCGTCACGAACGGCGCCGATCGCGGCGCCGGCACGCTGCGCGAGGCATTGTTCCTGGTGGCTACCGCCCCCGGACCGGCGCGCATCACACTGCAGGTGCCCAAGGTCTCGCTCCTGACCGCTCTGCCGCCGATCGTCAACTCGCATGGCGTTCGCATCGTGGCGCGCCAGCGGGGCAGCGAGATCGACGCCAGTGCGTTGAGCGGCGGCGGTCCCGTTCTCGACGTGGCGGCGGCGAACGTCTCGCTCGATGGGCTCGCCATCGCCAACTGCGCCAACGCCGCCATTCTGGTGCGAGCGGTTCACTTCAACCTCCAAAACGCAACTCTCGAGGCATGTGACGTCGGGGTCGATGTGGCCGAGAATGCGGACGACCTGCTCCTCGAGGGCAATCGCTTCGTCAATGACCGCGTCGGCGTGCGGTTTGCGGGCTCGAGCCCGGGCACCACGGTCGCCTCCAACCTGTTCGCGGGCGAAAAGGACGCCGGTGTCTGGGCGGTGCGCGGCCAGCCGGATCTGGGCGCAACGCCCATCAGTGTGCGTGACAACCGATTCGATGCCGACCACTCCGCCGTCGTCGCGGGCAACTTGAACGCCCTCATCGAGCAGAATCAGATCACCGGCGCGCAGTCGACGGCGATCGATCTGGTGGGCGCCGGGGTCGTGGTGCGGGGTAATCACGTGAGCGGCGGCTCGGGCACGGGCATCATCGCCGACGGCGCGCATGCCGTGGTGATCGAGCGCAACGAGCTCCATGGGCTGCCCGCATACGGCATCATGATCCGCGGCTCGAGCAGCGCACTGGTGAGCGCCAACCGCCTGTACGACTGCGCATACGGCCTGGCGTTCGTGCTGGGCGATGCCCGCAATCCGAGCACCGCGGTCGACAACATCATCATCGAGCCGCGGTACGACGGCATCGATGTCATCGGCGATGCGCCGATTCTGCGGGGCAACCAGGTCGTGATGCCGCACGCCTTCGCGCTACGCGTGGAGGACTTCACACGTCCCGACGGCTCCAAGGTGGTGAGCGCACCGTTCCTCGACCACAACTCCTTCCCTGCGCCTGCGAAAAACACGGTCGCCGCGCTCCGCGGCCGCTCGTTGCGCCAGTGAGAGCGGCGTGAAGACCCTCGACAGTACCCAGCTGCTGCCGCTGCCCACGTGGAACGACCCGCGCGTACACCTGCTCGATGACCTGTGGCTGCTCGAGATCTTCGCCATCCTCTTCGCCGCCGGCCTGCCCTGGCTCATCAGCTCGCTCGACATACAGCTCGGCCCCGCGCTCCTCGGTCTGCTCGCTCTGGCGGGAATTCACGTCGGATTCACGTTGCTCACCGCGCCGGCACCAGCAATGGACCGCGGCCGCAAGCTCGCGCTCACGCTCCTGCACGCCGTGGGCGTCGTCGTGATCGCCCTCATGTGGCACTTCGTGGGCGGCATTCACAACCCCGCGTTCCTGCTCGTGTTCGCCCTGCCCGTTGTCGGCGCCATCTTCCTCTCCCGCTGGCAGCCCTATGGGGTTGCCCTACTGGCCATCGTGGCGGTGTCGGCAGTTGCCCTGAGCGAATCGCCGGAGCTCCGCTGGTACGCAAGCGGGCTCGTGCCGCAGACTTCCTGGCTGAGTCCCCTGTTCGGTGCCGCCGGTGCGGCAACCTCGCCCTTCCCCGGATTCTATGCCCCTCCCGGCTACTTCCTCGTGCTGCTGGAGGTATTCGCCGTCCTGATGGTCGGGTGTGCGTTTGCTGCCGAATACCTCGGTACCGTGTACGACCGGCTCCACACGGACCTGGCCGCTGCACGGGCGGAGGTCGGACGCGGGCGCGAGCTATGGGCAAGCCTCATCGAGGAGCTGCCGCTTCCGGCCATGCTCATCGATTGCCGCACTCTGCAAGTCGTCGCGGAGAATGCCGACCTCAGCGCCGTGACCGCGGACGGCGCTCCTGCAAGCGGCCGCAAGCTGACCGAGGCGGTCCACTTCAGCTATCCGGAGATCGTGGAGGAGCTCGTCAATGGGATGGGCGGCACGGCGCCGCACGTGGTGATCCACCGCGGCCATGATCTCATCCTGACGCGCCTCCGGGCCCGGCACATTCCCTACAAAGGTCGGCGTCTGGCTCTGATCCTCATCGAAGAGGTGACGGAGGCGTTTGCCGTCAGGTCCGCGCTCGACGTCGCGGAGCAGGCAATCGTGGTGGTCGACTCGCGCGACCGTGTACTCGCCTTCAACAGACCGGCGCTGGCGCTCTTTTCCGCAACCCGCGTCGGGGCGGACGCCGCGACATTGCTGTCGCAGCCCGAGGTGCCGCCGCGATGGTGGGAGCCCGGACTGAGCGGCCGCCGCAAGATGCACCTCAGGATCTCGCCGCGCCTCTTCCAGGTGACCAGCACGGCGGTGGCGCTGCCCGGAGAGCAGGAACGGCTCTGCGTGGTCGCCTTCCTGCCGATCGCCCGGGCGGAGACGCTCGATGCCCCCATCCTCGGCGCCCGTCTGCCGGGCGCCTCACTCCCGAGGACACGATGAGACCGTTGCGATACTCACCCCTAGTCGCTCTCGCAGCGGCCTGTCTCTCGCAACCCACCTGGGCGGTCGAGACTTCTCCAACTCCTCCGGCCCCGGCCTCGGCTCCGTCGGCCGACAGTCTGATCTTCAGCGCCAACGGCTCGACCCTGACGGGCGCGAGCGGCGGCGGTGGCGGCTCGATCGGCTGGCTGCATGATTTCAGCGCCGGCGTTCTGGGACTCGCGGGCGAATACCAGACACTCGCGGACGCGCATTGGGCGTTCGGCTCCCTTACCGGCGCGGTCAGCACCGGCAGCGCGAGGGCCAAGTGGACCTTCTCCGCCGACGCGCACCTCGGCAGCGGTGACATCGGCGTCTATCAGGGGCTGCGCCGCTTCAACTATGACGTGGAAGGGGCGGACGTAGCCGGGACGTTCGGAGGCAAGCTGACGTTGCAGCTCGACGCGCAACAGTATGACGTCGACACTACGCATGGGGCGCTGCCCAAGGTCGGCCTGGGGTACCTCTGGACTCCGCACTGGCAGACGACGGTATCGTATTCGCGGTCGGTCACGGGAAATCTCGGGACGCAGCTCGAGACGGCGCGCATCGACCACTACGGGCGCACCGTGAACTGGCTGCTGGGCGGCGCGGCGGGACACGTAGCACCGGCCGTCGTCAACCTCTACACCGGAATCCGCGAGCCGGCCCCGCAGCTGCGTGAAGGTTATCTGGGCATCTCGAAATCCTTCACGGGCAGTGATTGGTCCATTCTGGGTGACTACATGAAAGTGGCCAACGAGAAGCGCATCACGCTCACGGTGGTTTGCACGCTGCACGTGGGGAGGTCTGCGACTTGAGGCTGAGCCTCCGCCAAACCCTCAGACGTCACACGAGCTGGGTGCCAGCGGTCCTGGTATTCGCCACGGTCGCGGCGGCAGGCTCGCGCCTCGTGGTCCTGAGCGTGCAACAGCACGCCGAGCAGGCTCGCAGCGCGGCGCAGGCGACGGCGGCGCGCGCCGCGCGTGCGATCGAGCGGCAGATTGAGGCGCTCGCGATGGCTGCCGCGTCGCGCCCCCCCTCCAGGCCCGATCTCAACGTATTTGAATGGGCGAGCGACGGCGGCGTCGTCAGCCTGGGCCGATCCGATCCTGTCGTGGCCAAGGCCATCGTGAGTGAGTGGCAGGCCGCCGCCGCTGCAGGCGGGGCGCACGCGGCGGCTCTGCTCGGGCCGGTCCGTGAGGGCAGCGAGTGGCTCATGGCGGCGCGCGCGCCGCTCAATCTCGCGACGACGCCCGACGCCCCGGGTGCATGGACCATAGCCTACGAGAATCTCGATCGCCTGCTGGCAGCCGCGCGCCTCGTGCGCACGGTGGGTGCCGGCAATGATTTCGCGCTGGTACGGACCGATCGCGGCGGCGGCTATTCGCAGGCATTCGTCGACTCGAGCAGCGGGCCGCTGCGCGACCCGGTGGTCAGCGTGATTCACGCGCCCCCGGGACTCGCGTTCATCTCCGCCGGCGCGCTGAAGTTGGAGATTCGCCCTCATGAGGGCTGGTATCCGACGCGCATGCTCGCCACGGATGTCGGCCTTCTCGCCCTCATGGCGTGGCTGCTGACGTTCATCGCCCACGACGTCACTCACCGCACGGGTCGGCTGCGCGTCTCACTCGCGACGACACGCCGGCAGCTGCATACCGCCCAGCAAAAGCTCGTGCGGGAGATCGAAGAGCGCGAGAGCCTGCAGCAGAGTGTCGACCGCGCGCGCTTTCACGATGCCTTCACCGGGCTGCCGAATCGTTACTATTTCATGGAGCAGCTCGATCGCGTCCTGCGCGCGCGCCGCGACCGGCGTTTGTGCGTCTTCCTGATCGCCATCGACCGCTTCCAGCTCATCAACGAGACGCTCGGCCATACTGCCGGAGACGAGCTGATGGTGCAGGCCGGCCTGCGCTTCCAGAGAGCGGTCTCTGCCGCCGCCAGCGTGTTGGCCCGCTGGGGCGGCGATCAGTTCGCCCTGATGGTGCGGGATCTGCACTCGGCAGACGAGGCGCCGCGGCTAGCGGCCGAGCTGCAGGGGGTGTTGCAGGAGCCGTTCGAATTGCGGCGGCATCGTCTCGGGATCACCGCCCGCATCGGGATGAGCTGCCTCGAGAGCTGGCCGCAACGCGCCGAGCAGCTCATGCAGGAGGCGGACGTCGCGCTCTCGGTGGCCAGGCGGCAGGAGGACATCGCCTGCGTCATGTACTCCGCCGCGATGGGAGGCGATGCGGCGAGCCTGGTCAGCCTCGAGGCCGACCTGTACGTCGCGCTCGAGCGCCGTCAGCTCAAGCTCCTCTTCCAACCGATCGTCGCCCTGCGCGGCCGCCACGTGGTGGGCGCCGAGGCGCTGCTGCGCTGGCTGCATCCCATCGAAGGCCTGCTCGGGCCCGACAGGTTCCTGCCGATCGCGGAGGAAACCGGAATCATCGTGCCGATCACGCGTTGGACGATTCGCACGGTCTGCGTGCTCGCCAGCGAGTGGCGGCGGCGGCTGCCGGCCGGAACCGACTTCTATCTGACCATCAACCTGTCCGCGGCGGTGCTGCGCGATCCGGAGCTGGGCGACTACGTCTCCCGCCAGCTCGCCGAGTTGGCGGTACCGCCGCAGACGCTCAAATTCGAGCTCACCGAAGGCGGGCTCATCAGCAACGTGGTGGCCGCGCGCGAGACGCTCGAGCGGCTGCACCACACCGGGGTGGAGCTCATGCTCGATGACTTCGGGACGGGCTACTCCTCCCTCAATCACCTGCAGCTCTTCCCCTTCGATTACGTCAAGATCGACCGGCCGTGGGTCGGCGCGGGCGCCTCGCAGCATGGCGGCACCAGCCTCGCATCGGCCATGGTGCAGCTCGCCTCGAGCCTCGGCCTCACGCCGATAGCCGAGGTGGTCGAGTCGCAGGCCACCGCCGATGCCCTGGAGGAGATGGGCTGTCACTTCGGTCAGGGAAACTTCTTCTGCGCCCCGGTCGAGGCCGAGGACGCTCTGCAGTGCCTCGCCGCCGAGCACGGCGGTGCGCTGCCGCCGGGAGAGTTCGAGGAGGACGACTCGCCGACCCTGATTCTGCCGGCAGGAATGATCACCGAGGAGGATACGGCGGAGTCGGGCTGAGCGCTATTCGAGCACCACCCGCGGAAAGTAGAACGAAACGGTCCAGTTGGGCATATCGACGATCTCGCTGATCCGCAGGTCCCCGCAGACACTGCACAGCAGGTAGGCGTCCATCGCCGGCATGCCGTAATCGCGCGTAAGCCAGTCGATCGCCGAGCGGACCGCGGCACGCGCCGCTTCCATCAGGTCCGGACCGATTCCGGTAGTCACCCGGTAGCCGCGCTCATCGAGGTGGCGGGCGACCGGCCCGGGAGTGATCAGCCGCGGAAAGGCCAGCGGACTCTGCTTCACGAGATCGAACCGCAGCGCCACCCGCATGGGACTTTCCAACGCCGTACCGCACACCTCGCCGTCCCCCTGCGCCGCGTGCGTATCGCCTACGGAAAAGAGAGCGCCCGCGACTTCGATGGGCAGATGCAGCTCACTGCCGGCAGCGACGTCCCGCAGATCCATGTTGCCGCCGACCCGGCGCGGCGGCACGATGCTGTGGCACCCCGGCTCGGCCGGTGCGACCCCGATCGTGCCCGCAAACGGCTTCAACGGCACTCGCGCCCATGGGCCGAACGCGGCCGGCGCCATCGTCCGATCGTCGTAGCGCCACACATGCAGCGCCGGCTCGGTGAATTCCTCCGCCAGGAGCCCGAAGCCGGGGATGTTTGCCGTCCAGCCCCATCCGGATGGAGCGAACGACAGCACCGTCACTTTGAGGATGTCGCCGGGCTCGGCGCCATCGAGGTACACCGGACCGGCAACCGGATTGATCCGCGCGAAGTCGAGCCGACCCACGTCGTCCACGGTCGACGCCGGCGAGAGCTGCCCGCCCGAGGCCTCCGCCACCTCGAATTCGAGCGCCTCCCCGGGAGCAATGCGTACGGCCGGCGCGAGACTGTTGTCCCAACCGTAATGATGCTCGTGGATCGTGCGTTGAGGCGCCATGAGGTGACCCGACCCTGATGGCAGCGCACTTTACCACGGACCGTACCCTCCCTAGACTGCGCTGCACCCGGCACACGCCGCAAGCCACGAGCGTCAGATCGCAACCATGTCAGTCGAGCAATTCGGCTATGAGGATCAGCTCGACCGGGCGCTCACGCTCACCGACCTGGTCGTCTACGGGATGATCTTCATGGTGCCGATCGCGCCGTTCGCGGTCTTCGGCTTCGCGTGGCAGGACGCCAAGGGCATGGTGGCGCTGACCTACCTCATCGGCATGGTGGGGATGCTCTTCACCGCGCTCAGCTACGCGGCCATGTCGCAGGCATTTCCGCTGGCGGGCTCCGTATACGCCTACGTGCAGCGTGGACTGCACGAGTCCGCGGGCTTTCTCGCCGGCTGGCTCATCCTGCTGGATTACATTCTGATACCCGCCCTCCTCTACCTCTTCTCGGCCGTAGCGCTGCAGCCGCTGTTGCCCGAGGTCCCCGAGTGGGCCTGGCTCGCCGGTTTCGTCTCGGTGAATGCCGCGGCCAATCTCGTCGGCGTGCGCTTCACGGCGCGCGTCTACAAGGCCCTCCTCGTCTTCGAGCTCCTGACGCTGGTTCTGTTCGTGATCTGCGGCGCGCTGGCGCTCCACAGAGGCGCGGGCGCCGGCCGCCTGACGCTCGCGCCGCTTTACGATCCGCACAATTTCTCGCTCACCACGGTGGCGGGAGCGACATCCATCGCGGTCCTGTCGTTTCTAGGCTTCGACGGCATCTCCACGCTCGCCGAGGAGAGCACCGGGGCGCGCAACGCCGTCGCCAGAGCGACGGTGCTCTCGCTCGTACTGATCGGCGCGCTCTTCGTGCTGCAGACCTGGATCGCGGCCGATCTCGGCCACGGCATGCGCTTCGACGATCCGTCGACAGCCTTCTATGACATCGCCGCTCGCGCCGGCGGAGCTCCGCTTCGCCTCCTGGCGATCGTCGCGATCGCCGTCTCATTCGGGATCGCGAACGCGATGGCGGCGCAGGCTGCGGTCTCCCGCGTGCTTTTCGCCATGGCTCGCGACCGCAAGCTCCCCGCCGTACTCGCGGCGGTGCATCCGCGCTTCAAGACACCTTACGTCAGCACGCTGCTGGTGGCTGCCGTGTCGCTGATCGTCGGTCTCTTCTTCGCCAGCCGCATCGACGATCTCACCCGCGTGGTCAATTTCGGCGCGCTCACGAGCTTCGCCTTGCTGCATCTGGCAGTCGCCTACCATCATCTCTTCCGACAGCGTACCGGGGCCTGGGTGCGGCATCTGATCTTCCCGCTCGCCGGCTTCACCGTGATTCTCTATGTGCTCTATGGAATGGATCGCACGGCCAAGATCCTAGGCGGCTGCTGGGTCGCCGCAGGCGTCCTCTACTACTTCATCCTCGCCTGGCGCGCGCGGGGTCGTCCGGGGACGGTGAGCTTCCCGTCAGGCTGACCTTCTCGGCAGCGATCCGTGATGGCGATGAGCTCCTCTACATGCTGTGGGGCTCGCGTCACCAGACGGACCCATCCCGGGCGTCCGAACGACTGTGCATCCCGCACCTTGATTCCGGACAGGCGCAGCTCCGCATGCCACGCGCGCTGCGATGTGCGCGGTACCGGCGGTTGCCACAGTCCGAAATGCATCTCGCTCACCCGCGGCTTCCAGCCCGCCTCCACCAGGCGCTGATCCTGACACGTTTTCCATGCGCGTAACGTGGGCGCCGTTTCGTCCAGAAACCGCATCGCCTCCCGCTGCGTGTGACCGGTCAATAGCTCGACGCCATCCGCCCCGAGCGGCCAGCTGGGCGCAAAGCTTTCGAGCGGCGTCCGGCCCAGCCGCGGCGAGCTCGCCGGCAGAATCAGGTAGGCCGCGCGCACGCCGGTCAGCCCATGGAGCTTGTTAGGCGACCAGAGCTGCACGACCTCATTGCTCCAGGGGGCATCCAACTGCAGGGACGACTTGCCGCAAAGCAGCTGCCGAAACGGCCAGTACGCGAGATCCGCCGCCACGATTCCGCGATAGCCGCGCGGGCCGGACATGCGCTTCACCGCCGCGGCAATCTCGCCATCGCGCAGGGCCCCGGTCGGATTGTCGGGATGGCAGCACCAGAGAAGAAGCGCCCGGCCGGCGCCGCGCGGGCCGGAGCGCACGGGCAGTCCGATAGCGCGCGCGGCGCGCAGATATTCGCCGAAAGTACGGTGGCTCGTGACGGCCGCCCCGCGACCTGGTGCGGCCCAGGCCCTGGTCAGACGCCAGATGAGCTCACTCGCGCTGGCGCCGATCACCACGCGCTCCGGCGCGACTCCATGAAATTGTCCGAGGGCCTCGCGCAAGACGGCATACCCGGGGTCGGGATAACGGCTCCGGTCGGCGCGCCTGATGCGCTCCTCGAGCCACGGGTTGGGTCCCATCGGGTGCGCATTCGTGGAGAAATCCACTGCGATGGGTGGACCGCTGTCCGGACCGCCATGTACCGGTGCACTCATCGACTCACCATCGCCAACCGAGCGCAGCGAGCACGGTGGCACTGATCGCGACGGCAAGCCACGCCGCTCGGCCGCAAATCCCGAGCGCGCGTTCGGTATCCGTGGCACACGGTTCCAGGCCCTCGGCATTCAATGCGTAGACACCGGGCTTGCGCAGCCGCACACCCAGGGCAAGCGCCAGCATTCCCATGGGCCAACCGCCGTTCGGCGACGGCGTCACGCGCGCCACCGCCCCGAGACCGCGCGGCGATCGCCGCCCGGTCAGCGCCAACAGCAGCGCCGTCAGTCGTGCCGGAACGTATGACAGCACGTCATCCGCTCGAGCGGCCCATTTACCCGCCCATTCCCAGCGATCACGGTAGCCCCACATCGCATCGGCGGTATTGGCAAAGCGATACAGCGCCGCTGCCGGTAAGCCACCGAGGCTGAACCAGAGGAGCGGCGCCACCAGCGAGTCGTTGAGATTCTCAGCCAGACTCTCGAGTGCGCTCTCTCGAACCTCGGCCGCATTCAACCGCCGCGTATCGCGACTTACCAGGCGGCTCAGCCGCTGCCGTCCTGCCTCGATCCCCTCGGCAAGAGCGCTCTCAACACCCGCCACTTCATCGCGCAGCATGCGCCACGCAAGCAGTGGCTTGAGGAGGATTCCGAGGATGAGCACGTGCGCGACCACGGACCAAGGCGGAAGGAGGGGCAGTCTGCGCATCATCGCCACCGCGAGGGCCGCGGCGGCAAGCACCACACCGCCACCGGCGATCCATGCCGCGGCGCCGCAGAGAAACTGGCCGCGCGGCGCCAGGCGCGGCCAGGGCGCGCCGCTGGCGCCGAGCGCCTTGCCCATCCAGGCGACGGGGTGCAAGCGAGCCGGCGGCTCGCCGAACAGCCGGTCGAGCGCCAATGCAACGACCACCGCCCCCGCTCGCAGTGACGCATGGGTCATCGGCAGTTGACTCCGCCGGAGCGTTCAGGCACCTTTTCGGCGCGCGACAAGTTCCCCTCGAAGGGGATTAAAACGGGAACTCGGGTCAATGCCCGGGCTGCCCCCGCAACTGTGAGCGGTGTGCCACGCATCGAAGACCACTGGACGAGAGTCCGGGAAGGTGATGCGAGGATTCTAGCCGCAAGCCAGGAGACCTGCTTGTCGCGGTCGCCCAATCGAGCAGCCGGGGTGCGCTGCGCGAGCGGAACCAACCGAGTGGCGACACGGACCGCGTAACAGGACGTGGTGGTCGGCCGCACTCGCAGGAGTTGCATCGGCCGGCGTCCTCGCGCGATCCGCCCGGATACGCGACTTGAGGAGTTCCGCCGTGAGACAACGAATCGCTCTGCTGCCTGCCGCCGTCCCGCTCATTCTCTTCGCGGCACAGGCTTCCGCTCAATCCACTACCGACAACACCACTACCGCGCTCAAGGAAGTCGTGGTGGTCGCCAATCGCACTCCCGTGCCGCTGTCGAAGGTCGGCAGCTCGGTGACGGTGCTCACGGCCAAGGACATCAGGCAGAGTCAGGCGGCCATTGCCTCCGACCTGTTGGAACAGACACCGGGCATCACGGTGGCACGTACGGGCGGCGTGGGACAGCCGACGTCCGTATACATCCGCGGCGCGGAGAGCGACCAGACGGTAGTCATCATCGATGGCGTCAAAATGACCGACCCGTCGCTGCCCGGGGGAGGCTTCGATTTCGAGAACCTGCTGATCGGTGACATCTCGCGCATCGAGATCCTGCGCGGCGCGCAGTCGACTCTGTACGGCAGCGACGCGATCGGGGGCGTCATCGACATCGAGACCGCCGACCCCACCGGCAAAAGCGCGGGCAGCGCCAGCCTCGAGGGCGGCTCACATGACACCGGCGATGGCTCGGCAAACATCGGCGGCGTATCCGACTCGCTCCTGTGGCGGGCTGCGGGAAGCTACTACGGCACCAGCGGCATTCCCTGCTTCGACCAGTACCTCGGCGGCCGGCGCGATTGCGCCAGTCAGATCGGGGACGGCGCCGGCCAGCTACGTTACGAGCTGAACCCCGACATGCAGCTCGACCTGCGTGGGTACATCGTTTCGTCGCGTACCGATTTCGACGGCTATGACACGCCCAGCGGCGAATTCGGCGATGACGGCGAGTACGGCAAGACGCAACAAGGCATCGGCTACGCGGGACTCAACTGGTGGTCGCCCGATCATGCGTTGAGCAATCGGGTCTCGGTTCAATACACCGGCTCCGAGACGCGCGACTACGATCCGAACGCGCCCGCGAATTACGGCGATCCCACGACGGAGACCTTCTATGGGTTCGGGCGCAACATCCGCGAGGAGTACCAGGGCACCTGGAAATTCTCCGACGCCGGACAGGTCGTCTACGGCGCCCAGAACGAGCACTCCACCATCGCCACCGTCAGTCCCTACTCGCCGTTCATCGGCGCTGGAACGATCCTCGACAGCGGCTACGTGCAGGGGCAGTACGAGATCCTGCAAGGACTCACACTGACGGCCGGCGGCCGTTACGATCATCACAGTGTGTACGGCGGGCACGGCACCGGCCAGTTTGCCGCGGCATGGGTACTGCCGGATCAGGCTACCGTCGTGCGCGCGAGCTTCGGCCAGGGATTCAAGGCGCCTTCTCTCTATCAGCTCTACAGCAACTACGGCAATCGGGCGCTGCAGCCTGAGACGGCGAACAGCTGGGACGCCGGCGTCGAGCACCATGCGCTGCAGAACCGCCTGATGGCCTCCGCCACCTGGTTCCAGCGCAGCAGCCGCGATCTCATCAACTTCTTCGACTGCACCACCCCGAGCCCGCTCTGCGCGAGCGAGCCTTTCGGCTACTACGCGAATATCGCACGCTCGTTCGCGCACGGCGTCGAGCTCGACGGCTCATTCAAGGCGACCGAGCAGCTGTCGCTCAGCGCCAATTACACCTGGACGGACACCGAGGATGTCTCACCGGGATCGTCGACCTATGGCAACGAGCTGCCCCGCCGGCCGGCCGATGCCGGCAACGCTGACGCGACCTACATCTGGCCCTTCCGGCTGAGCACCGCCCTTGCCATGCGCTATTCCGGGCCGAGCTTCGACGATGCCGCGAACACGATCAGGCTCGGCGGCTATGTGCTGCTGGATTTCCGCACCTCGTACCCCATCAATGAGCATCTGGAGATGTATGCGCGGGTCGAGAACCTGACCGACCGCCACTACGAGGTGGCGTATCAGTACGGGACTCTCGGGCGCTCGGCTTACATCGGGGCACGGACGACCTTCTAAAACGTAGTAAAATTCGGCGGTTCACCAGGAAGCAGGCTCACCATGGCGTACGACTACCGCAAGTTCTATATCGACGGTCGCTGGGTCGACCCCGTCGAGCCGAAGGATTTCACGGTCATCAACCCGGCCACCGAGGCGCCCGCGGGCGTCATCTCCCTGGGCTCCGCCAAGGACGTGGACCGGGCCGTGGCGGCGGCCCGCCGAGCATTCGAGTCCTTCGCGCAGACCTCGCGGGAGGAGCGGCGCGCGCTCCTCGAGAAGATTCTCGCCGTCTACAAGAAACGCTACCAGGACATTGCCGACGCCATCCGCGTGGAGATGGGCGCTCCCACCACCCTCGCGAAGGGATCCCAAGCCGGCATCGGCATCGGACACCTGTCGGCGATGGTCGATCTGCTCGAGACCTTCGAGTTCGAGGAGCGCCGCGGCTCGAGCCGGCTGGTCCTCGAGCCGGTCGGCGTCTGCGCCCTGATCACCCCCTGGAACTGGCCGATGAACCAGGTCGCGGCGAAGGTCGTTCCCGCGCTCGCGGCCGGCTGCACCATGGTGCTGAAGCCGTCCGAGTTCTCCCCCTTCAGCGCGGCGATCTGGGCCGAGGTGATGGACGAGGCGGGAGTGCCGGCCGGCGTGTTCAATCTGATCAATGGGACCGGCCCTGAAGTCGGTGCGGCGCTGGCCGCGCATCCCGACGTCGACATGGTCTCCTTTACCGGCTCGACCCGCGCCGGCACCGAGGTCGCGAGAATCGCGGCCGCGACGGTCAAGCGAGTCCACCAGGAGCTCGGGGGCAAGTCACCCAACATCCTGCTGGACGATGCCGACTTCGAGAAGGCCGTGAAAGCCAGCGTGCGGCACGTAATGGAGAATTCCGGACAGTCCTGCAATGCGCCGACGCGGCTGCTGGTGCCGGCCGCTCGCATGGCGGAGGTCGAGGCGCTGGCCAGGAAGACGGCGGAGTCGGTTGTCGTCGGCGACCCCACGTCGGAAAAGACGGTGATAGGGCCGGTGGTATCGAAGATCCAGTTCGACCGCGTGCAGGGCCACATCGCCGCGGGAATCAAGGAAGGCGCGAAGCTCGTCACCGGTGGCGAGGGGCGTCCCGCCGGGCTCGAGAAGGGTTACTACGTCCGGCCGACGATCTTCTCTGACGTACGCAACAACATGCACATCGCACGTGAGGAGATCTTCGGGCCCGTGCTGGCCATCCTCCCCTACCGCGATGAGGAAGAAGCGATCCGCATCGCCAACGACACCCCTTACGGCCTGCAGGCCTACATCTGGTCGAAGGACCTCGCGCGCGCCAATCGCATCGGCCGCAGGATCCGCGCCGGGCGGGTGACCATCAATGGCACGCCCGGCGACATGAGCATTCCGTTCGGCGGCTTCAAGCGGTCCGGCAACGGCCGCGAATGGGGTGAGTATGGACTGCGCGACTTTCTCGAGGTGAAAGCGCTGCTCGGCGCCGAGGCGTAGGCGTAAGCGGTGGTAGAAAGCAGGGGGGCCCTGGAGACCGTGGTGAGCGCCGACGCGGGCGCTCTGGCCGAGAACGAGCTATGCCGCACGCTGCGCCCGCGGCACGTTACGATGATCAGTCTCGGCGGCATCATCGGCGCCGGACTTTTCGTCGGCAGCAGCGTCGCCATCGCCGCGACCGGACCGATGGTTATCGTGACGTATGCTCTCACCGGATTGATGGTCCTGATCGTGATGCGCTGCGTAGGCGAGATGGCGGTCTCCCGACCCGACGTCCGGTCCTTCACGGAGTTCGCGCGTGCCGGTCTGGGAGACTGGGCAGGCTTCACCGTCGGCTGGCTGTACTGGTATTTCTGGATCATCGTGATCCCCGTCGAGGCCATCGCCGGGGCCGTGATTCTGCAGCAATGGTTCCCCGGGATACCGAAGCTGGTCACCGGCACGGCGTTGATGGCGGCGATGACGGCGGTCAACCTGATGTCGACCCGCTCGTACGCGGAATTCGAGTTCTGGTTCGCCTCGATCAAGGTCGCGGCCATCCTCGTGTTCATCGCCGCTTGCGCCGCGTCCCTCCTGGGAATGCTCGGTCCACATCAGGGCACGTTGCAGATGTGGAGCGCCCATGGAGGACTCTTCCCCAGAGGTCCCCTCGCCATCGTGACGGCTGTCACGACGGTCTTCTTCTCGATGATGGGTTCGGAAATCGCGACCATTGCGGCGGTCGAGTCACCGGACCCCGCGCGCGCGGTTGCGCGGATGGTGTCGTCGGTCGTCGGCCGGATTCTCCTCTTCTACCTGGGGTCTATCGGGCTCATCGTCTGCATCGTGCCATGGGATAAGGTGCCGCCCGGGGTATCGCCTTTCGTCATCGCGCTCGACACGATCAAAGTGCCCTACGCGGGCCCGATCATGACCGGCATCATCCTGACGGCGGTGCTGTCGTGTCTCAACTCCTCGTTCTACGTCGCTTCGCGTGTTCTTTTCGTGCTCGCCGGACGCGGCGACGCTCCGCGCGCACTGGTGCGGCTCAATTCGCGGCGCGTACCTGCGCGGTCGGTTCTCATCGGCAGTGTCGCCGGCTTCGTCGGCATACTGGCGCACGACCTTGCGCCGTCGGCGGTGTTCGCTTTTCTGGTGAATGCATCGGGCGCGCTGATCGTCGTGATCTACGGTGTGACCTGCGCCGCGCAGATCAGGCTGCGGGTGGCGCGCCAGCGCGCCGGCCTGGGGCCGCCCGAGCTGCGGGTGTGGCTCTTTCCCTGGGCCAGCTATGCAGCTATCGCGGCGATGACCCTGGTGCTCGTCGCGATGGCCCTAGACAAGGACATGGCGAGCGAGTTCTGGGCCAGTGCGGTCTCCATCGCGGTGGCGTTCGCCGCTTACCTGCTATTCCGACGCCGCCAGCGTGTGTGAGGCCAGCGTACCGATGTGGCGGCGGCCTTTGATGGCGTACCACCACAGGCCTGCGCCGAAGATGACGGCGATGTAGACGAAAGCACCCCAGGTGTTGTACCAGGGGGTGCCGTACACAGCCTCGCGCGGCCAGGCCAGGTTCAGAGCCATCCCCGCGCCCCACACCACCGCGACGATGTTGACGAGCATTCCCCACCTGCCCATGTTGAAATAGCCGTCCGCCGCGAGATCCGCGGGTGGCCATTGCCCTGCCAGGCGCTTCTTCAGCATCGGCACCGTCACCAGCAGGTACGCCATGTAGATCATGATGACGGCAATCGACGTCAGCACGGTGAAGATCTTCGGCTGGCCGATGTTGAGAACCAGGATCAGCTCCGCGATCACACCGATCGCGACCGCGGGCACTATGGGCGTCTGCGTCTGCGGATTCACTCGCGCCAGCCTCTCGCCGAACGGCAATGCATTGTCGCGCGCCATTGCGAAGGTCAGGCGGATGGCCGCGGTATGCACGGCCAGCGAGCACACCGTCACCGCGACCACGATGCAAACCAGGAAGATCCTGCCCAGCGGGCCCCCCATCACTTCTTCAACTATGTACTGCAGGCCGCCGCTGCCGCTGCTGATCGCCGGATCATGCAGATTGGGCGCTGCCATGATGGCAAACGCCAGGATTGCGCCGCCGATCACGAAGGACGCCAGGATGGCCCGCAGGATCGCCCGCGGAGCGGTGCGGCGGGGCTCCAAGGTCTCCTCGCCGAGTGAGCTGGCAGTGTCGAAACCGTACATGACGTATCCGGAAGCCAACGAGGCCACCAGGAAATCGCTCAAGTAACCCCAGCTCCTGCCGGCGCCGTAGCCGTGCGCGGAGAAGAAGACTTCCGGGCCGCGCTTGATGTGGATCGCGAGGAAGAGCGCGATGAGGCAGGCGGCAATCAGCTCGATGAAGACACCGGCGCTGTTGATCATCGCCATCAGCCGCACGCCGAGCGCATTGACGACCGTGGTGAAAACGATCAGGACGGTGCCGAGGAGCACCGCGTTGGTCGCAAAATCGTAGGCGCCGCTGCCATTGCCGATGATCTGGAAGCCGCTCCACAGCCGCGGCAGGTTGAGTTGCAACGCCAGCACCACGGCGGCAAGCGTGACGATCGAGGCGGTGAGCATCAGCCAGCCCGACGACCAGCCGACGAGCGGGCTGCCCAGCGTTTTCGACCAGTTGTAGACCGAGCCGCAGATGGGATATTTGGCGGCCAGCTCCATGAAGCACAGCGCGACGGCGAGCTGCCCGACGAGCACCATCGGCCAGGACCAGAGATAGGCCGGCCCGGCGGTGCCGAAGCCGAAGTAGAAGAGCTGGAAGGTGCCGGTGAGTATCGAGATGTAGCTGACGCCGGCCGCGAAGCTGCCGAACGACCCGATGCTGCGGGCGAGCGACTCCTTGTAGCCGAAGTGCTCCATGCCGCTGTCGGGGGCGTTGCTCAAGCGCTGGATCCGCTGGGATGTATCATGCCTGCCCATGCTACCTGTTCGGGCATGGCCCGAGCCAGCATCGAACCGCCGTGAGCGGTGACTCAGACCGACATGGCGGCCCTTGATCGCCGGCTCAATTGATGCTGTCATCGCGGCCGAATGACCGCACCGCTCACGCGCTTCGGGTTCCTCACCCTGCGCCACTTCTCGATGATCGCCTTCACCAATGCGATCGAGCCGTTGCGCATGGCCAATTACCTCGCCCGGGAAGACATCTACCGCTGGTCGGTGTGCTCCCTGGACGGCGACCCCGTGGAGGCGAGCAACGGCCTCAGCGTGGCTCCGACCTCGAGGATCGAAGACTCGCCGCCGCTCGACATGCTGTTCGTGTGCGGCGGCATCGATGTGCCGCATGCGGTCGATGAGCGGCTCATCCAGCTGCTGCGCCGCCTCGCCCGCCAGCGCCTGCTCCTCGGGGCCCTGTGCACCGGCGCCTACGCGCTCGCCCGAGCCGGCCTCCTCGATGGCTACCGGTGCGCCATCCACTGGGAGAATCTCTGGGGCCTGCGCGAGACCTTCCCACGCATCGTCTTCACTCCCGACCTGTTCGTGGTCGACCGCGACCGCTGCACCTGCACCGGCGGCATCGCGCCCCTCGACATGATGCTGCATCTCATCACCCCGCGGATCGGCAGGACGTTGGCCGCCGGGATCTCCGAGCAGTTCATCGTCGAGCGCATCCGCGACAGCAAGGATCGCCAGCGCATTCCGATCGCGGCGCGCCTCGGCGGCTGCCACCCGGCGATCACCCAGGCCGCCGCGCTCATGGAAGCCAACATCGAGGAGCCGCTGTCTCTCGAGGAGCTCGCGCGGATGACGGAGGTCTCGCAGCGTCAGTTGCAGCGCCTCTTCCACCGCAGTCTGGGTCTCACGCCCGCGCAGTACTACGTCACTTTGCGACTGGGCCGCGGCCGCGAGCTGCTGCAGCAGACCGCCATGCCGATCACGAGCATTGCCGTCGCCTGCGGCTTTCGCTCTCCGGCCCACTTCAGCAAATCGTATCGCGCGATCTTCGCCCATCCGCCCAGCCAGGAGCGGCGGCCACCGGCACTGTCTAAATGATCGTTCAACGAAGGGCCACGGAAAGTCCGTTCGCAACCACGGCTTTCTGATTAAATAACTATTTGTTTTATAACATATTTTCAATCCTCTTGAACTTATCCTTGCATCCCGCCAACAGTTGGCGGAAGATGCTCCCCAGAGTAGCGCCAGTCCGTTGAGTGGCTGTTCAATGCCGCACTCCTTGGGGTCTCAAAAGTCGTCGCCAGCGCCCGAGCGGGCCGCCCGCCCGCCGTTGCGCGTCGGAATCATTCTGGCCGAGCACTTCACGCTGTCGGCCTTCGCGGTCTTCATCGATCACCTGCGGCTGGCCGCCGACGAAGGCGACCGCAGCCGCCCGCTGCACGTGCAGTGGTCGATCATGTCGGGCCGGCGCGAGCCGGTCCGCGCGAGCTGCGGCGTGACGCTGCAGCCCACCAGCGGCCTGCTGCCTCCCGCCTCGCTCGATTATGTCGTGGTGGTCGGCGGAATCCTCCACGCCGGGCCGCAGATCGACGAGGCCACCGCCCGCTATCTGCGCGAGGTCGGTGCGACGCGTACCCCGCTCATCGGAATCTGCACCGGCAGCTTCGTTCTCTGCCGCGCCGGATTGATGGAGGGGCGGCGCTCGTGCGTCAACTGGTATCACTATCAGGACTTTCGCGAGGCGTTCCCGGGCCAGGACGTCGTCGCCGACCGGCTGTTCGTCGCCGATGGCCCGCGGATCACCTGCGCCGGCGGCGCCGGCAGCGCCGCGCTGGCAACACACCTGATCGAGCAGCACCTCGGCCGGGCACAGGCGCAGAAGGCGACGCAGGTGCTCCTCTTCGACCGGCCGCGCCAGGGGAGCGATGCACAGCCGCATCCGCCGCTGTCCGAGGGGATCAGCGAGCCGCGCGTGCGGCGGGCGTTGCTGCTGATGGAGCAGAACCTGACACGGCCCATCTCGATCGGGACGATCGCCGGGGAGCTCGGCGTCTCGACGCGCCAGCTCGAGCGCCTGTGCCGCGAGAATGTCAGCATGGGCCCGGCCTCGCTCTATCGGCAACTGCGCATGCGCTATGCGAGTTGGCTGATCCAGAACACCGACCGCTCGATGACCGACATCGCCATCGAGACGGGATTCGCCGATTGCGCGCATTTCTCGCGGCAGTTCAAGGATGCCTACGGGATTTCCCCTTCGACGCATCGTCTGCAGCCCAATCGCGGCGCCAACTCCGACGCCGCGCGCTCGCGAGTGTTCGATTGAGCTTCCCGTCCGCGCGCTCGACCGCGAGCGTGCCGTTGACGTCTGCATAACATGATGATGGCGCTTCCGTTCAAGCCCGCGCCGGGGTCGTCGGCTCTAATCGACGAAAGCTGGAGGGTCAGTAATGAAATCGAGTGTTCCGTACGCCGTGGCAGCGATCCTGGCCGGCGCAGCCTGCCGCGCCTTCGCCGCCACGCCCGCCGACCCCCCTCCCCCGGCGAGTGACGGCGCGACGAGCAGCCAGGCCACGGTGCCCGCCGCCGCCGCCGCCAATGCCACCGCGCCTGCCGACACGAGCCAGCTCGCCACCATCATCGTCACGGCGCAGCGGCGCACCGAGAACATCCAGGACGTGCCGATCTCGATGCAGGCGCTCACCGGGCAGACGATGCAGCAGCTCAACATCCAGACATTCGACGATTACGTGAAGTATCTGCCGAATGTGACCGCGGCGAACAACGGCCCGGGCCAGAACGAGATCTTCATGCGCGGCGTCAGCGCGGGCTCGCAGGCCAGCCAGGGCAGCGGCTCGACGGGCCTGTGGCCGAACGTCGCCGTCTATCTGGACGACCAGTCCGTGCAGCTGCCGAATCGCAACCTCGACGTATATGCCGCCGATCTGGAGCGCATCGAGGTGCTGGAAGGACCGCAGGGAACCCTGTTCGGCGCAGGCGCCCAGGCCGGCGTGATCCGCTACATCACCAACAAGCCGCAGCTCGATGTCACCTCCGGAAGCGTGGACGCCGGGTTTGGAACCACCGCCCACGGCGACGACAATTCAGACGTGACGGCGGTTTTGAACCTGCCGATCATCGCGGGCCACATGGCGGTGCGCGGGGTGATCTACGACGCGCGGCGCGGCGGGTATATCGACAACGTGCCGGCTACTTTCGCGCGCGAAGACACGGATGTCGGCATCCATTACGCCGGCTATCCGGCGGTGAACGGACAGTGCCCGGACGGCGGGGTGAACAACGGCTACTGCGTTCCGCCCGGCAGCCCCACCGTCAACAACCATCAGATCACGGGCAACGCCATCAACCCGGCGGAGTACCAGGGCATCCGCGTCGAGGCGCTTTACA
>Ga0335073_10001585_pt1 | contig 30522 bp, 21 predicted proteins | sample Lox_Sample_22_FD_207093 | JGI IMG/M metagenome (GOLD analysis project Ga0335073, IMG submission 207093) | Soil microbial communities from Loxahatchee National Wildlife Refuge, Florida, United States - Lox_Sample_2.2 | ecosystem: Environmental > Terrestrial > Soil > Wetlands | place: USA... | reverse complement strand
CGTTTTCGCAGTAGCGGCTGGCGGCGGCACACCGGCGGTTACCTATACCTCTCTGGCTACGCCTCAAGTGCAAGGTCAGACCGGTCAGAACGCGTACTGCTCGGATCAGTCCGGCGTACTCTTCTACAACCTGTCCGGTACGGCCTGCTCCAACGGCAGCACGCCCCTGTAAGACGTTCTTAATTCGCAAAGCATTTCCCGGAGCGGGTTCCAACCCGCTCCGGTTTTTTTGCCCTCTTCACTTTCTTCTAACCTCGCCGTCCGGCCCTGTTTTCTCCCATCGATTCACGGTATATTCACCCCACGACAGCCGCCGAACGCCAACACATGACCGCCAGCAAACATCCCGCAAGTCCCCGTCACGTTGCTCGAAAGAATGATCAAGGCGCTCTGCTCCTCACCCTCCAGCAGCGTCGCGCTGCCGGCAAAGCCCTGCGCACCAAAATTCCTCGCCCCTCTCACGCCGCGTGGACTCCACCGGACAACCGCCCCGACCCCATCAGCGTTCTTCTCCATACCGATCGTGGCCGCCTTCCCGAACTTCTTCCCATTCGTTATGGCCGCATGAAGCAGTCACCCTTCGCCTTTTATCGTGGTTCCGCCGCCATAATGGCCTGGGACCTTTCCAAAACTCCCACCACTGGCATCCGCGTGCAGGCCTGTGGCGATTGCCACACTGCCAACTTCGGTGGATTCGCCAGTCCCGAGCGCCGCCTGATTTTTGACATCAACGATTTTGATGAGACTCTCCCCGCTCCCTGGGAATGGGACCTGAAACGCCTCGCCGCCAGCATCGTTCTCGGTCTTCGCGAGATCGGGCTGAGCGATCGCCAATGTAAAGACGCCGTCTACCTCTTGGCCGGCTCCTACCGCGAACACATTCACCGTTTTGCCAAAATGCACGCCCTCGACGTTTGGTACTCCCACGTCGACGCCGACGAATTCATCCGCGAAGCCAAGACTCCCGCCGCCAAGGAACGCTGGCGCAAAATTGAAGCCGAAGCTCGTAAGGATACCGGCGAACACATCGTCCCGCAGATCACCATGGTAAAAAACGGCCGCAGAAGCATCGTCGATCATCCTCCTCTCGTCTATCACCCGCGCGAGGCCGACCTCATTCGCAAGCATGTCGTCGAAATGTTTCGCCGTTATCGCTCCACTCTCCCCGACGAGCGCCGCATTCTTCTTGATCGCTACCAGATTGTCGACGTCGCCCGCAAAGTCGTCGGTATCGGCAGTGTCGGCACCCGCTGCGATATCGCCTTGCTTGTCGGCAACAACAACGCTCCCTTGCTTCTCCAATTCAAACAGGCCCTCCCCTCCGTCCTTGAGCCTTACGCTGGCAAAAGTCGCTACACCAATCATGGCGAGCGCGTTGTTACCGGCCAGCGTATGCTCCAATCGGCCAGCGACGTTTTCCTTGGCTGGACTCACGATAACCAGGGCCATCATTTCTACTTTCGTCAGCTCCGCGATATGAAAATGAAGCTCGATCTTTCCCACATGCGCAAAGCCGATTGGTTTGAATATGTCGGTATTTGTGGTTGGACTCTCGCCCGCGCTCAGGCCCGCACCGGTGACGCTGCTCGCATTGCAGGCTATCTCGGCACCAGCGACAAGTTCGACGCCGCCCTCGTCAAGTTTGCCGTCCGTTACGCCGAACAAACCGACCGCGACTACCAGCTTCTCCTCAAGGCCATCCGCTCTGGCCGGCTCCACGCCCGAACCTCTGCCGCCTAAGCGTTTGCACGAATCGTCCGCCTGCAGCTCACTCATCCACTTGTCATTCCGAGGGCGCTTTTTGCCCGAGGAACCTGCTTTTTCTTCCTCTCTACTGGAAAATTTGCAAAACCGCCTTTGTGGAGTGGTCGAACTCCAAGTGCGCCCAGCGCAGCGCGGATCGTCCGCCCTACGCATGCCCTCTACCCGCGAACTCTCTTCGTAGGGGCGCTGCATCGCCGCGCCCCATGTCCGCACGGAACCCAATATCCAGCCCGGTCGGCAAGCGCCGGAGGTACGCCACGAAGTGCTACGGGTTTGCCCTACTGTATTTTGCCCGGAGCCTCTAGGACCTTTACCGATAGTCTCCTGCCATTCTCCCTACCAGCATGTTTGTGGAGCAACGTTATGCGTGTTTCAAAAAACATCGTCATTGCGGTCTTTATTCTTTCTTTGTTCTTTTACGCCGTCCAGGCTGTCCTCTGGATACATTCCACCACCCACGCTCACAACGAGACCGATAAGCAAAACATCGAGCAGAGTCATCCTCCCAGCTATACTCCCGCCATCCTCGCAACAACCCTCCTCGTCCTTGCTGCCGCTCTCGCCTCTGTTCCCGTAAAACCCCGCCCCTAGCATCCGCGGAAAAACGCAAGTCGCGGCACTCTCGTTTCCTTCCCCGCATCCTTGCGCTATTCTCTCCTGTTAAGATTTCGCTCCCCTCTACATGACCGAAGATTCTCACCATCCGGCGCTGCGCCTCGTCGAGTCACAACGCACTCTGGTCCTGGCCACATCGGATCCCGACCCCTGGTCAACTCCCGTTTATTACCTCTATTCCTGCGGTCGCTTCTACTTCTTCTCGAATCCGCAAAGCCGCCACATTCGAGCCGCCATAGCACATCGCCGCTGCGCTGCTTCGCTTTTCCGTGACAGCGATTCCTGGCAGGACATCGAAGGTCTTCAAATGGAAGGTACCGTACAGCGTCTGACCGAAGGGAAGGACTCAGTCCGCATTTTGGCTGCTTATGTGACGAAGTATCCCACCGTGAAACACTTTTTCAATCCGCCCGAGTTCGATTTCCGCCGCTTCTGTGCCCTGTTCGACGCCCGGCTCTTCGCCTTTGCGCCCACCCTGGTTTTCTGCATGAACAATCGGGATGGCTTCACTTCCCGGCGCGACATTACCGCCATTTTTACGCACCCAACCCTGCCTGAGCCGTCTTTGCAATCTTTTATCGACTTTGTTTAGATCCCTGCAAAACTCGCTTTCGTCGGGGAATCCCGTATTGCTTTTTCGCTATGCCAGCTATATATTCCGCCCGTGATGCGCTATTGCGCCGCGCCACTTCGCTCCTTCTTCCTGTTCCGCGCTCCTGCTCTGTTCCTACGACTGCAAATCTCCCAAGATGTCCCCCGCGGAGGCTCCCATGAAAGAACTGGTTGAGAGCATCGCCAAAGCTTTGGTGGACCGTCCCGAAGCGGTGGAAGTGCGCGCAATAGAAGGCACCCAGGCTACGGTCCTCGAGCTCCGCACCGATCCGAGTGATGTCGGCAAAGTCATCGGTCGCGAAGGCCGCACCGCCAAAGCCATCCGCACTCTTCTCGGTGCCGGCGGAATGAAACTTCACAAACGCTACACTCTCGAAATCATCGAAAGCTGACTCTCCGTGATATGTGGAGTGATGCTGCACCGTCGCATGCTTTCTGAAGCTCTTATCGCTCAGCCAAAACACAGTGCCCAAAGCACATTGTCATTCCGAGCGCCAGCGAGGAATCTCTCTTGGATCGATCCAACTCTTCTGAACGTAAACCCAATGTGATTTGAGAGCGCCTTTATGCGACCACTCACGACTGCTTATTTCACTTCGCTGATCTTCTACCCAGCCGATTCTTCCGCAACGCGATGCCCCGGATACCGCCGCAGCAACAAATACAATCCACCTGCCATCACCATCAGCACCGACAGCATTTCCAGCAGGGAAGTGTACGACCCCGTCAAATCAAACGACCGCCCCAGCAAAATCGGTCCCGCAGCCCCGGCCACTGCATAAAACGTCCACGTCACTCCATACAATGTCGCGAACGAACGCAATCCAAAATACCGCCTCAACAGATACGGCGTAATCGCCGCCTCTCCCCCCACTCCAATGCCCAGCAATCCCGCGGCAAGCGCGCCTTCCGGGAAACTGCTCGCTCGCGCCAGCAAAAATAATCCGCCAGCCGACACAACGGTTAACACAAACGCCACGCGCGACCCGAAGAATCGGTCGAGCAGCCATCCCGCGGCCACTCGTCCCAGCACGCTCGCTCCTCCCAGCAACGACGCGCACAGCGCCGCATCCCCTGCCGTGATTCGCCGGTCCGTCAGCAATGCCACCATGTGTGTGATCGCCCCATTCATCGCGATCGAGCCAAGGAACAGCGTGGCCACGATGATCCAAAATGCTCCCGAGCGCATCCCTTCTTGCCACGACATCCCCGAGCCTGCCGGCTCCGCCGCGCTCCTGGTCGTTCGCTGCGCCCCTTCTCTAACGTAGCTCCAACTCAACGGCAGGCCCAGCACCAGCGCCAGTCCGCCCAGCGCGCCATACGCTGCCCGCCAGCCATATCCGCTAATCACCCCCTGCGCGAACACCGGCAGAATCATCGCGCCCAGTCCCGCACCTACCATCACCATGGCCAGCGCCATCCCCAGTCTCTTCTGAAACCAACCCGAGATCGCTCGCGAGTACGACAAATGCGCCGCGCCATTTCCCACCACGCCCAGAACAAAACACGTCGCGTACAACTGCCACACCTGCCCTGTCAGCAGCGAAAGGGAACCCATCCCGAAACTGAACGCCGTCACGCAAATCAAAATAATCTTCCGTGGTCCAACGCGGTCCATCCATCGGCCCAACAACGGTGACACCACGCCCAGCGTTACCGCCGCCACGGCAAATCCTGCCGAAATCGCTTCGCGGCTCCATCCAAATTCCGCGCTCAGCGGCTTTACGAACACCGAAAACGTATACACGAACAGCGACCCGAACCCGCCCATCACTCCCAGGCTCGCCGCCAACACCACGCGCCACCCGTAGTAACCCGGGTCCGATTCACTTACTTCCCGTTCGCGCCTCGGCCCCTCCACCTCAGCCGCGAATTCTGCTCCTCCCACCACACTCATCCTTCACCCACATTCCTCAGATTTGCACCTCTATGTAGCGGCCGGTCTTTAGACCGATCAGCCTTTGCCGGAATTTCGATACCCACAAAAAACTTCGCTCAGGCCTTTAGCCCGAAGCTCTCTCTCTTCGATCACTGCGTCTCGGTATTCCTTAAGCATCTGAACTGCATCTCCGTTTCCTCATCGGACCCCTGCGGCCTCCGTGGTGAGCCTTTTGCAAACCCCCCCGCATCAGCTAGAAACTTAGCTTCAGCGCCAACTGCACAATCCGCCCGGGCTGCGCCGCCGTGATCTGCCCAAACCCCGGCGAATTAATGTCGTTGTTCGGCAGCAGGAAATTCACATTATTGAAAATGTTGAAAATCTCTCCGCGGAATTGCAGGTTTATGCTCTCGTGAATCGGGATCGTTTTGACCGCCGAAAAATCCCATTGTTGAAACGCTGGTCCATCCAGCGTGTTTCGTCCCACGTCTCCAAACGTCCCGATCGCCGCATGCTGAAACGCTCCTGTGTTAAACCAGCACTGTGCCGTCCGAACCCCGATGCCTCCGAGGCAAGTTCCCGCGTTCGGATTGCCCACAAGATTCGGCCTGCTGCTGTAAAATCCGGAAATTTCCGGCGCGCTTCCTTGCAGCGAAGGATTGCTGGAGTCGTACACCGTAAACGGCGTGTTACTCATCAGCGTGGTGATTCCGTTTACCTGCCATCCTCCCAGCACACGCGCGTACCAATGATCCGAGTGCTGGAACCACGGCAAATCCCACTGGTAGCTCACCACCAGCCGGTGCCGGGCGTCGAACATCGACCGTCCCCACTCTGCCTTTACGTCGGACGGATTCTGCGCCAGGTCGTTCTCCCCCGCCACGCTCTGCGACGCCGATCCCGTTATGTTGAACGACGACACATCGTCCAGCGTCTTCGAAAACGTATACGAAGCCAGCATTGAAAACCCTTGCGCAAATCGCCTCTTCAAGCTCACTTGCAATGCGTTGTACGACGAATCCGCAATTCCCGCGATCTCGCCCACTGACGAATACGTGCACGGCGTTGTTCCCGTCACCGTGCAGCCCGAATACAAACGCCGTTGATCGGCATTATCCTGCGTCGATTCGCCCGGGATATACACTGCCGGATTCGCCTCAATAAACCGCGGCAGTTTCGTCCCTTTCGTCCCGATGTAGCCCACCTCCAACAGCCAATCGCGTCCCAGCGCCCGCTCCACATTCACGTTGTAATCCTGTGCGTACGGCAGCCGCAGATTCGGATTCAGCACCAGCAGCGTCATATCTGGTGAGAATGTTTGATTAAACGGATTTTGCCCGTTGAACGGATCCGCGAAATTCGGCAAGCTCACCTGCGGTGTTTGCAGATACGGTGGCGCGCTGAGCGGATCCTGCAGTGGCCCACCCTCGCCGGTGTAATACGGGTCGTAAAAAATCCCATACGCTGCCGTCACCAGCCACTTCCCATCTCCCCGTACATCCCAAGCCAATCCGACGCGCGGCGCCCACGCGGCCCGGTCCGTAGGAATCAGTCCCCTTGGTACTCCCGGATCGCCCGGATACAGCAAGCCCTCCGGCGCGCTCGGAAACACCACCGATTGCCGCCCCGGAATCCAAAGATTTTGATAATTATGAATTTCCGTAGCCGGCGATGGCACTTCATACCGCAACCCATAGTTCACCGTCAGCCGCGAAGTTACTTTCCACGTGTCTTGCGCATACAAGTTGAACGCCTGCCACCTCAGCCAACGGTTGAAGTCTCCGCCCCCCTGCAGAAACACCACCGGCTGCCCGAACAAGAAATCCGCGAATGCTGGGCCGGCGCCTTGCAAATTTCCCAGCGGGAATGTCGAAAACACAAAGAATCCGTTCGTGGCGATTCCATTCAGAAAATTGATCTGGTCATATTGATAACCGCCGCCGAATTTGAATTGGTGCCGCCCCTTGATCCATGTCAGCCCGCCAGAAAAGTCCCACGTGTTCTGATACGTATTCCGCGGTCCGGTAATCGGGTTCCCGATGGATGCATATCCGCCCACCTGTATAAACGGCGGCCCAATCGCCGCTTCCAGTGACGGCGTGTACGCGAATCCTAGGCTTGCCGGGTCGGTGTGATTGATGCTGTTTCCCAGCAAAAATTTGTTGCGTAAATAAGACCCTCGCAGGGTCCCCACCAGCGCTGATGAAAACGCGTGCGTCTCTTGGGCCACAAAATTCTGTTCCCGCTGGTTGGTAGCCACCGGAAAGCCCGGCACATTCGCTCCTCCCTGCGGCAACGGATCGGTATTCGCCGATTGCCCGAAACTGTACCGGAAATTCAGCGTGTCCCGCCTCGTCAGATAATGATCCACCCGCACGCCAAACTGGTCCGCGTTGCTACTGTACATCTGCGTGCCCACATACGTGAACGCCCCCTGATTTGCCAGCGGATAATACTGCAGCAGGTTCTGTGACAGCGGGCTGATTGACGGGAGCTGATTGAACGTCAGCGGCTGCGGTGGCGTGTTTGGCGGAACAAAAAAGTTGAACAGTTGCCCGCTTTGGCTGATCTGCCCGCTGGTCTTGTCCATGCACAATCCCTGCGAATTGAACGTTCCATTATTCAGCGTGCATTGATCCGCAAAATTCCCCGTGCGTTCCGCATCCGATGGCACCGTGGTTCGTGTTGTCTCCCCCTGCGAGTCGCGCACCCCTTCGTAGTACAAAAAGAAAAATGTCTTGTCCTTTTTGATCGGCCCGCCGAACACTCCGCCGAACTGATTTCTGTGCAACGGTTCCACGCTATCTGCGAAAAAGCTCTTCGCATCCATGTCATTGTTTCGAAAAAACTCCCAAGCCGTTCCGTGATACTCGTTCGTTCCCGAACGCGTGATGATATTCGTCGTCGATCCGGTGCTATGTCCGAATTCCGCGTTTGCCGTGTGCGTCAGGATGCGAAACTCCGCGATCGCGTCAATCGGCGGCTCCAACACCAATCCGCCATCCACCGTGTCGAAGTTGTCCGCCCCATCAATCAGAAAATTGTTCGATTCCGGCCGCTGCCCATTCACCGCATACGCCTGCCCCGCCCGCGCCAGGCCGCCCGCTTCCAATAATCCCGGAGTCAGTGGCACCACGCCTGTCTGCAGCAATCCCAGTTGCGTGAAGTTCCGACCGTTCAACGGCAAATCCAGAATTTCTCGTTCTCCCACGGTTTGTCCCAGGTTCGTCGAGGTCGTCTCGATCATCTGCGCGTTCGATGTGACTTCGATTTGCTGCGTCGCCGTGCCTACCGTCAGCCGTATCGGCACCGTCGCTTGCTGGTTCACGTCCAGCGATATTCCGTCTTGCACGTATTTCTTAAATCCCGCCGCCTCCGCTTCCAGACGGTAGTGGCCTATCGGCAGTTCCAGCAGGACATACGCGCCCTCGTTGTTGCTCGTCACGCTGCGCTGTAACCCTGTCTCCGCGCTGGTCACCGTTACTTTCGCCGCGGGCACCACCGCCCCGCTCCCGTCCGTCACGGTCCCCCGGATGCTTCCGGAAATCCCCTGCGCCCGCGCGCCCAGTGCCCCCAGCAGTGCCAGCACACACACCCCAATTCCTCTCACAATGGCACAGGCACTCTTGCCCGTACTCTTGGGTGAAATGGCTTTATTCATCGGAGCGGATGACATCAGCGTGTCCCCTTCATTTGTTTTTGTGAAGATTCGTCGCCAACGCGAGCGCACACCCATCCTGTCTGCGCCAATATCCGCGCAGCCTCACTCGCTCAGCGTTGACCGAGATTCGCGGCTTCCCCTGCCGCGAAACACACCCGTAAACTTCCGCAGAGCATACGCACCGCTACTTCCTCAAGCAATAATGGAAAAGAACTACCGTTGGAAATTCTGTACCACAGGCTTCAGCCTGTGTTCGTTTTGCTTCGAAGGATCTCAACCCGTGCGTTTGCCTCGTGCCACCCAACGCCGCTTTTGTAGCGGCCGCCTTCTGAGGCGGGCCGTGCCTCCTAGCCAGGACATGGTGACTTCCCCGCTGCAGAAAAAACCAAAAGGTGTCATTCCGAGGGCGCCGTTTGCCCGAGGAGCCTGCTTTTTCGGACTTTTCGCGAACCGGCACGGCAGCGGATTCTGTTTCCCAACCCGACCATCTACGGCTGCACGCGCTCCAACTGAGGCCCTGCCTTTTTACCTCGCCCCGATTCGCTCTTCCCCTTGAACGGCGACCCCGCCCCCATCCTCCGCAACACCAACGCGCCTCCTCCATCCCCAAATACCAACTTCACCTCATCCTTATTAATCCACTGCGCCACCGCAGCCACCGCCTCCTGGTCCCCAAACACAAAATGCAGCGACCACGAATCGCCTGCCTTCTTGTCCACCGTGTACTTGCCCTTCGATTCCATCTGATCGAACACGCCCCTCTCAAACTCATTTTTCCCGAAGTAAATCCGCTGTGGATTCAATTCCAACGAACTCGCGTCCTTCCTCTCCTCTTCCGCCAAGACCACCCATGATCCTTCCAGTCCACCCGCGGGAATCTCAGCCGCCACGGCCGTCTCCACAGCCCGATCCAACTCTTCTTTTTCAGCCAACACCTCGCGCCTCCGCGTTTCCTCCGTGGCATTCCCAAAGATCGACAGCGAGATCGGCGCCGACAGCGTCAGGCAATGAATTGCCCCCTGCGATTTCGCCGCCTCCGTCGCCTCGATCGTCACAAGACCCGTCTTGCCCCCAAACGCCTCCGCAATTTCCTTCTGCGCCAACGCCTGAATATCTCCCTCGTAATCCTTGTACGTCGGCACCAGCACCTCGCGGCTTCCATCGCTCGCCGTTCTCACCAATACATTCAATATGCTCGGATAATACGTATGCCCATTCCCGGGAATCCGCGGAAACGGCGATGCCACCGGAATCACTTCATAGCCAAGCCGCCTCAGCTCTTCTGCATCCGCTTCCATCGCTAATTCAGCGTTCGCCGCCAGGTCCCGTTCCGTCGCGCTCAACTGGCTCCAATACTCTTTCGCGTACGCCTTCGACAAATCATACGAAGCCAACAAAATACGCTTCCCTCCCACCGGAAGCGCAAACATATCCACGTGCTCAATCACTTCTCCCGGCAGCGGCTCCAGATACGTCACCGCTTTGCATCCAGCGAACTTTCCCAACTCCTCATCCACAGCGAAGTTCTGGTCTTTATTTCGCGACAGCAGTACCCGCGTCGTCAGGCACCGCCCATCCTCCAGCTTGAAAAGATTTCCGCCGTCCAACGCCAGTTTCGACGCGCTATACGCAAAATCCGGGGCCGCCAGCACAGCATCCGCAATGTCGTAAGCCGAACTGTCGTCATTGCTCCGTTGCGGCGAAGCCTCCTTCAAAATCTCCGCATACTCACGCAACAGGTACAATCGGTCGTCGATTCTCGCCTCCGCCGCCTTCCTTTCCTCGTCGGATTCCCGCTGTGTGAACGCATTCGGCTGCTCCTCCTGCTGTCTCGCTTCCAGCAGCTTCAGCCGTGCCGCCTCCAACTCTTGCAACTTCTCCTGCTTCGCCTCCTCCGTTCGCACATCGAAATATCGCCAGTGCACCACCTTCGCCTTGTCTCCATCCGCCTCAATCTGCGGCCCGAAATCGCGCACCCATACCCCGTCGTGCGCCACCACTTTGATCCGCACACGATCCCCCCTCAACAACTCACAAATCGCAAATTCCTTGCAGCGTTCCTCCACCGCGGACAACGTCGCTTGGTCCGGTGCCAGCAGCAACACCGGTCCAAACTTTGCCGTCTCCCGCACGATATTCATCTGTATCCCAAGCAGTTGTTTTTCGACCTTGCCCGTCGCGTCGGACTCGCCCGTCAATCCATTTTGCACCTGCTGCTGAACCTGCGCCCCTGGATTCAAGGCCTCCAGCGCCAGCACCACCACATCGTTCGCCGTCGTCTGCGCCGCGGCAGCGGGCGCTTGTGCCCGCAACATGGGAGCGAATCCAAGCAAGCAAAGCGTCGCGAACGCAGCGCACTTCGTCATCTGTTCCGCACAATCATCGGCCATCCCGACCCACCTGTAGCACAGGCTTTAGCCTGTACCCATAAGTATTACAGCACGATTCCCAAAAGGTTCCCCGCTTACCGATATGGCCCGATCAACAGCATCTCTCCATGCCCCCACGTCTTTGTAGCGGCCGCCTTGTTTAACCTGAGTGTTGCGAAGGACTGCGCCCCACGGCCGCACCATCCCTGTGCCGGGACGAGTTTCAAAGCTCGCCGCTACTCGCTCCCACGTTGCATTGCTCGTACACGGATCACCGCTATAGGCGCGGCACATGTTAGCCCAGCGCGTAAGCGCTGGGTCGCGATAAAAAATAGAGCACGGTAGGTGCGCAACTCCTGAGGCTGACGAGCGCTCTGTGGAATTCTCTCTAGAGCCTTTCCGGTACGACGATTTTTTCCGTAGTGGGTACAATTTCCATCCCTTCTTATGTCCAATCTTTTTCCCTTCGCCGCCACAACTCCTTAAACCCGCATGACTTCCATTTTTCATCCCCACGTTCGGCAGTCCACTTGCATTCCCTTTCTTCGTCCCAGAATTTCACCTTTTGGAGGAATGTACGCTATGCACCGACACTTGATTAAGTGGCCTGCGCTTTCCGTAATGTTTTGTTTCGCCACTTGCGTAAGTGCGCAGTCTACGACACCCACCCAAAATCCCACCCAAAGCGGTCAAAGCGCAACTCAGGGCAGCCAAAGCGCTACAACGTCACACAACAACGTTGCGCAGTCTGACCAGGCTCAAGAAGATCGCGATCGCTATTTTCGGGAAGTTGCTCACTTCGACGAGTTCCTCGATTCTCATCCTGAAATTGCCGATCAATTGCGCAAGGATCCTTCTCTGGCCAATGATCCGCAGTACTTGAAGGATCATCCCGCTCTGCAGACCTACCTGCAGGATCATCAGGGTATACGCGATCAGCTGCACGATAATGCCGACGCCGTCATGCGCTCTGAAGAGCGGTATGACCGTCAGGAAAACACCATGGACCGCGACAACGAAGGGGGCCGCCGCGAGCTTGCCAGTTTCAACCAATTCCTCGATGCTCACCGCGAAGAAGCGGAGCAGCTCCGCAAGAATCCTTCTCTCGCGGATAACCAGCAATTCCTGAAAGACCATCCGGCCTTGCAGTCCTATCTGCAGAGCCACCCCGAAGTCCGTCAGCAGTTGCAGCAGAATCCGCAGGCTTTCATGAACCAGGAAGACCGTTACGACCAGCGCGAAGACGCCACAAACCGTGGCGACGAGTTTTCTCGCGGGAACGGAAATGGCTATGATCGCGACCGCAATGGCGACCACGACGCTCAGCGTCGCTTCGGCCAGTTCTTAGGCAATCACTCCGACATCAACGATCAGCTTTCCAAGGATCCTTCTTTATGCAAAGACGACCGCTATATGCACGATCACCCCGAGCTTCAGAGCTACCTCAACTCCAATCCTGACGTTCGTCAAAAGTTGATGGCGGATCCCGACAACTTCGTCAAATCTACGCAGCAGTGGAACAATACGCAGAGTAGCATCCCCAAGACCACCACTCAGCCAACTACAATCGCTCCCACTACTTCTGCACCTTCAACTTCGGCTCCTAAGCCGAAGCAGTAAAAAAGTACCGTGAATCGCGTGTCGGGAGGACCGCCCAAGCTCCTCCCGTCTCGCACAGCCCCTCGGCCTTCATGCGGAACGCAGGTAATTTTCGAACGAGCCTTGAAGGAGCTTGTATGAATCCCAAAATCTTGATGGTTCTTGCCCTGGTCCTGGTGGGGCTTCTCATCGCCCCCACCGGAGCCTCGGCAAAAAAGAAGTCTCCCGAGCGCGCCATGCTCGAGAAAATGGAAGCGGTCCCTTGTGGTGCCAATCAGAAAGGCCTTGCCGGCCTGGGTTCCTTCTGGGCCTCTGTCGGAATCACGGATGTTCACTCCAATGAAAAAATGTGTCCGCAGTATTTACTCCGCACCGACGATATGGACTACAAAGTTCGCCCCATGAACATGAAACATCCTCTCGTTCTGCCCGTCGGTCACGAAGTCGTCTACAAAATCAGTAAGGATCGCATGTACATTCGTGTCCCCGATGGCGACGACAAAAGTGTGAAGAAGATGCAAGCCTATGAGGTCGTCGCTGCCGAACCCTCCAATCATCCCAGCCAAAACGCGGCTCAATCCGCTTCCTACTAGCCCGCTTTCTCACCGCCCGTCCTCCGGCCCACTTGCCGGAGGACGTCTCGTGGCACAGGCACTCTAGCCTTTGCTGTACTCAGCTTTTCGACCCGCAGCAGGGCGTACAGTTTCGCCCACAAAATTACGCGTCATTCCGACCGGAGCGAGGAGCGGTATTCCATCGCCTGCCTGCCGCAGCCAGGTGATGAATTCTCTTCGCTCGATCCACTCCCCGCCTTCCAACTAACGTCCCGGCCGACCCCTCTCCAAACAGCCCATCGTGAACGCATACGGAAACGGCCCCGCCTCTGCCGTCCTGTAGATGCCATCAAAAAACACGAACATCCTCCCGGCATCATTCTCTTCATACTGCAGTGATGGCTTCCATGGCCCGCTGTGCCAGCCCCGATCTTCCGCCGTCAATATCTGCACCGCTTTGCTCCAACGCGAAAGCTGACTCTCCGCCGCCTCCGCCCTGCACCACCACAGCCCTGTTTCTGCTGGAGCAGGCGTTTTCCCCAGCCACACCTTCGAATACACCGCCTCGTATCCTTCAGCCGTCTTCATTACACAAAAATCAAACATCTTCTCTTCCGCACCAGCGAAAATCTGCCGCTCGCTCCATTCGCTTCTTCCATCCTCGCTTTCAGAAAATCCGTGTACCAGATAATCTTCTTGATTCGACCCCGCCACATACCACATCTTCCATTTCCCGTCCGCGTAAATCAGGTTCGGTTCGTACACGCTTCCGTGCTCCCAATTCTCCTTCGCCACAAACACGGGTTCGCCCTGCTCCGCCCACTGCTTGCCGTCCCATTCCAGAAAACCAATGGCGTAGGGCCCCCAAAGATTCTCCGCGGCTCCCGCGTAATAAATCCGTTCCACCCACTTCCGATTTTCTGGATCCCAACCTTTCACATATGCTGGGCAGTGCCGCCCACCTTGCAAATCCCAGGTAACTCCCGGTGCGTGGCTGGCTAGCAACGCAATGCTCTCCCCACTCCCTGGCCTCGTCGTCAGCCTCCACCCTGTTGTCGCCAAAGGTTGGCCCGGTGCCAGCGATGCGCTGAACAATTCCGTCTCCATCCTTCCCGCCACTTGTCCCGCTGCATACATCCACCACTGATCTCCGCGCTTCGCCACGGTCGCATCTGTGATTTCCGCCAGGTCCGTCACCGGCGGGAATCCGTCCGCCGGATCAAATATCTTCGTCTCTCTCGGCTCCATCTCCCGCACTCCTCCCGAAAAAATCATTGCGACCCCTCGTGTCGCGATATATTCTTACTTTTGCCTCACTATTTCCAATTCCAACGGTCACTCAACCCATGAAAAAACTTTTGCTTTGCCTCATTTTTGTTCTGCTTGCCATTCCATCTCTACACGCCGCCAAGCCCGTCGCTCTTTTTTACATGACCAACAATCCCGACTCCATTCGCTCTTTCCTTGCGCACTCTTCCCAAATCGATCTGCTTGTCCCCGCTTGGTATTCCGTCGACGAAAACGGTCTCGTCATCGGCGCTCCTGATCCCACCGTTCTCAAGCGCGCTCACGATGAGAATCTCCCCGTCATGCCCATCATCGCCTTCTTCGACAAGAAGAAGTTTCACATCTTCGCCTCCAGTCCCGCTGCGCAAATTCCCATGAACGAAGCCATGGTTCGCGAATGCAAACTTCATGGCTACACTGGCTTTCAACTCGATTTCGAAAACATTGACTGGACCGATCGCGACCGCCTCAGCGACCTCGTCAAAACTTCCGCCGCCGCCCTCCACAAAGCCGGTCTCCAACTCACCATTGCCACCGTTCCCAACGCTCCCGGATATCCCGGCGCAGGCGGTTTCGCAAAATGGATTTACACCGACTGGCGCGGCGCCTACGACTTGGAAGCCATTGCCAAATACGTCGACCTCGTTTGCCTCATGACCTACGATCAGCACACTCGCTGGACCGTCCCCGGCCCCGTCGCCGGTTGGGATTGGACCATCGACAATCTTAATTACGCCCTCAAAGTCGTCCCCAAAGAGAAGCTCTCCCTCGGCATTCCCGTTTACGGCTATCACTGGTTCACTGGCGCTCCCACCAAAGACACCGAACTTGCTCCCGACAAACCCAATCCCACCGCCAACTACATCGGCACTCCCAACGCCCTCCAACTCGCCACCGCTTACAACGCCAACATTGAGTGGGATCCCGTCGATCACACCGCCTACTTCTATTTCTATCGCGATCAGATGCGCGAATGGATTTTCTACACTGACCTCCACACCTTCAAAGATCGCTACGAACTAGTCCAGGAAAACAATCTCCAGGGCTTTTGCTCCTGGGTCCTAGGCGAAGAAGATCCCGCCCTCTGGACCTTCCTCCCCAAGCGCCACTAACTTGTAGCAGCCGCAGGCAGGCTTCACGACGCCGTGCCTGTGTACTGGCAGCCGGTAGCACAGGCTTCAGCCGGTGAGCTTTTTCTTTTGTAGCGGCCGCGTCTGCGGCGGGCCGTTCCTTTGCCTTCTGTATTGCCACCAAAATTGAACAATCTTGTTATCTTGAGACTCACGCGTAGCACCACTACTATCATCCCGTCCCTCTGATTCTCACCCGCCGAGCCTCCTCCTTACCAAAGTGTCCTCGCCACCAGCCTCTGCTTCTGGTCACTGCTTCTGATTACTGATAACTGATTGCCGATCACTCGCCACTAATCACTCGCCACCGTCTCATATATAATCTCCTCCACCGAAAATGCCTCTCACTCCAGGCACCAAACTTGGTCCTTACGAAATTCAATCCCCGCTCGGCGCCGGCGGCATGGGCGAAGTCTACCGGGCCCGCGACACCCGCCTCGGCCGCGACGTCGCCATCAAAGTTCTCCCGCCTCATCTCGCCGAAAGCCCCGAAGCCAAACAACGTTTCGAGCGCGAAGCCCGCGCCGTCTCCAGCCTCAGCCATGCGAACATCTGCCCGCTCTTCGACGTTGGCTCCCAGGACGGCGTCGAATTTCTCGTCATGGAGTACCTCGAAGGCGAAACCCTCGCCGCTCGTCTCATCAAGGGTCCTCTCAAGATGGACGAGGTCCAGCGCATCGCCATCGAAATTGCCGACGCCCTCGAGAAGGCTCATCGACAGGGCATCGTCCATCGCGATCTCAAGCCCGCCAACGTCATGCTCACCAAATCCGGCGCCAAGCTGATGGACTTCGGCCTCGCCAAGCCTTCCATGGGCCTCATGCCCGCCAACGATTTGCTCACTCCCAGTGGTCCCACCATGAGCGTCGCCGCGCTCACTTCCGCCGCTTCTCCCCTCACGCAGAAAGGCATGATCGTCGGCACTTTTCAATACATCGCCCCCGAAGTGCTCCAGGGCAAAGAAGCAGACGCGCGCAGCGACATTTTCAGTTTCGGCTGCATGCTCTTCGAAATGGCCACCGGCAAGCGTGCCTTCGAAGGCAGATCCCAACTCAGCGTCTTCACCGCCATTCTCGAGCACGAACCCGAACGCGTCAGTACCTTGCAGCCACTCGCGCCCAAAGCGCTGGATGAAATTGTCAGCAACTGCCTCGCGAAAGATCCCGAAGAGCGCTACTCCTCCGCCCACGATGTAAAGCTTCAATTGCGCGCCCTCGACCTTCGCCGCACCGCCGCGAACCCTGCTTCTTCCACTGCTATCCCCGTAATTTCACCAGCATCCAGTGCTCTCAATGCGAAACGCCGCAACGTTCTCCTCGCCATCGCTGTTCTCGGTCTTATCGCCGCCGCCGGCCTGGGTTATGCCTTCGCTCTCTTCAGAAAACCATCGGACCTGCCTCTTCGTGTGCAACTCCTGCCTCCCGATAAAACCAGCTTCGTCGAAACCGGCGATTTCGGTGGTGCTCCCGCTCTTTCTCCCCAAGGAGACAAACTCGCCTTCTCCGCCGAAGGTACCGAGAGCCGCAAAGCCCTGTGGGTCCGTTCTCTCGGCAATTTCGCCGCGCAGCGCCTCGAAGGCACTGACGAAGCCGCGCATCCGTTCTGGTCTCCCGACGGCCGCTACATTGGTTTCTTCGCCAAAGGAAAACTCAACAAAGTCCTCGCGTCCGGCGGTCCGGTCATCACTCTTGCCGACGCCGACAATCCTCGCGGCGGCTCCTGGTGTGGCAACGACACCATCCTCTACGCCGCAAATTTCCAGTCCAATCTCAAGAAAATCAGCGCCAATGGCGGCCAACCCGCCGACGCCACCACCCTCGATCCCACCAAGCACACCACTCACCGCTGGCCCTACTGTCTTCCCGACAGCAACCATTTTATTTATCTCGCCACCAATCATCGCGGCGGCATTCCTGCCGACAACGGCATTTACTTCGGCGCTCTCGATGGCAAAGACAGCCACCAGGTCTTAGCCACCGACGGCGGCGCAGAATTTGCCTCTGGCCATCTTCTTTATCACTCCCAGAACGACATTATGGCTCAGCCTTTCGATCCCTCCACCGGGAAACTCAGCGGCGAGCCCCTCTCCATTCTCGACAAAGTTAAATTTGATACCGGTGTTTGGCGTCCCCTCTTCACCGTCTCGCAAAATGGCCGGCTCGCCTATTTCCCCGGTGGCGAATCCTCCGTCGGCACCGAAATTGTCCTTTACGATCGTTCCGGCAAACCTCTCAAGACCATTGCCGAGCGCGCCAGTTACATGGACCCGGTCATGTCTCCCGATGGCAAGCGCGTCGCTTTCCTCTCCGGCGATCCTCTCTGGAATGTCTGGATTCTCGATCTGGATCGGGGCACGCGCACCCGCGTCACCTTTGATCAGACCATCAAAACCAATCCCACTTGGTCTCCCGATGGCAAAACCATCGCCTATCTCTCCCGCGTCGCCGGAAAAAATTCCATCATTGCCACTAAGCCCTCCAATGGTTCCGGCGTCGAGCGCGTTTTAGTCCAGGAACCCGACTTCGCTCTCAACCTCCCCAAGATTTCTCCCGATGGAAAATACATCCTCTACTTGCGCGAGCAGGACGGCCGCGCGGTCGCCATTGTCGCCAAGCCCATCGCCGGCGGCGAGCCCATCGTCGTCGTCAAATCTCCCGGCTTACAATCCACCATCCCTGGCTTCGCCGTTTCTCCCGATGGCAGATGGATGGCCTATACCTCCGACGAAACCGGCAAGTACGAAGTCTATGTCGTGCCTTTTCCCACCGGTGAAGGGAAGTGGCAGGTCTCCAACGGCAACGGCACCATTCCCGCTTGGCGCCGCGATGGCCGCGAACTTTTCTATCTCACCGTCGGCGGTGACCTCTTCGCCACCGACATCTCCGAGACCGGCAACGAAATTCAGATGGGCACTCCGCACATCCTCTTCCGCGCCAACATCGCTCCCATGGGCACCATCTACGACGTCTCTCCCGACGGCCAGCACTTTATCGTCCAGGTCTCCGGCACCGGCTCCCACGAGCCTATGAACCTAATCTCCAACTGGCTCCCCGAACTAAAAAAATAACTCGTTTTGTGGCACAGGCACTCTTGCCTGTGCTGAACTTTGCCCTGAACTCCGTGCATAACTGCGCGGGTGCCCCACATGCCGCCTTCGCATGTGGGATCTGTGCGTCGCATCTTGCCTCCTCTTACGGTCCTTCCTCTGACTAAAAAAAACCTGTCATCCCGAGCGGAATGGCCCGTTTTTTTTCTTCGCGCGCCTTCCGCGCGACGGGCCACGCAGCGAGGGACCTGCTTTTCCTCCCCGCTTGCATCTCATCTTCGGAACAACTCCCCACCGCAAACGACTTACTCCGCTCTTCCTCTTTCGCTCCTCTCCCTCCTTGACACCCCCCGCATCGCCTTCCTATACTCCCCCTCGCCGCCCACCGGGAGTTCCTCATGTCCAAATATTTCTGTGCGCTTTTCCTTCTTGTTTTCGCATCCTTCTCCTCTGCGCAAGACTGGTCCGATCACCAGCCCAAACTCACTCCCCAACAAAGCGGCACAACACAGCTCCTAATTTCCGTCAGTCCGGTTAACTCTCGCGTAGTCTGGGCCGCCGGCACTGGCGGCACTTATGTGGTCACCACCGATGGCGGTGACCACTGGAAAGCCGGAGTGGTTCCCGGCACGGAAAGCCTGCAATTCCGCGACGTTTACGCGATCAGCGACAAGGTCGCCTATCTCATGTCCATCGGCAATGACCCCGACAATTTTCAGATCTACAAAACCGTCGACGGCGGCGCCAACTGGATCGTCGAGTTCACCAACCAGAACCCCAACGCCTTCTACGATTGTTTTGCGTTCTGGACCCCTACCCGCGGCATCACTCACAGCGATTCCGTCAACGGCGTGTTCCCCGACATTCGCACCACCAACGGCCTCACCTGGCACTCCATCGCCTCCAACATGCCTCCCGCTCTTTCTGACGAAGCCTCTTTCGCGGCCAGCGGCACGTGCATCGCCGCGCAAGGCGAAAAGAACGCGTGGATCACCACCGGTGGCGCAACCGTCGCGCGCATCCTCGCCACCAGAGACGGCGGCAACACTTGGAACGCTTACGACACTCCACTCATCAGCAATGCCAGCGCTGGTGGCGTCTCTGTGGCTTTTCGGGATTCCTTGCATGGCATTGTCGGCGGCGGCGACCTCTCAACCAACACCAGCGCCGACACCGCCACTTCCGACGATGGCGGAAAATCTTGGTATCTCACCAACAAGCCACCCGTCCAAGGCGCAATCTTTTGTCTCGCCTATGTCCAGGGTCTCCGCCACAACCAGGATCAGGACGATCACAAGGACTGGGGTTGGGAGCACGACCGCAATCGTGCCGTCGTCATCACTACGGAAATCGAGCCCAACTTCTCCTCCGGGGAAGCCGCCTGGACTCCCGACGAAGGCCACACCTGGTTCACTCTTCCCAATGTGAGCGGCTACTGGGCCGTCGCCTTCGCCAATCCCCAAGCCGGCTGGTTCGTAGGCAACAACGGCCAAATCCTAAAAATCAGCTTTTAGCATTTCGCGCTTACGTTTCTGGTCTGGGTAGGGGCGCCGCACTGCTGCGCCCCATCTCGGCACATTGTGTAGACCGGTTCGAGATGATGGATGGCTGCCTGGGTGACGCTGGGTGCCGGGTGCCCCATATGCCGGTTCTGCATGTGGGATCCGTGAATTTTGTCCCCCAACTGTCATTCCGAACGAAGTCCGCGTAGGGAGGAATCTCTCTCCGATTTGCTCGTTTAACTCCAAACCGAAAACCGAAAACCGAAAACCGAAAACCGAAAACCGAAAACCGAAAACCGTCCACTCCTTCACCCGACCCGAATCGCCTGTCCCGTCACCTGCTCATACAGCCCCGCCGCGTCCCAATTCTGCCACCCTTCCACAAATTTCCCGTTCTCCACGCGCACCACCGACGTCCCAGTCAACTCCAGCACTTTCTCGCAGTTCGGCTCCGTCATCGTGCACTTCCAATGCATGCACACGCGATCGCCCTCCGCCAACGGCTCGATCAGCGGCTCAATCTTAATATTCGAAAATCGCGCTCGCAGCATGTCGTAAAATCGCTCGAACTCTTCCGGCCCGCGATGTTCCAGCGCTCCGTCGTGGATCACCGCCGATTCGTCCATCAATTCAGAAATCGTTTCCCGCCGTCCTTGGTTCCACACTTCCTCAAACCACCTCGCCAGCAGAACCTTGTTGTGTTCGCTCTCATTCAACCCGGTCGAAGCAGAAGCCATGGCCGCCTCCCATACCAAAAACTTCGGTGCAGTATACACAAGTGCACCTTTCGTTACTACCACTTCGCCAGCCTCCGCCATCGCGCTCGTCATCCTACAATCTCGCCCTCGCTTGCCTCCAACAGTTTGGGCAAGGCCCAATATAATGGACGCTCCCCTCCCTCAATCTCCTCCTCCTTTCCGAACTCCACACGAAAGACACGGCTTACACCTCAAATTTAGCTCTTCGCTTTGGTCCCTTCCTTGCACCTCCTGGCTTCAGCCATTTGTCTGACATGGTTCCACCGCCATACCAACGCGTTACACATTTCAAACGGAGGAGTTCAGCAATGATTCGCAGTTCCAAGTGGGCAGCCCGCGCTCTGGCTTCCTTTGCAGCCACACTTCTTGCCTTAACCATCGGAAGTACTTTTCTGCCCGGCGCACCGCAAATTCAGGCCGACAAGAAAGCCAAGTTTACCGGCACTATCGTTTCTCGCAACGGCGACCTTGTGAAGGTCACTAACCACAAGTCCGGCGCTTCTGCCGTTCTCGTCGTCAACGACACCACCAAAATTGAACGCAAGAAATTCAAGCACGAATACTTCGTTCATAAGGACATGGACGTTACCGCGTTGCTGCCCGGCTTGACCATCGCTGCCGAAGGCGTCGGTAATGCCAAGGGCCAACTCATCGCCAAGACCGTCAGCTTTGTTCCCGACACCTTCTCCATTGAAGTTGCCGAAGAACAGCAGATTCTCGGCAACCAGTCCGCCACTGCCAAGGCGCAATCTTCCGCTAATGCAGCTCAATCATCCGCGAACGCCGCACAATCTTCCGCCAACGCTGCGCAAGCTTCTGCCAACAAAGCCCAATCTACTGCCAATAAGGCCACTTCCGAAGCCACCGACGTCGGCGAACTCGCCGTCTACAACGCCGCCGACATCGCCATGGTCAACAAACGTGTCTCCGATCTCGACGACTACAAAGTCGTGGGCGAAGCCGCCATCTTCTTCGACTCCGGTAAGTACAGTCTCGACGACGCCGCCAAAGCCGCGATCGATACGGTCTGGGCTTACTCCAAGGGCCTAGACAACTACATGATCGAAATCTCCGGCTATGCTTCCAGCTCTGGCACCAAGCAACTCGACCAGAAGCTCAGCGCCGATCGTGCCTCCGCCGTCGCCCACTATCTCGTCGAGAAGCACAATGTCCCCATGCGCCGCATTCTCGCTCCCGTCGGCTATGGCGCTTCTCATCCTGCGGCGGACAATACCGATTCCCAGGGCCGCGCCATCAATCGCCGCGTCGACGTAAAAGTCCTCATTAACAAGGGGTTAAGCGAAGGCGACTAACTATCGCTCCCCATTGTTAACCGGCGCGGGTGTCCCCCAGGTACCCGCGCCTTTTCTTTCTCCCCGACGACCATATCCTTGTTACCCGGCCCAGATTCGCTGTCTGAACCGCTCGTGGGTTTGCCCGTGGCACAGGCACTCCTGCCTGTGCTCTTGGCTCGCCGCGCGCGGACCTAGATTCCAATGCGAATACCCCACACACCTTCCTTGACGCCCTCCTATCCCCATCCTAAAATCTTCTTCCCAGAAGCCTAGCTCAAGGATCGCATTTGTGAATCATCGGCTTCGCCTTCTCGTCGTCCTCGCCTTCCTGGGCCCGCTTTGGCCTTTCCTCGCGTTCGCGCAGAAGCCCTCTCCTACTCCTACGCCGACTCCGCCACCCACAACCTCCGGTCCCACCCCTTCGGGTGCCACTCTGGCTAATACCCAGCCGGTGCAAACTGATACGGATTACATCCTTTTTATCTATGGCCACATCGGTGCCAACGATGCTACGGCTCTTCCGCAAAATGTTTCTGTGGAACTGGTCTGCAACCAAAGAGTCCGCAAACAGGTCTTCACTTCGCCAGAAGGCGATTTCACCTTGCAATTCGGCACGCCTACGGGTCCCATTATCGACGCCAGCGACGATACTTCTTCCCGTGCTCTCTCCACCAACAACAATCCTTTGACCGGCATTTCTCGCCGCTCTCTCTCCGAATGTGAACTGCGCACTTCTGCCGTCGGGTTTCTCACCAACAACCTCGCCTTGATGGGCACCACTCCCACTTCCTCCCGCACTCTGGATGTCGGTAACGTGATGATCGAACGCCTCGCCAAAGTGAAAGGCACCACCATCAGTGCCGTGCCTTACAAAACCACCGAATCCGCAAGGAAGGCCTACGAAAAAGGCCTCGCAGCCCAGAAAAATGGCAAGATCGACGACGCCCACAAAGATTTCGAAGATGCCGTAAAACTCAATCCTCGCTATGCCGCCGCCTGGTTCCGTCTCGGCATCGTCCTCGAAAAACAAAACCAAACCGATCCCGCTCGCGACGCCTACTCCAAAGCCACTGCCATCGACCCAAAATTTCTTCCACCCTATCTTTCCCTCGCTTCTCTGGCCCTGAAATCGCAAAACTGGACCGCCGTCCTCCAATACACCAACCACGTCATCGCCGTCGATCCTCTCAACTACGGCACTGACAATACCTTCATCGTCGATCTGGACGAGTGGAACCCCGCCGACGCCTACTTCTATAACGCCATGGCCAACTTCAAGCTCGATCGCTTCGACGACTCCGAGAAGAGCGCCTTGAAAGCCGCTAACGTCGACCTCCGCGACCATGCTCCCCAGGTCCACCTCTTATTAGCCGAATTGTTCGCCCGCAAACAGCAGTACTCCCGCGCTATCTCTGAGCTACAAACCTATCTCCAGTTGGTTCCCCGCGCCCCTAACGCCGACGCCATCCGCACCCAGATCGCAAATCTCGAACAACTCAACCACGCCTCGCCTTCTTCCTAAAACAGCTCCGAAAACGAATCTCTGCCGAAAAAATAAATTAAAATGAGCGCCGTCAATGTAGCGGCGGGTCTTCAGTCCCGTCCCGGGGTGAGGCATTTTTCTTCTCCACCCCTGTACCAACAAAAAACGATGTCATTCCGAGCGGAGTCTTCGGAGCGAGGAATCTCTCTTCGATCTCTGTGTCTTGCCTCGGACGGTCCTCCCTGTAGCTCACCCTTCAGGGGTGAGACATTTCTCTTTTCTACCTTCGTCGCCTCCTCCAACCCACCGTGCTAAAATCCCCCTGAGGACGTGCGATGAACCGGCTCTGTCTCGGACTGCTCCTCTTTCTCCTCAGCCCCGCTCTCCTTTTGGCCCAACGTTACGGCCGCCCGTATTCCATTGCCGAAAATCCTCAAATCCTTCTCCAGATTCGCGTCGATAAAGATCACCGCTATCTCCGCGTCTCCGATCTACACAAAATGCCTCGCACCGTCATTACTCAAACCGATCCCGCTACCCATTTCCAACACACTTACGAAGGCGTCGCTCTCGACCAACTGATCCCGGCTCAGCTTCTCTCCACTCCCAAAGAACGCATCGAAATTCAGTCTGGTTCTCATCACATCGTCACTCTTTCCGCCAGCGACCTCGCCGCCGATCCCAAACCCATGATTGTCGACACCATCGATGGCAAGCCCGTTCCCGGCGACGCTCCCTACTATTTCCTCGCAAAGGGACGCCAACAACCCCTCCAGACCATATCCATCGCCGCCGTCGACTGCATCACCCTTTCCTCCCAGTAGCACAGGCTTCAGTCTGTGACCCCGTCATTCCGAGCCTCCCTGCGGCAAGCAGGCGGAGTCTCCAGCGTGAAGAATCCCTCTTCGATTTCCGCTTCTTGTCACCAACGGAAACACATAGTGGGTTCGTGCGCTGTGCCTTCCAACAAAACTGATTGTCATTCCGATCGTCGCCATTCCACAAATCCAGCGCCGTAGCTGCGACACATTGCCGGGTGCCGCACCCTTTCGGGTTTAAAAGGGTGCGGGTTTAGAGTCCACTTCGAGCACGCCTATGCCGTCTGGAATCCATGCGTCTTGCCTTTCAATCCAACGCACCACTTCACTCCACACGCGCCCATCCTGTTGTAAACTCTCCTCGCCATGTCCACCCAAACCTTCGCAACTCTTCCAACTTCACATCGCCACTGGTTTCTCCTCGGCATCGCGCTACTCGCGCTTCTCTCCGCACCAACCTTCGCGCAAGCTCCCGCTCCCCAATCTTCCGCTCCCGCGAATACCTCCAAAAACGACTACAGCGAGCCCGATACGTGGATCTGTCTCCCCGGTCGTCAAGATGCCTGCACCGTCGACATCTCCACCACCATCATTCCTGCCGACGGCAAAACTTTCCTCCAAACCTTCACCCCGAATCCTAACGCCTCCATCGACTGTTTCTACGTCTATCCCACCGTTTCCGATCAATCCACTCTCAGTGCCGACATGTCTCTCGATCCCGCGGAAAAAGGTGTCGTCCGTTCTCAGTTCGCTCGTTTCGCTTCGCAATGCCGCTTGTACGCTCCTCTCTATCGTCAGGGCACCCTCACCTATGTTCGCGAAATGTTCACCGGTGGTCTTTCACCCGAAGAATCTGCCCATGTTCGTGAACTCGCCGTGAACGATGTCCTCGACGCCTTCCACTACTATCTCGATCACTACAACAAAGGCCGCGGCTTCGTCCTCATCGGCCATTCACAAGGCTCCAACGTGCTCCTGCATCTGATCCACAGCGAAATCGATGGCAAGCCGTTGCAGTCTCATCTCGTTTCCGCAATCCTTCTCGGCGCGAGTGTTCCTGTTCCCAAAGGCAAAGATGCCGGCGGCGTCTTCCAGCACATTCCCCTCTGTCATTCCGCTACGCAAACCGGTTGCGTCATCACCTATGTTTCCTTCCGCGCCACTCCCCCTCCTCCTCCCAACTCTCGCTTCGGCGCAGTGCCCGAAACCGATATGGTTGCCGGTTGCACCAATCCCGCCTCGCTCGCCGGAGGCAGCGGCGAGTTGCACGCCTATCTCCCCGCCAACGACAGCGGCTATATCGTTCCAGACGTTTCCGAGCAGCCCACGTGGCTCACTCCCTCCGTCCCCATCAACACGCCTTTCGTTTCCCTTCCCGGTCTACTCTCCTCAGAGTGCGTCACCACCGACCGCCACTCCTATCTCGCCGTTTCTCTTCACGACACTCCCGGCCCTCGCACTCACGACATCGGCGGCGACTTGGTCGTTGACGGCATGCCCCTTCCCGACTGGGGCCTCCACCTCATCGACATGAATCTCGCTCAAGGCAATCTCATCGACATCCTCGCCCAACAATCCAAATCCTTCGCCTCCTCCACCCACTAGCCTCCCCGTAGCTACCTCCCTGGAAGAAGTCCAGCCCGTGGCACAGGCACTCCTGCCTGTGCTCTTGGGTAGCCTTAACTCTGTAATGCCGCATTAATCATCCACCCTGTAGCTCACAGGCTTTTGTTCCTCTCCGCTCGTGCCGGGTGCTTTCTGGTGCGTGCCCTCCACTACAACCGCATTTAAACGATTGACACCACGCCACGTCGGTATTACAACGTTCGCTACCGCCCGGATGCATGCTCACGTCCGACTCGTTCTTTTTCACCAGGTCTGCATCCTGGCGTGCCACCGGATGGTCGCACCTCAGCCATAGTTCCCCGGTTGCATTCTTCGCATTCCAATTCCCGGCTCAGCCGTTCGCGGAGAGATTCGTTCGGTCTGGCTCTCCTCGTTTGAATCTCAGATCGAAACCGCCCAGTTACACCGTTCAACAATTTCGACCAGAACTGTGTCGTCCCAACCATTGCCGGGGCTCATCGCCTCGGGGACTCACAAATTCTGCACACTTGTAGCTGTTCTGTTCTATCGACGAAAAGGGGGAAAGGAATGCGACGAAAGCACATTACCGCTGTTCTGGGTCTCGCCTTGGGTCTGTTCGTTTCTGCCGATCAGGCTCGCGCCCAAGCCAAGCCGAATATCATCGTTATCATGGGCGACGACATTGGCTGGTTCAACATCGGTGCCTACCACCAAGGCATGATGGCGGGCACCACGCCCAATCTCGATAAGCTTGCCGCCGAAGGTATGCGTTTTAACTCTTACTACGCCGAAGCCAGTTGTACCGCAGGCCGCGCCAATTTCATCACTGGTGAGCTGCCGATTCGCACCGGTCTCACCACCGTTGGTCAAGCTGGCGCCCCACTCGGCATGCCTGACGAAGCTCCAACGATTGCTACTGCCTTAAAGACCATGGGCTATGAAACCGGCCAGTTCGGCAAGAATCACCTCGGTGACCGCAACCAATTCTTACCCACCCTTCACGGTTTCGACGAATTTTGGGGCTATCTCTATCACCTCGACGCCATGGAAGATCCCTTCCATGCCAACTATCCCCAAAGTGTCAAAGACAAAGTTGGCCCTCGCAATCTTCTCCACACCTGGGCCACCAACACCGACGACCCCACCGTCGATCCTCGTTGGGGCAAAGTCGGCAAACAAAAAATTGAAGACGAAGGCCCGCTTCCTCCTCATCCCGTGCAGGGCATTAAGTACAACATGGAAACCGTCGACGAAGTCATCCTCGATCAAACCCTGCAATTCATCGATAAGTCCAAAGCCGATGGCAAGCCCTTCTTCATCTGGATGAACCCCACCCGCATGCACGTCTTCACCCATCTCTCCCCGAAATACGAGGCCCTGCGCACTCCAGAAAATGGGTGGACCATCGAGGAAGCCGGCATGGCCCAACTCGACGACATCGTCGGCAGCGTCATGCAGAAACTCAAAGACTCCGGCCTCGACGACAACACCATCGTCGTTTTCACCACCGATAACGGCGCCGAGAATTTCTCTTGGCCCGACGGTGGCCAGACTCCCTTCGCTGGTGGAAAAGGTACCGTCCTCGAAGGTGGTTTCCGCGTCCCCTGCATCATCCGCTGGCCGGGTCACGTTCCTGCCGGAAAAGTTGACAACAGCATCATCTCCGGTCTCGATTGGTTTCCCACTTTCGTAGCCGCTGCCGGCGATCCCAACATTGCCGACGAATTGAAACAAGGGAAGCAACTCGGCGACCGCACCTACAAAGTCCATCTCGACGGCTACAACCAATCCGACCTCATCACCGGTAAAGGTCCCTCCGCTCGCCACGAAATTTTCTATTTCGCGGAAGGCACTCTCGGCGCCGTTCGCGTCAACGATTACAAATATCGCTTCATCGACCAACCCGGCGGCTGGCTCGGCAACACCGTTAAAGTCGATTGGCCTATCCTCGTCAACCTTCGCCTCGATCCTTTCGAACGCACCAGTCTTCCTAGCCAATCCATGTATCAGGCAAACTGGTTCGGCTTCGAGTTCTGGCGCTTCGTCCTTGTCCAACAAGTCGTCGGCCAATATGCGCAAACCTTCATCGACTACCCGCCCATGCAGAAGGGCGCCAGCTTCAACATGGAGCAAGTCAAGGAGGAATTACAGAAAAAGATGAAGCAAGCCCAAGGCCCTCCACAGTAAGGCCAACGTAGTACCGTGGCACAGGCACTCCTGCCTCTGCTCTTGGGTTCGGTTGTTCCGAGGCCACCCCACATGCCGCCGTTGCATGTGGGGTTCGCCCAACGATCAAAGGATCTCATTCCGAGCCTGCTGCCGCGGGGCAGACGTAGCGAGGAATCTTTCTTCGATCGCCGCGTCTTGCCGATATCGCCTAACGCACCTTGTCACGTACCCGCTTCGCTCTCCGTTTCCTCCGTGGATCTCTCTGGCCTCTGTGGTAAACGTCTCTCGTTCCCTCACACCCGACAACTCCACCCCGTACCTTCGCATCCCACTCCTAACGTCCATTCGCCAGGAGCGCCTTCCATGCCCATTCGCTTCTTCCGCTCTCTCCTGCTTCTGACATTCTCGACCGTCCTCGCGTCTTCCACCTTCGCCCAACAACCAACAACTCCCGCCGATCAACCCAACTCCGACAAATCCGCTCAGGAGGGCTCTTTCCGCTCCCAGGTCGATCTCGTCTCCGTCTATTTCACCGTCCGCGACGACAAGCGCCACCTCATCACCGATCTCCCTCAGGATCAATTCACCGTCACCGAAGACGGCCAGCCTCAATCCATTAAGTTCTTCGCCCACCACTCCGATGTCGTCCTCAACGTCGGCGTTCTTCTCGACACCGGTACCAACATGTCCTGGCTCCTCACCGAAGAGGCCCAAGCCTCCGCCGATTTCCTTCGCCACGTCGTCCGCCACACCGACCTCGGCTTCGTCCTCAGTTACGCCTCGCGCGTCGAAACTCTCCAGCCTCCCACTTCCGACATACTTCTCCTGCGTCAGCAGGCGGAGTCCATCGCGCGCGGCGGCGCCATCGGCCTGCCCGACAAAGATTCCTCCGACGAGCACGGTCCCTCGCTACCCGGTGGCGGCACCGTCGGCACCAACGGCAAGCGCATCAATCAGAATCGCTCCGCGCATCTCTACGACGCCATCAACGTCGGCACACATCGTTATTTACAAGGGGAAGTCGGCCGCAAAGCTGTCGTCATCGTGGCGCTCTCCGGGGACGCCGGCAGCGAATCCAAACTCGCCGACGCCATGGAAACTCTTCTCGCCAATGATGTGATCGCCTACGTCTTGCAGATTTACGACGGCTCCCATCACGACAATTGCGACGTGCTGCATATCTACGAAAAAGATAGCGACGGTGTGCCCGTCCTCAAGAAATTAGCCGAAGCCACCGGAGGCCGCATGCTCGAAGTCCGTGGCATCGACAAGCTCGACGCCGCCCTCGACGAAATTTCCGACGAGCTTCACCACCAATACAGCCTCGGCTACTATCCCGAAAACAAAAATTGGAACGGTCAGTTCCGCAAAATCCAAATCTCCACGGCCGCCAAGTCCTACAAGGTTTCCGCCCGCAAAGGCTATTACGCCCATCACCCCACTCCCAATTCCGCCCAATCCAATAAGCGTCGCCCTCTCTTGTAGCCGCAGCTTTACGCCGCGGTCCACTTAGCTGTTTCTCTGTGTAGTGTCTTTTCCACTCTCGTTGCATCGTCTTTTTTTTCATCCTGACCAGAAAAAGCAATTTGTCATCCCGAGCGAAGCGAGGGACCTCTTCTCGCCGCGTGCCGCACCCTTCGTTTTCAAAAGGGTGCGGGTTTAGACTCCACTTCAAACACTCTCGTCATTCCAATCGCCGGGATGCACCACATGCCGTTTTTGCATGTGGGTCCATGCGTCTTGCCTCACACGAAAATAATCACATTATTCCGAACGGAGTCCGCGGAGAGAGGAATCGCTCTTCGATCATCCCGTTTTGTGGGCTATTCAAAGAGGATTTCACCTCGGCGTCGTACACTCACTCCACATGCTGGCTCACCGACAAAACATTTCCATCCTGATCCTTGATCCACGCCACGCGAGCTCCCGACGGCGCGGTCCAAATCCCCAACTCCTGGTCCTGCACAAGCGGATACTTTTCCGGCGCCACTCCTCTTTCCTTCAGCCATTTCGCCACCGCCTCGATATCCGCCACTTCCCATCCCAATATCGTCCCCTGCAGCGGCTTGAAGTTCGGCACTTTCGTGATCCGGACCATATGCCCGCCAACGCGCATCGCCAGGGCAAATTGATCCAGGCTCACAAATTCAAATCCCAGCTTTCCTCCATAGAACTCCCGCGCCCTCTCGTAATCCGTAGTTGGCACAAACCCCACCATCTTTCCCTGGTCTAACATGGCTCCTCCACTCGCTGGGTGCCGTACCCTTTTAAAAAGGTGCGGATTTAGAGTCCACTTGGCTCTGTTGACATCCTCGCTACAACCATGAGAATTCGCAATCGCAAGTTCTTGAGAATCGTTGTCTGCTACGGAGGCAGGAGGTGCGATGGCCGAAG
>Ga0335073_10001584_pt1 | contig 30524 bp, 23 predicted proteins | sample Lox_Sample_22_FD_207093 | JGI IMG/M metagenome (GOLD analysis project Ga0335073, IMG submission 207093) | Soil microbial communities from Loxahatchee National Wildlife Refuge, Florida, United States - Lox_Sample_2.2 | ecosystem: Environmental > Terrestrial > Soil > Wetlands | place: USA... | reverse complement strand
CGGGGGCGGGAAGGAAGGGGCTGCTGGCGGCGGGCCGCGCATCGCGCGGGATGACCGGTGCGCGCGGGGCCGGCGGGCTTGCGGCAGCGGGGCGGGCCAGGGCCAGGGCGGCGGGCGGGGCGTCGCCGGCGTCGCGCAGCACGGCAGTGATCGCCGCCGCGTCGGCGGCTTCGAGGCTGAACAGCCGGATCCCCTCCAGGCCCGCGCCGGGGGGCGCGACGTCGGTGATCATGCCGTCGGCGTCGACCTGGCAGGTCATGCCCGGCGGCCAGGGGCCGAGCAGGACCGCGGCGGCGCCCAGGCCGCGGCCGGATTCCAGGATGCCGCGCAGCCGCTGCGTGGTGCCGGGGACGCTGGTGGCGATCAGCACCGGCCCCGGCCCGGGAGCAGCGGCTGCGGACGCGGTGGCCGGCGGGTCGTCGCTGGTGTCGAAGGCGCCGGCGGTGCGTGCCTGGCGCAGGAGGGCGGCTTCCATCTCATCGAGGGCCGCCGCCAGCGAGGCGGGGACCGACACGCCCGGGACTCCGGCCGCGTCCTCGCCGGGAATCAGCCGGGCGGCGTCGGCGGCGGGGATGATGATCCCGGCGGGCCTTCCGGCCTCGGCCGGCGGGGCCTGTGCCAGCAGGGCCGCGAGGATCGCCCGGGCCGCCGCGGGCGCGCCGGGACCGGTCAGGCCGAGCCCGCCGAGGGCGGCGATGTCGACGGCGGCCTCGCTCGCTCCGCGGACACCGAGCGGGATCGCGCCGGGCGCCCGCGCAGCCGGCAGGGCGGTGCTGGCCCCGGCGGGCGGGGTGGTGCCTGCCCTTGCGGGCGTTACTGCCTCGCCGCGCGGTTCCGGTTGCGGGCCGGGGTGGCTGCCGGGGACGCCTTGGCCGGGCTGGCCCGGCCCGGGGCTGGTGTCGTCGTACAGGTCGAGGTAAGCATCGGCAGCAGGGGGGGTGCCGGGTTCCGGGCCGGCGTCTTCTGCCGGGGTGTCGAGGGGGGCGGGGGGGGCGGCGCGCCGCAGGGCGGTGATGACCGCGGGCAGCGGCGGCTCGCCTGGCTGCAGGCTTCCGGTCAGCCCCGCCCGGGGGCGGTACCGGCGGCGCCGCTGGATGCCGGCGAGGGTGAGCGCGGCAGCGACCATGATCGCGACGGAGATCCCGATGAGGGCGCCCGACGGCAGGTGCACCGCTACCGGGCGGGCGTGCGGGTGTGCGCCGGCCGCGGCCGGGGACGGCACGCTGCGGGAGCGCTCCCCCGGCCGCGGCCTGGAGGGCGACGGCGCGGGACTGCGCGCCGGCACGGGCCGACGGGGGTGGTGGTGCCCGGGATGGGCGGCGGGACCATGGTGGCCGTCTTGCGCCGGGAGCAGCAGGACCCAGCCGGGGATGATGAGGCTGGGGTCGGTGAGGGTGCGGCCGTCGGGCTGTGGCTTGCCTTCGTTGAGGCGGAACAGCTCATGCCAGTACTCGCCGTTGCCGAGGAACCGCGCGGCGATGGCCCACAAGTCATCGCCGGGCACGACGCGGTAGACCCGGGGCCGGGTCGCGGGAGCCTCGCGGCTGCCGGCCGCCTCCGGCGATCTGGCCGGCCTGGCAGGTGCCGCGGCGAGTGCCGGCTGGCCCGGCAGCAGCGGGCCGGCGACGGCAGTGCTGGCGGTCAGCGCGGCCTGCAGGGGTCGGGAAGAACGCGGGGCGGCCTGCACGACCTGCAGCGAGGCCAGGACGGTGGCGCCGATGAGCGCGGCGGCGACCGCCTGGAAGGGGGCGATGACCGGCAGCCGGGGCGCCGGGTGGCCCGCGACGGCGGCGGCCGCCTCGATGAGCACCGCGACGGCGGCCATGGCCCACAGCAGCCAGACCGCGCAGGCCAGTCCCCTGATGATGGCGTCGTCGCTGAGCGGGCTGGCCAGGAACGCCTGCAGCTGCGGCCAGGTGGGCACGTGGCGGGGCAGCGGCCAGCCGGTGAGGCGGATCAGCGCGTACGGCGGCCCGGCCAGCACGATCGCCGTCGCGCCGAGCCCGGCGGCGGCGCGGCCCAGGCGCGGCAGGCGGCCGGGCCAGCCGGTCACGGGAGTTCCCCGTTGATCCCGAGCACAGGCGTGGCGGTGGCGGTGGCGTGCACGGTGATCGCGCGCAGCCCGGCGGCGTCGAGGATCTGCATCGGCTGGATGATGGTCACCGTCACGGTGACCGCGTTCCCGGTGGCGCTGGCGGTGCCGGCGGCGCCGATGCCGGCCAGGTAGGCGCGGGCGTCGGCGACCGCCTGGCCCCGGGTGAGCACGAGCTTGCCGTCTTGCCGGTAGACGGCGAGGTTGATGGCCTGGGCTCCGGCGCGGGCGGCTTCCTGCGCCTCGCCGAGGGCGCGCTCGCGGGCGGCCAGGGTCAGGCCGCCGTCCAGCACCAGGCCTGCGAGCAGGATCAGCGCGGCCATCATGACGACGACGAACGCGGTGATCTGCCCGGCGTCGCCGGCGCGGCGGCACCGGGGCGGGCGCAGGCGACGGGGGGTCATGGCCCGGTGCCGCGGTAGACGTCGATAGGCGAGGTGAACCGGGCGGTGAGGGTCCGCGAGCCGGGGACGTGCAGCAGCGCCAGGCCAGCCAGGGACACGGTGCAGGTCACCTGGACGGTGACCAGCCCGCCGGGCCGGAACGCGCCAGTGTCCGGGCTGACGGCCAGCGGGTCACAGGTGATGTGCTCGCTGGCCAGGGCGGCCCGGGCGGTGGCGTCCGCCTGCGCGGCGGCGGTGGCGGGATCGCGGGCCAGGGAGGCGGCGCGGGCGGCTTGCATGGCCGCGCTGTCGACCTGCAGCCGCGCGTTGACCAGCCGGCCGGCGGCGACGATCAGCAGCAGGATCACGATCAGCAGCGGGGTGATCAGGACAAGCTCGGCGGCTGCTGACCCGCCGTCCCGGCGGCGGGCGCGCAGCCGCGCGGGCGCGTGCACCGCGGCTATCCCGGCTCGGTGGCGGGCACGAACCGCTCGACTGGCCCGGTGACGGTGACGTGCACGGGAAAGGCCAGTCCGGGCACCGGGAGGACTTCCTCGGCGGTGCCGGTGATCTGCACGGTGGCGGTGACCGCACTGCGGGTGACAGAGACCTGCGGGGAGACCAGGACGGACCTGCCGATCTGGCCGAGGACCTGCTGGGCGCGCTGCTGTCCCGCGGCGGCGCTGCCGCCCTGGACGCGGGCGGCGGCCAGGGCTTCCTCGGCGGTTGCCTGAGCGACCGAGGAGGCGTGCGCCCAGATCGCGAACTGCACGATCAGCAGGATCAGCAGCATGAGCAGCGGGACGGCGATGACGATCTCGGCTGCCCCGGCACCCCGGTCCCCGCGCCACGGCCAGCCATGACGGCGCACCGGGGAACGGCGGGATCGCACCTGCCCCGGGCCAGTCCGGGTCCCCTGCTTCCCGTGCCCGGTGCGCAGCCGCCGCCGCGGGGGTGACGGCCGGGCGGTGAGCGTCATCATCCCAGGTTCAGGGAGTTGGCCTTGGCGAGGACCTTGGCGGTGATGATGGCGATCGCAGCGATCGCCAGCGCCACCAGCAAGGCGATCACCACGACGGTCTCGGTGGTGTAGCCCGCCTCGCCGTCGCGGCGGGCCTGCGCCAGCCTGCCGCGCAGCACGGCGGCGGCGAGGCGGAGATATCCGAGCAGGTCGGGCATGAGGTCCCCCTTGTGTGACTAGATGCCGGTGAGGACGTGGACGACAGCCGGGAAGCCGATCAGCAGGAGGAACCCGCCGAAGAGCAGTACCAGGGGCAGGCTCATCCGCTCGGTGGCGGCCTGCGCGGTGGTCTCGGCGTCGGACAGCTGGCGGGAACGGATGGCGGCGGCCTTGGCGGTGAGGCTGGACCGGACCTTGGCGCCCTCGGTCCCGGCCAGGGTGATGGAGGCGGCCAGCTCGCTCAGCTCGCTGATGCCCAGCTCGGTGCCGAGCTGGCCGAGGGCTTCCCAGGGCGGGCGGCGGGTCAGCCGGGCGGTCTCCAGCGCGCCGCGGATCTGGGTGAATGCCCAGCCGCGCCCGGTCTGTGCGGCGTAGGTGAGGGCGGCCTCGACGCCGGCGCCGGCGGCGATCGAGATGACGACCAGGTCCAGGAACGCGGCCAGGGCGTGGCGGGCGGCGGTGCGGCGGGCGGCGGCTTCCTGCCGGGCGGCCAGCGCCGGGACGGTGAACCCCGCGGCGGCCAGGGCGAGGGCGCCGGCGGCGGGGAGCTGCCAGGGCACGATGATCCCGGCGGCGGCGAGCAGCCCGGCCAGGGCCGGGGCGAGCAGCAGCCCGGTGATCGCGGCGGTGGCCTGCTCGGCGAGCTGTCGCTCCGGCGGCCGGCCGAGCAGGGCCAGGTCGCGGCGCAGGCCGCGGGTGGGCAGGCCCAGCGCGGCGAGCAGGGTGACGGCCGGGTGGCCGAGCCGGGCGGCCCAGCCGCCCTCCTCGGCGGTCACCAGCGGCGGGCGCGGCTCGCGGATGATGGCCTCCAGCGCCTCAGCGAGGCTGACCCGCCGCGGTGCCAGGCCCAGGGCGATGGCGATCAGGCCCAGGCCGGCGACGGCACCCAGCAGCAGCGCCCCGGTCACTGGCCGGTCTCCTGTGGTGGTGCGGTGCCGGGCAGGCCGCCGAGCCCGGTCAGGATCCTGGGGCTGTCGCCGAAGCCGGCGATCTTGTGCAGCCACCAGAACGCGGCGGCGAACAAGCCGCCGACCGCCAGGAGGACCAGCTGCCCGGCCGGGCTGCCGTAGGGGGCCAGGAACGCGCGGCTCCACGCCAGCAGCCCGGCGGTCAGCGCCACGGTGACGGCGATGATGATCCGCGACGCGGTGCGGACCCGGGCGCGGGCGGCGGCGATCCGCAGCCGCATCGCGGCGTGCTGGCGGGCGGAATCGGCGAGGCTGGACAGCAGCTGGCCCAGGTCGCGGGCCTGCTGCTCGGCGGCCAGCAGCAGCGCGGCGGTGACCAGGTCGGCGGCCGGGTCGGCGGACTCGGCGGCGAAGGCCCGCAGCCCGTCCGGGAGCCGCTGCCCCTCGTGGATCCGGCCGGCCAGCGCGGTGACCTGCTCGCGGACCGGCTCGGGGGCGATCGGCGCGGTGGCCAGGATCGCCTGCTCCAGCCCGGCGGCGGCGGCCAGGGTGTCGCGCAGCTGCTCGGTCCATGAGGCGATCCCCTCGATGCGCCGCACCGACTGGTCACCGGCGCGGTCGGGGCCAAGAGCGCGGGGCAGGAACCAGGCCGCCAGGCCAGCCAGCACGGTGCCCGCGGGCCAGCGGGTGATCGCCGCGGCCGCGACGGCGGCCAGCAGCGTGCCGCCGACCCGGGGCATGGTGGCCTGCTCGCGGGCGCGGGCCAGCGCGTCCCGCCAGCGCGGGTCACCCGGTGCGGCGGAACGGCGGCGCAGCCCGCAGAACACCAGGACAAGGCCCAGCCCGGCGCCCGCGCCCAGCAGCCCGGCCAGTGCCACGCTGCCGCCAGTCACGTCCACACCCCCAGCGGCTCGTATCCGGCCGCTGCCAGCTCTTCCATGGTGGCGGCCCGGACCGGCACCGAGGGGACCGCGCTGCGGTCCGGCCCGGGGGCGTAGATCTCGTTGGAGACGACCTGCCGGCCGTCGGCGTCGGTGACCTCGCGGATGCTGGAGATACACCGCCGACCGCGGGTGTCCCAGGCGAGCTGGATGACCAGGTGCACCGCGCCGGCGATCAGCAGGTTGGTGTCTTCCAGGGACAGGTGCTCGGCGGACTGGGCGGCGTAGGAGGCGACCTTCATGAACGCGCCGCGGGAGGAGCTGGCGTGGATGGTGGTCATCGACCCGTCGTTGCCCTGGGACATGGCGTTCAGCATCGGGACGACCTCGCTGCCGCGGACCTCGCCGACGATGACCCGGTCCGGGGTCATCCGCAGCGCCCAGCGCACCAGCTCGGCCAGGGTGATCTCGCCCTCGCCCTCGACGTTCTTCTCCCGGCTCTGCATCGCGACGACGTCCGGGTGGGCGCGGGTGTCCCAGTCCAGGCACAGCTCCAGGGAGTCCTCGATGGTGATCAGCCGCTCGCGGGGCGGGATCGCGGAGGCCAGCGCCCGCAGCAGGGTCGTCTTGCCGACCGCGGTGCCGCCGGAGACCAGGATGTTCTTGCGCGCCCTGACGACGGCGGCCAGGAACGCGGCGAGCTGCTCGTCCAGGGTGCCGTTGGCGACCAGGCCGTTCAGGGAGGCGCTGGCGAGCCGGTCGCGGCGGATAGCCACGCACGGCCGGCCGGTCACGGCCATCACCGCGAACAGCCGCCCGCCGCCGGGCAGCGGCACGCTGACCCGCGGGGTGGCCCGGTCGAACCGGCGTTCCTCGTTCCCGGCCCGGGTGGCGATCGAGCGGATCAGGTCCGTCAGCTCGGCGTCGCTGGCGGCGATGGGCGCGGCCCGGACCCGGCGGCCCTCGGCGTACTGCACGAACACCTCATCGCAGCCGTTGGCGTTGACCGACTCGACGTCGGGGTCGTCGAGGAAGGGCTGGAAGCCGCCCAGGCCGAAGATCGAGTCGAAGACCGCCTGGCCGATCTGGTGCTCGGTGTCGGCATCCAGCGGCGCGCGGGCGTCGGTCAGCGCGCGGGCGGCCTCGGCATCCAGCGCCTCGGCGATGAGGCGCCGGCCCAGCTCGGTGCGCCGCGCCGGGGTGAGCGGCTGCGCGCCGTCTGGCCCGGCGGCGGCTTCGCGGGCCAGGCGGCGGGCCACCTCGCCGCGCAGCCGGCCGGCCAGTTCGTGGTCCTGCGCAGGCTGCGGCGGGGGCGTGCGGCTATCGAGCTGTGTCACCTGCGGTCACCTCCGCTGGATGATGCACCGGGACCGGGACGGGGCCGGGCTCGGCGGCCGGGGACGGCGGATGCTGGCCGGGTCCGGCGGCCAGCGCGGCGGCGAGGCTGGCCGCTGCCCGGGCCAGCGGCAGCCGCCGGAGCTTGCTCAGCTCGCCGCGCCAGCGGATCAGCCCGTCGGCGCCGCGCGGGTCGGCGGGGATGCTGGCCTGCACGGGGATGGCCAGGGTGGCGGCGATTTCCTCCGCCGGGTAGCTGGCCTCGGCGGGCTCGCGGCCGGCGTCGGGGGCCAGCAGCAGGGCCAGGCGCGCTCCCGCGCGGGACAGCCCGTCCGCCCGCAGCGCCAGATGGGATAGCTCGCTGACTCGCGGGCGCACCATCACCAGCGTCACCTCCGCCCGGGCGGCGATCGCCAGCGCCGGGGAGCCCGGGTCCAGGCGCCCGCAGTCGGCGATCACCGTCTCCGGCCCGGCGGCGAGCGCGGCGAAGATCGCACCCGCGTTCCCGGCCAGGGCAGTCAGGCAGGCGCCGGCCTGCTCCGCGCCGGCCGGGGCGATCACCAGGTGCAGCCCGCCGGCCAGCTCGCAGGCGTGGTGCCAGGCCACCTCGCTGTCGTGGTCGTGCCGGGCGGCGGCGGCCAGGCCGGTCAGCCCGGGTGCCGGGGCCGCACCCAGCCACGGGCCGAGATCCCCGCCGGCCGGGTCTGCCTCGATGAGCAGCCGCCGCTGCCCTGGCCAGGCCGCGGCGAGCGCGAGGCAGGTGGTGGTTACCCCCGGGGAGCCTTTCACCGAGGCCAGCGCGATCAGCGGCATGCCATTACCCTCCTGCCGGGATCGTCGCCAGGGCGATCTGCCCGGTCGCCGCGGCGGCGGCTACCTGGGGCACCGCGTTCTGGCTCAGCCGCAGTTCCACCACGGTGGTGCCCGAGCTGGCGTTCGTGCTGACGCCCAGGACGACGGCCTGGCCGACCGGCAGCGCCGGGGACGACGCGCCCTGGGACGAGCCGGCCGAGGATGAGGCCGGGGTGGCGAGGACGTCCACGGTCTGGCCGGGCGACAGGTCCGGCGGGTACTGGCCGGCCTTGACCGCGACCCCCAGATCGTCCTGCCCGGCCGCCGGGGCGACCGGGCCGACATCCCCGGAGGTCAGCAGGGCACCCGCCGGCAGCGGCCCGGCGGCCGGGCGGCCCAGCACGCTGCCCTCCTGCGCGGCGGGCACCAGGCTGACCGGGCCGCTCGCGCTGACCCGCACCACCTGCAGCTCGGCAGCGGTCAGCAGCTGCCCGGCGGCGACCGGCTGCACGACCGCCAGGACCGGCTGGCGGTTCCCCGCCTGCACCCAGCCCTCCGCGAACAGCAGCGCGCACACCGCCACCACCAGGACGCCGATCACCGCCAGTGCCCAGCTGCGCCGCCGCGGCCGCGGCGAGGCGGCCACCGCGGCCCGGCCGCTGGCCGCCCGGCGGACCCCGGTCAGCGCGGCCATCACGCACCCCCGGCCGTGTTGATGGCCTGGGATTCAGCGACCCGCATGGCGGCCACTGCGGCGGTGAACAGCGGCGGCAGCGCCCCGCCGGCGCCGCCCGGCCCGGTCCAGGTGATGTCCCAGGTGATGGTGGCCGTCACGCGGAAGGCCGCATGCGGCTGCCCGGCGCTGGAGCGGGTATAGGTGTAGCCGCAGGTCGGAGACGGTGACGCGGGGTTGGCACTGGCGGTGTAGGCCGTGCCGGGGCCGTGGCAGGTGACCGTCGTGCCATCACCCATCCGCCACGACGCCGAGACCGGGGTCGCGGTCGCGGTGACCGACTCACCGGGCACATGCGCGGTCTTCGACCGGGGCTGCCAGACCGCGGGGGCGACCCACATCCAGGTGGGCAGCTGGGTCAGCTGCACGGCGTCAGGCGCCGGGGACGAGCGGATCACCGGATCAGGCAGCCGCAGGTACCGCACCGCGAGCCGGGCCAGCACCCCCGGCGGCGGGGGCGCCGGGGGACCCCCGCCGCCGGGCGGGCCGACCACCCCGATCGGGCAGCCCACGGTCTGGGCCGTGATCGTGCAGCCGGCCGGGACGCAGCCGAACGCCGCGCTCACCGTGCCCGTACAGCCTGACCCCGGGCCGCTGCCGGTGGTGTGGGTGCCTCCGGTCCCGCCCGTGCCGGGGCTGCCCGGGCCGCCGGGGCTGCCGGGGGTGCCGACCGTGACCGTACAGCCCGGCGTGTAGCCCTGACCGCATTGCGTGCCCCCGAGCCCTCCGCCGCCCGGGCCGCCTTGCGCGCTTGCCGGGCCCTGCCACAAGCCGGCCACGGCGACGACGGCGGCGAGCGCCAGGGCCACACGGCTGAGCGCCTTCATCAGCATGTCCCCGCTTTCTCCACCACGAGGTAGGTCACCTTCCACACCGGGCCGAACAGCCGCAGCTGGGCATAGACGTGGTGCCGCCCGGCCGGGGCGCCGCTGGCTGGCTGCCCCGAGGTCGTGTACTGCCGCCACCGTGAGTCATCCGCGCAGTCGGTCACCCACGAGCTGTCCGGGCTGGCCGCCGGGGTCATGCTGGTGACCCGCGGGGCAAAGGCCGGGGTGCCGCGCAGCACCACGCCGTGCTGATGGTCGTCATACAAAGCCCGGGTCAAGATCATCAGCGCGTCCCCGGCCGCGTACTGCGAGAGAGCATCCGACTGGTAGTCGGCGGTGCGGGCCGCGATGGCGTACGCGTGCCACATGCCGGTGTAGGCGGCCAGGATCTGACTCCGCGGATCACCCGGCGCGGAGGTGCCCGGAGATGACGCGGACGACGTCGCCGAGGGCGCAGGTGACGGGTGGCTGGCGGGGCTGCCGCCGCACCCGGCCGCCCCGGCGGCCACGCAGCCGGCCAGCGCCATCGCGCGCAGCGCCATCGCTATTCCAGGCAATTCCCGCCACCTCCTGATGATCACGGAATCCTGGAGGTGATGTCTTTCTTATCACCACCCCCAGTAGTCACTTCAACGTTCAATCGACCGCACCCCGAGGTGCCATGACGCTACGTGCAGTTTCATTAGAACGCCCTGCGGCACGAGGTGACCGGCCCAGCAAGCGCGCCGGGAAAGCATAGTGACGGCAGTAAGTTTGTGATGCGCAGCTGATTCCTGCTGCATGACTGCATTCAAATGGCGGAAGTGATCGCTGTGCATTACCGCGCATGCTCCCGTGAGGACTGGCGGCCGGGGGCAGCAGAGCGCGGCGCTGTGCGCCCGGCGCAGGCGGGCGCGGCCCGCCGGCGCAGGGGAGAGTGCCCCTATGACTCCGCTATCCGGGCCGCTTCCAGCAGGGCGCCGGCCAGTTCCCGTGCTTCGGCAGGGGTGAGGTCGTCGGCATCGGGGTCGGGGCCGGCGGCACAGGACAGCGCCAGCCGGATCGTCGGCGGGTGCTCGCGGCCGTCCAGGTCAGCGAAAGCCTCGACGTCGACCCGGACCGGCTGGCCGGCGACGGCCCGGATTCCGTCGATCTCGCCGAGGAATATCTCGCGGACGAGCCGCGTGTGGGTCGTCTCGCCCGCGGCGGACGAGCCAGCGACATGAGCCGCCGACAGCTGACACCACGCGGGACAGATGGTGTCACGCTCGCGCAATGACTCGGTCAACCGGCCGCCACCTTTTGTGCGGGAACGAACCGTCGCGCGGAGCATAAACCTCCCTGAATGGCGGTGCAAGAGATCTGCGGTACAGCGCTGCCCCGCTCGCCTGCGCTGCGTTCCGCCGGAGGTTCTGCTGCCGCATGCCCGGCGGGCGTGGCCGGGTAGCCGTCAGCGGCCGGGCGGCAGGACCCCGCCGGGGAAGACGACCACGTGCATCCAGATCCAGGCGGAGATCTGCAGGGTCACGTCGTCCGCCTCGATCACCCCGTACGCCGGGTGGCGCACTCGCACCCGGTATTCCCGCGGCGGGATCGCGACCTCGTGCCGGTCCCACAGCGCCCGCGCCTCCGGGCCGGTCTCCTGCAGGCGCGCTATCAGCGCGGCGAACTGGTCGCTGGCGACGTTGCGGGCGTACTGGTAGCGGAACCCGGCGATGATCGCCCGGCGGGCGGCGTGCACGTCCGGCATCAGCGCCGCGCAGTCGGCACTGAACAGGTACAGCACCAGGTTCTGCTGGCCGGCCGGTGCCTGGTCGAGCCAGTCGCCGGCCCAGGCGCTCATCGCCGTGTTCCGCGCGATGACCGTCCAGGAGCCATCGGTGATAACGGCTGGATTGGGATCCTGGCGGGCCAGCAGCTCCAGGAACACCGGGCTGACCTCGGCCCGCGCGCCGTCCGGCGGAACGGGCGGCAGCGGCGGGTCGTGGCCGGCGGCCAGGACATGCAGGGCGCTGCGCTCGGCCGCCGTCATCCGCAGCGCCGACGCCACGGACTCCACCATTTCCGGCAGCGGGTTCACGATCTCGCCCCGCTCGAAGGCCGCGTACCGCCGCACGCTCAGCCCTGCCAGGTCAGCGGCATCTTCCTGGCGCAGCCCGGTGCCACTACCCTGCGGGACCGCCCGGGCCATCCGGGACCGGCACGCTTGCAGCAGGCTGGTCAGCTCGGCGCGGCGCCTCCACTCCGCGTTCCCGGCCACGGCCATCGCGGTCCTTCCCCGTCCCGCTCAGCCCCCCCGTCCCCGCTCAGCGTGGCAGCCCATACCCGGCGGGTAATAAGCAATTGGGCTGCCGATAATCCGCCGTTTCCTGTGCTGTCCTATTGAGTATGGGGCATTCCCGCACAGGGCAGCCAACCATTTGCCAGCCGGCCAGCCAGCCCTGCCCGGGACACCGCACCTCCCGCCCCGGACCGGCCGGCAGGCCTGGGCTGGCTGCGGCAGGCGGCCCGTACTCGGCACGGGGAACCTCACCTCACCACCGGGAGCAGCACTAACGCGGGGGATCCGCAGTGAACTGGCAGAACCTGATGTACCGGCTCGCACCGTTGCGCAGGCAGTGGGATCTGGCGGTGATCGCCAACATGGCAGCCGGGATCGAGCGACCCGGAGACCTGATCGAGGCCATCAACACGCAAGCCAGCGACGGACGCCAGATCGGCTGGAAGGTCCTCAACGACACGCTGCGGCGGCTGGAACGAAGCGGCTACCTCGCCCGCCAGGAGATGCCCGGCGTTCCGCGCGAGACTCGCTACCGGTTGCGGCCACCCGCGCACCGGCTGCTCTCTGCGCTCAGCCACCTCGACACCTGGTATGACGATCACGAGCCGGGCGACGGCGTCCCCGGCACGCCCGCCCCCGGCCACCCGGCGGGGAACCGGAACGACGGCGATAGCGCCGGCCGCATCCCCCGCCCGCCTGCACCGTGACCGCACCAGACACCGCCCAGCGGGACCGGGCGGACTTCTGGCTGAGCAGCCCGGGGCGGGCGCGTCACCTTGCCACGACAGCCCAGACGAATTTCCCGCCGCTGTCGTCGCGGCAGTACCAGCCCCACTTCTCGCTGATTGTTTCCACCAGCATCAGGCCACGCCCGTTCTCGGCCTGCCCGCTGGCGTCTATCCGGACTGGGGGCTGCGGGCTGGCATCCCACACGAGAATCAGGACCTGCGCACCGTCGGACACCAGCCATAGGCGCACCGGGGTGGCTTGTGCCATCGCCCAGGAAGCCTTAACCGCGTTGGTGATTAGCTCAGTAACCAGGAGTCCAGCGCTTTCCCCCAGGCTTGCCAGACCCCACTCCCACAGCACTTGCCGGGCATGCAGGCGCGCGCACGGAACGGCGCTGACGAGCGCACCGAATTCGAAGAAATCCTGAAGGGGCCACAGGCCATTAACGCCGTGGCCCTGGCGTCCCACGAACGGAGGAACCCGCACCCCAGCCCGGCCCGCGGGCGGGGCGTCACAGCTTCCCGGCGCCGCAGGCGGCCAGCTTCCAGCAGGCCAGGCACGCACGGTCGAAGCCGGGCACCGGCCCGGGGTGTTGCTGCCGTCCATCCCGCGCCCCTACGGTGTGCCGCGTGGCTGACGGCGCCTGAATCGCAATGACTTGCGCGCGCCCGGACACCCGCGCACGGAAGCACCATGCCGGGCCGCCGACTTTCCCTGAATCATCTGCTCAGCGCTCCTTCACCCAGCGACGACCCGCCGGACGGAAATCAAGCGGACGGGCGCCGTGAAATGAATAATTCCGCCACTGGGGAAACGATGACAAGTCCGGCGGGCGGCTCTGCGGCACTGGAGAATCCTCGTAGGATCCCAGGCGCATTCCACCCCGGTGCCGGGCTATCAAATTCTGCGCACGAATGACACATGCCGTACTATTAGATACCGGAAGAAATCCAAAGAACGGAGACATGCATGGCCCAGAAAATACAGACCTTCTTCATCGACGACCTCGACGGCAGCGAAGCAGAAGGCGCAGTCCTTTTCGGACTGGACGGAACGCAATACGAGATTGACCTGAGCACCGAGCACGCCAAAGAGCTGCGGACGGCCCTGGGCCGTTACATCGAAGCTGGCCGGAAGGTCACCGTCCGGCGGGCGGCGCCGAACGGGCGCAAGGCTCCCGCGAACGGCGTCAGCAACACCGAGGTGCGTGCCTGGGCCAAGGCGCAAGGGCTTGAGGTCAAAGAGCGCGGCCGAGTCCCGGCCGACCTCATCGCCCAGTACCAGGCGGCAGCAGGCAAGTAAGAAAGCCACCTGCGCCAGGATTCCCGCCGGCCCTGACGCTAGCGGTCCGCGCCAGCTTCCAAGCTCGGCTGAGCGGGAAGCTGGCGCGGACTTGCCAGTTCATCGCCACTGCGCCGGCATGACCCCTGTCTCGCCGTCGCCCGTTCCCTGGCTATGCCCGCGGGCTCTGGATCATCGCGACTGCGGCGGCGAGCAGGACATCGTCGGCGATGCTGTCGCCCGCCCCGCCGCGAGCCGCGGCTTGCAGGCGGCTGGCCATGCCGGCACCGCCCCAGGCCCTGGCAAGCTCTCCTGCCGCCTGGGCAATCGCGCAGTCGGCGCGCAGCGCGCTGCCCAGCTCCTCCGCGCAGGCGCGCAGGTACCCGCGCAGCAGCGCTGAGTCCGTGCCCGCCGGCCCGCCGGCCCTGCCCACCTGCGCGGCCATGGCCGCGCCGTAGGCGGCGTCATCGGCGGCCATCTGCAGCGTCATGACAGTCGTGATGCTCGCCAGCTTGCGGGTCTCGGCCTGGTGGTCGACTACCGTGCCGGGCTGGTGCACCCGGAGGTAGCGGCTGATCACCTCATCCCATTCGGCCTCGTCACGTGCACTGGCGAAGCTCCCGTCCGGGCGGGGCAGCAGCCCGCCGGTGTGCTGGTAGGCGTAGATCCACGCCGGGCAGATCCCGGCGGCTTCGAGCATGCCGACAGTCTCGGCCTCCAGACCCGTCAGCGACACCGGCTGCGGCTCGTCAGCGTCCGGGTCGAAGAACAGCGGATCATCAGGCCCAGGCGGGCGGCCGAACTTCTCCTCAAACCGGCGGACCTGAGCCTCCAGCGCCGCAGCCTGGTCCCGGTCGACCCGGACGACCTTGCTGTCAAGGGTGAGCACCTGCGGGTAGCCCAGCTCGAACGCCAGGCTGACCAGCTCGGTCCCGGGCCAGCTATGCCACTGCCGGTCCCCGGGCTGGACCGGGTCGGTGAACGCGGGGATGGCGAACAGGTGTCCCAGGGCCGTGTCCGGGTCCAGACCGCGCTGCGGCGCGGTCAGCAGCACGTCGGTCACCGGGACCAGCGACGAGTCCTCGGCCAGCCCCAGTGCCCACGCCACCGCCCGCTCTCCCGCCCGCGCCAGCTCCTCGAACTCGCCAGCCACCAGAGCGATGTACAAGGCGGGCAGCAGCACGGCGGTCTCACGCCGCACATCGATGCCAGCGGTGCCGAGCAGGTGCAGCCCCTCGCGCAGCGCGTCCTGCGCCGTGCCGTCGTGGGGCATGCCGATCTCGGTCGCCGCCCACATCTGTTCGACGCGGCCGGCGGCGTCCGGCGGCGGGTCCGGCAGCGGCGCATCCGGATCCGGGCCGCGGGCCAGGCGAGCACCTGCCAGCGCGGCACCGGGCAGCAGGCTGCGCGGCAGCTTGCGCTGGTCCAGACCCGCCGCCTCCAGCCGTCCCGCCACCAGCAGCATCAGCTCGCCCTCATCAACAGGAAGATCATGCTCAGCGCTGGCGGCAAGCACCTCCCGGCCAAACCGCTCGATCCCCGCCCAGTGAACTGTGCCCCGCAGCAGCCGCAGCCACGCCGTCAGCGCATTGGCGAACTCATACGCATCAGCGAACTTCCGCGGCCAGACCGTACCCAGGAACAGAGTGTCCAGCGGGTCCAGCTCAGCAAACCACTCCGGCTCGTCCCCCTCGGCCTGCGCCATGCCCAGCGCCCCGAACCCGAGCGCGTACGCCCCCGCCAGGCTGACCTTGCCCGGCGGGTTCCCCCGCACCAGGCGCGTGACAGCAGCCTGAGCCCTGCTCCTGGGGTCATCGCCCTGGCCGCCGCCATCAGCTCTGGCCTTGCGGGGCGCCGGGCCGCCCTGTCGGCCCGTGCCCTGGCGGCGGCGCCGCGCTGCCTTGCCCACTCGCCGATCCTCCCACTGGCCTCCGCTGAGCCTATCCGGGCAAGCAGCCGCGGGATGAGAGCGACGCAGCGCCACTCGAGCACGGTGGACATGTGGCGAGCCGACTACGCCCGGCGACAGGCTGACTGGTCGGCGCTTATGGCCTCAGAGGGACCGACATGGCGATCAGCCTGTCTTCCTGTGCCCTGCTCTGGCAGCCATCCCGAGCAGAACGGGCATGACCCGCCGAGGTCGACTACTTTGACCTGGCCGTCAGGCAGCTCGGCTGTTCGCCGGAAGTTGTCCAGAGTCATATCGGGTGCCAAGTCGAGCGCGTCCCGCGGGATCTCCGCGTGGGACCTTACTGGGACCGGGTAATAGGGCATGGCGAGGACTATCGTCGTTGGCGAGTCGCCGAGCGTGTAGAGGCTAGTGCCGGGCGCCCAGGACTTGCCCATCTCTCGCAGGAGCTGAGCATTCTGGTGCTCTGTTTCGTTGCTGCCGTAATTTGCCGTCTCGATCTTGTAGATAACTGGGCTGGATGGGTCGTGCCAGGCAATGCGCGATCCGCCTCGGCGCCATTTCCAGCCACCGGAATCACCTTCACGTGCGGGTGGCAGGCGAGCCAGGGCGTGCTCGTGGACTCTGAACGCGGCTTTTGCCTGGTCCTCACTGCCAATCCGAGGGCGTGGTTCTGGCATGGTTCTAGTGTGGCCCTGGTCTGGCGCGACTGAAGCCGTCTGTGTTCCTCAGAGTGCTCGTTGCCGTGAAGACCAGGGAGTCCTGGGCCGCTAGTTCGGCGAGGACGGGGAGTGGACGGGCCGGCCATCAGACCAGCCAGGCAACCGCCGCTGGCCCGGCGGGAGGCGCCTCAGAAGTCGAGTTCCTCAGCTGTCCAGCTTGCGCCGATTGCAGCGGAACGCTCCTCTATTTCCTCGACGGCGGCGCTATCAGCCGTGAGGTTGAGCTGGAGGTCGAGAAGCTGGAGGTCGCCGCCAGTGTCAGGGTCGACCGCGTCAAGGACAGCCTGCAGCAGGTTGGCGAGAGCGCGGCGGGTGTCGGGGTCGGCGAGGCTGCGGTTGGGTACGTCGAGCTGGTACCGCCGGTATTCGGGTCCTTGAACGTTGGCGCCGCGATGCTGCCAGGGGTCGACAGCGACCGTGGGCTGCTGACTGGCAGAGGATGCCGGGGCCGGTTGTTTATCAGGCTGCGGCGTTCCCGGTGCCGGGCGGCTGGCCGCCTTGCGGAGCGATAGCTCCATGGAGCCGATGGACAGCTCGTCGAGCGACGAGATAGTAAGGGCCTCGCCGTTGCCATCGACGACTTCGTAGGGGTCGGCTCCGCTGAGCGTCTGGAAGATGGCCCGGCGGATGTCCTCTGAGGAGGGGACGAGCGGGAAAGCGGCATTCTTGTAGAACTGCTGTCCGATCTCTTTCAGGGTCAGGGCCCTGGGCACCTTGGCGAGCAAGGTGTGCAGATAATCACCGGACAGCTTGCCTGGGTAGACGGCACGACCGTTGCTGACCAGTGTGTCCCATACATGGCTGCCCTTCAGGGAACTCTTAGTGTCTTCATCGAAGCGCTGCCAGTCGACCTCTACCCGATCGGTTCTTGTCAGGTAGGCGAAGTGCTGGAATGCCTTCAGCAGGTCCGTGTCAACCCGCTCTGTAGCGATGCGCAGTTCGGCGAGGGCTTCTGCCCGCTTGTCGTCGTCGGGATCGAGCTGACTGATGACGGCCCGCCAGGCGAGAACCTCGGTGGCTCGCTTACGCGCGTTGTCCCGCCGCTGGGTATTAGCACAAGCAACCACACAGGATGCGCCGTTGTCGACCGGGAGCGCTTGCTCTCCGACGCCGAGGAGCGCGGCGACGTCCGCACGGGTTGGCGTGTCGCGGCCGTTGTGGAGGGTCCAGCGCCGCGGGTCGAGCAGGGCGAGGCGGGTCTTGCCGTTCTGGTCGACGTCGCCGAAGATCTGCGCGAGCGACGCGCTGGGGACGTCAGGCACGGCTATCGGAATGACTTGATCGAATTGGCCCTGGTTCGCGTGGGCTAGTCCTTTGACGCGCTCCCATACGTAGGCGTCCCGGTCGGCTGGCTGGACTGCGTTCTTGGCTTGCCGGAAGAACATGCGCAGGTTCTGGGCCACGGCGAGGTGATAGCGCGTGAGGCCCCGGCCGGCGGCGGTGTCTGTCACGTCGAGCGCGCCCAGGCCCTCCTCGTCGCTGACGAGGATGTTGAATATCTCCTCCGCCGCGTGGAACGACACGCCGTGCGGCTGATAGACAGCGGCGAGGAGTTCAGGCTTGGTCGCGCCTCGCTTGGCCTGCGCCCGCGGCACCAGGGAATAGCAATACAGCGCCGTTGCCATGCGCACGGCGGGTTGCGGCTGCCCGGCATCGATACCGCGCTCAGAAATGATCGTGTCGACTTCCCGCGCCCGTCCCTGGGCACCGTCCTTGGTGATCACGTCTGTGGCGGCGACCTGCCGGAAGCCCTGGATCGCCCGCTCGTTACCGTGCAGCAACCCCGATGAGAGGATCTGCTCGACAGCGACGGGAAGCGGCAGGTCGCCGACCCCGACAAGTTCGGGAGCCCAGCGGCCTGCGGCATGCTCGCGCATCCAGTGGTAGGCAGTCACGGCGAAAATCTCGACCGTCGAACGGACTCGCTGGAAGCCGGCGTGGCGGGACCAGTCTTCCCTGACCAGGGCCATGAGATCAGGGGAGAACGGATAGCTTGCGGCGAGACGGTCGGCGAAGCCGGCGAGGCTGCGGCTGGCACCGAGATGGCTGAATACCTGCTCTTGCCAGACCATGCCGGCTCCGGCGCGCCAGTCATCGGCCAGGGGCCGCACCGGAAGGTTGTCAGCTCGCTCGAAGAGGCGCCGCCGGATGATGGCGGAGAAGTCCTGGGCTTCGGTCACAGCGACTGTGATCCCGTTGCGCTCCAGGCGGGTGGCGACATAGGAGCGGAAGTCCTCAGCTTCGACGGTATAGCCGCGCTCATCGAGATCCGAGCGGATCATCACGACGACGAATGCGACTTGGTCTACATCGTCGACCGCGTCCATCAGGTTGTTCAGGAACGCCTTCTCACCGGGCATGGACGCGACGTGCTGCTTGTCAGATAGCAGCATGACGTAGTCCATGAGCTCATCCAGGAGGATCAGGACCGGGCCGCCGGCGGCCTCAAGCGCCCTGGCAAGCGCCGCCTTGTTGGGTCCTTCCGCAAGATGCTGGTTGTAGCGGGCCTTGTCGCCTTTGAACAGCGACCACAGGAACCGCTCGTACAAGCTGGTAGCCGGCCCGAACTCGGGACTGGTGGCACCAGGCGTCATGTTGTCCGCAGACAGCACCACAACGCGGGCGTCACTCAGGTCAACGTGGCCCCCGGCTTGCTCGGCCTCGGCCTTGACCAGTCGGCCGAGTTCGGTTGTGAGAAATGGGGCAGAGGCGTTGGCGAGGTGGTAGAGGCCGACCAGGGCATGGCTCTTTCCGCCGCCCATTCCCTGGTCGAGATGGAACAGTGCCTTACCGCCTGGCCCTTTGGTGCCGAGGCGGCGGGCGATCGAGCCGATGAAGCGCAGCAGGCCGACGGTCGGCTCGGTGATGTCGGCGTAGTAGCCGGGGTCCTGGTAGGGCACGTCACGGTTGGTGTAGACGGCGCTGTACAGCGACATCTGCAGGTCGGCGATCTGCCCCGCCGCATCGGTGATCTCCTGGCGGAGCGTGAGCGCGTCGGCCCAGTGCTCGTAAGCGGTCATCAGGTTCCCTCGATCACGTCGAACAGGGTAGGCCGCAGTTCGGGATCGGCCTCGGCCCGCGCAATGGCAACGCCTTTAGCAAGATTCTGGACCATGCTCGCGTTTCGCTGCAGGGCGCTCAGCGCTTTAGCGGTGCCGTCGCTGGGCGGGAGCTGGGCAACCAGTTCGCCGATGACAGCCCACAGGTGCTCGTCATCGACCGGCCTTTCCCACTTGGCCAGCAGGCCGGCGGCGGCGTCGGTCCCTCCGGCCGTGAAGGCTCCGGCCAGGGCGCGCGCGACGTCGAATTCGGCGCTGCCCGGAGTGATCGTGAGCGGCGGATCGAGCACGAGACGGAATCCGCTCGCCGACTCAGCGAGCAGCCCGCCCCGCACATCCTCAATGCGGAGGTTATCGACTTGCGCGAGAAACCTGGCCTCGCCTTTAGGCACCGGGGTCCGGCCGTACAGACGCATCCAGAAGACGGCGAAGCGAGTGAGCGCGTCGAAGGTCTCAATGGGTATCTCATCCAGGCGCAACGCCGTCGCCTCGCGTACGCTACGGCGTGCGAGGGTCAGGTAGCGTTCCAGGGAGGCGGCGCTGCCGTCGGGTTGCAGGACCTTCGCATAGCGTCCGTACACCTCCATTGCGGGGCCGTAGGCCGCCATCATCTGATCCCCGAGGGCGAGTCCTTCTCTGGACCAGTTTCTCGCGGACCGCTTGATGACGTCGGTGACCTCCCGGTCAACCTGCGCCACGGTGGCCGGCTCGCGATCGGCCGGGGCCACGCGGCAGCCGATGGTGACTGTGACCCTTATCGACGCGACTCCTGTGCTGGCCGTCTCGGTGCGGCTGGGCCACGAGCTGGTCACGACGAATCCGGCGTCGTGCAGGGCCGCGAGAAGGCGTTTCCACGCGTCGGGATCGGAGTGGCCGAACACGACGACCAGGTGACCGTCCGGGCGGAGGACTCGCAGGCACTCGGCGAACGCCTTCGAGAGCGCGGCCTCGTAGAAGTCCTTGTCGTGGCGGATCCGCCCTGGTTCTTGCACGCGGCGGACGATGATCTCGTCGTTCTTGTTCTGCAGGCCGTCCCTGGTCCGCGTGGCCTTGGGGCCGAACAGGTCTGGTTCGATGTCGAACAGGACTCGTTTCAGCCAGACGTGGAACAGGTCAGACGCGTCGGCGTACTCGATCATGTCGTAGTACGGCGGGTCGGTGATCACGGCGTCCACGCTCCCGTCCCGGTACGGGATGGACATCGCGCTCGCCTGGCGGAAGCGGGCCGGTGCACCGCGGATTCCGCGGACGTGGGTCTCGTAGGGTTTCAGCCCGGTCTCCATGACCGAGGACCAGGTCCCCGGGCCTTCGCCCGGTCCTGTCTCCAGCCAGTCGAACTGGAAGATGATGCTGGCTTCCCGGGAGAACAGGTCGGCGGCCTGGACGCGGTTCTGCTCGGTTCCCAGCTCGTTTCCGTGCTGGCGGATCCGGCTTCCTCGGGTTGCGAGCCGCAGGCGCCTGGTCAGTGTGGCCGCCGCGTATCCGGCCAGGACCCGGCCGTAGGCGTCGGAGATGCCGGCTGCGAGGGTGTCGGCGTAGCACGACCGGATGGCCTGTACCGTCTCGGCGAACAGCAGCGTCTGCCGGTCGCACATCAGTGTCCCGAAGGTTTTGTATCCGTAGCCGCTCGCCATGACGGTGTGTACATTGCCGGCCGGGATCAGCTCGTCGGGTACGGCGCTGTAGGGCCCGGATGCTTCGAGGGCCGACAGGTTCACTCGTTCTGCTGCCTGTTTTTCCTCGTGGCGCAGGGCACGGAATACTTTCCTGGTGTCGCCGACGATGTCGGCCGCGGCGAGGATCTCGTCGCGGTATTCGTCAGCGAATCCTTTGGCCTTTACCGTCTCAAGGCTGTGCGGGTGCTGGCAGAACAGGCAGCGGGCGCTTTTGCCCTTCCGCTTGCGGCCATCACCTAGTTCGGTGGATGAGTAGGTCGGGGCCTGGTCGGGCAGGCCGTCGGCCACTTCAGCGTGCCAGTCGTCACCGTCGACCACGAGTCGCAGCGCCTGGCCTGCGTCCCCGGTCCTGGTGTAGGGATGCCGCAGGACGAGGTTGCCGAGCAGGGGGAACCTCCGGCCGCAGCCATCACACGGAATGCTGATAGCCCACAGGTAGCCCCACGGGAATGATCCGTCAGGATTCCTCGGATAGTACGGCTCCATGGCGGCCGTCACACGGCGGCCGACCTCGCCGAGGAATACCGCGAGATCGGTGATCAGCCGGGGCTTGGTGCTGGTCTCAAACAGCGGTGTCTCGGCTGCAGCATCGAGCGTCCACGGCAGCGGCGGCTCCCTGGACCAGTCGCGCAGCGGATAGTCGGCGAGGATCCGGCCGGCGAGGGTCGCGACGGGGCTCAGATCGAGGCCGACGGCGGTCGCGCCGAGGCGCGCTGCTTCGAGGGGAAGGATCCCGCGGCCAGAGAAGACATCAAGGACAACCGGCCGGCCTTCGGGGTACAAGGCGCTGACCGACTTGGCCAGCTTACCGATCGCCGCACCGTCGCCGCGGACGGCGGCGTCGATGACCGGGCGGATGCCAGGCTGGTCACCAAGAAGCGCTGTCGCGACCGCTGCGCGTGCCTGGGCGATGGGCCGGGATGCGAACCAGGTAAAGATCGCCTTCTCGTTCTTGCCCGAGCCGGCCGGGCTGCCGCATGCGTCGTCGACTGCTGTGCACGGAAACCAGGCGTCGATGATCCGGGGGTTGACCGTGCTCATGAGCCCTCCATTAGGCGGCGCAGCTGGGAGACCGGAATCTTGAAGCGCTTGATCAGCTTCGGCCCGTCGGTGAAGGTGCCCGCTGGGTCCTGGCAGCGGATGGCGACCTGCGGCTCGGCGGCGCACTGCAGCACCACATACAGCCAGTAGTCGCGGCCTCTCTGCTGGGCTTGAGCCCATTCGTGCTGTTCAAGGACGACCGACCGGAGTCCGCCTGTGAAGCCCTTTACCTCCACGAGGCGCTGGTCTGTCGTGCCGGGCCGGCGGGCGAACAGGTCGTAACCCAGGCCTGCTGTCTGGCGGTCATCGACCGTCCAGCCGAGTTCTTCAAGTTCGGCGACGACACGCGCGATCGCGATCTTCTCGGAATCAGGATCGCGGCCGAGTTCCTCAGCCCGGGCTCCCCCGGCGGCCTGGATCCAGCCGAGAAGACGCGGGGCCGTGTAGCTGACCTCATCGATGAGATCAAGCTGGCCGAGGCGCTCGGCCTTGATCACGGCGAACCGGTCAAGCGCTTCTTTCCTGGCTTCTCCCGGCAGGCCCCGCACCTGGCGCTTGTACCGCCGTTCGATGTCGTCGACATCGGCGCGGGTCTTCGCGGTGATCGCCCTTTGCTCCCGCCGCAGGCGGGCAGCTTCGGCATCCACTGCCTCCCTCGCGGCGCCGTCGGCCTCGAAGCGGGCGGCTGGCGCGGGTGCCGGTGGCGGGACGGCGGTCGCTGTGAGGTTCATGACTGATTCCCAGGCCACGGCGAATGCGCCCGCGCCCGAGTAGCGGATAAGGAACGGCACGGTGCGGCGGACCCGCCGCACGCCGTCATGATGCTCAAAATCAGCGGCGAATACGAACAGGGCGTAGCTGGTGAGCGAGGCCAGGTCAGTCGCGGCAGCGCCAGCAAGCAGGTCGCCTTCACAGCGCTGGACAGCACGCCTGACTAGCTCCTGGAATGCATCCTCGGTCGGCCCGAGCACGACGACATCTCCAGCCCGCCGGAACTGTTCTTCCCGCGCCTTGATCACAGCCGTGGCATCAGCGGCGATGAGGCACTCGCTGTCGCCACCGAATGCGTCGGGCAGCGCGGCGTCATGCGAGCGGAGGACCCGGATGCCGGGAGTCGGGCCGGTGGACACGGTCCAGCCCTCAACGTGCGCGACCTGGTCGACGAAAGCGGAGACGATGACCGGGTTGATGGCCTGAAGCCGGTCGGCGGCGAGCCGCTGCATCGCCTCACCGGGGTTAACGGGTGTCCTGAGCTGATCTTCGTCCGCGACGATCTCCTTCGCCCGCGCGACCAGTGTCGCAGTGTCGGGGACGGCAGCCAGGACGTTCGCGACGGCATCGGGATGGCTGTGGGCAGCGGCCATCGCGGCCCCGAAGTTGAAGCCGGCACGGTCCACGGTGGCGTCGAGCAGGTCGTAGATGCGCCCGTTGAGCGCCCGCGACGCCGCGGTGAGGTTGTCCAGCATCACCTGCTGAACCCTGCCCTCACGGGTGTCGGGGGCGATGAGGTGATACACGTGAACGTCGCGCTCCTGGCCGATGCGGTGCAGCCGCCCGGCCCGCTGTTCCAGGCGGACCAGGCTCCACGGGATATCCCAGTCGATCATGACGTGCGCGGATTGCAGGTCGATCCCTTCGCCGCCGGCGTCAGTGGAGACCAGCACCTGGAAGCGGTCTGCGAGGAACCGGGTTTGCATGTCTTCGCGGGCGTCCTGGTCGACGTTGCCGTCCAGGACTTCGGTGCTGAACCCGGCCCTGCGGAACAGGGTGGCCAGCCAGCGGGCGGTGTCGGTGAACTCGGTGAACACCAGCAGCTGGCCCCGCCCAGGAGCGATGTCATGCGCGGCCATGATCTTGCTGGTGGCCTGCCATTTGGCGGGCTCGTCTTTGGACTTGAGGGCAAGGTCGACCAGGCCGGTCAGCGCGGTGACTGCCTCAAGTTCTGCCCGGCGGTCACGGCTGCGGGCTTGCAAGACGGCGCGCTCAGCGTCCTGCCATGCCTCGTCGGAGTCGAGGTCGGCGCCGACGAGATCACCGCTGTCGAACCCGTGCGGCGCGACCGGGTCAACGCGCCCGGCCTGGCTTCCAGCTAGCGCGGCAGCGCGGCGGCGCAGCGTTTCCGCTGCCGCCGTGATCGAGGACGCTGCCCGCTTGCCGTAGATGGAGCGGGCCAGGACCGAATCGGAGGGGTACCAGGTGTCGACGTAGTCCATGACGGCCTGGTAAGTATCGGATTCAGTCGGCGTGAGGAGAACCTCGTAGGTCTCGGCGTAGCGGGGCCTGAACAGCCGGTTGCCGTCAAGGTCGCGCAGGTCCTCCTTCATCCGCCGCAGAAAGTTGTCCCGTCCCGGCCGCAGCAGGGTGCCGCCGTAGTCTTTCGCAGACTCGTCCCAGGGGTAGATCGCCGGGTCGAGCAGGTGCAGCAGAGCCCGGAAGAAGTGTTCCTTGCCCCGGTGCGGGGTGGCGGTCAGCAGCAGCAGGTGGTGGGTCCGGTCGGTGAGCTGCCTGGCCGCGCCCAGGTACTGCGAGGTGGGCGTGAGCCGGTGGGCTTCGTCGAAGACGGCCAGCGACCATGATGCGCGGCTGCCCACGATCTTGCGCCGGACGTCGTTGTTGTAGGTGTACAGGTCAAGCGAGACGACCCACACATCAACATCGTCACGCAGGTCCAGAGGATCGCGGCCGATCTCGGCAGTGACACGATGAGCATCGATGCCGAAGAACCGCTTCAGCTCCCTGATCCACTTCTCCACCAGGTGCGCGGGCACCACGATGACGGTCTTGCCGGGGACCAGTCCCCGCCGGCGTCCTTCAGCCAGGTACATGCCGGTCATCAGGGTCTTGCCGGTACCCGGCTCATCAGCGAGCAGGAACCGCAGACGCGGCTGCGACAGCATCACCCCGAAGACCGCATCGTCCTGGTGCGGGAACGGGCGGATCGGCCGGGTCGCCAGCACCGCCGAGCGCATCCGCGGGATCGCCCAGCGCATCCACTCTGCCCACACGGCGGCGATCGCCCGGCCGCTGTCACCGGTGCCGTCGGAAGCAGGCACCTTGTACTTACCGACGTCCTCGTTGCGCACGAACACCTCGAACAGGCCGCGAGTGGCGGATTTCACGATGCACTCGAAGCCCGCGGACGCCGGGGATGCGGCCACGACCGTGACGAGTTCCCCGTCGACAAGGATCCGGTCGTCCTTGGCGATGTCGGCGGTCACATGTCTGCCTTTCTCGTACGCCTGCGCTCCGTAGCCCGGTCTCCGTCGACTCAGGCTTGAACCAAACGAGACCGGACTCGGGGCCGTTCAGGTAGCCGAAGGGATGCGCCCATCATGCCGCCGACGGCCGACAATGACCCATGATGCCCGCCCGCGCCCCGGACCAGGACGAACCTGAACCCCGTGGCCGGTGCGCGTCGGCTATCGACCGAAACATTCGCGGGAACAGCACTCTACCGGCGAGATCACCGGCTGCGCGATCCAGCGAGCCGCCGTCTACCACCAGGTTCGCGATGTCGGCAGCAGTTAGCAGTTCGGGATTGGATCCCGGCGGCCCGAACCACGACACTGCGTCCCGGCTTGTCGGGGTCAGCGAGCATCTCATCCGGCCGAGGAGACTGTTCGCGGCGCTGGGCGGGATGGACCTAGCCGGTCACGGCAGTCAGGTTGCTCACCCGGCCGAAACCGAACTGTCCCCACCCGAGTCCCGGAGGATCTCCGCGCAGTGGCTTCTGAGGATTTGCAGCGGTGTCGTGGTGCCAAGGCTCGGGAGCAACTCGGCAAGTTCCCACGTGCATAGCTTGCCCTGGCGAGCGAGATAGAGGCCGATTCCGGTGATGGCGTGCCAGTCGTCGTAGTCGAGCAGCAGGTAGCCGAGCAGCTGCCGGAGCCCGGCAGGCAGTTGCCGGTGCGGATGCATCGTGGTCTTGATGTCGATCAAGGTACCCGCGATGATCAAGTCACCGTCGGCTCCCCCGATATCGCCTCCCCCGGCGAACAGCGGCCCGGCAGTCACTTCCGACGGGTGGATGCGGGCGCGGATGACCCCGAGATCGCTTCGGGCCGCTAGCCCGGCGAGCCTGACCATATCGTCGATAGCCCGGCGTGGCACGACGGCGAGGACCTCGTCCAGGTTCTTGAAGTCGTTCTCGCCGATGAAGTTGAGGATCTTGTGGTCCTCGCCGGGACGATGCGCGAGTTCGTCGAACCAGGCCCCGGCATAACACATTCGGCACATTTCGGCCTCGTCTGGATCTTGCAGTACTAGATCGGCATTTTCATGTGGGCAGGTTCTGGCCGCCATTTGCCCTAGCCTGGCTGCCAGCGCTTGGCCGAGTGTGGCAATGCGCTGCCATCGGCGGGACGCCTGCTGGGTAGCCGCAGCATGCAAGCGGGAAGAGCTGCGGGGATCTGCGGCGTGACAGGCCGCGGTGTCTGCGGCGATCTCGATGCCGGTAGTGATCGGGTTGCACCAGATGGCCGTTTCTGGCTGGTGTGCGGCGGGTACCGCGCACGGAGTAAACGCGAGCCGCAGCCGGTGGTCGATGGCGGTGCCGGTTGTCGCCCACGGCGTGAAGGTGCCCCGGTCAGGAACTGCCTGCGGGGTGGGAGACAGTTGCGCCAGCGCCTTGGCTGCCACGCTGTCAAGGCGGGGAAACACCCGATCCAGGAAGCAGCTCAGAGGGCTCGCCGGGTCAGCGAGCTGACTGGTGAGGCTCATGCCCGCAAGTTACTCGCGGGTTGTGACAGTTGCCTTGGCTCACTCCAGGTGCTGGGGTTGCACGATGAGTCCGGGGAGGCGGATGGGCTAGCTCATTTGGGCCATTCCCAGGCGTACGCATCTGGTTAATCCGGGCAGAAAGCTTTTTGTCACCGCCGTGGCCGGATGTCGGCGGCGGGAAATGTCGGTCCCCGCCGCTAGCTTGTGTGCCGTGACAAGTGGAGTTCTCGAGGAGTTGTCGGGGCCTGATGTGGCGCGGGACAGCGTGGTCATGGCGGCGTGCATCGCCGCGTCTTCGGTTGCTGACCCCGCGGTGCCTGACCGTGACAAGGCGGCGCGGCTGATGGAGTGCCTGGCTGTGGTGTCAGCGGCGTTCCCGGTCGGTGCGGCTCCGTCTTTGGGCAGGTTCCGGGGGCTGCTGCACGAGCCGCTGAAGCATCTGATACCGGCGGGCCTGGACCCGGGATCCGTGGGAGATGTGACGCTGCTGGATGCGGCTGGGCGGCTGTGCGATGAGGTGGAGGACATCTGCCGGGAGCATTTCGTGCCGGTGGCTGCCCTGGGGGAACGCTGGTCGCTGCCCCGGCTTCGCGCCGAGCAGGAGGAACGGCGGCTCTTTAGCGAGCTGCGGGGCCTGGGCCCGGCGGGCTACGCGAGAGCCCGGGAGTTGCTTGTCGACTCTCCCGCAGGTGAACTGCGGGTTCTGCGGCGCGCGTGGGATGACCTGTGGCCCCGTTTCGGTGACTATGGCCCGGTCGCCGGTCTCGGCGGGACGCAACTGGAGGGCTGGTGGTTCCCCTGCCCGGCCTGCCGATGGCCGATGCGCGCGGAGGCCGCGACGGGCGGTGTGTGGCGGGTGCGCTGCGAGGCCCACGCCGCCCGCGGCATCGGCTACACGGCCAAGCCGGCCGACTGGCGCGGACATCCAGTGCTCACTGCCGCGGGGAAGAACGCCGGCGAAGTCGAGGGTCAGCCCGCTACAGCGGAGCACCTGGCGGTCTCGCGTTCGGTGTGGCGGTATGTCACGCTGCCGGGGGTTGTGGAGACCGATTTGCGGGATCACGCACGGCGACTCGGCGCTGAGGTCACCATGTGGCCGGACCTGGACGAATTCGACCTGCTCATCCGGCTTGGCGGCAAGTCGTGGCGGGTCGATGCCAAAGCGTGGGCCTCTCCGCTTGCGCTCGCGCAGGCCCTGCTGGACAGCGAGCCGCCCCGCCAGCAGCTGGAGATTGTGATCCCTGATCATCAGCGGACGGCGTGCGCCGCTGTGAATGACATGCTCGCCGGGCGGCGCATGAAGGTCCGGACGGTCAGCAACATGAAACAGCTTCTCGACCGAGCGGCGCGGGCGGCCCGGTGAGCGGCGGCAAGCTGGGCCTGGGAGACATGGCGGTCCAGGCCGCCCTGGCGCTGGCACAAGAATTCTTCGGTGAACCTGACCGCCAGGGCCGCATCCGGGTGCGGCTTGCTGACGCGCACGTGCTCATCTCCGGCCGGGTGGATGCCTGGGACAACTGGCAGGAACTGGATCCTGGCGCGAAAGCCATCACCGGGCGGTTGCTGCGGGTCCGGCACAACGAGCTGGCCTCGCTGCGTCGATTCGAGGACGCTGCGCGCCGCGTCTGCGCTGTAGCGGATTCCCCGTTCGTAATCCCGGCTGGGGTCGCGCCGTATGAGGCACAGGAGGTTCTGGCCCTGCACGGCCAGCAGCCGCTGGTGTTCGCCCGGCAGGTGATTGAACTAATGGAAGGCGAGCATGCCCGTCAGCGCGCCCCGATCCCGGCGGCGGGCGGTGGCGTGTGGGAGTTCGGCGGGCGGGAACGCTCGCAGGTCACCCTGCCCGCCTCCTTGCAGCCGCCCGTGATCGACCCTGTCGTGATCGACACCGCACCATATCTGGCTGAGTTCCCCGTCACCGGCAAGGAACTGGCCGAGATCGCCGCTGAACTTGACCGTGCCTGGGGCGGGAGCCCCTGGCGCGAAGAAGTGATCAGCGGCATCCTCGCCGGGCTCCGCGATGATCAGCATCTGCCGATCCAGGAACTTTTCCTGGCGGCCGCACGGCTGAACCTCCTTAACGCTCCCACCGGGGTCGGCAAGACCGTTCTCATGCGCGTCCTGGGGATCGCAGCGGCCCGGGCTGGTGTCCCGGTCGCTCTGGTCGCCCGTGACATTGACGACGCCCACGCTGTCCGGGATGCCCTGAACGCCGATATCAGCAAGCTCACCTGGGCGGGAATCCGGCGCCCGCAGTGCACGCTGTTGCTGTCGCCGCGGCGGATGCACGAAAAGGCGCTGCAGGCGGCCGGGCTGGACTGGTGGGACCGCGTGGACCGGCTCGGGTATGCCTGCACGCTGGGCGCTTTCGTCACCAGCGGCCCGCCGCCCGCCCCGGGTGATGAACCGTGCAACCGTCTTGCGCTGCCTGAGCCGGCCAGTAACGGTGACGGGCAGCGCCGTGGCTCTGCGGCGGGCAGACACTCGTGTCAGTGGCGCGGGGTGTGCGGACGCCATCGCCCGGCCCGCGAGGTGGCGGCAGCCGACATCATCGTCACCTACCACCATTACCTGGCGAGCGGGCAGATACCGGTCCCGGTCCGCATCGACGGCACTGACCTGGACCGGGCAAGCGTCCTGGAAGTGGTCATGCGCCGCTGCCCGCTGATCGTGGTGGACGAGATTGACCAGTTTCAAAGCGCACTGGTCGAGACTGGCAGCCAGGAAGTGGTCCTGGCGGCGAAGGGCCGCGCCGCGGGGACGCTTCCCCTGGCCCAGATTGAAGCCGACCGTGCCCGGCTGAACAGCGCCGCGGACCGGCCGATCCTGCCGCCGCTGTCACGCACCCAGTTCCTGGCCCAGCAGTTCCTGAACTACGTGCTTGAGGGCGAGCTGTGGCTAGATGAGCGTGACGACCGTCCCAGCTCGGGGTGGCACCTGCCCGGCAGCAACGACCGGATGCTAATCCGGGCCTTGCTGGATGTTCCGGAGGGCATCGAGATCCCCGACTTCGCCTACCGGACCTTCAACGCGCTCTTCCCTGACCGGGATGAGCCCTTGCAGGCTGAACTTGACGACGACCTAGCCGTTATCCGCGGCCTGATCGCTGAGTCTGTCAGCAACGACGACGGCGCCGACCGGATCAGCGAGCTGAAGCACCGCCTCAATGAGGCGCTCGGCAGCCGGGTCGAGGACCCGGGCACACGGGCACAGGTGATCAACGCCCTGCTGGTGCGTGCCTGGCTCGGCTCCCTGCGCCAGGCCCTCACCCGGCTCACCTACGCCATCACCACCCCGGAGGCAGATCTTCCTGCTGCCCGCGAGCTCGCGGACAAGCTCGGCATCTTCGTGCAGCACGCCACGATTCCCTACGGGCCGCTGGGCTACATGCTGTTCGGTTTCCGTGTCCAGATCACGGACGGGCCGCAGCGGACGGGGCAGCTATCCACCCAGGCGATCGCGGGAGACCCGCACACCACCACTGCCCACCTCGGCGGCGTGGTTGCCCTGGACTACTGCGGGATGGAGCGGATTGTGCTCGGCATGTCCGCGACCGCGTTCTTCCCCGGTGCTGCCCGCGAACATATCCATGCCCCGGTCTCCTGGGCGATGACCGACGCCGACCCGGGATCCGTGACCGCGGCAGAAGGCAGCGTGTTCCGCGACGCCTTCGCCGCCATCCGCGTTGCCGGGCAGCCCGAAGGCGCCAAAGACGGAATCTTGCGGGAGCTGGGTCACCGGCTCTGGGACCAGCAGCTGGGCCCTCACCTCGCAGCGCTTCGCGATGACCCGCAGCGAACTGACCGGGCTCGCGTTCTTGTCGTCACCAACTCCTATCGTCAGTGCGCCCTGCTCGCTCAGGGCATGGCCGAGGCCACCGACCCTGCGCGCCTGGCGGTCGCCGTCAGCCCCGACCCTGCCCGCAGGCAACTCACCCCGCCGCCCGGCGCGCTGCTGCTCGACCCCGGGCAGTTCGAGACATTCGCCCGGCACAGCG
>Ga0335073_10001583_pt1 | contig 30550 bp, 21 predicted proteins | sample Lox_Sample_22_FD_207093 | JGI IMG/M metagenome (GOLD analysis project Ga0335073, IMG submission 207093) | Soil microbial communities from Loxahatchee National Wildlife Refuge, Florida, United States - Lox_Sample_2.2 | ecosystem: Environmental > Terrestrial > Soil > Wetlands | place: USA... | reverse complement strand
CGGGAGCCAGGTCCCTACACGCCGGGCCGTGTGACACACTCGCAGGCGTGCAGCGTGCCTTCCGCCAGGTCGACGTGTTCACGACCACCCCCTACCTCGGCAATCCCGTGGCCGTGGTCCTCGACTCCGGCGGCCTGGCCGACACGGCCATGCAGCAATTCGCGAGCTGGACGAACCTGTCCGAGACCACGTTCGTGCTTCCGCCCACCCTGGACGGCGCCGACTACAGGGTCCGCATCTTCACGCCGTCGGTCGAGCTTCCGTTCGCCGGCCACCCGACCCTGGGCACCTGCCACGCCTGGCTCGAGGCGGGCGGCACGCCGCGCCAGGCCGGCATCATCGTGCAGGAATGCGCGGCCGGCCTGATACCGATACGCCAGGCCCCGGGCGGACTCGAGTTCGCCGCGCCGCCGCTGGCGCGCTCCGGGCCGGTGGAGGAGCCGCTGGTGCGGCACATCGCCGACGTGCTCGGCATTGACCGGAACGAGATCGTGGACGCCGAGTGGGCCGACAACGGGCCGGGCTGGGTGGCCGTCCTGCTGGGCAGCGCGGAGGCGGTGCTCGCGCTTCGGCCGGGCGTCACCGACCTGGACCTGGGCGTGGCCGGCCCGTACCCGCCGGGCTCGCCGCAGGCGTTCGAGGTGCGGGCGTTCGTCCCCAAGGACGGCGGCACGGACGAGGACCCGGTGACCGGCAGCCTGAACGCGTCGCTGGCCGGGTGGCTGCTGCGCACCGGCCGGGCCACCGCCCCGTACGTGGCCAGCCAGGGCACGGCGCTGGGCCGCCAGGGCCGGGTGCACATCACCCTGGACGACGACGGCACGATCTGGGTCGGCGGCGGCACGGTCACCTGCGTGACCGGCCAGGTCGAGATGTAACCGTGCCCGTTACGGCTTTCGGGCGCGGATGGCGAGGATGACCGGGACCGGACGAGGGCCCATCTCCGCCACGTGCTCGATCACCAGTCCCGTGCTGATGAACGCGTTGAGCAGTTCGGCCAGCGGGTGATGGCGCATCCCGACTCGCTTGCGGACGTAGGGACCCCACCACGGCGCTTCTTCATGCCAGCCAGCCTGGCGGTAGGTGGGATGGGCGAGAACCCCGCCGTCGTCCATCCACTGCGCATGCGGGCCGTTGAAGCAGGGATGGGCGCCGTAGAAGCCCAGCCGCCCTCCCGGCGTCAGGACCCGGGCCGCCTCGGCCAGTACCGCCGTGAAGTCATCGACATCGGTCGAGATCAATATCGTGGCCACGGTCGGGAAGGTGGAGTCGGCGAACGGCAACGCGGCCGCGTCCCCCTGCACGATCTGGCGAGAGCGGCCCCGCGCGATGCGCAGCTGGTCGGACGAGCGGTCCAGCCCGACCACGGTCCGCCCGGTGGCAGTGAGAATGTCGAAGTAAAGTCCGCCGCCGCAGCCGAGGTCCAGGCACAGCCCATCGCCAGGACCGAACAGCTCCAGGACATCCGACTCATTGCGCTCGGCGTTCGGCCTGTTCCAGCCGTCGTACCAATCGGCGTACCCGTCGTAGCGCGATCTCGTAAGCGACATCGTGGACTCCCGCCGCTGCCGGTCCTCCACCGAAGCTAACCCGCCGGCCGAGCCGTTGTGCAGGTAATTCGTCCTGGGCAGAACGGTACGGGCGCCGACGATCGCCGCGGGCCCAGCGACGCAGCAGGCCAGGAGATTAGATTGCCGCTCCCCGGTCTTTGGCCGCATAGACGACACAGCCGCGCTTGGTCAGCGTGAGCGGCAGGTCCAGCGTGACGGCGGCTTGCGCAGCGGCCGCCTCGCCCAGCCCGAACACCCGCAGGCACGCGACAGAGTCGGCCGCCGACGAGAGGGTGACCAGGGGACCGTCCCAGCGATCCGTCTCCACGGTGTCCCCGGGAGCGGCGAAGACCGACGCCACGATCGCTGCCGCATCCTCACCGTCGAACGGCGAGGCGGCGCCCCAGCCTGGCAGCACGCGCGCCAGCTCCGGGTCGCTGTCCCGGTTGGCCGCGCACGCCGCCAGCAGGCCCCCGGGCCGCAGCACCCGCCGCGCTTCCCGGATCGGGACCAGCGGATCAGCGTAGTGGTACAGGGTGTAAAGAGCAGCCACCGCGTCCACGGACGAGTCGGCTACCGGCAGCCGGGCACCGTCGGCCCGCACCGACGGGCGGGGCGCGAGGGCCAGCATTGCGGGCGAGAGGTCCACGAGCAGGCAGCGCATGCCCAGCCCCGGCAGCAGCCGCGCCAGCCTGCCGTTGCCCCCGCCCACGTCCAGCACGGTCCGCGTGCCGGCCGCCGCGAACCGCGCCGCAACATACGGGTGCACATCATCGTGCGCGTGCTTCTCGGCGGACAGGAACCGGCCGGGATCGCAGTCATAGTCGTTGGGCAGCGCGCTCATCCACGCCAGCGTTGCTGGCGGCCCGAGCCCCGGTCAAGCAGACTTCGCCGCGCAGCAGGCCGGAAAGGTGGTCTGGGCGCTGGTAACTCGAGCGACGGCCTAAGCAAGCGGTTCCTGGCTAGAAAACCAGTGGCGCGTGCGGCGGGGGCTGGCCGCATACTGGCGCATGGAGCGCCCGTCTAGCAGTGACGAGATCCGCGAGACCTTTCTGCGATTCTTCACCGAAAGGCAGCACGCGCGGATCGAGGCCGCCTCCATCATCCCGGTCAACGACCCGTCGCTGCTGTTCATCAACGCGGGGATGGCCCCGCTCAAGGCGTACTTCCTGGGCGCGGCGATGCCGCCGGCGCCGGACCTGTGCAACGTGCAGCCGTGCGTGCGCACGGTCGACATCGGGGACGTCGGCGACCGGCATCACCTGACCTTCTTCGAGATGCTGGGTAGCTGGTCGATCGGCCACTACTTCAAAGAGCGCGCGGTCGAGCTCGCCTTCGAGCTGCTCACCCAGGGCTTCGGGTTCGCGGTCGCGGACCTGTACATGACCGTGTTCGCGGGCGATGAGAAGCTCGGCATCGATCCGGACGACGCGTCGGCCGCCGCCTGGGAGCAGGTCGGGGTGCCCCGGGACCACGTCGTGTACCTGGGCGCGGAGGACAACTTCTGGTCCGCCGGCGATACCGGGCCGTGCGGGCCGTGCACCGAGGTCTTCTACGACACCGGCGCGCAGCACGGCCCGGCGTACCGGCCGGGCGGGGAGTTCGACAGCAGCGGCCGGTACATCGAGATCTGGAACGCCGGGGTGTTCATGCAGTTCAACCGGCTCCCCGGCGGCACCCTGGAGCCGCTGCGGTTCACCAGCGTGGACACCGGCTCCGGCCTGGAACGCATGGCGATGGTGCTGCAGGGCCGCGACTCCGCGTACGAGACGGACCTGTTCGCCCCGGTCGTCGCGGCGGTGCGGTCGGCGCTGGCCGGGACCGGCGCGGGCGAGCGGGATATCCGGATCGTCGCAGACCACGTCCGGGCCTCGACGTTCATTCTCGGCGAGGGCGTCGTCCCCTCGAACGAGGGCCGCGGCTACATCCCGCGGCGGCTGCTGCGGAAGGTGATCGCCATCGTGACCCAGGCTGGGGCCGCGGACTTCGACCTCCGCGACGTGGCCGGGGCGGTCATCGGCCAGCTGCGGCCCGCCTACCCGCAGCTCGCGGCCGGCCGGGACCGGATCATGGACCTGCTCGCCCGCGAGCAGCGTGACTTCGGCCGGGTGGTGCGCCGGGGCCTGGACCGGCTCGCCGCGCTGTCCGCCGGCCCCGGCTTCGAGATCACCGGCGACGACGCCTTCACGCTGTTCGCGACGCACGGCATGCCGGTGGACCTCATCCGGGACTTCGCGACGGAGCGGGGCGGGTCGCTGGACGAGGAGCGGTTCGGCGAGCTGTTGGCCGGGCACCGCGAGCTGTCCCGCGGCACTGCGGCCGGGCCGGGAACCGGCGCGGGCCAGGACGCGCGGGCCGGGGCGGACCCGGACGTCGTCGCGGCTCTCGGCGCCACGACGACCCGGTTCCTCGGCCATCACCAGCTCACCGCCGCGGGCCGGGTCGTCGCGCTGGCCGGGCCGCACGGGCCGGCCAGCCGCCTGGCTTCCGGCGAGAGCGGCCTGGCGGTCTTCGACCAGACTCCCTGCTACGCCGAGGGAGGCGGCCAGGTCGGCGATACCGGCCAGATCACCGCTCCCGGCCTGTCGGCCCTGGTCACCGGCACCGGCATCGTCGGCGATCACCACGTCCACTTCGTGACGGTCACCGAGGGCGTGCTGCGCCCGGGCGACACCGCCGAGCTCGCGGTCGACGCACCGCGACGGCGGTCGGTCATGCGCAACCACTCGGCGACCCACCTGCTGCACGCGGCCTTGCGCCAGGTCCTGGGCCAGCACGTCCGGCAGGCCGGGTCGCTGGTCGCCCCGGACCGGCTGCGCTTCGACTTCCTGCATCCGCGGGCGCTGTCCCAGGATCAGGCCGAGCAGGTCGAGTGGCTGGTCAACGCGGAAATCCTGGCCAACGAGCCGCGCACCACGCAGGTCAGGCCGTACCGGGACGCGGTCGGTGACGGTGCGATCGCGTTCTTCGGCGACTCCTACGGCGAGGACGTCCGGGTCGTTTCGTTCGGGGATTTCTCGGCCGAGCTGTGCGGCGGCACGCACGTGCACCGGACCGCCGAGATCGGCCTGTTCCTGATCGTCAGCGAAGGCAGCATCGGCTCCGGCGTCCGCCGGATCGAGGCGGTTACCGGCGAGGCCGCGGTCAGGCGCACGCTGGAGCGCGACAAGCTGCTCCGGGGACTCGCCGCCCGGCTGCGCGTCTCCGTGGATCAGCTTCCGCAACGGGTCCAGGCGCTGGCTGCCCGGGGCAGCAAGCCCGCGCCGGGCGGGCTTACGGCGCAGGCGCTGGCCGGTTCGGTACAGGCCGATCCTTCCGGACGCCGCTATCTCGTAGCCGCCGACCCGGACCTCGGGCCGTCCGGCCTGCCCGGCGAGGCCCGGCGGCTGGCCAGCGAGCTGGACGCGGTGGTCGTGCTGGTGCTGCCCGACCCGCAGGCCGGGCTGCTGCGCGTCGGGGTGGGCGTCCCCGGTGACCTGGCCGTGCCGGTCGCGGCCACCGCGGTGCTGGACCGGGTGCTGGCCGTGACCGGAGGGCGCGGCGGCGGCAGCGCCGGGTTCGCCCAAGGCGGCGGGCCCCAGGCTGACGACCTCACCGCCGCCATCGCCCGGATCCGGGAGGCTCTGGGCCTGGGCGCGGCAGCGTAACCGCGGCACCCGCGCGACCAAGCGCTACCCTTACCTTTCCTTTACGCTCGCTTGATAATCCCTTGACGAAGGTCGGGATCGGTTACAGCATCGACGATATAAAGGGGGCGCCATGTGGAATATCAGCTGTATGGGGGACTTGACGCGGCCGACATCGGGAGGAGGGCTCGCGGCCTTCCCGATCCTTCCTGGATCCCGCGACAATGACGTCACATAGCGACGAGACCTTAGCGGTAGTGGCGGAACTGCGGCGATTAGTGCTGGATGAGCAGTTCGAGGCGGCCGAGCGCATGCTCGCCAGTCTGCACGGCATCGGATCAATTACGACGATTGACACGTTGCGCCAGCTTTGCGTGTCAGGCGCCGAGCAGCTTCGGATTGCCTCCGAGCTGGATTCGGCGGCCCGGGCCCAGCGTCTTCTGGCGCAAGAGGTGCAGGGCGGGATCGAAGCGCTCCTAGCCAGCTGGGAGCGGCACATTAAGGCGGCCGGAAAGGAGACGGCGACGCCGGTCTCCTTGAACCGGCGCGATGACGGCCGACGCCGGCGGCGCTGGTGGATTCTCGGCTCGGGCTATGCCGCGTCCCAGGCCGGGGCGCCCGCCGGGCTCGCCGCGGCGGAACCGGTAACGTCGCCAGTCGGCGTGCTGGAACCGATGCCAGCACAGCAGGTGGCCAGGTCTGAGGCTGAGGTAGCAGCCTCTGTGCTCGGGCCGCTGGACTTGACCGTGGCCGGCCATCGCATCCTGAGGTGGAACAGCCTCAAGGCCAAGACCGTGTTCCAGTATCTGATCATTCAGATCGACCGTCCGGTCCGGCGCGAAGCGCTCATGGAGCTGATGTGGCCTGACCACAGCGTCAGCTCAGCTCGCAATAACCTCAACGCCGCGCTGTACAGCCTGCGTAACACCCTTGATCATCGCGGCCGGAAAATCCAGTACATCCTTTATAGAGACGGATGTTACCTGCCGAATCCCGAACTGATGTGGTGGATCGACCGTACCGAATTCCTGACCATTCTTCAGCGCGCTGAACGGGCTTGGCGCAGCGGCCATTCTCAGGAAGCTATCGATACCTACATGCGAGCTGTCCGTCTTTACCGCGGCCCGCTTTTTGAAGATGACCGGGAAGGCGATTGGTACCTCCCCGAGCAACGCCGCCTGCAGCAGCTATACCTCCAGGTCCTGGAAAGCCTGGCCAAGCTGCATCTCGATCAGCGCGATCTCGCTACCGCAGTTCAGTTCGGCCAGCTCGCGATCGGTGCTGACCCGTGCTGCGAGCCAGCGCACCGGCTCCTGATGCGCTGTTACGCCCTGCAACATCAGCAGCAGCTGGTGAGCCGTCAGTACCGGCTATGCTCCGCGGCCTTGCATGATGAGCTCGGTGTGTCTCCGGGCACAGATACGGTCGAGCTCTTCCGCAGCCTTACCTCGGGTGCTTAAGCCTTACTTATGCGCTTATTAAGCTGCGGCGCGAAGATTTTGCGCAGATTAATTGCTTATTGAGTGCCGGTTGAAGCGGGAATTGAGCACGCGGGTGAATCATGAGAACAGGCCATTCACCGGCTGATCTCGCACCAACGGAGAAGGAGACCACTCATGACCACGCCCACTCCCCCGGCTACCCCGTCCGCCCCTGCGGACGCGGCCGCCCCGGCCACCGACTACCAGAAGGGCTGCGGACCCCGGAGGCACTGTTGGCCCGACGACGACAACTGGCACAAGGCTCATACCAGGGTCGAGCTGCCGTCGGAGGACCACCTGAAGGCCTACTGGCACGCCGAGATCCTCGACTACGAATGCAAGGACCCGCACACGAAGATCATCGAAGTGAGCGAAGAATTCGTGGTCCGCTTCCGCGTCGAGCTCATCGGCCGACTCTGGAAGTGCCTCCACGGCCACTGGTGCTTCAACCTCGGCTTCACGCCCTTCGGCGACGGGCCACGCTTCAATCTCTCGGACAAGATCAATCCGGACGAGCTGGAATACAAGGACTGGGACGGCTGCCAGAAGGTGTGCATCGAGTGGTGCGTCAGGGTGCCGTGCGACACGATACCGACCGAATGCTGCGGGATCGTGTACGACGTCGCGGCCTGGTTCGAACTGCGGTGCTGCGGCGGCTGCCGGGACAAGGACAGCCACCTCGCGGTCAGTGGGTTCGAGAGGCTCGGCGGCTACCAGTTCGTCTAGGCCGAAGGAACCGTCAGTGCCCAGCGATGATCTGAGGTCCATCCCCGGTCTGCAGGACAAGTACCGCAGGGTGCTCGCCGGGAAACTCAAGATCACGACCTTCCGCGCGCTGGTCGACGCCGACCAGCACGACATCTACCGGGCAATGCGGGATTCCCGCCTGCGGCCAACCCACGAGCAGATCGCGAAGTGGCAAGACCATGCCCGGGGCAGGCTGAGTGAAGCGAAAACCGACAGGTCGGAGTGGCACCCGGCCGCGTCGTTCGCGGTCGTCTTCGCGCAGCGTCAGGTCGATGACGGCTGGGAGCACCGGGTCGAGGTCGAGCGGACCGAGGTCGAGCCCGAGCAAGAGCCCAGGATCTGGCCAGGCTGGGACTGCGGGGGAATCTGCGGGTGGATGCACGAGCAGGTCCCCGACATCGCACGGCTGCAGGCGCGGGCGGCCGAAGCGGCAGAGACGCAGGCGGCAGAGCCGACAGCCACCCCGGCCCCGGCCCCGGCCGGGGGGACTCGCGCGCGTCCCGAGCTCCGGATAGACAGGATCACGGTCATAAGCCCGGCCGCGACAGGCGATGTGGTGGCCGCCGGCACGGCGGTCACCACCTCGCAGGCCGACCCGGCGGAGACACCGCGGATAGAGATATCGGTCAGCGGGGCCAGGCGCGACCAGGAGATCCACGCCGCGGCCCTGGTTCTCCGCCGGGGGGAATTCGGCTGGAATCTGCAGGATCCGGTGGTGATCAAGGGCGCCACGGGCATGGCGAGCTTCGACCTGTCTCCGCTGCCCGCCGGACGGCACGACCTGGCGCTGGCTGCGTGGGCGCCCGACGGCAGGACGCAGCCGGCCCGGGAGGAGCTACAGGGATTGACCATCCCGCCGCGCTGACCGGTCTAACCGTGCGGTCCGCTGGGCGGGACGTCGAGCGCCGGGTTGCGGTCGAAGAACCCGAACGGCTTGAGCCAGAACGAGACCGTGTCGACGGGCATCACCGGCCAGTCCTCCGGGCGGGTGATGTGGTGGATGCCGAACACGTACCAGAGCACCACGTCGGTGTTCTCGATGGTCCGGTTCTGCGCGGTCCACCGGGGCAGCCCGGAGTCGCGGGAGCTGAGGTTCGGGAAGTCGCCGCACGGCCAGCGCTCATCGTCCCGCTGCGGCGTGACCCACAGCGTGTGCCCGATCGCCTCGGCCCGCCGGAACGCGGGCGAGGCCCGGTCGAGCAGCGGCGGGAAGGCGCCGGCGGGGACCAGCTTGTACCCGACGGAGGTGCCCAGGCCGTTCCTGACGTTGTCGTTGACGATCTTCCAGTTCCGCTGCACGCTCCAGTCGTAGTCCTGCCGGCCTTCCCCTTCGGTGCGCAGCGGGGTGTCGCGGATGACCAGGCCCAGGCCGTAAGGGTCGTCCTCGCCGACCGCGGCGGGCTCGGACTGGGATGCGTAGACGGTGTTGTCCTGGCCGTCAACGTCGAGGTCGAGGCGGGCCACGATGAAGTGCTGGTGGTACGGCGCGTAAGTGCGCTGGTCGACCAGCGTGCCGTACGGCGGCTTGCGGCCGTCCAGGAAGTACGAGGTGACCATGATCCCGGTCGCGCGCACCTCGCACTCGATGCTGCCGTCCTGGTAGAAGCGCCAGTAGACGAGGTACTCGTAGTTGGCCACCGTGACGTGGAAGGAGACGACCAGCCGCCGGGCGCGCCGCACCTCCGCGCCTGACCTATGGTCCACGTGCTTCCAGAGGACTCCGTTGTCCTCCTCGTGGATGCAGATCGCGTCGGGTATGAGCGCCGGCTCGCCCCGGGAATCGTGTACGACCGCGTCCAGGTAGGTGATCTCGCCCAGGCAGTCGCAGCCGAGTTCCAGCGAGGTGGTCATGAAGCCGAGGCCCCACTCGCCGATGTCGAACGCCGTCCGCCGGTAGTGATCGGGCGTGGGGTCCCGGTACGGCACGAACATCTCGGCGAACGAGAGCCGGTGCGCGACCGGGCGCAGCCGGCCCGCGTCGCGGAACCCCACGGTGTGCAGGACCAGCCCCTCGCGGTGGTTGAAGCCCAGGCGCAGCTCCCAGTTCTGCCAGCACAGCAAGCGGCCGTCGAGCGTGAAGGAAACCCCGTCAGGCTGGCTGACCTGCAGCGGCTTCACCTGGCGCAGCGGCATCGGGATGAGCTTCGGCAGGTACTCGCCCATGACGCCGGGCGGGTCGTGGGCCTCTGGCTCGTCTTCGAGGCTGTCCTCTAGTTCCAGCAGCACCATCCGGTTGAGATCCACGACCGGGTGCAGCCCGGTGACGTGGTGCGCGTATGGGCTGCCGTCCTCGCTGCCGCGGTGCCATACGTCGGCCCAGCCGATCCGCAGCCCGCGGTAGCGCTCGGGCACCAGCGCCGCGCCGTAGGCCCAGACGTCGGCCAGCACCAGGGTCATGTCGGTGATGTGGCGCCGGGCCAGCGCGGCGATCAGGTCCGGGTGGGCCCGGAGCATCTCGTCGCACTCGTGCCACTCGTCCACGGTCATGTTCGGCTGGAGGCCGTCCGCCAGCTTCTCCCAGCCGGCGACCGCGGCGTCGGAGAGGGAGACCAGCGCCCGGTAGGCCCGGCTGTCCTCCCGGTTCCAGCACACGGCCATCGCCTCGCGGCGGATCGGGTCGGACTCGCCGCGCAGTGCCGCCTTGGGGGGCTCGACGAGCTCGATCGAGGCGAACCGCCAGCGCGGCGGCTCGACCCCGCGGTCGCGCCGCAGGACGGCGGCGACGCTGCTGATCTCCTCGGCGGTCAGCGGGTCCAGCGGGTGCGCGGTGAACTGCCCGGGCGCGCCCACCGGTCAGGCCATCTTGAACGACGCCGGGGTGGTCGCCGCGGGCTGCTGCGGGACCAGCGGGGTGCCGGCGAACTGAGCCCGGATCCCGGAGATCCACCGCTTGCAGCGGTCCTCGAGCTGGTTGTCGTCGGTCTGCAGGCGGCCGCGGGTCACCAGCGCCCCCAGGTCCGCCCCGTGGTAGCGGTAGTCGCCGGGGGCCAGGATACGCAGGTAGAAAGCCTCGGACTCGCCCGCTATCCAGTGCCAGTCGTATCCCCACCGGGCGAATTCCGCGGTCCCGTCCTCGGTGAGCCGGTAGATGCCGGTGCGCGGGGTCCGGTTCAGCAGTTCCACCTGATCTCCGATTTCCTTGATGATGATCTGGCTCCAGACGTCGACGCTGGCCTCGCGGGACCAGCGCTCGTTGATCTCGCCGATGTCGACCTCGTAGTCCACGTCCAAATACTCCAGCAGGTGGAACAGGAACAGCGGCATGTCGGCGTAGGCGCCGGCGGTCACGTTCGTCATCGAGCTGATGCCGCTGATCCGCGGGTTGAGCTCGCCCAGGTAGAGCTCGCCGGTGCCGGTATCGACGAGGAAGTCCACCTCGAAGAAGCCCACGTAACCCTCGCCGGCCAGCCGGTCCCCCAGCCGGCGGGTCATGTCCCGGGCGATGCGCTTCTGCTCGCTGGTCAGCGTGGCCGGGTAGTCGTTGCCGGCCCAGCCGCCGCGGTAGGGGGTGAGCTCGGGGTGGCCGGTGATGTCGTTCATCAGCGGCCCGACCAGCGTGCCGCACCGGGTCAGCACCGCCTCGACGGCGATCGCGCGGTGATCGATCCGGCGCATCACCTTGAGCTCGTGCTCCGCCAGCGGTTCCTTGGCCGAATACTTGTCCCAGTCCGCCTGGGTCTTGATGAAGAACGTGGTCTTCCCGGAGTCGCCGTAGGGCATCTGCACCACGAGATCCTCGCCCAGGCCGGAGCGGCCGGCGAGGGCGGTCAGGTCCTGGTAGCTGGCCGCGCGGCCGAGCACGTTGGGGACGCTGGGCACGCCAGCGTCGTTGCCGAGCTGAGTGGTGACGATCTTGGAGTCCAGGCGGTGCCGGAGCTCGGCCGGCGGGTGACCCACCCGCAGCCCGGCCGCGGTCGCCAGCGCCTCGGTCTGCTCGTCGAACATGACGAACACCGCCCGGCCGTCCGGGCCGTGCGAGCGCACGAAACTGAGCACCTCAGGGTGGGCGAGCAGGTAGTTGCAGATGTCCTCGATGGACTCGAACTCGGGCGCCTCCCGGTCGGCGGGCACGAACACATCGGGATGGCTGCTCTCGAACGAGTCGAAGTAGTTGACGTAGTGGAAGTTGCGGACCCAGCGGTCGATCCCGAGCAGGTTGAACGCCGTGGGCGAGATGAAGTAGATCGGCGTCTGGTTGGTGCGGAAGAACTCCCGCAGATCGGAGACCCCGCGTAGCTTCGGCGGCTCTGTCATCCTGGCCTCCAGGCCTGCGATCCCGGCTCGTCCTGATAGATCGTGATTACCCGCGCCGCGACCAGCTAGTCCCCCGCTCGGCGGCTGCGCTACCTTTCGCCCATGCACAGCGTCGATGCCACCACCGAGCAGATGATCAGGTCAGTGCTCGCGTACGCGGAGAACCGGCTGCGGCTGGACCCGGTCCCCCTGGACGAGGGCGCGCGCGACCCGGCCGCTCTCGACGCCGCGCTGCAGGGCCTGCTCGGCGACCTGCCGCACAACCCCGACCAGGTGCTCGGCGTGTACACGTCGTGCCTGGCGCCCGCGGTGATCTCTGCGGACAGTCCCCGCTTCCTCGGCTTCATCCCGGCCGCGCCGACCAAGGCGGCGCTGCTGTTCGACATGCTGGTCTCCTGCGCGTCGATCCAGGGCATCTCCTGGCTGGAGGCCGCGGGCGCGATCGCCGCGGAGAACCAGGTGCTGCGCCTGATCGCCGGCCGGGCCGGGCTGCCGGAATCCGCGGGCGGGTGCTTCGTGTCCGGCGGATCGGCCGGGAACCTGTCGGCGCTGGTCGTCGCCCGGGAAGTGGCCAAGCGGCGGGCGGGCGAGGGCCCGGGAGGGCCGGGCGAGGGAGGGCCGGGCGAGGGAGGGCCGGGCGAGGGAGGGCCGGGCGAGGGAGGGCCGGGCGGGGCAAGAAGAGCCGGGCGCCGGTGGCGGGTCGCGGTCAGCGCGGACGCGCACTCCTCGATCGCCGCCACGCTGCGGATCCTGGAGATGGACGCGCTGACCGTGCGGACCGACGATCACCGGATGACCGGCGCCGCGCTGCGGACCGCGATCGAGGCCGACGGCGACCCGTCGTCGATCGCCGCCGTGGTGGCCACGTCGGGCACCACCAACGCCGGGATCATCGACGACCTGGCCGGCGGCGCCGCCGTCTGCCGGGAACTCGGCGCGTGGTTCCACGTGGACGGCGCCTACGGCGGAGCCGGGCTGTTCGCGCCGAGCATCCGCCGCGCCTACGACGGCATCGAGCACGCGGATTCCTTCATCATCGACCCGCACAAGTGGCTGTTCGCGCCGTTCGACTGCGCCGCGCTGATCTACCGCGATCCGTCGCTGGCCCGCTCCGTGCACCGGCAGCACGCCTCGTACCTCGACGTGATCCACGCCGACCCGGCGGAGTGGAACCCGACGGACTACGCCTACCACCTGACCCGCCGCGCCCGCGGACTGCCGTTGTGGTTCTCGCTCGCGGTCTACGGCGTCCGGGCCTACTCCGAGGCCATCGAGACGGCGATCAGCCTGGCGCGCCAGGCCGCGGCCGAGATCGGCACCCGCGACTACCTGGAGCTGATCCGCGAGCCCGAGCTGGGCGTGGTGCTGTTCCGCCGCCGCGACTGGACTCCCCCGCAGTACACCGGCTGGGCCGACCAGCTGCTGCACGACCAGGTGGCGTTCATCCCGCCCACGGCGTGGGAGGGCGAGACCGTGGCCAGGTTCGCGTTCTTGCACCCGCAGACCTCGATGGACCTGGTCCGCGAGATCCTCGACCGCATGCGGTAGCACCCGCGGCGCTGACCGGGCGCCGAGTCTCATAGCTGGCTGAGAGGTAGCCCATAGCAAGCTCCGAGAGCCGGTCGGCACACTCGCTGGCATGACCCACCACCACAGCAGCACGCCGCGGGGCGCTGCGCCGGGCGCCAGGGAGCGGGACCGGGGCGCGGCGCGGCTGCGCGCCGTCACCGTCTCGGCCGCCACCGCCAGCCTGATCGCCGCGGGAGCGGTCGCGTTCAGCCTGCCCGGCGCCACCCACCACGCGTCATCCGGCTCCGCCGCGAGCAGCACCCAGCAGTCCACCTCGGGCTCGGGCACCTCGGGCACGTCCAGCGGCACCAGCAGCTCCGGCAGCTCGTCCAGCAGCTCCTCGGGATCGGAGTCCAGCAGTTCCTCGGGATCCTCGTCGAGCGGCCTGAGCTCGCCGTCCTCCGTGCCGTCGTCCAGCTCCGGCGGCAGCCAGGTCACCTCGGGCGGCTCGTGATGCACCAGATCATGTCCAGCACCGCACTGTGGTACGCGAGCCGCGCGACCGGCGTGGTCAGCCTGGTGCTGCTGTCCGCCGTGATGATCATCGGCATCCTGGTGAACCGGCAGGGACGGCTGCCCGGCCTGCCGAGGTTCGCCGTCCTGGGGCTGCACCGGAACCTGTCCCTGCTCGCGGTCGCGTTCGTGGCCGTGCACGTGCTCACGGCGGTCGCCGATTCCTACGTCAGCATCAGCCTGGCCGCCATCGTGATCCCGTTCGTCTCCGCCTACGAGCCGCTGTGGCTGGGCCTGGGCGCGGTCTCGCTCGACCTGATGGCCGCGATCATCGTGACCAGCCTGCTGCGCCGGCACCTCGGCCGGCGGACCTGGCGCGCCGTGCACTGGCTGGCCTACGCGTCCTGGCCGGTGGCCGTGGTGCACAGCGTCTTTTCCAGCAAGGACCTGCAGAGCGGGCCGCTGCTCTACCTGGCCCTCGCCTGCATCGCCGCGGTGATCGGCGCCCTGGCCTGGCGGGTGGCGCGGGCCCGGGCCGCGATCCCGCGGGCCGGCCGTGTCCCCGGGCTGATGGGCGATCCGTCGGCACTGGCCCGGGCCGGTGACCGATGAGCGCCATGACCGCGAGCAGCACGCTGCCGGAGGAGAGCCCGGCCGGCGGGCTCCCCCGGCTGCTGCCGCCACCCGGCCGACGCGGTGACCTGGCCAGCCACCTGGCCGCCCACGGGCCGGTGCCGTACCGCGGCCAGGCCCGGGCGCTGATCCCGGAGGTCCGCGCGGCCGGGCTCACCGGCCGCGGCGGAGCGGCGTTCCCGGTCCACCGCAAGCTGGAGACCGTGGCCGCGGCCCGCCCGGGCCGCGCGGTCGTGGTCGGCAACGGCGCGGAGGGCGAGCCCGCCAGCCATAAGGATCAGGCCCTGCTGCGCCTGGCGCCGCACCTGGTCCTGGACGGGCTGCAGCTGGCCGCCGAGGCGGTCGGCGCCGGGCGCGCGGTCCTGTACGTCCGCCGTGACGTGCGGGCCCGCGCCCGGCTGGACGACCAGATCTCGCAACGCTCCGCCCGCGGCCTGGACCGGGCCGCCGTCGAGCTCGTGTCGGCCCCGGCCCGGTTCCTGGCCGGCGAGGAGTCGGCGCTCGCGAGCCTGGTCAGCGGCACCGCGGCGGTGCCGCGGTTCACCCCGCCGCGGGTGTTCGAGCGCGGCGTGGACGGGCGCCCGACCCTGGTCCAGAACGTGGAGACGCTGGCCCACCTGGCGCTGATCGCGCGCTACGGCCCGGACTGGTTCCGGAGCGTGGGCACGCCGGACGAGCCCGGCACCATGCTGTGCACGCTGAGCCGGGCCGACGGCTCGGTGAACGTGGCCGAGGCGATCATCGGCACGCCGCTGGCCAGCCTGCTTGATTCCCCGGGGGCCAGCGCGGTCCTGGTCGGCGGGTACCACGGGGCCTGGGTACCGGCCGACCGGGTGCCCTGGCTCACGCTCAGCAACGCCGCGCTGCGCCCGGCCGGCGCGTTCACCGGCGCCGGGGTGCTGGCCGCGCTGCCCGCGGACCGGTGCGGCGTGGTCGAATCGGCCCGGGTCGCCCGGTACCTGGCGCTGGAGTCGGCCGGGCAGTGCGGGCCGTGCCTGAACGGGCTGCCGTCGATCGCGGCGGCCATGGGCGAGCTGTCCGGGCTGACCAGTGAAGGGGGATGGGGAGGTGGGCGGGCTGACCCCCGGGTGCTGGACAACCTGGGCCGCTGGGCCGGGCTGGTCGAGGGGCGCGGCGCCTGCCATCACCCCGACGGCACGGTCCGGTTCCTGCGCTCGGCGCTGCAGGTGTTCGCCGATGAGGTCCGCCAGCACCTGCAGGGCCGCTGCACCGCCGCGAGCGGCGCGGCGTTCCTGCCCGTCCCGGCCGGGCCGTCCGCCGAAGAGGACTGGAGCTGACCCATGAACACCCCTAGGCTGCGGGTCAACCCGATCGCGTGCTCGGGGCACGGCCTGTGCGCCGAGCTGCTGCCCGAGCTGATCTCGCTCGACGAGTGGGGCTACCCGGTCATCGCCGGCCAGGCGGTGCCGCCCCGCCTGGCCCGGGAGGCCCGGCGGGCGGTGACGGACTGCCCGGCGCTGGCCCTGCGGCTCGTCCCGTCGCCAGCCCCGGGCCGCGGGCCAGCGCCAGCCGGTCGCCCCGGGGCGGCGCGTTAGGGCAGGTTAGCTTTCAGAAGGAACTCAGAAACAGTTCAGACGGACGCTAGAGACGGCCCCCGCATCCTGGAAGCATGACGAGCGTTATGGAAAATCAGCAGGCGGCAGGCGACAAGCTCACCGTGCGGGCGGACGGGACGCCGATCCGGGTCCTGGTCGTGGACGACGAGCCCAGCCTGGCCGAGCTCCTGTCCAGCGTGCTGCGCTACGAGGGCTGGGACATCGCCGTCGCGGGGGACGGCTCGTCCGCCGTGCGGACGGCGCGCGAGTTCAAGCCGGACGCGGTCGTCCTGGACGTGATGCTCCCCGACTTCAGCGGCTTCGAGGTGCTGCGCCGGCTGCGCGCCGAACTGCCGCACGTCTGCGTGCTGTTCCTGACCGCGCGGGACGCGGTCGAGGACCGGGTGGCGGGCATCACCGCGGGCGGCGATGACTACGTGACCAAGCCGTTCAGCCTGGAAGAGGTGCTCGCCCGGCTGCGCGGGCTGCTGCGCCGCGCGGGCGTGGCCCGGGCCCAGGCCGGCACCCAGCTGGCCGTGGCCGACCTGACCATGGACGAGGACGCCCGGGAGGTGCGCCGCGGCGGCGAGCTGATCGACCTGACCGCCACCGAGTTCGAGCTGCTCCGGTTCCTCATGCGCAACCCGCGGCGGGTGCTGTCCAAGGCGCAGATCCTGGACCGGGTGTGGAACTACGACTTCGGCGGCCAGGCGCACGTGGTCGAGCTGTACATCAGCTACCTGCGCAAGAAGATCGACACCGGCCGGGAGCCGCTGATCCACACCGTCCGCGGCGTCGGCTACGTGCTGAAGCCGGCCGGCTGAGGCGGACGGGCGGCAGCAGATGACCCAGGCGGCCGGATCCGGGGCGCCCCCGGCGCGCGGGCTGCGCGGCTGGCTGGCCGGCCGGACCTTGCGCAGCCGGCTGATCGCCGGCGTGGTGGCGCTGCTGTTCGTGGCCTGCGCCGCGGTCGGGATCGTGACCTACCTCAGCCTGCACGGGTACCTCCTCGGCCAGCTGGACAGCCAGCTCACGGCGGCCAGCATGCGCTACACCACGTGCGTGGACGGCCCGCCGCCGGGAAGCCAGCCGCCGGGCGATCCGGACGACAACGCGCAGGCGGGCAGCCCAGATACCCACCAGGACAACCCGGGGTACTGCGCCAACACGCCCGGCCAGGCCGAGGGAACGTTTTCCGCCGCGGTCAGCTCCGGCGTGGTCAGCACCGCCAACATCACCTACGGCGACTGCCACCTCTACGCCGCGGACCGGGCCACGCTGGCGCGGATCCCGGTCAACGGCAAGCCGTACACCGTGAAGCTGTACTCGCTTGACGCCGACTACCGGCTGGTGGCGCAGCACGGAACGGGCGGTACCGTCCTGATCACGGGCCTGCCCATGGCGTCGATGACCGACACGCTGAACAGCGTGGAGCTCACCGAGGTCATCGTGTTCGCCGCGGCCCTGTTCCTCACCGCGTTCATCGGCACCGGCTGGGTGCGGCTGTCGCTGCGGCCGCTGCGGCGGGTGACGGCCACCGCAGCCGAGGTGGCCAGGCTGCCGCTGGCCAGCGAGGTCGACGTGCCGCACCGGGTTCCTGACGCCGATCCGCGGACCGAGGTCGGCCAGCTCGGCGCCGCGTTCAACCGGATGCTCGGGCACGTGGAGAACGCGCTCGGCCGGCGCGAGGCCAGCGAGGCGCGGCTGCGCCGCTTCGCCGCGGACGCGAGCCACGAGCTGCGCACGCCGCTGGCCGCGATCCGCGGCTACGCCGAGCTCGCCCGGCGGCACCCGGACACGCTCCCGCCGGACGTGGAGCACGCCCTGGGCCGGGTCGAGTCGGAGTCGGCCCGGATGAGCGCACTGGTCGAGGACCTGCTGCTGCTGGCCAGGCTGGACGCGGGCCGGCCGCTGGAGTCCCGGCCCGTGGACCTGACCCGGCTGGCCATCGACGCCACCAGCGACGCGCGCGCCGCCGGCCCCGACCACCGGTGGCAGCTCGAGCTGCCCGAGGGCCCGGTGCTGGTGCCCGGGGACGATCAGCGGCTGCACCAGGTGCTCGCCAACCTGCTCAGCAACGCGCGGACGCACACCCCGGCCGCGACCACGGTCACGGTGCGGGTCGGCTCCGCGCCCGACCGCGGCGCTGCGGAGCTCAGCGTGACCGACGACGGCCCGGGCATCCCGGCCGAGTTGCAGCCGGACCTGTTCGAGCGGTTCGTCCGCGGCGACAGCTCCCGGTCCCGCGCGGCCGGCAGCACCGGCCTCGGCCTGTCGATCGTGGCCGCGGTCGTGGCCGCCCACCACGGGACGGTCGGCGTGACCAGTCAGCCCGGGAGCACCCGCTTCCTGATCACGCTGCCGCTGCTGCCCGACCCGGCCGCCTCGTCGGAGCGCTCACAGCCAACGTAGAGGCTGGCCTCAGGGCCCGTGGAAAATGATCGGGTGACTTGGTAGCCGTGACGTCAGCCAGCAGAGTCCTTGACCACGGTTCCACCGGCCCGGGCCGGGTTCGCGCGCCCGGGGGGCCCGCCGCGCGCGGCCGCCTCGCCCGGCTGGTGCGCGGGCCCGCGACCGACCCGTCCTGGGCCCGCCCGGCGCTGCTGGCGGTGCTCGCGCTCACCGCAGCCCTGTACACCGTCGGCCTCAGCCGCAACGGATGGGCCAACGACTTCTACGCCGCCGCGGTCCAGGCCGGCACGAAGAGCTGGACGGCGTTCTTCTTCGGCTCGTTCGACGCCTCGAACTTCATCACGGTGGACAAGACGCCCGCGTTCTTGTGGGTCATGGACATCTCCGCGCGGATCTTCGGCGTGAACTACTGGAGCGTGCTGGTGCCGCAGGCGCTGGAGGGCGTGGCCACGGCCGGCCTGCTCTACGCCACGGTGCGCCGCTGGTTCGGCCCCGCGGCGGGCATCCTGGCCGCGGCGGCCATGGCGGTCACCCCGGTGGCCGCGCTCATGTTCCGGTACAACAACCCCGACGCGCTGCTGACCCTGCTGATGACCGCGGCCGCGTACGCGGTGACCCGCGCGATCGAGGCCGGGAAGACCCGCTGGCTGGTGCTGGCCGGCACCCTGCTCGGGTTCGGCTTCCTGGCCAAGATGCTGCAGGCATTCCTGGTCCTGCCCGGGTTCGCCGCGGCCTACCTGGTGGCTGCGCCGCACGGGCTGGGCCGGCGCATCTGGCAGGTGCTGGCGGGCGGCGCGGCGCTGCTGGCGGCCGCGGGCTGGTGGGTGCTGGCCGTGCTGCTCATCCCCGCCGCCGACCGGCCCTACATCGGCGGCTCCACCAACAACAACATCCTGCAGCTCACGTTCGGCTACAACGGGTTCGGCCGGCTGGACGGCAATGAGACCGGCGCGGTCGGCGGCGCGGCCGGCCACGGGGTCGCCGCGACCGGCGGCACCGCCGGGCTGACCCGGCTCTTCGCGGCCGACATGGGCGGCCAGGTCAGCTGGCTGCTTCCGGCCGCGCTGATCGCGCTCGCGGCGCTGCTGTGGGGCACCCGGCGCGAGCCGCGCGGCGACCGGACCCGGGCCGCGGCCCTGCTGTGGGGCGGCTGGCTGCTGGTGACCGGCACGGTGTTCAGCTACATGGCCGGCATCATCCACTCCTACTACACGGTCGCGCTCGCGCCGGCGATCGGCGCGCTGGTGGGCATCGGCGCCGTCCAGCTGTGGCGGGTGCGCGACGGCTGGCGGCGGCACGAGGGCAGCTGGTTCGGCCGGGGGTGGCTCGCGGTTGGCGTGGCGGTCACCGCCTGGTGGTCGTACGTGCTGCTGGACCGGACCCCGGACTGGAACCCCTGGCTGCGTGTGGTCATCCTGGCCGCCGGGCTGGGCGCGGTGGTGCTCCTGCTCGCTGGGCGGTGGCTGGCGTCGGCCGCCTCCGCGGCGTGGGCCGCCGCCGCGCTGGTGGTGGCGCCGGCGTCACTGGCCCTGACCGCCGCGCTGGCCGGGCCGCTGGCCTACAGCCTGAACACGGCCGCGACGTCGCACGCTGGCGCACTGCCGACCGCGGGCCCGGCGGTGACCGCGTTCGGTGGCCCGGGCGGGTTCGGCGGCGCCGGCCGCTTCGGGCCGGGCGCAGGCTTCGGCCGCGGCGGCGGGTTCGGCGGTGGCGGTACCGGCGGAGGCGGCGGGTTCGGGGGCACCGGCGGGTTCGGCGGACAGGGCTCCGCGGGCACCGGGACCGGCGGGTTCGGGGGCGGGTTCGGCGGCGCCACGGGACAGGGTTCCGCGGGCTCCGGGACCGGCAGGTTCCCCGGCGGCTTCCGGGGCGGTTTCCCCGGCGGCCGTGGCGGGTTCGGCGGCCGGGGCGGCGGCGGACTCGGCGGCAACACCCAGGTCAGCAGCGCCCTCACCGCCCTGCTCAAGGACGGCGCGGCCGGCTACCGGTGGGCCGCGGCCACGGTGAGCTCGGACGGCGCCGCGCCGCTGCAGCTGGCCAGCGGCGAGCCGATCATGGCCATCGGCGGGTTCAACGGCACCGACCCGGCGCCCACGCTCGCGCAGTTCGAGCGGTACGTGGCGGATCACGAGATCCACTACTTCGTCGGCGCCAACGCCGACAGCTTCGGCGGCGGCTCCGGCGACGCCGGGCAGATCACCGCGTGGGTGCGGGCGCACTTCAGCGCCCAGACCGTCGGCGGCGAGACCGTCTACGACCTGGCCGCCCCCGCCTCGTCCTAGCGGGCCGCGCCCGGGCCGTCCGCCTAGTCGGCCACGGCCTGCCCCGGCCCGCTCTTGCCCGCCAGGTCGAGCAGGTCGTCGAGGATCGGGCCGAGTTCCGTGACCAGGCTGAGGTGACCCTGGCCGGGCCGCAGCCGGGCGCGGGCCCGCGGGATGTTCGCCGCGAGCCATTCGCCGTGCGCGCTGGGCACCATCCGGTCCTGGTCCCCCTGCCAGATCGCGACCGGCGTGGCGTGGCCGAGCGCGTCGAGGCTGAGTCCCCAGTCCTTGGTGAAGGCCAGGTCGTCGTCTCGCCAGCCGTCGATGCCGGTGGCCAGCGCGGCCCGGAACGACGCGGCCAGGTACTCGGCGAACTCGCCGGTGAGCACGGCCTTGTCCGCGTCCGAGACCAGCCCGCCCAGGGCGTCGGCCAGGTCGGCCGCGCTGATACCGCGGACCGCGGGCGCGACCTGGTCCAGGAACCTGGTGAGATCGGCTTCCCCGGCCGTCGCCGCGCTGAACTCCTCGACGTTCTCCTCGCCCATGCCCGCGAGCCAGTCCAGGCCGGGGCTGTCGCTGGGCGCGACCCCGGCGATGGTGACCGCCGCCAGGCACCGGACGGGCAGCAGGGCGGCGCACGCCAGCGCGTGCGGGCCGCCGCCGGACCAGCCGACGGTGACGAACTCGTCGATGCGCAGGCGCGCCAGGATCGCGTCCACGTCCGCCGCCGCGTCCGCGACCAGCCGGCCCGGCTGCGGCGTGGAGTTGCCGTAGCCCGGCCGGGTGTAGAGCACCGTGCGCAGGCCGCGGGCGGTGGCTGCGCCGGCTACCGGCCCGGACTCGACCAGCCCGCTCGGCGTGCCGGTGTGGAACACCAGCGCCAGGCCGTCTTCGGGGCCACAGACCAGGACATCGAGGATCCGGCCGTCGGGCGTCCGGACCGTAAGCCGCTCATCGTTGTTCGCGCGCATGGCCAGAGCGTAGCGGTTGCGGCGGTACCGCTCGCGCTGGCCCGGGGGGCCGGCGGCCGCCGGCCCCCCGGCCACCAGGTCAGCTGCTCCTGATCCAGGTGTTGCTGAACGCTCCGCCCGCGTTGCCGAGCAGGCTGGTGGAGTCCTGCGGCAGGCCGCCGGCGTCATACATGACGATCCTGCTCGGGGTCGCCTTGTTCAGCACGACCCCGTTAACCCTGATCAGGCTGTACCGGACGGTGCCGAAGTCGGCGAGCGGCAGCACGGCGCCCGTCGCCCCCGACGACGGGGCCTCGGTGATCACCTCGGCCGAGGACCGGGCCAGGTTCGGGTTTCTCCGGACGATGGTGCGGGTCCAGTGGCGGGTCGCGTCCGTGAGCACCAGCGTGTACTTCTCAACGCCGCTGAACGTCACCGACGCGCTCATGTGATCTCCGGGCAGGACCGGGTTCTTGAACACGACCGGGGCCGCTGGGAACATCTCGAACCAGCCGTAGTACGTCGGGGTCGTGCCCGTCGCGCCCGCGCAGTCGGAGTCCGTCCCCGTCTGCTCGACCGACGTGCTGTTGTAGCCGTCCAGGCCGACCCAGAACGCGGCGAACTCGTCGTTACCGGTCGTGTTCCCCGTGCACCTGGCCCGGGGCTGCACCCAGCTGGCCGACACGCTGTGGTAGACGTGCTTGCGGGGCAGGTGCGCCGCGTAGCCGGACCAGTTGCTGCTCTTGACCACGTTGAGCGCCCCGCCGGTGGCGTCGGGCCGGATGGCGGGCCCGGGCGCTACCGATCCGATCATCGGGCGTCCCGGGATGACATGTACCGGGCCCGGATGCCCGGAGGCCGGTGACGCGTAGGCGGCGCTCGCCGCCAGCGCGGACCCGACCGCCAGGGCCAGGGTGACCGGAACTACCCACCAGTGACGTGCCATTGAGGCTCCCCTCGGTCTTGCTCCCAATGTGCCGATAGGGGAGCTTATAGCCGCCGACCCGGCCAGCAGGGCCGAACACGAGTATGCGCCGCAAGCAAAGCGTGCTGCTCGACTGACCGACGGTCGCGACGGGATTACTCAGCGCTGATCGCACCCGGTTCAGTGATCTTGGCTCGCGTGACGGTGCTTCGCAACAGCGGCAGCAGGGGCGTACGGTGAAATTCTGCGAGCAGCCCCGGGCCGACACTGCGGGGGGCTCCGGGGGCCGTCCCCCGGGCGAATACTGAGGAGACGCCGTGCCGCTTCCCGCCGCCCCGAGTACTCCGGATGCCGCCGAGCGCAACCGCTTCGCGCAGCACCTGTTCGCTCCGCTCCCACAGCGATACGACCGGCTGGCCGAGATCCTCTCGTTCGGGCAGAACGGACGCTGGCGCCGGGCCATGATCAGCCAGATAGCGCCGGCCCCCGGCCGGACCGTGCTGGACGTCGCGTCGGGGACGGCCGGCGTCGCGATCCAGATCGCGGAGCGGACCGGGGCCAGCGTGGCCGGGGTCGATCTCACCGAGCAGATGCTGCGGCAGGGTCAGCGCAACGTGGCCGGCGCGGGCCTGTCCGGCCGCATCCGGCTGACCGCAGGCCGCGCGGAGCAGTTGCCGTTCGCCGACGCCACCTTCGACGCGCTGACGTTCACCTACCTGCTCAGGTACGTGCTCGACCCGCAGGCCACGCTCGACGAGCTGGCCCGCGTGGTCAAGCCGGGCGGGCAGGTCGCGAGCCTGGAGTTCCTGGTCCCGCCCTCGCCGTTCTGGCGGGCCTGGTGGTGGCTCTACACACGGACGCTGCTGCCCGCCGGGGGCCTGGTCACCGGCGGGCGCGAATGGTACGAGGTCGGCCGCTTCCTGGGCCCGAACATCTCCCGGCACTACCGTCGCTACCCGGTCTCGTGGACGGTCGAAGCGTGGCGCAAGGCGGGATTCACCGACGTCGGCGTCCGGGTGATGAGCCTGGGCGGCGGGCTGGTCATGTGGGGAACGCGCGCAGGTGGCTGACGGGCTCGCCGCCAGCCAGCCGGAGCCGGAGCCGCCGCGATCAGATGCCGTGTCGGCCGATGAGGCCCGCGCCGGGGTCCGGGCCGCCGCCCGGCCGGCCTACTACGCGGCACGCTCGGGCGGCTGGCGCGACTGGTGGACCCTGCTGCATCCCCCGTACACGGCCTGGCACCTGTCCTACGTGGTCATCGGCGCCGCGCTGGCCCCGCGGGTCAGCCTCAGCGCCCTGCTGGCCACGCTGATCGCCTTCTTCCTCGCGGTGGGCCTGGCGGCGCACGCGCTCGACGAGCTGAACGGCCGGCCGCTGCAGACCCGGATCCCGGCGCCGGCGCTGGTGGCCGTCACGGTCGTAGGCCTCGCCGGGGCCGTCGCCCTGGGCGCCGTCGGGGTGGTCCGGGTGGGCTGGGCGCTGGTGCCGTTCATGATCGTGGGCGTGCTGCTCGTCGTCGCCTACAACGCCGAGCTGTTCGGCGGGGTCATCCACACCGACCTGGGCTTCGCCGCCGCCTGGGGCGCCTTCCCGGTGCTGACCGCCTACGCCGCGCAGACCGGGAAACTCGCCCTGGCCCCGGTGATCGCGGCGGGCGCGGCGCTGGCCATGTCGGCGGCGCAGCGCAAGCTGAGCACGCCCGCCCGGACCCTGCGGCGCCGGTCGGTCCGCGTCGAGGGCAGCATGACGCTGGCCGACGGCCGGGTGACCGCGCTGGACCAGCGGGCGCTGCTGGCCCCGCTGGAGGCCGCCCTGCGCGCGATGTCCTGGGGACTGGTGCTGCTGGCGGCCTCGCTGGCGGTGGCCAGGCTCGGCTAGCCCCGCGCCTGCCCGTTGGTGGGTAGTCAGAGGACGTCGCGGTGCTGCAGGTAGTTGAGCGCGCCCCAGCCGAGCGGCACCGGGAGCCAGAAGGTGACGGTGCGGAACAGTAGCACCGCGCTGAACGCCACGGTGCCGTGCAGGCCCGCGGCGGTGAGGCCCGCGGACAGGGCCGCCTCGACCGCGCCGATCCCGCCGGGCGTCGGGACCGCCGAGCCGATCGCGCTGCCGGTCAGGTAGACCACGGCGACGGCCGCGAACGACAGCGAGCCGCCGAACGCCCGGACGGACACCGCGAGGCAGCCGATATAGGCGAAGTCCACGACCAGCGCCCCGACGATGCCCTCGGCCAGCTTGGCCGGCTGCTGTGCGAGGTCGAGCAGCCGCGGAATGACCTGATTGAGCGTGGTGGTCAGCCGGGACAGCAGCAGCTTGCGGCCGGCCGGTATGGCCAGGACCACCAGGGCCACGCTGACCAGGACGCCCAGCGCGTAGTAGGTCCAGTCCGGCGGGCGCAGCGAGGTGTCATTCGACGACCCGGCGATCGCGATGAAGATCACTAGCAGGGTCAGGTGCAGCGCGAACGCGATGACCTGCGAGACGCCGATGCTGGCCACCGCGTCGGCGGACGTCAGGTTCCGCTTGCGCAGGTAGCGGAGGTTGAGCGCCACCCCGCCGACGGCGGCGGGCGTAACCAGGGTCACGAACGAGCAGGCGACCTGGGTGAGGAAGGTCTGGACGAACCTCAGCCGTTCCAGCACGAACCCGGACAGCGCCCACGTGGCCCCGACGTAGGTCAGCGCGGACAACAGGAGCGCGACCGCGCCCCAGCGCCAGTCGGCGTGGCGGAGCGCCTCGCTGAAGCTGGTCTTGGTGAGGTCGACGGCCAGGATGTACGCCGCGAACACCGCCGCCACCAGCGTGAGCACGTTCCGCAGCCGGATGCGCTCGACCTGGACGGCCGCGGGCTCGGGGCCGGGGGCGGCGGCGAGCAGGTCCTTCCTGAGCGCGGGCAGCACCTCCTTGTGGCGGCTCGCGGCGATCCTGGTCGAGCGGTAGAGCACCACCGGCTGGATCAACGGCGCCACGTCGGCCAGCTCGTCGGCGCTGAGCTTGGCCCGGGCGCTGGCGGCGGCCCGGTCCGGCCCGACCAGCAGCGCCAGCTCGGACACCAGCTGGGCCAGGTCCAGCCGCAGCTGGAGATCGCTCGCCGCGACATCGCCGTTGCCCGGCTCGAGCAGCATGACCTCCTCGCCGCCGCTACCCGGGCGGGCGCCGTCCTGGTGCGGCGGCCCGAGCCCGGGAGCCGGGTTATCGCCATCGCCGTGGCCGTCGCTGGTCAGCAGGATCCGGTCGGCGGTCAGGGCCCGGTGGGTGACCCGCCGGCTGTGCAGCCGGAGCACGACGTCCCAGACCTGGGCGAGCTGCGCGTCGGTGGGCGGGGGCGCCAGCTCGGCCAGGGTCGTCCCGTCGTGGCTCTCGTTAGCGATCGCCGAGGCCTCCGGGCCCACCCGGATCAGCGCGCGCAGCCGGGGCGTGGGCACGCCCGCGTCTTCGGTCGCGTACGTGAGCAGGGCCCGCCGCTCGATGGCCCGCTCCACGGTGAGCGGGGCGCTGCGCGATACCTGCGTGGTCAGTCGCAACCGGCGGTACAGCCGGTAGAACGCGTCCGCCGCCTGCTGCTCCCGGTCGAAGACCGTGACGTCCAGCCGGCCGCCGCCCTGCAGGGTCGCGGCGTACCGACGGGTTTCCGCGCTGGAGTCCGCGATCCGCCGCATGGCCACGACCGGCGCCTCCACGGCGCTGATCGCCTCGGCGATCTCCACGGCCGAGGGACGCTCGGACATCGAGCCGAACGCGTACCGCAGCCCGGCCCCGCAGGCTCGGCCCAGCAGCAGGGTGATCAGCAGCGAGAACAGGGTCGTCTGGTGCACCGCGAGGCTGGCCACCCCGTAGAAGGCGATGGCCAGCCAGAAGACGGTCCGCCACCGGGGGCGGCCGGACAGGCCGATGACCGTGACGTAGGCGGTGAGGCCGGATAGGTACCAGTCCAGCGCGGGCACGGTCTTGCCGGGGTCGTGGGTGGCCGTGAGTATGTCGTAAAGACCGTCGGCCACCGGGCTCCGCAGCAGCTGGTTGAGCACCAGCACCACGCCGACGGCCACGCCGCCCGCCGCGACCCCCTCGGCCAGCCGCCGTGGCTGGCGGCGGATGAGGAGCCGGACGGCCAGGGCGACCGGCAGGATGAGCAGCGCCGCGTGCGCGGCGAAGCCGAGGAACGACAGCACCGCCCCGGGCAGGATTTGACTGGCCTTGACGATGTCGTACTCGGCGCCGTCGGCGGTCGCGCGGGCCAGCAGGCCCAGCCCGGCCACCAGCACGATCTCGATCAGGGCAAAGACGCAGCGCAGCAGGTCGGCGGGCAGGCGGACGCGCGAGTCCAGGTGGTCCTCAACGTGGACGGCGGGAGCCGCCGCCGGGGGGTCGGGGGCCGCAGCCCCTCCGGGGGAGCGCTGAACGGCCGGCGGCTTCGCGTTCGGCTCGGCTGCGGCGGATGGCCTGGCGGCGGGGTGCACCGGTACCACGGGAGCCGGGCCGGCGTTCGCGGTCGGCGGCGGGTCCTCGCGGGGCAACGTCACCCTACGATCGTTCCACCTGGTCGTCACTACGCCCAGAGGACGCCCGATCATTCAGCTCACCCGAAGGCGGGCCAGCTCCCGGCCGGGCTCGCGAGCCAGGCCGTTCCGCGCCGGATCCGGGCGGCCCGCCGCCGGGCTCGTCAGCCGTGCACATCAGCGCCATAGTCATCATTGTGGCAAAGCACGCGTGGTGGGGCGCCAGAGCCCGCGGCCGCGTCCCTGCCGTTGCGCCATTACCCCTGCGGTGCCGCCGCCCGCATCACCGGTAGCTGCGCACCCAGGTGGATGGCGACCCGGGCTGGGCCGCGGACGGCGGCCGACGGCCGGCGATGAGCTGCTGGTAGAGCGCGGCCGTGTCCGGATGCGGCTCGCCGTCGGCGGCGATGTCCGTCATCGCGTCCAGGCACCGGCTCCACGCCTCGCGCACTCCGGCGAGGTTCCCCGCGGCGTGCTCGGCGCGCATCAGGGCCCGCCATAGCTGCTCGGCGGAGACGTCGCCGGCCAGCCCGGTCCGCGCCGCGCGGGCGGAGGCCGACGGGTCCCCGGCGGCCAGCTCCAGCTCGGCCAGCAGCTCGGCCGCGTCGACGATCTGCGCTCGCACCGTCTCGGTAAAGGCCAGGTCCAGCCACCAGTGGTAGCAGCCGGTGAACGGCTTGCCCCGGATCAGGGTCAGGGCCTCCCGCAGGCAGCCCAGGTCCCGGTCGCCTATCCCGCGCTCGCTCAGATCCTCGAAGTCGGCCCAGTCGAAGTTCGCGTCCGGGTGCAGCGCGTACTGCCCCGCCCCGAGGTGCTCGATCCATTCCCGCCTGTCGGCGGCCCGGCCCAGCTGCCTGCGGGTGCGCACGATCAGCTGGCGCAGCGAGTCGCTCGGCTTCGGGTGATCCGGGTCGGCGCCGAGCAGGTAGCACAGCTGGGCGTTGGACAGCCCGTCCCGGCCGTTCAGGGCGAGCGCCAGGATCAGCTGGCTCTGCGCGGGCTGCAGCGCGGCGGGGGCCCCATTGACCGTGAATGCCCCCAGCACGCCGATCCGCAGGCCGGTGTCCTGGTCAGCGTCGGCCGGGCCGGCCAGGTCAGGCTGGCCGGACGGCTCCGACGGCTCGCCGGGTGAGTCCTCGCCCGGGGCCCGCAACGGCGCGGGCGGTGCCAGGGCCGGATCGTCGAGGGTGACCGGGGCCGGGTCCGGGTCCGGGTGCGACGGCTCCACCAGGCCGATCAGTCCGGGCGCGGGCGGCCACGACGAGCCGTCGTAGGGCGGCTGGTCGGCGGGCACGTCCTGCAGGTCCGCCGCGGTCGCGAACAAGCTGGCCAGGGCCTGATAATCGTCCCGGGCCAGCGGCTGCGGCCAGACATCGAGGTGCAGGGGGGAGACGTGCCCCACGATCCCGCCGGGCCGGGCCGGGTCGTCGCTGAGCCGGAAGCTGGCCGGCGCGGGATGGCCGTCGGGGACATCGGTGCCGCCGACCACCAGCGCCGCGATCCCGCCGGGGTCGCTGGCCAGGTCCAGCAGCATCGCCATCTCGTCCATCGTCGGCGCGACCCGGCTGACCAGCAGCGTCAGCGCCCAGTCCTCGTCGCCGGGATCGGCCAGCCGGCGACGGCGGACGTCGGCGCGGTCCGCGTCACCCAGCCGGCGCCGCAGCGCCACCGCCTTGGTGGCGAGCAGGTCCAGGGCCTCGGCCAGGCTGGTACAGCAGGTGGCCCGCCCGTCCACCGGGTCCAGCTCGTCGAATCCGGCCAGGATCAGGTCGTACCAGCCCGCCAGCTGGCTCGTGGTGAGCTCGGCCGCGGCGGTCGCCAGGATCAGGTCGGCCAGGTCGGCCGGGCCGTCCACCGTGGTCACCCTCAGGTACTCCAGGTCGATGAGCACGTACCCGCCGTCGGGGGCGACGCCCGCGGTCAGCAGCCCCGGCAGCAGGTCCCCGGCCGACCCGGGCGGGAACGGCCCGGCCGGCGCATGCTGCGGCAGGGCCAGCTGCCAGGCGGTGCCCTGCCGTCCGCCCGGAACGGCGAACGGCCTCGGCGGCGGTTCGCTGGCCGGGCTGCCGAGCAGCACGTCGAGCCGGGACCGGTGGACCCGGATCCCGGTGATGTCCGGGATCGGCTGCCCGGTCGCCATCAAGCCGGCGCCGAGCTCGCTCAGCGCGGCCCGCAGCGCCGTCACCGGCGCCAGCAGCGGGCCGGGCCAGGGCGCCAGGTCGGGGAACACCAGCGGCTCCGCGTCCGGGTACAGCGCCAGCCCGGGATCCTCCGCGTCGTAGAGCGCCGGCCCGGCCTCGTCGTACAGCGCCGGTTCCCCGTCGTACGGCGCCGTCGCCGTCGCCCAGTCGTAGCGCGCCGGCCCGGGCCCCGGCTCCCCCGCGTGCATCTGCGCGGCGGCGTGCAGGCGCTGCTCGGCCGCCATCACCGGCGCGCTCGCGGGCAGCGGTATCCTCCGGCCGAACCGGCGGGCCTGCCGCTGGCGGCGGCGCATCCGGGCCAGGGCGACGGTCACCCCGCCGACCAGGACCCCCGCGCCGAACAACGCGTACGGCGGGACCTGGTTGAGCTGGGCCGCGACCGGCTGCGCGGACACGGTGGTCCGCGCGGTTGGCTGCGCGGGCGCGGGCGGCCGGGCCCCGGCGGCGGGCGTTCCCGCGCTGGCCGGGTCCGTGGCCGGCTGACCGGCGCTGGCGGCCGGATGCGGGTGCCGGAAGCCGGGGTCGGCGGAGTCGTGGCCCGCGTGCAGGCTGGCCCCGTGACCGGCCGGGGCGGGTGACGTTATCGACGACGGCGCGCCGGATCCGGCCGGAACCTGCAGCACCCACCCCGGCCAGATCACCGACGGGTCGGTGAACACGTGGCCGTCGCCCATCTCGTGCCCGAGGTTGAGCCTGACGATCTCGCGATACCGGTCCCCGGCGCCGAGGTACCGTTGCGCGATCGTCCACAGGCAATCGCCGTCACGTACCGTCACCATCTGGTAGAAGCCCATGCTCATCACCTGGGGGGCTTGCGGGTCGGCGGCGTTCACTCGGGGGACTGGCGGGTCGACGGCGTTTACCTGGGATGCTCGCGGGTCGGCGGCGTGCGCCGGGACGGGACGCTCCGGAGGCCGGACGGCGGGGCTGGCGGGTGGCGGGCCGGACCGCACGGCCGAGACGACCGTGACCGCGGCGGGCGCGCTGGCCAGCACGGCGGCCGGCTGGCTGCTGAACGCGAGGGTGGCCACGGCGACCAGCCAGCTGGCCCCGTTCTGCAGGCCGCCTAGCCGGAGCCTCGGGGCGCTGCGCCCGCGCAGCGCGGCCTGGATCTCCGCGGCGACCGCGACCGTGAACAGGGCCCACGCGATCCAGCTGATGTCGCGGACCGCGCCGAGGAACACCGTCCCGTTGTCGCGATGCAGCAGCAGCGTGCCGACGTGGCGCCAGGCCGGGACGTGGCCCGGGATCGGGTTGCCGCCCAGCCGGTACAGGACCAGCGGCAGGCCGATCACCAAGGCGGCCAGCGTCACCAGCGCGGCGGCGCCGCGCAGCGTCGTGCCCAGGCGGCGGCCCCGGGAGGCCCGGCCGGTCACCTGCCTGGTCCTGTCACGCCGGCCACCAGCGAGGCGGTGGCCGATCCGGTCGAGCTCATCGAG
>Ga0335073_10001581_pt1 | contig 30575 bp, 27 predicted proteins | sample Lox_Sample_22_FD_207093 | JGI IMG/M metagenome (GOLD analysis project Ga0335073, IMG submission 207093) | Soil microbial communities from Loxahatchee National Wildlife Refuge, Florida, United States - Lox_Sample_2.2 | ecosystem: Environmental > Terrestrial > Soil > Wetlands | place: USA... | reverse complement strand
CAGGAGCGGGCCGGTGTCTTCCAGATGTTCGGCGTTCCCGAGCAGCCGGCCCTGGACCTGGCATCGCACGTCGACCGCACCATGGCTGGCTGCATCCTGGATCTGTACCGCTCGGCCGTCGACGTCGGACGTCAGTGGGGCCCCGATTTCGCGGCCATCCCGGCTCCTGGAGTGGTGATCATCCCCGGCGAGGATCCGTTCTTGAGCGCCGCCTCGGCGACCAGGTCCGCCGCGAGAGCCGGCGCCAGGATCGTCGCCCTCGACGGGTTCGGCCACTGGTGGATGCTCCAGAACGCTGCCCGGGCGGCGACAGTTCTGCGTGAGTTCTGGGCCACATTGCCCTGACACCGCCTCAGCTGGAGGCGCCCACGCATCCTGACCGTCATGGCAATCAAGCACCGCTCAGATGCCCACCGTCTCGGCAAATCTGAACCCGCCTATCGACAAGATCGCCCACCAGATGGACGAACCGGGAGTGGCATAGAAAGACGTTCTGCGAGTCGGTTCGTGACGCAGGAACGTCCCCCTGATGCGCTTCGGGCTTGGTGTCCCACGCTGTGCGCGGCGTCTTGGATGACCCTCACGGCGTGCCTCCCCTTTGCCTGCCGCGATACCGGGCAGCTGTTGCCTCGTCCCCATGCTTGGCCGGGGTGGCTGTCAAGACAATCCACGGCGGAAGGTCACCTGGGGCTCCCTACCACCGCCGCCCGGCGACCGATTGGGGGAAGCCGGTAGCCCGGCTCCGGAGGTTCAACGTGCTCGTCCCATTTACATGGCGGTGACGCTGCGCGCGTCGCTGGCGGCGATCAAACTGGAGACTGAGTCTTCTGAAGGAGTAGCTGATGAGGCTCGAGCCGCTCTACCGCATCCGCTTTACCTATCCCGAGGGCTGGGGTGTCACCCTGGATGGCGGCTGGCAACAGCTGCTTTTCGTCGCCGAGGGGCGCTGTGAAGGTTCGATAAGCGGGCGCTTCCGAGGGGCGAACTTTCCCCAGTGGCACGGGTACGGACGCGCCTACCCGCCGGGACGCCGTCAGATCGTCGGTGCGATATTTCACCTAGCCGATCGCGAACCTTACCGTCGGCTCAACGATGTCGTCTGTGTCTGCGTCGGCGAGGTCCGCGCACCCAGTAGCCCAGGTCAGGAGGGACCGGATCTGGTCGTCGATGTCGCCGAGCTGATCTGGGAACCCATCGCCGACTGACGCGCCTGCGGACAGGCGCTCGGACGGGTGCGCTTGGTGGGTGGCGGGCTCAGCTGCGGTAGGCGACTGTGCCGTAGTCGGCGGCGGTTGTCCCGGTCACGAACACCGCGGTGCCGCGGGGGCTTACCGCGATCGCCGAGGCATCGTCCCTGCTGTTCGTGGGGTAGTGCCTGGCCCATAGCGTTGTGCCGGTGGCGGCGTTGTAGGCAAGGGTCCTGTAGCCGTTGCTGGTCCCGGTGAAGTACACCGTGGTCCCGTCTGGGCTGACAGCCAGGGCGGGCGCGGAAAAATCAAACACGTCGTCAGTGGCGGCTCCGTCGTAGCCGCGAGCCCACAGCTGGCTGCCGGTAACGGCGTCGTAGGCCACCGTCGCGTAGTCACCGAAGCCGCCGGGCGGTCCGACGTCCTCGCGGATCCCTGTCACGAACACCGCGGTCCCGGTGGGATTCACCACGATCGAGGAGGCTTGGTCTGAGGTGTCGCCAGGCAGTGTGTAATAGCTGGCCCACAGCTGGCTGCCGGTGGAAGCGCTGTAGGCGGTCGTGGCATACTCGGCGTCCTGGCCGGCCGCGTTCTGGCTGGTCCCGGTGACGAACACGGTGGTCCCGGCGGCGTTCACCCCGACCGACCTGCCTTCTTCGACGCCGTTGCCGGGAGGGGGATCCACGACCCACAGCTGCCTGCCGGTAGCCGCGTCGTAGGCCACCGTCCCTTTCCCGGTCACGAACACCGCGGTCCCGGCGGCGTTCACCGTGACCGAGAGGCCCGACCGGCCCCGGCGGGCCCACAGTTGGCTGCCGGTAGCTGTGCTGTAGGCCACCGTGCCGCCAGTGCCGGTCACGAACACCGCCGTCCCGGCGGAGTTCACCACGATTGACGAGGCGCCGCCGGAGCCGACTATGTGACTGCGGAACCACAGCCGCCTGCCGGTAGCCACGTTGTAGGCAACCGTGGTAGCTCGGTTGCGAGTCTCCAACGGACTAAGGATGGTCCCGGTCACGAACACGCTGGTCCGGCTGACTGCCACCAGTACGGGGCCCCAGGCGTTGCCGGAGATGTACCGCCGGGCCCACAGTTTCCTGCCGGTGGCAGCGCTGTAGGCCACCGTGGCGTAGTTGTCGGCGCCCTTCTTCCCGCTCGTCCCGGTCACGAACACCCTGGCCCCGTCCCAGCTGACCGCCACGGCGGAAGCGGAGTTCCAGCTCGGCTCGGGACCGTTGTACCGGCGGAACCACAGCCGCGCTCCGGAAGCGGCGCGCCCCGCCCTGGCTGGCGCACCCGACCCGGCCCGCAGGGCATGGCCAGCCGCGCCGGCGGCGGCTGGGCTTACTGCGGCCAGCGTGATCACCGCAGCTGCCGCGACTGTCACTGTCAACCATCGCACTACAAAGTCCCCTTGCCCGCGCGGCAGATACCACCTACTGCCGATAGTCGCGGATCTTGGTCTGGAGTACTAGGGGAGGACTCCCCGGTCAGCGCGACCGTCCTGACTTAACCTCAGGCGATCTCCCATTCGTAGGAGAACTTCACCACGTCGAGGATGATCGAGGTTTCCAGGCCCGTGATGCCCTTCATCCGGCCGAGCCGGTTGGATATGAAGTCCAGGAAGTGCTGCTGGTCGAAGAAGAACGCTTCGACGATGATGTCGTAGCGGCCGGTGGAGACGCCGCAGTAGCGCACCTCTCGCTGGCGCTTGAGCTGATCGCTGATCTCGCGCATGTGCGGCAGCAGTATCGAGATGCCGATGATTGCCGACAGGTTCATGCCCACGGCTCGCGGCGTCGGCACGGCGACGATGTTGATCAGGCCGCGCGAGACGAGCTGCGAAATGCGCTTGCGCACCGTTGTCTCCGAGACTCGGAGTTCGCGGGCGATCTCGGTGTTCGGCATCCGTCCGTCGTCCTGCAGCAGCCTGATGACGCGCTTGTCGAGCTCGTCCAGGACCTCACCGCCGACGGTCGCGCCGGGCTCACCGGACGCGCCTGCCGCTTCCGCATCACCGGTCGCGGCCCGGACCACCCGCTTCGCGGGATGGTTTCCTGCACCGGCCATGGATCTCCCTGGTGATTCGAATATCGTCTCCTTCAATCCTATGACAGTCGATATTCGATCGCCATAGCCGCCAGAACCTTGACATCCGAAATCAGCCGAACCTACGCTCCAGCCATCTGCCCACCGAGACAGGAGGTGGCACGATGGCCGAGTCCGTGACCTCGTCGGCTATGGCGCCAGGCGTCTTCTCCCGTAAGGCATCCGGTTTAGTCCGCGTTGGCAGCACGCTCGATGTTTTCATCTTCAACGTCGGGCTCGTCTCCGTCGGGATCGCCATCGCCTACAACCAGTACTACGGGCCGAGCCTGTACCCCGGCGCCCAGCCCTGGCTGTCAACGCTGCTTGCCGCGGCCGGAATGATCTTCGTAGCTGCCGCCTTCTACTGCTGGTCGGTTGTCTTCCCCCGTTCGGGCGGCGTGTACGTCTTCCTATCGCGCACCATCAACCCGGGCGTCGCGTTCGTCATGTCGCTGATCGAGACGATCATCCTGCTGTACTACGCCGCGCTGGCGGCCGGACTGATCGTGCAGGTCGGTCTCGCCTCGTTCTTCGGCGCGGTCGGCACCGTCGCCAAGAACGCCACGCTCGTCTCCTGGGGGACAACCGTCGCCAAGCCGGCCGGAGTCTTCTGGATTGGCACTCTGATCATCGTGATCGCGGGCGCGCTGCTCATCTCGGGCACCCGCCGTTACTTCACGGTGCAGCGGGTCCTGTTCGTGATCGCCGTCGTGGGGCTGGCAGTGATCGCAGTGGTGATGCTCGCCGGCAGCAGGAACGGCTTCTCCTCCAGCCTGACCAGCACGACCGGTCTGCACTACAACCAGGTCATCGCAGCAGCCGAGAAGCACGGCTACGCACCGGCGGGCACAAGTTTCGGCACGAGCTGGAAGTTCGTCATCTGGCCGCTGCTGCCGCTGCTCGGTGCCGTGCAGTCAGTCGGCATCGGCGGCGAGGTGAAGAAGGTCCGCCGCTCCCAGCTGCTTGGAATGATCGGCGCGGTCGTCGCCACCGGTCTGGTCATCGCGCTGTTCGCCGTGCTGTCCAACAAGGACTTCGGCTACACCTTCCAGGGCGCAGTGGCCTACAACGCACTGACCGGCGTGAGTTCCGGCACCACCGCCACAGCGCCATGGTTCGCCGTGCTGGCGGGCGTGCTCGGCCACAACATCGCGCTATCGGTCATCGTCCTGGCCACGTTTGCGGCCTGGATCTGGTTCTGGATTCCGGCGGAGATGGCGTACACGACCCGCTCCATGATCGCGTGGTCGTTCGACCGGGTCGCCCCGAACAGGCTCGGCTACGTCAGCGAGAACGTGCACACCCCGGTCGTGGCCATCGGCGTCTCGACGGTCGGAGCAGTCGTCTTCATGTGGTTCATCGCGTTCAAGGCGGTCGCGTTCCTGACCTTCATCGAGGTGCTGCTCGTGGTCTGGGGGGCAGTCATGGTCGCGGCAGTCTTGTTCCCGATCACCCGCAAGACCATGTACGCGGCCTCGCCCGCCAAGAACTTCAAGCTGGCCGGGATCCCGGTCATGCCGGTGGCAGGCGCCATCTCCGCCGTGTTCTTCGCCGTGATGTTCGTGCTGCTGTGGCGGGACCCGATAGCGGCCGGCCCGCTCATCCACCCGTCGAAGATGCCGGTCGAGGCGTGGATCACTCTCGGTGCACTTGTCCTCGGGACGGCCTGGTACATCGGCATACGCAGGTACCGCCGGCGGCAGGGCATTGACATCAGCCTTGCGTTCCAGCAGATCCCGATCGAATGAGCAGGCCTGCCAACTGGCTCTCAGAGGTGACCTCCCGCCCTATGGCCGATTCCTGGGCGCAGCTGCAAGGCGAGGCCGTCGCGCTCGTCGCAGCGGCCGCTGAGCAGGGCGTTACGCTCCGCGTCGTCGGCTCGGCGGGGATCCGGCTGCACTGCCCGGCGCCCGGCCCGCTGATGGACCGGCTCGGGAGGGCGGCGAAGGATATCGACTTCATCGTCCCGCAGCGGCACCGCAAGGGGATGCGCAAGCTGCTTGAGAGCCGTGGCTACGTTGTCGACCGGGACCTGCTGATCGCGATGGAGGGCACCAGGTACAGCTTCGAGCACCCTGAGCACGGAACCGAGATCGACGTCTTCGTCGAGAAGCTGAACTTCTGCCACACGATCGGGCTGGGCGAGCGGCTGACCATGCATCCGGTCACGATCCCGATCGAGGAACTGCTGCTCCAGAAGCTCCAGATCATCGAGATGACGACCACCGACGTCATGGACGCGACCGTGCTGCTGGCGACGCACGAGACGAGCGGGCCGGGCGAGACAGCCCCGGCCGCTGCCGAGGTGATAGACACCGGCCTCATCGCCCGGCTACTCGCCCGGGAATGGGGCTTCCATCACACCGTCATCAGGAACCTGGAACGGCTGCACCCTGCGGGAACTGCCGCCCGTCCGGTCGATGTCGGCCAGGCTGGCGACGACCAGGCTCGACGTGGCGCGCAGCGGCTGCGCGACGCCATCGACGCTGAGCCGAAGACGCTGGCGTGGCGGATGCGGGACAAGGTCGGAGAGCACAAGCAGTGGTGGCAGGACGTCGACGAGCGAGAGGCGACGTACTGATGGGGCTGCTGAGCCGGAAGAAGGAACTGCCTCGCGGTGAGCACGAGCGCACCATCTTCTTTGCCTCCGACCTGCACGGCTCCGAGGTCTGCTTCAAGAAATTCGTGGCCGCCGCCAAGTTCTACGGTGCCGACACACTGCTGCTTGGCGGTGACATCAGCGCCAAGATCGTCGTTCCGATCGTCAGCACCGGCCGGTCCCGGTTCGCGGCGGAATTCCACGGCAAGGAGGAAGCCCTAGACGAGCGGACGGTGGCGGACTTCGAGCAGCGAGCGGCAAACAGCGGCCTGTACACCGAGCGGATGGAGCCTGACGAGTACCAGCAGTACGCCGACCACCCAGAGCAGGTGGAGGAACTGTTCGACCGGGTGATGCGGCGCACGGTTCAGCGGTGGATCGAGTACGCCAAGACAAAGCTGGACGGTAGTCCGGTTGTCATTTACAACGCGCCGGGCAACGACGATCCGCTGGCTGTCGACGAGGTGCTGCTTACGCACGGCGAGGACCGGCTCCGATTCGTGGAAGGCGAGATCGTCGAGATCGCGCCCGGCATGGAAATGCTGAGCACCGGCTACACGAACCCCACGCCCTGGGACACCCATCGCGAGTACAGCGAGGACGAGATCCGCGCCCACCTCGGCGACATGGTCAGTCGGCTTGAGCATCCCGAGCGAGCGATCTTCAATGTGCACGTCCCGCCGTACAACTCCCGGCTCGACACCGCGCCGCTGCTCGGGCAGGACCTGAAGGTCAAGACCGCGGCGGGTTCGCAGATGACAGCGCCGGTTGGTTCGGTCGCAGTGCGCGAGGCGATCGAGCGCGTCCAGCCGCTGCTCGGACTGCACGGTCACATCCACGAATCGGGCGGCTCGGTCACGATCGGCCGGACCACCGCGATCAACGTCGGCTCGGAATACGGCGAGGGCGTGCTGCGCGGCGTCCTTCTCACGGTCGGCGACGGCAAGCTGCTGCGCTACCAGGCAGTCAGCGGGTGACATCAGGCAAGGGAGTGCGGTGACCAACATCGAGCAGCTGCAGCAGAGGCTCCAGGCCCAGGGCGTCAAGTACGTCTTCGGCGCGTACACCGACGTCCACGGCGTGCCGAAGTCGAAGTGCGTGCCGGTCGCGCACCTCGCGGACGCCGCAGCCGGCTCGGAGCTGTACACGGTAGGTGCGCTCGACGGCATGGGCGAGCTCGGGCCCAACGAGGACGAGTGCGCCGGCATCCCCGACCTTGCCGAGCTGACCGTGCTGCCGTGGGACCGGCGGTACGCGGTCGCGCCCGCGAACCTGGTCTTCCACGGCGAGCCTTACCCGTTCGATTTCCGCCGCCTGCTCCAGGTCCAGGTCGCCGAGGCCGCGACGCTCGGCTTCGAGATGAAGATGGGCGTGGAGCCCGAGCTGTACGTGCTCCGCGACACAGACGGGGGAGCCGTGCCATGGGTTCCCGAGGACCTGGCCAACCTGCCGACCCGTGGATATGACCTGGAGACCACGATCCTGGCTGATCCGTTCCTCGATCCCATGATCGAGTACATGAACGAGCTCGGCTGGGATGTGTACTCGTTCGACCACGAGGGCGGCGACGGGCAGTACGAGTTCGACTTCGGCTACACCGACGTCGTCCAGATGTCTGACCGCATGCTGATCTTCCGGCTCATGGCCAAGCATGTCGCCAGAACGCTCGGGTGCTTCGCCTCCTTCATGCCCAAGCCGTTCCAGGACGGCTTCGGTTCCGGTGCTCACCTGAACGTGAGCCTGGCTGACATCAGGACCGGCCGGAACGCTTTCGACGGTGGTCATGGCGGCCGGCCGGCCGCGGGCAACGCTGACCTGGTGGCCGCGCCGAGAGACGGCGCCTACAGTCCGGTGGCGTACCAGTTCACGGCCGGCGTACTCGACCACGGCGCGGCCCTGATGGCGGTGCTGTCGCCGACCGTGAACTCCTACAAGCGGCTGATGCCGCGCGGGCTCATGCAGGAGATTTCCTGGGCCCCTGTCTACCGGGCATGGGGCTACAACAACCGGACGCTCATGTGCCGGCTGCCGATCAACCGGCGGTGCCTCGAGGTACGGAGCGCCGACAGCGCTGTGAACTTCTACCTCTGCGCCGCGCTGGTGCTCGCCGCCGGGCTCGACGGGATGCGGCGCGAGCTGAAGCCGCCCGAGCCGATGAACAACGACACCTACAAGATGTCGGAGCAGGACCTGGCCGGGCTTGGCATCAGCAGGCTGCCCTGGACACTCGGCGATGCCGTAGCTGCGTTCGAGGAGAGCGAGTTCGCCCAGAAGGTGCTGGGCACCGAGCTGCATGCGCATTACGCGCAGCTCAAGCGCGAGGAGTGGCAGGAATACAACACCGTCGTCAGCAAGTGGGAGCTGGACCGCTACCTGCGGCTCTGGTAAGCGAAGGGCAGGCACCGCATGGGAGAACCGCAGGACGTCATCGCCGAGCCAGTCCAGGCCGAGCCAGTCCAGGCGCCGCTGGCAGACGTCGTGGCGCGCGATGCTGCCAACGCCGAGGCGGTAGCGCGGATGACCGGCGCCGAGCCGGTCCTGGTCGACGTACAGCCAGCGGGCGAGGCGGTGCCGGGCATGGCCCGCAACGTCATCCTCACCTCAGGCCCGCCGATGCCCTGGGATGAGTACTACGGCGGGCAGCGCAGCGCGGTCATCAACGGCGCAATCTACGAGGGGCTGGCCAGCGACCCTGAGGACGCCGATGCCCGCCTCCGGGACGGCCGGATCGTCCTGGCCTCGACTCATGACCACGGCTGCGTCGGCTCGGTGGCCGGCATCTACACCGCGTCGATGCCGGTCTTCGTCGTGCGCAACACCGTCGGTGGGAACCACGCGTACTGCAACTTCTACGAGGGCGAGTCACGGCACCGGCTCAATTACGGCTCCTATAACGACGACGTGCGCCGTGGTCTCGACTTCCTGCGCGACGAGCTGGCCCCGGTGCTGAAGGATGTCATCCGCCGCTCTGGCGGCATCCCGCTCAAGCCGATCATCGGCCGGGCGCTGCGCATGGGCGACGAGCTACACAGCCGGAACACGGCCGCGACGACTCTGCTGGTCCGGGACCTGACGCCGCACTTCCTCGAGTACGCGGTGGAGGTCTCCAGCGAGCGGGCACTGACCGCGCTCCGGTTCTTCTTCGCCAGCGACTATTCGTTCCTGCGGCTGTCGATGGCGGCGGCTAAGGCGATGGCCGACGCCGCCAGGGACGTGCCCGGGTCGAGCGTGGTGACCGCGATGACCATCAGCTGCCGGAGCTTCGCGATCCGCGTCAGCGGCCTCGGCGACGAGTGGTTCCTCGGCCCGCTGCCGGAGGTCTCGTGCAAGCTCTTCGACGGATTCACCGACGAGGACGTGCAGTGGATCGGCGGCGAGAGCCACATCACCGAGACCGTCGGCCTCGGCGGCTTCGCGCAGGCGGCTGCCTTCGGCCTGCAGGCCTATCAGGGCGGGTCGGCGGCCGAGATGGCCGCGATGAACTCGCTGATGTACGACATCACCGTGGCCGAGCACCCCGACTTCAAGATCCCTTACTTCGGCTTCCGTGGCACTCCGGTGGGAATCGACATCTTCAAGGTCACCGCGTCGGGCATCCAGCCCGTCATCGACGGGGGACTGGCGGGCAAGGGCGGCGGTCAGATCGGAGCCGGCATCCTGCGCGCGCCGGTCGACTGCTTTACTGCCGCCGCTTCGGCGTACGCACGGCGATACGGCTAGCGCGCGGCGTCAGGGTCCTGGCTGCAGTTGGTTGTAGGGGATCCGCTCGGGCCACGGAACCCACGTCGCGGCGCGCTCGGGCGTGATCATCCGGCCGATCGGGCTGGCCACACACAGCCCGTCCAGGTCCTCGTGGTCGATGAGCAGGCGGATCACCAGGTCGGCTGCCGACTGGCCGATGCCCGGCGCATCGATGTCCCAGGTGCCGTGGTGCACACCAGCCTTGACCAGCTCGACGGCCTCCGGTGTCCCGTTCCTCGAGACCATCTTGACCTCGCCGAGCCGGCCGGCCTCGCGGAGGGCCTCGACGGCGCCGAGCATGGTCTCGTCGTTGAACGGGATCAGCGCGTCCAGTGCGTCGAAGTCGGCGAGCAGGTTCGCGGTCTTCTCCTTGCCGCCCGACGCCACATCCGTGGTGTTCTTGTACCTCGGGTCCTCGGGATCGTTGACCCGCCTCAGCCCCGATGTCTCGATGCCGTGCAGCAGGCCCATCATGAGTTCGATGTCGTCGACGACGTCCGGGCCGCCGACGACGGCGACGCGCCCGCCGGGGCGGACCAGGGTCGCGAGGTGCTCCGACATGTAGACGCCGTGATTGAAGTTCGGGTAGACGACCGAGCCGTCCACCTCGAAACGCGGCCGCTCCATGCTTACCACCCTGACCCCCCGGCCGCGCGCGTACCCGACGGCGTCGGCCGGGACGTCTGGATCGACGACCCAGATGATGATGGCGCCATAGCCAGCGTCAGCCGCCGCGCGCACGGCGTCGCCGGCCTGGCTGCGCCAGCCGTTACCGGCGAAGTCCGCGTACGCGACGCGCATCTCGATGCCTCGCGCCGCGAGCCCGCTCTCCAGGCCGTGGCAGACGGCGTCGACTGCGGCGTTCGCGCCGTAGGGCATGGGGCTCACGTACAGAGCGCGCATCTAGCCTCCTGCCCGCCACAGCCGAGCCGGCAGCTCTCCGGACAGCACCTCGCAGCCAGTCTCGGTCACCAGCACCTGCTGCTCGAAAACGAAGATCCCCGCCAGCCCGCCGTCCGGATGCGGCGGGGCCAGGATCGGCTCCAGGCACAGCACCATGCCCGGCCGGACCGCGACGTCGTCGTCGGGATTGTCATGATGGCGAATCAGCGGGCGCTCCCACAGCTCCAGGCCGATGCCATGGCCCGCGATTTCGCCGATCTGGTCAGCGACGCCCGCGGCCGCGACCCGTGCGGCGGCTGCGTCGATGAGCTGCGACACCCGCACGCCCGGACGCAGCGCATCGATCATCGCCTGGGTCGCCTCCGCCGCCACCTCGGCGTACCGCAGGTCCTCCTCGCGCACCTGGCCGACGCCGATCAGCCGCAGGATGTCCGAGACGTAGCCGTCACTGGCCCCGCCGCCGTCCACGAACACGACGTCGCCGTCCCCGATCACGTTGTCCGAGGCCGGCGAGTCGACGAGCGGATACCGTGTCCGCCCGGACACGCAGTTGACGAACAGCGGCTTGGTCCCCGCCGTTGTCCCGCTGGAGTACATGGTCGCGCCGATGACGGCGACGAGGTCCTTCTCGGTCATGCCCGCCGACGCCGCCTGCAGGCCGGCCCGGTAGCCGGCTACCGCCGCGCCCACCGACCGCCGTATCCGCTCGATCTCCAGCGGGCTCTTCAGCATCCGCAGCGCGGAGATCAGCCGCCCGCAGTCGCGCGGCGCGGCGACTCCGCCGATGATCTGCCCGGTCAGGTGCTGCGGCAGCGCCATGCAGGTGCCTGGCCCGAACTCGACGCCAACCTCCTCCGCTGCGACTCCAGCTGCCGACAGGTGCGCGCGGACCTTACCGGGGATCTCCTCCGCTCCCCGGTAAGTGTCCACCGCGCCGACCCACGAGGTCCCGGCAGCGCAGCCGGCGTCAAACGACGACGCGATCAGCACCGCCTGCCGCGGGTCCCTGGTCGCCACCAGGACCGTCGGCAGCCATCGCCCGACCGCCCAGATCACCGAGTTGTAGCCGCTCAGATACCGGACCGGCTCCTCCTGCGTCAGGACGAGCGCGCCGAAGCCCTCGGAGTCCATGAGCGCCGCGAGTCGCGCGTAACGCTGCTGGTACTCCGCGAGCGGGAAATCCGGCCAGACGGGCTGTCGTGCACCCAGGTCGATCTGTTCACCGTCGAGCCCGGCGATTGTCGCGAGCGCGGCGTCCAGGTTCACTTCTTGCTGAGCTCGGGCTCGGCCGGATCAGACACCTGGGCTGACTGCCGACGCAGGCTGGCGAACCACCAGATCACGCCGACCACGATCACACCGATACCCAGATCCTCGATCACGGGCATCGGACCGAGAGTGGGATTGGTTGCAGCCCTTGGCCACGCGGCATCCCACAGGACCACGGCCGTCCAGATCAGGCCCGCAACGGTGATCGGCAATCCCCACTTGCCCAGCCGGAACTGGGACTGGGCGTGGGGCCAGCCCTGCAGCCGGCGCACCAGCAGGGAGACGAACACGAGGATGTACGGGATGATGATTAGCGCCGTGATCGCGGCGATGATCACCGGGATCCGCGTGATGAAGATCAGCGGCAGCATGCACAAGACTGCCGCCACCACGATGGTCCCGAGGGGCTCGTCCGACTGTGGCAGCAGCCTGGTCAGGAACCCGGCGGCGGGCAGCTGCTGGTTGCGGGCCATGCCATAGATCATCCGGACGATGGTCGCGAGCGTGGCGACGGCAGTGCTGAGGACCGAGATCATCGCGCCTGCGAAGAACAGCTTTGCGAAGCCGGACCCCAGAGCCGCGGTCAGCACGTCAGGGATCATGTTCGGGTCAGCCATCGCCTTGCCCACGTTCGGAATGGCGAGCAGCAGCGACAGGTCGAAGATGAACAGCACGAGTGCGGTGCCGACGAGCCCCGCGATGATTGCCTGACTGGGCTTGATCCTGGCCGTCCGGGTCTCCTCAGCAAACGCTCCGGCCGTCTCGAACCCGACCAGCTGCGTCACGACGAGGGCGACCACAACCAGGAACGGCCACAAGTAGCTCCCGTGACCCTGCACGCCGCCAGTGTTGCCGAGTACCGAGATCGACTGATGCTGGTGGAACAGCAGGCCGATCGCGGCGATGAGCAAGACGGCGATCTCCAGGCCGACGCCGATGCTGTTCAGCGTCGCTACCACCCGGACGCTTGTTGCCATCAGCACGGCCGCCAGGACGGTCACGATGATAGAGGTGATCACCTCATGGGTCAGCGTCAGTGTGAAGCTCGAGAACAGGCCGGAGAGCACGATGTTCATCGCGTAACCGACGGCGGGCATCACCAGGATGATGGCGACCACGTAGAACAGGCCCGTCATCCAGCCGATGAACGCGCCCCCCATCCGGCGCGCCCACTGGTAGATGCCGCCGGTGAGCGGATAGTGGGAGCTCAGCTCCGCCCACGTGAGAGCGAGCAGGAGCTGCAGCACCAGGATGATGGGGATCGCCCAGATGAAGGCGGGGCCGCCAAACGCCAGTGTGGCGCCGGTGATAAGAAGTGCGCCAGTGGTCGGGCCCTGGAACGCCACCGCGAACAACGAGCCGGTGAGAAATCCCAGGGCGCGCTTGAACCGCGGCTCGACGCCAAGTTGCTGCAGGTACTCGCTGTCACTGAGCTCGTGTGCGGAAGTATCACCCACGGAAACGTCGTCAGGCACCGGGCCTCCACTGAGCGCTGAGCGTTCGCCTTGACCGGATCGTAAAGCGTGGGTTCGAAATCTGCAATGACTTGGCCGCAGCAATGCGTGATTTGTGAAGCGCTAGCTACTGTTTGAGCCGAATCTCGAACATGGCAGACGCGAGAATGATGCCCCTGCCGGCGCTGTCTGGTGCCCGGGGCTCAGCCGATCTCCCACTCGTAGGAGAACTTGACGACCTTCAGGATGATCGAGGTTTCCAGGTTCGTGATCCCTGACAGCATGCCGAGCTTGCCGGTCACGAACTCGAGCAAATGCTCCTGGTCGGTGAAGAACCCCTCGACGATGAGGTCGTAGCGACCCGACGACATGCCCACGTACCGGACTTCCGGGTAGGTGCGAATCGTGTCGGCGACCTCGCGTATTGCCGTCAGCTCCACCGAGACCCCCATGATCGCCGAGAGCGTCATGCCGACGGCCTCCGGCGTGGGTACCGCAACGACGCTGATCAGCCGTTCCTCGAGCAGGCGCGCGACCCGCTTGCGTACGGTCGTCTCGGTGATGTCGAGTGCCCGGGCAATCTCGGTGTTGCTCAGCCGGCCGTCGACCTGGAGCATCTTTATGATCTTGCGGTCAAGATCGTCAACGCGCCGCGGCCGGCCGCGCAGCGCAGTGGGGACTGCCTGATCAGCGTCATCGCTCGCGTCAACCATGATGGCGCTCCTGTCGGGCCCGGCGCGATGATCACCCGCGCTCGCAGCGGACACTATCGCAGAACTGCAGCGGGCAGCCATCGGCGTTCCTGCGGGACCAGGGGCCGGCGGCGCCACGTCGGGATGCGGTGCGCACTTCGGGGCGCCCGGGACCGGCCTAGCCATCTGTTGCGATGATTAATCTCATGGCGGACAGCAGCGCCGAGGACGCGTTCGAAGACGTGGTCTGTTACCTGGGCTGGTGGGATTGTCCGCGCTCAGGCGTTGCGCTCATCGGCGGCAAGCCGCACTTCTTCGATTGCCGTTTCTCAGAGGAGCTCGACGACTATCCGGACCAGTATCAGGTCTGGCCAGTCCGGGACCGGGAACTGGCAGACGCGCTCGAAGCCTGGCGCGAATTCGCTCAGTGGCGCGATCAGTACGACTCCGGCCGCCGGCCGCCGCCCCTTGCCGTGTCCGCAGCGCGCGAGCGCGTGCAGGAGCGCTCGCACGAGGATCCGCCTGCCACGGCACGATCAGCCGTGCCGGAATGGCGCCTGGACCGGAACCGCTCGTTCGCGAGCCGCGTGCCGCAGCACAAGGTCCGCTGGGCATTCACTGACGCGCCTTAGCGGCGCGCCGAAGCTGTCACGCTGTATTTTGCGGTGCGCCTTGCGCAATCTGAGGGTCGTGGCGTTGTCGTCGGTAGCGGCGTGCGCTGCGCTTGGCAGCCAGGCGGATGATAGCCGGGGGTGGCTCCAGACCCAGCTGGCGCAGCATGCCGGGGGCGTCTTCCTGGTGCCAGACTTCCACGAGCTTGCCGTTCTCGGCACGGAAGATCTCCTGCCCGGTCATCGTCACCGGACGCCCGGTAGGAGGAAGCCCGAACAGGTCGAATGTGCCGGTGTTGGTTCCGGTCATGGTCCAGCGGCCGGCCACGTATTGCCCGTCGCTCATGACGACATCGTCCGTGAACCGCAGGTCGGGGAAGGCGCGCCGGACCATGGCGACCGCCCAGTTGTGGCCCTCGGCGCCGGGGAGCTGCCCTGCCCGCGCGCTGGATCCAGCTGAGCCGTAGCAAATGATCCAACTTGCGCGCCCCGCCGGGGCGGCTAGCCGGCTGGCGCTGCTGGGATCACGCCGAGTTGGGTGAGCATCGAGTACATGTTGAGGCCGCCCCAGCGTTCTTTGGCCTGCCCGTTCTCGATGCGGCCGATGTCGACGGCCTCGACGCTGATCTGCTGGCCGGTGGCTGGCATGCCCATGAGGTCGCCGGTGTGGGTGCCGGTGATGGTCGTGCGGCTGGCGAACCGGTCGCCGTCGGTCACCAGGTCGTCGATGCTGACGTGCAGGTCCGGGAACGCGGCGCGGAAGGCGGCGATTTGCTGCTGGAACGGCGCGACGCCCTGGTAGCCCTCGGTGTGCTCGACGTAGTCGGCGGCCACGTACTGCTCCAGTAGGCCCAGCTCGCCAGTGTTGATGGCCTGGTAGATGCCTGTGAGCACGTCCTGTGCTTGCGACATAGCCGTTACCCTTCGCCTCTAGATGATAGTGTTACTATCATCTTCATGGCGACTGGAAAGTCAAGACCCTCGCTCCGCGAAGCCCAGCGGGCCGTCACCGAGCAGCGGATCATCGACGCGCTCGTGGACCTCATCGACCAGGAACACCCGCTGGAGATCTCGATGACAGCCGTCGCCCGGCGGGCCGGGGTGTCCGAGCCCACCCTCTACCGGCACTTCCCGACCAAACGGCACCTGTTCGCCGGCCTCGCCCGGCACCAGTTCCAGGCAGTCACCGTCGGCCTGGCACCAGCCTCGGCCGACGACCTGGCCGACGCCGTGCGCGTGGTGTTCGAACGATCCGCCGGGATGGAGCACTCGATCCGCTGGACGCTCGCCGCCCCCGACCCCGAGGGCGTCCCGCGGCCCAACGTTGACGCCCGGCTGAGCATGCTGCGCGCAGCGCTCGGCAGCCCAGCCGAGGAAGACGGCGATGCGGCGCAGTTCCTGCTCTGCACCGTGCTCCTGCTGACCTCCCCGATGGCGTGGCTGTACTGGAAGGACTACCTCGGCCTCGAGCCAGCGGACGCTGCGGCCGCAGCAGGGTGGGCCATCAAGACCCTGGCCAGCCCCGCTGCGCAGGCGCACCACAAACCTGCGCACACAAACCGCTCTTCGCCTTCAAAGAGGACGGGAACACCCAGACTTTCGTAGGAGGCGGTGATCGTCACCGGCCGGCTTGCGATTCCCGACCGTACGCGGTGCCGCTGCGGTCACCTTCCGGCAGCGCCGTCAGGTGCGGTATAGCCTGCGGGGTCACACCGCCCAGGTCGGCAGCGGCCTGCCGGAGCACAGCCAGCAGCCGCTCAGGCAGGTCCAGCCCGCGGGTCGTCACTCCTATTGCCCACCAGGCGCCGGCCTCGCCAGCCTCGGTGGCGATGCCTGCGCAGGCCACGTCCTCCCTGAACTCGCCGTGCTCGATGACCAGGTCTCCGGGCACCAGCCCGTGCAGTTCGCCGTTGAAGGCGGCCAGGTCGCTGGCTGTCCGGCTGGTGTACGGCCGCATTCCCTGGCTGGCAAACATCCGGCGCCTGTCAGCAGCTGACATCGTGGTGAGCAGCGCCTTGCCAACTGCTGTAGCGTGCGCGGCCGTCTCCAGGCCGACCTGCAAATCCTCGAGCCACGGCGAGCACGGCCCCTCTACGACCTCAGTGATGACCATCCGGTCGCCGGCGATTCTCCCCAGGTACGCGCTGTGCCCGGAGGCCTCGGCGAGATGACGGAGGACGGCAACTGCGGTCGGCTGGTGCTGGAACGAGCTGACCAGCTCGTGGAATCGCTCGGCGACCTTGGCTCCAGCTGAGTAGCTGCCTCCTGGGTGTCGTGCCAGGTACCCCTCATAGCAAAGCGTCCTGACCAGGTGATATGCCGTTGCGAGATTAAGCTCGCACCTGCGTGCGATCACCTTGACGGGCAGCGGCCGGTCGGCCTGCGTCACTTGCTCGAGTACCCGCAGTGCCCTGGACACGCTTTGGATCAGGTCGGTCGGTTCCGGCCTCATGTGACAAGCATTGCGCTATATCTCACCATCTGAAAAGTAGCCGCTTCCGAAGCGGCGGCGGACGGACCGAAGATTGGCTGTGTGCCCGAGCCGCCAGCCTGGGCGCCCTCGGCACGGTTTATAGCCTGCTTTGTGCCGATAAGGGCATCTCGGCCAGAGACATGGGACTGGTCTGGGCGGTCCGCGTCAAGGAGGGGATGACGCGGCTCGTGCTGCTGCTCCCATCGCGCTGGTGCCTGATCGCAGCGAACCTGCTCGCCCAGGTAGAGGACCAGATCGCGGGGCAGCCGGGTACGCGCACGCGGCTGTGCGGCCCGGTGCTGCACGCGTGAGTGGCGGCTTGCCAGCATCCTGGTTACCCGGCGAACACGGCATGCAATGTGGCTAGCAAGGCATGCAATGCGGGCAGAATGGGGAAGATGCAGGACACGCTGGAGGTCGTCCAATTGGAGGCAGTCATCAACGGTTGTGTCAGTCCCACCCGCGCGGGCTGTGGCTAGGCATGGCGGGCCTGCTGCGGGCAGTGCCTGCGGAGCGACTGCTGCGTAGTGCCGAGGCCGTTACGTACTGGCTGGTAGTAGCGCCACTGGCGGCGCGGCTGCCTGCCCGCCTTGGATACCGCATTGCCTGCTGGCGGGCAGACTGGTGCTTCCGGTATCGGAGAGATAAGCGCTCGGTGATCGTGCGCAACCTGCGACGGGTGCTCGGTGATGAAATCGGTGCTGACGAAGCTGAGCGCCTGGCCCGTGAGTTCTTCCGGTTGACATCTTGCGAGGTCATCGACGTGATCCGGCTGCGGGGGCAGGCCAGGTCACTGGGGAAGCTAGTCGAGATTCGCGGCCGGGAACACCTGGATGCTGCGCTGGCCCGGGGTAGGGGAGCTATCCTCTGCAGCGCCCACTTCGGTTCATGCAATGGCGCCTTTTCCCTGCTGAATGCCAGCGGGTTCCCGCTCACCTCAATCGGGCGCACGCTCTCTAACCGCGCACCCGATATGTCTTCAGCCGAGCGGCGACTCTGGGATCTCGTCTACATGAGGCGCCTGCGGCGCCACCACAAGCGGCCTCTCATCGAGCCCCTGCCGGGCCGGATTCTTGCTGCTGCGCAGGCCGCGGTCGTGCTTCGCGCCAATGAGGTAGTGGCAATCGCGAGCGACGCCCCGCCACTGGAGGCCGACCAAGCTCGCGCTGTCGAGATGCCCTTCCTCGGGGGACACGCCCGGCTCCTGCCTGGGGTCGTGGGCCTCGCGCAGCTGACCGGTGCCCCGGTCCTCATGATGTTCATCTACCGCTCGGCCGACTATCACCACCAGGTCTTGGAAATCTCGCCGCCGGTGTCGCTGGAAGGCGACACGGTGACGGCGTTCGGGCGCTGCGCTACGGCGATAGAGGCGGCCATCAGGGCGAGACCATCCCACTGGGCCTACTGGGCCAACTCGGATGACCTCGCCAGCTTGGGGCTCCTACGGACGGCTTCGTCGGCAGGGACCGTTGCCGTCAGTCCGCAGCTCGTGCCGTAGCATCCGCAGGCGCTGCCTCCGGCCGTCGGTCATCCACCCAGGTGAACCGGAGTTCGGAGGTGTACTTGTTTCCTTCGTGATCGGTCAGCCACAGGCCGTCGTGGGCGGGCAGCATCTCGACGATGGTGATCGTCTTGTCCGGCAGCCGCTCGTCGGCGTTCGCCTGGCGGATCATCTTGGCCAGGGTGTTGACGTAGACCGGGCTGGTGAAGTCGACGTAGACGGGCTTCACTTCCGCGCTGGACTTCACGAACACTTGCCGCGGTATCCCTAGTGCCGCAGCCCATGCGCGCGTCCGGACATACCTGGCCGCCTCGTCTTTCTCGGCCGCGAAGTCCAGGCCGGCGGGGTTGAACCGCCAGCTCTCCCGTGAGATGACCAGCTGGTCGATCGTGACGCGCGGCGTATGCGGCCAGTCGGCAAACAGCTGGAACCGGCTAACGAGCATCGTCATGAGCATTTCCGCGAAGAGGTCGAGGAGCTCGAACTCCTGGCCGCCGGGAAGCCTGGCCAGGACTGTGGCGTCGGTCTGCACGATCTCGACGTCGCGGCTGAGGACGAGGCCGGGACGGTCGGCGGCTATGGTGTGGTGGTTGACCTCGACCAGGATGTCGCGGTCGCGGATCAGCGCCGGGTGCGTGCGCACCGTCAGCCTGGGAGGGTTCTCTTTCGGCAGTACCAGGAGCAGGCGGGGTCCGGGAAAGTCCTCGTCCACGCAGGAGAGCAGGTCTGCCTCGTCGGGATGCTGGGTCACGAAAGAGCTGGTGCGCAGCGTGTTGATCGCGATGTGCGCCTCGCCGAGCACGAGCGTGAAGTCGCCGTCGTGCAGGGCGTTGAGGTCGGTGGCTGACACCATCACATCAGGGCAGAAGTACCGGGCCCCGGCCCAGCCTGGGCCTGGCGCCGCGAAAGCTTCGTCGACCAGCGGCAGCAGGTCTTCGTAGCGGTAGCGCACCTCGCGGGTGTCGGGGGGAACGGCGATGATCGCGGCCCACTTTTTCGTGAACTCCTGGTCGAGCTGCGTCATCGACGCTTCGATCGACCGGTACAGCGCGCGCAGCGACGCGGACCAGATCGTGGCAAGGTCGACCGGCTGGCCGTACCTGGCGGCCGTCCTGGCGTAGACGTCGCGGAGGGCTTGGCGTGCCTCGGCGCCGACCCGCCAGCAGTACCAGCGTGCTGCCCGGCTGAGCAGCCGCAGCGGGCGGGCGGCGGCCACCAGGTCATCGCCGAGGACGAGATCGATGTCGCGTGCGCTGTCGTGGTAGGCCAGAGTCCGGCCGCCGTAGGTGCGCCCCTGGTTACGGACCGGCGCCGCACCGGTGATCCGCCCGAACACCTCGTCCAGGGCGGTAAGCGCAACGGCGAGCGCGTCTGCGCTGGTGCTGTCCCGCACCTGGTCACGCGCGGCCTCCAGCGAGTCCAGCCACTCCAGTGCCTGGTCACGCGCTTTCTCCTCGCCCACGCCAGCAAGGAAGCGGCGCAGGTCCCTCTCCGGCCACGGGCTGATGGGCAGCTCCAGCTTCCAGCAGATCCACCGCCGCCGTTCCAGCTCCTGCAGGATCTCCAGCACCACCGGCAGGTCAAGGTCCGCGCGCAGCGCGATGTCATGAGCTCGCGTCGTCCCGTCACACCACCGCAGCACGCCCGCATGCTCACCTGAGAGCATCACCCGGCGGTCGACCGGTTCTACTACCGCGGTGCCGTCGAGCTTGATGAAGGACAGGCGGCGCGGCATCAGCCACTCGCGCATGCCGGGAAGCTCCTCGATCACCTCGGCCAGCCGGTCGATCGTCCAGGCCTCGAAGAAGACCTCGCTGCTGCGGATCACCCGGTCCCCGGGCGCGAACCGCGTCCGCGCGTCGTCGCCCAGCCTGCCCCACCCAGAAGGCCCGAAGAAGCCGATCGTGTCGTTCTTGACGCAGTACCGCTGCCAGTAACTGGCGATCAGCTGCTCCGCCCGCCGGGGAGTTTTGGACCTGTTCTCCGTCACCGGATCCCACCGCAGGAAGGGCCGGATCGCCCGGTCCATCAGCGGGTGGTTCTGCCACGTCACCGCTCGCAGGAAGTCATCCCGCGAGGCAATCGACTGCAACTCGATCGCCAGCCGGACGCTCGCCTCAGCAAACTCCTCGCCGAACGCCCGCCACGCCTCCGATCCCCGGTCGGCGCCCGCCAGGGCGTCAGCTCTAACCGCCAGCGCCTCATCGGCCAGCCGCAGCACACCATCTGCCGGAAACCCCGCACCCCGCACCAGAACCTGCGGCCACCAGCGCCAGTCATCCATGCCTTTTGCCTGCATATCGCTCACCCTCGCGGCCAACGTCGTTTTGTGGAAGCCTCTCGACTGGACCACTGGTAGCGCTTGCACATGACCCGGTGAGCCGTCGAGGTCAGGATTCCTCGGCTCTCCCTTGTCGTGATGTGGATCACTAAGGAGCCGCCTGCAAGCGTCGGTCATCTACCCAGGTGAACCGGAGCTCTGAGGTGTACCTGTTTCCTTCGCGATCAGCCAGCCACAGGCCGTCGTGGGCGGGCAGCATCTCGACGATGGAGATCGTCTTGTCCGGCAGCCGCTCGTCCGCGTTCGCCTGGCGGATCATCTTGGCCAGGGTGTTGACGTAGACCGGGCTGGTGAAGTCGACGTAGACCGGCTTCACTTCCGCGCTGGACTTCACGAACACCTGCCGCGGTATCCCGAGTGCCGCAGCCCATGCGCGCGTCCGCACGAACCTGGCCGCCTCGTCCTTCTCGGCCGCGAAGTCCAGGCCGGCGGGGTTGAACCGCCAGCTCTCCCGTGAGATGACCAGCTGGTCGATCGTGACTCGCGGCGTGTGCGGCCAGTCGGCAAACAGCTGGAACCGGTTAACGACCATAGCTGTGAGCATTTCCGCGAACAGGTCGAGGAGCTCGAACTCCTCGCCGCCGGGAAGCCTGGCCAGGACTGTACTGCCGGTCTCCACTACCTCGACATCGCGGCTGAGGACCAGCATGGGACGGTCGGCGGCCATGGTGTGGTGGTTGACCTCGACCAGGATGTCGCGGTCGCGGATCAGCGCCGGGTGCGTGCGCACCGTCAGCCCGAGCGGGCCCTCCTTCGGCAGCACCAAAAGCAGGCGGGGCTCGGGAAAGTCCTCGTCCACGCAGGCGAGAAGATCCGCCTCATCGGGATGCTGGGTCACCAGCGAGTTGCTGCCCATCGTGTTGATCGCCATATGCACCTCGCCCAGCACGAGCGTGAAGTCTCCGCCGTGCAGGGCATTGAGGTCAGCGGCTGACACCATCACATCAGGGCAGAAGTACCGGGCCCCGGCCCAGCCAGGCCCTGGCGCCGCGAAAGCTTCGTCCACCAGCGGCAGCAGATCATCGTGGTGATAGCACACCTCGCGGGTGTCGGGGGAAACGGCGATGATCGCGGCCCACTTTTTCGTGAACTCCTGATCGAGCTGCGTCATCGACGCTTCGATCGACCGGTACAGCGCACGAAGCGACGCGGACCAGATCGTGGCCAGGTCGACCGGCTGGCCGTGCTTAGCGACAACCCTGGCGTATAGGTCGCGCAGGGCTTCGCGTGCCTCGGCGCCGACCCGCCAGCAGTACCAGCGTGCTGCCCGGCTGAGCAACCGCAGCGGGCGGGCGGCGGCCACCAGGTCATCACCGAGCACGATGTCGATGTCGCGTGCGCTGTCGTGGTAGGCCAGAGTCCGGCCGCCGTAGGTGCGCCCTTCGTTACGGACCGGCGCCGCACCGGTGATCCGCCCGAACAGCTCATCCATGGACGTCAGCGCAACTGCCAATGCGCCTGCGCTGGCGCTGTCCCGCACCTGGTCACGCGCTGCCTCCAGCGAGTCCAGCCACTCCAGTGCCTGGCGACGCGCTTTCTCCTCGCCCACGCCATCGAGGAAGCGGCGCAGGTCCCTCTCCGGCCACGGGCTGATGGGCAGCTCCAGCCTCCAGGAGATCCAGCGCCGCTCCTGCAGATGCTGCAGGATCTCCAGCACCACGGGCAGGTCCAGGTTCGCGCGGAGTGCGATGTCATGAGCTCGCGTCGTTCCGTCACACCACCGCAGCACGCCCGCATGCTCAGCACAGAGCATGACCCGGCGCCCGGCGGGTTCTACCAGCGCGGTGCCGTCGAGCCTGATGAACGACAGGCGGCGCGGCATCAGCCACTCGCGCATGCCGGGAATCTCCTCGATCACCTCGGCCAGCCGGTCGATCGTCCATACCTCGAAGAACACCGCACTGCTGCGGATCACCCGGTCCCCGGGCGCGAACCGCGTCCGCGCGCAGTCGCCCAGCGTGCCCCACCCGGACGGCCCGAAGAAGCCGATCGTGTCGTTCTTGACGCAGTACCGCTGCCAGTAACTAGCGATCAATTGTTCCTTTTGCCGGTGAGGTTTGGTCCTGTTGTCCGTCGCTGGATCCCACCGCAGGAAAGGCCGGATCGCGCGGTCCATCAGCGGGTGGTTCTGCCACGCCACCGCCCGCAGGAAGTCATCCCGCGAGGCAATCGACTGCAGCTCGACGGCTAGCCGGACGCACGCCTCTGCAAACTCCTCGCCAAACGCCCGCCACGCCTCCGATCCCCGGTCGGCGTCCACCAACGAGTCAGCCTTAACCGCCAGCCCCTCATCGGCCAGCCGCAGCACACCATCTGCCGGAAACCCCGCACCCCGCACCAGAACCTGCCGCCACCAGCGCCAGTCGTCCATGTCATCTGCCTGCAAAGCCGGCTCCGCTCTCCGAATGCTCTAGCCGACCGAGGTCGTCGCGCTCGGACTCCACGAGTTCGAGCACCGCGCCGTAGTCCGCCTTCCCTCGGGAGCCGCGCGGTAGCTCGGCGACAGGCATGACGAGGTCGGGAACCATGTAGGGGGGCAGGAACCTGGTGCAGTGGTCGATCACCGCATCGAGGTCCAGCGCTTCGGTGTCGGCGAGGCGCACCACGGCGGCCAGCACTTCGACTTCACCCCGAAGGTGTTTGACGACGGCGGCTTCGTCGATCTCGGCTCGCTGCTCGAGCACGTGCTCGACCTCTTCGGGCTGGACGCGATACCCACGCACCTTGAGCAACCGGTCGACCCGACCACGGAAGGTGAATCCGCGGGCGTCGGTTCGGGATACGAGGTCGCCAGTCGCGTAATATGCACGCCCGTCAGGCCCGGTGGAAAATACCCGGGATGTCGCAGCCGGAAGCTTCCAGTATCCGGACATGAGCGTCTCCGAGGCGACAAGTAGCTCGCCCGGCGTCCCGTTGGACAAGACGGAGCCATCTTCCGCCGCCAGTGACATGGAGGCGTAAGGACAAGGGATTCCGATCGGGATTGGCCCGCCACCGTCAACATCGCGCGCCGTCAGGTCGTGGAACGTACAGACGTTGGTCTCGGTCGGGCCGTACCAGTTCGCGACTCGGCACGACATCGGCAGGTTCTGCCAGAGGACGCGCAGCGGGCCCACCGGTATCTCCTCGCCGGCAAAGATGACCTGGCGCAGGGCGCTGCCCTTGAGGACCGCAAGCGTATCCACGGCGCTGGCGCGCAGCAGAGCAGACGGCACGGAGTACCAGACGGTGACACCGCTCGACACAATGAAACGGCAGAGGCTGGCAATGCGGCCGAACGTCGAGGCGGGTACGAGCGCGAGCTGGGCAGCCGCCATCGCGGCCCCGAAGAAGTCGAACACGCTCAGGTCGAACGACGGAGACGCATGCTGGGAAACGACATCGGTCTCATTGAGTCCCACTGCATCGACCGCCCAGCGGACGAATGCCAGCCCACTAGCGTTCGTGTGCGCCACGCCTTTCGGCCGACCCGTCGAGCCCGACGTGTACAGAATGTAGGCGAGCGCGGATGCCGGTACCTCAATGGGCGAGCGCAATTGGTCAAACTGCTGGAGCTGAGAAAGGCTCACGGTGACCGGCGGGCGTTCGGGAGATTTATCCGGATCGAACCAGCCCCGGCCGAGCCAGTACAGCGCGGGATCCTTGCCACTCAGGCCGTCATGAGCCGAGGAAGTGTCACCGAGCAGTACCGCCTGCAAGCTCCGCGATCCCGAGATCACCGCGACGGGCTCGGCATCGGCGGCGATGACGTGCGCTCGCGCAGGGGGAGTCAGGTAGTCGATCGGCACGTAGGCGCCGCCGGCCAGCAGCGTGCCAAAGATCGCGATGGGGAGCTCGAGGTCCTTGGGCAGGGCAATGACAACCCGGTCGCCCGGCTCGATCCCGTGCTCCGCCAGGGCGCCGGCAAGGCGCATGGAGCGATCGTAGAGTTCACCGTAGGTCAGTTCGCCGGCCGAGGACCACACGGCGGGCCCATCAGGGTGCGCCTGCACGGCCTTTAGAAGCAACTGTGCCAGGGTCGACGTCATTGGAAAATCCCGAGCTCGGCAGCGATGATCTTCCGCTGGATGTCGGACGTGCCCGAGTAGATCGTCGCGCCGACCGCGTTAAGCAACTCACCCGTGCGCGAGCCGGAGACAAGCTCGGTAGTCGTGCCCGTCGCTGCCAGCTCGCGGCTAGTCGCCAGCTCAGCCTCGCTGATCCAGAGCTTCGTGAGGCTAGCTTGCCCGGGCGTCAGCGTGCTCGCGGCCAGTTTCGTCACGGTGTCGCGTACGAGTAGCTGTCCGACGAGGTAACGGCCCCCGATGTCGACGACCTGGCACACGACGTCCGGGTCGCTGGCGCTCGCCGCTGCCCGCTGGTGCGCCAGCGCTGCGTCGATCACCTCGGTTAGCTGGCGACGCATCGCTCCGAGGGCCAGAGCCGCGAGGAGGCTCCTTTCCCAGAGCATCGCGTGCCGGAAGACGAGCGATCCGTGCCCGAGGCGCCCGAGCATGGCGGAACGGGGAACCCGCACTGAGTCCAGGTTTACCGTGGACATCGAGCAGCTGGAGAGGCCGATCAGTCGCTGCGGCGGTCCGACGGACAGGCCCGGCGTATCCCGTGGCACGAGGAAAGCAGTAACGCCTCGCCAGTTCAGCCTGCGGTCCTTGGTGGCAAACACTACGAAGTAGTCGGCAAGCCAGGCGTTGGTGATGAAGTGCTTTGTCCCGTCCAGCACGTAGTCGTCATCGACAGCGACGCAGCGTGTCCGGAGCGACATGACGTCGGAGCCGGCCTCCGACTCCGTTGACGCGAAGGCAGCGATCACGCTGCCGTCCCGCATTCGGTCAAGAACCTGACGCTGTCCCTCACTGCCGAACTGAGAGATGGCAGCACCTGCCGCGAAGCTGTGGGCCCCGATACTGAGCAAGAAGCCAGCATTCCGGGTTCCCTCACCGAGCCCCTCGAGGGTGTTGAGGACGGTATCGACGTCGAGGCCTGCGTCCGGGATCGTCAGCCTGAACACCCCGAAGTCTGCGAAATGCTTCCAGGCTTCCCTGAATTCCGCGCCATCGTCATCGATGGTGGTGCTCGGCGCATGCTGCCGCGCCACATCCCTTGCCGCCAGGTGATGCGTGCCTGGCTGCGGCAGCAACGATGGCACTATCCGCTCAGCGGTCATGTTGCCGCCGCGGGCTGTGCGATGCGCTGGTTGAAGTCTTCGAGCGCGCCGAGGCTCCTGGCAAGGCTGGCCTCGTCCACTGCCACCGGCTCGATCTCGCCGGCCGCGAACCTCTGGTAGGCCGCCAGGTCCAGCAGGCCGTTCCCGCTGATATTCACCAGGACGACCAGCGGGTCTGCCTGGCGGGGGTGCCGCGACACGGTGTCGATCATCCCGGCCACCGCGTGGGCGGACTCAGGAGCGGGCAGGATGCCCTCGGTCTCGCAGAAGAGCAGGCCGGCCCGGAACGAGGTCTGCTGGTCGATGGCCATCGCCTCCAGAGAGCCATCTGCGTACATGGCGCTGCACAACGGCCCGGCACTGTGGTGCCGCAGCCCGCCCGCGTAGACCGGCGGCGGCACGTAGGTGCTGCCGAGCGAATAGACCTTGGTGATCGGCGTTGTGCCCAGGGCGTCGCTCAGGTCGTAGCGGTAGCGGCCGCGCGTCAGCTTCGGGCACGCGGCGGACTCTACTGCGATGAGCCGGACCGGCTTCCCGCGGTCCTCCGCCGCGCCGAGCAGGGGCAGCGCCACCCCGCCGAAGTTCGACCCCGCGCCCATGCACGCGATGACGCAGTCGGGGAACTCGCCCAGCTGGTCCATCTGCGCGAGCGCTTCCTGGCCAATGACGGTCTGATGGAGCAGCACCGAGTTCTCGCCGCTGCCGACGGCGAACCGTGTCTGGCTGTCCTCGGCCGCGACCGCGAGAGCTTCGGCGTTGGCCACGGCCTGGGTACCGGTCGCCGCCGGATTCTCTTTCAGCACCCTGCGGCCGACGTCGGTCAGCTCGCTCGGGCTCTCATGGACGACCGCGCCGAACAGCCGCATCATGTCGCCGCGGACGGGTTTCTGCCGCAAGGTGGCCCTGACCATGAAGACCGTGCAGCCCAGGTTCATGATCTTGCACGCGTAGGCGAGAGCGGTCCCCCACTGGCCTGCGGCCGTGCCCGTGACGATGTGCTTCACACCTGCACGGGCGTAGTAATAGGCCTGGGCCAGGGCCGTGTTGAGCTTGTGGCTCCCGGTGAGGTTGGCGCCCTCGTACTTGTAGTAGATGCGTGCGTTGGCGCCGAGGTGCTGCTCCAGCCGCACTGCCCTGCGCAGCGGCGTCGGACGGTACTGCGCGTACAGGTCGAGGATCTCGCCGGGGATCGGTATGAGCCTGTCGGCGGTGTTGAGGGACTGCCGTGCGAGTGAGAATGGCTGCTGAAGCTGCAGGGCATGCCCGGCCATGTCCGCCAGCCCCCCCAGTTGTGCCCTCGGCAAGGCCGTGGCCACATATTGCGGCCGGTCGTGCAGGATGTTGAACCAGTGCTGCGGGAGCAGCGGGTCTCGCGGCGGGCCAGCCATTGCGGCATTCTCCATGGATATGGGATCCAGTTCTCACGTTCCGGCCGGCAGCGAGATGCGGCCGACCAGGTCAATCAGGTCCGCTACGGTCACGAGGTCGATTGTCATCAGGTCCTCGTCTACGAGCTCGACGTTGAGCCTGCCCTCGAGCTGGACGAGCAGCTGGGCGAAGCGCAACGAGTCCATACCCAGGTCGGCGTAAAGCTCCTGCCTCTCGTCCACTGCCTCGACCTTCAGGCCGTGGATCACGGTTGCCAGGGTGTCGAACACCAGGCTCTTCGCCTGGGTTCGATCCAGCCCCAGCCGGCCGGTCACTTCGTCGTTGACTTCTGCGGCCATAACGGCACCTCCGATTACGAGGAGTAATTGACTCGCTAGTCTGCCAGGGCCAATGTGTACCCCTTAGTTCTTAAAAAGACACTGCAAGCCATGGTCCTAATACACAAAGCGCCGACGGAGTGTGGCGAGACGCAGTGTCCTTACCTGGTATCTGCCGCGAGGGCGAGGCCGAGTGCCGCGGCGTAACGGTGCCCCGCTGGCGGACCCGAGAGCGTGCCGCCGACGTTGCCCCTCCCGACCGCGACGCCGGGAGGGAGGGAACGTAGCAGCACGCCGAGCAGTTCCTCGTCTGCGGCGGGGCCGCCGACGATCAGCACCTGTCCCGGCCTGCTCCACTGCTCGCCCAGGGCGCGCCGCAGGTTAACCGCGAAGATGGCCTGCTTGAGGCGCAGCCGGATCGCGCGCCATTCCGCGGGAGTGCGGCCGCGATCGAAAGTCAGCAGCCCGGCGGGCCCCATCACCGCGAGCATGCCGGCGGCCGAGGCGCGGGCGGGCCGGTCCAGGAAACCGTGACTGCCGTCCTCGGCCTCGAACCGCTGCGCACCGTCAACCCGCACGCACGGGCCGCGCTTGACCCATTCCGCCGCGGCATGGGGGATCCCTACCGTCTGCGCAATAGCGGCAGTCAGAAGGTCCCCGGCTCCTGCGGCCACCACCTCGGCATCCGGGGCGATGACATCGATGGTTCCCGCGCCGATATCCACAACCACGGCGTCCGGCCGGGCGCCGGGAGTGGTGAGCGCCCCGAGGCGCGCGGCCGCCGGTTCGCTCGCCATGCAGCGCACCGGGCAGCCGATGAGCTCGGCGAGCTGGCCGGCCTGGTCGTCGCCGGCCGCCAGGCGACGCAGGGACGCGCTGACGATCGCCTGGCCGAGGCCGCCGCGCCGGGCCGTCGCGGCGTCCGCCACGGCGGTAAGGTCCACCGCGAACAGGTCATCAACCTCGACCGGGCCAGAGCCTGCGCTGACCGCCTTGACGGCGCCGACCGGCCAGTCTGCCATGAGGCCACACGCTTGCCGCAGCGTGACCCGTTCGCCTCTGGCCAGCACCCAGGGTTCGGGCACGAAGGCGGAAGCCTGCTGCACCGGTGCAGACACACTTGCGAAATCGCCGCACCCGACGACAGCGTTGGAGTAGTCAACTAGCGATCGGCACATTGTGACCGCATCGCCGGCCTCGCCGTCGCCGAGGCCGAACGCCGCAGCCAGCGCGACCGGGTCCGCCAGCAGCGTGAGCTGCTGACCGGGCGACCGGACTTCGACTGCGACCAGCGAGCACGACGCCAGGGCGGCCACATCCACCTGATCCACGACCGGTATCCGGCCATCGATGCGGTTGGCGACGAGGACGCCTTCATCTTCTGGCACCAGTACCGCCGCGATTGCGACGCCTGCTGGCGCGAGGCCGCGCAGTCGCTCCGCAGCAGCGGCGTAGCCAAGCCCGGCCGGAATCACCGCGATGAACGGGCCACCGCCAGCCGGTTCCGCCGGGAGCGGGCGATCCAGCCACAACGGGACGCCCACGCAGGAGCCTGCGCCGCCAGGGGTCGCCACTCCGGCGGCGAGCAGGCGCAGCCGGCCGGTCGCCGGCGGGACCGGCGGAGCAGCAACGGTGGACGTTTCCGCCGGCCGCAACGGCGCGATTCTTGCCTCATCGACCTGCAAGCCGTAGCGTCGCTCAATCCGGCGGACAAGTGCGGCGGCACCACGCAGCGATTCCGGGGAGCCTTTGCCGCCCCTCGTCGGCAGCCGGTCCGCGCCGAGGATCTGACTCCCGGCCAGCACGGCGATCTCGGTCGTGGCGTTGCCAACATCCACGCCGGCGATGACCGGCTTGCCGCGGACGGGCATGCCTCAGCCTGTCAGGCGCACAGACCGCGGCGCGCGTACACCTCGGCCGCCTCGGTGAGCAGCGCGGCGCAGCGCGGCAGTCCCCGCTCGGCAAGCCCGGCGGCAAGCTCAGCCAGCTGCTGCGGGGTAGACCGGCCAGGCCGCAGCGCACTGTAGATCGCCAGGACCTCGTCGTCGGAGATGCGGGTCAGCTCGGCGGCACGGCGCAGGTTCTCCGCCAGCTGCGGATTAGCGTGTGCCTCCGCCACCGCCGCCTGACGCTCGAGCGTCTCGGGGTGGATCCGGAGGTCCGGAAGGCCGAGCTCGCCGCGGCGGACGGCTTCCAGCGTCAGCTCGCCGACTTCCCGTCCGGAGAGCGCCTGCACCATCGGATCGGATGTCATCGCAGTCCCTCCTGAGACAGTTCCTCCGGGGAAGCGCCGTCCTTGACCCAGGCCCGTTCCAGTGCCATCAAGGAGATCACCTTGGTGTGGTACCTGGCCTCGATGGCCTCGTCGCTATAGGGGTTGCGGGCGGGGTCGGGCGTGTCCCCCCGGGCATGACGAGCCGCGTTCGCGCCGAGCAGGCGGTACAGCTCGCGGGTGACGGACGGGGCGACCGAGTAGAGCTCAAGGTTGGCGAGCGGGTCAAGGTCCCGCCGGTGGATCAGCGCGGTTCCCTTGCCCTGCAGCCCGATGCCGATGCCTGATCCGGCGAGCCTGGCCGCGGCGAGCCCGATACGGCCGAGGTCGACCGTGTCGCTGAACCGGACGAGCCGGCCGACGCACCCTTCTTCCTCTAGGCCGGCAAGCAGCTCGGTCAGCGCCTCGGTGACCGTCAGGCCGGACAGGCAGCGCCAGACGTCACGTCCGACCGCGGGCGACAGACCGATCACGACATCGCGCGGATCGTGGCCCGGTCCGGCAGGCCCTGCTACCGCGAGGTGCGACGTGGCGAATCGGGCCTGCTCAGCCCGCAGGTCCTCGACTCCGCGCT
>Ga0335073_10001579_pt1 | contig 30584 bp, 22 predicted proteins | sample Lox_Sample_22_FD_207093 | JGI IMG/M metagenome (GOLD analysis project Ga0335073, IMG submission 207093) | Soil microbial communities from Loxahatchee National Wildlife Refuge, Florida, United States - Lox_Sample_2.2 | ecosystem: Environmental > Terrestrial > Soil > Wetlands | place: USA... | reverse complement strand
CCAAGGCAATTGACATGAGCGAGGAGCCTGCCTGTGTCGAGGCACACAAAGGAAAGGCCTACGACGAATCGCTGGTGGTTAACAGAAAGGGTGACCTCGCCAATGTATTCGTCTATATCAAGTCCGGACTGGAAGGCAAAAACTTCCCGGCTCCTTCTGATCCAGTTGTGATCGATCAAAAGGGCTGCTGGTTTCACCCCCGCGTGTTGGGCATTCAGACCGGGCAGACGTTGAAGGTCATCAACTCCGATCCGGTCACGCACAATATTCATCCCATGGCACAGGTCAACCGGGAGTGGAACCACAGTCAGGGGATGGGTGATCCGCCCATCGTGCGCCGGTTCATCAAGCCGGAGATCATGATCCCGGTCAAATGTAACATTCACAGTTGGATGCATGCGTACATCGGCGTCGTGGATAATCCGTACTTCGCTGTTACCGGCGACGATGGGAAATTCGCCATCAAAAATCTTCCCCCCGGCACCTATACCCTCGCAGTCTGGCAGGAAAAGCTGGGAACGCAGGAGCAGCAAATCACGGTTCCCCCGCATGGCGACGTTGAGGCCAATTTCATTTTTAAGGGAGAGTAGATATGCGCAACACAGGATGTGTGCTGTTTGCTGCGGCTCTGATCGTTTTATCGGCAGGATGCAAATCATCGAACCCAGCTCCTGAACAGCCTGCAAAAGCAGTGCCGGCGGAAACCTCGGAGCCTTTGATCTATGTCACCAACGAGGTTGGCGGAGATTTGAGCATTATCGACTCCGGAAATTACAACGTGGTTGCGACCGTACCCTTGGGCAAGCGCCCGCGAGGCATCCATCCTAGTCCCGACCACAAGACGATCTACGTGGCGGTGAGCGGGAGTCCGATCGCGGGTCCCGATGTGGACGAGAGCACGCTTCCTCCGCCTGACAAAAACGCAGATGGAATCGATGTTTTCGATGTGGCCTCGAGAAAGGTACTGCGGACGATCCACGCCGGATCCGACCCAGAGAATTTTGACGTCAGCAAGGACGGCACCCAGATCTACGCTTCGAACGAAGACGCTTCCGCAGTCAGCATCGTCGATATCGCTTCGGGTAATGTAGTCAAGACGCTCCAGATGGGGGCTCAGCCCGAAGGTGTCCAGGTGACCCCCGATGGAAAACATGTCTGGGTCACTTCCGAGGAGACGGGAACCATTTCTGTCCTTGATCCTGCCGCGGGCAAGATCATCAAGACCTTCAAAGTGGGCCATCGCCCGCGCAACGTCGCCTTTTTTCCTGACGGCTCCAAGGCCTATGTCAACGCCGAGAACGATGCCACGGTGGTATTGGTCGACGCGAAGAAATACAAGGTGATCAAGACCGTTTCACTGGGCAAGCCCGGGATCATCAAGCCGATGGATGTGGTGCTTTCTCCGGATACGAAGAGACTCTACGTCAGCACCGGCCGCGGCCAGCGTGTATTTACCGTCGACACGACGACCAATACTGTTCTGGGCTCTGTAGAAGTGGGACGTCGCCCATGGGGCATTGCGCTCTCGCTCGACGGCAAGAGTCTGTACTCTGCGAACGGCCCATCGAACGATGTCTCGGTAGTGGACTTAGCAACCAACACTGTCACCAAAAAGATCCCGGCCGGGAAAGGCCCTTGGGGTCTGGTCGTGTTGGCACGATGAAGGCTCATCAGCCGAGGGATCTGCAGTTTCTCCTCCGGCTGATGACCGTCGCCCGGCAGCCGGTGCTTAGCTTGCCGCCAGCTGCCGCAGTACGTACTGCAAAATGCCGCCGTTCTCGTAATAGAGAATCTCTTGCGGCGTATCGATCCGGACCGTCGCGTTGAATTCCTTCTTCGCGCCCTTCGGATCCGTCGTCTTCACCTTCAGCGTGCGGCCGCTGGCAAATTTCGCGTCCAGCATTGGACGGATCCCTTCGAAGTCGAACACTTCTTCGCCCGTAAGACCGAGGGATTCCGCGCTCTGCCCGTTCTCAAACTGCAGCGGTAAAATCCCCATGCCGACCAGGTTAGAGCGGTGAATGCGCTCATAGCTTTGCGCAATCACTGCCCGGACTCCCAAGAGCCTCGGACCCTTTGCCGCCCAATCGCGGGAGGATCCGGATCCGTATTCTTTGCCCGCCAAAATCACCAACGGCACTCCACGTTCCGCATACTTTACGGAGGCGTCAAAAATGCTCATCGTCTCGCCTTCAGGAAGGAGCCGGGTCACACCGCCCTCGGTTCCCGGAGCCAGCTTATTGCGCAAGCGCACATTGGCAAACGTCCCGCGCACCATCACCTCGTGGTTGCCCCGGCGCGAGCCGTAGGAATTGTAATCCGCCGGTTTGACCCCATGTTCCACCAGGTATTTCCCGGCGGGCCCGTTCAGCTTGATCGAGCCGGCAGGAGAAATGTGATCCGTGGTCACGCTGTCGCCTAGAACCGCCAGCACGCGTGCACCCCGAATGTCCTCGACCGGTAACGGCTTGGCCGGCATGCCATCAAAGTAGGGCGCCTTCCGGATATAGGTGGAATCAGCTTCCCACTGGTACGTATCGCCGGTGGGAAACCTGAGGTTTTGCCAGTTCTTATCTCCATCCGTGACGGTTGCATATTCCTTGTTAAAGATTTCCGAGTCGATCGCCGACGTCATGGTGCGATTGACTTCGTCCTGGGTCGGCCAGATATCCCTCAGGTACACAGGCGCGCCCTGCTTGTCTTTGCCGATGGGCTCGGTGTCGAAATTATGGCCGATGTTACCCACCAGCGCATACGCCACCACCAACGGCGGAGACATCAGGTAGTTGGCCCGCACTTCAGAATTGATACGTCCCTCGAAGTTTCGGTTTCCGCTCAGCACAGACACTGCGACCAATTTGTGGTCATCGATGGCCTTCGAAACATCTGTGGGCAGCGGGCCGGAGTTTCCAATGCACGTGGTGCACCCATAGCCCACAACCTGGAAACGCAGCTTGTCGAGGGCAGGCAACAGGCCGGCTTTCTCGTAATAGTCGGTAACCACGCGAGATCCCGGAGCCAGCGAAGTCTTCACCCAGGGAGGAACACTCAACCCCTTTTCCGCCGCTTTTTTCGCCAACAGCCCGGCGGCAACCATAACCGAGGGATTCGAGGTGTTGGTGCAGCTGGTGATGGCTGCGATCACGATCGAGCCGTGATTCATGTACGGATCCACATCAACCCCGAAGCGCTCCTTGACGGTTGTGCAGGGCCCTTTCTCCGGGTCAGACTTGGCGTTGCCAGTGGTCCAGGCATGTCCACCTTCACCCTCCCAGCGAATGGTTTGCCGGGGAGTTTGGGTGCCCGCTTCCGGTCCCAGAAGACTCGGCAACTGCTGCTGGAAGCTCGAGGCGGTCTTTGACAGAGCCACGCGGTCCTGCGGGCGCCGCGGACCGGCCACACTGGGTTCGACGGTCGATAAATCCAGCTCGATTGTCTGCGTGTATTCCGCCTCAACCGAGTCAGCAGTATGGAACCAACCCTGTTCTTTGGAATAGGCCTCCACCAGGGCGATCTGCTCCGCGCTACGCCCCGTGAGCCGCAAATAGTGCAGGGTCTCCGTATCGATGGGGAAGATTCCGCAGGTGGCGCCGTATTCAGGCGCCATGTTGCCGATCGTAGCTCTGTCAGCGAGGCTAAGCTCGCTGACGCCGCTCCCGTAGAACTCGACGAACTTGCCCACCACGCCCAACCTGCGCAGCATCTCGGTAACCGTCAGCACCAGGTCGGTGGCCGTCGCGCCTTCACGAAGCTTGCCTATCAGCTTGAAGCCAACCACCTGCGGCAACAGCATCGAAACTGGTTGGCCAAGCATCGCAGCCTCCGCTTCAATACCGCCCACGCCCCAACCCAAAACCCCCAGTCCGTTGATCATGGTGGTATGGGAATCGGTGCCGACGAGCGTATCCGGATAAGCTCGAACCACTCCACCGTTAGCCGCGGCGGTAAAGACCACGCGTGCCAGATACTCCAGGTTCACCTGGTGGCAAATGCCCATACCCGGCGGCACGGCTGAGAAGTTGCGAAAACCCGTCTGGCCCCACTTCAGAAACGCGTAACGCTCCCGGTTGCGCTGGAACTCGAGGGCCGCATTGATGGAATAGGCATTCGCCGTACCAAATTCATCCACCTGCACCGAGTGGTCGATCACCAGCTCCGCCGGCTGCAAAGGGTTAATCTTTTCCGGGTTTCCGCCAAGCTCTTTCATGGCATCGCGCATGGCGGCCAAATCCACAATCGCGGGCACGCCGGTAAAATCCTGCATCAGCACCCGCGCCGGCATAAATGCGATTTCCCGCGAAGGTTCGGCCTTTGCCTGCCACTTCGCTAAAAACTGAATGTCATCTGCAGTCACGCTTTTGCCGTCTTCCTGGCGTAGCAGGTTTTCCAACAGCACGCGAAGGCTGTAGGGAAGGCGCTTCAGCTCAAAGCCTTTGGCCTCGAGCGCGCTTAGCCGGAAGATTTCGTAACTCTTGTTTCCCACCTTCAGGGTGGATTGGCTGCCAAAGCTGTTCATGGTGAGTCCTCTCTGATATCGCGCGAGTTTGCGCAGGCGCGCGAGCCTGATCCAATGCTGGTTGCCAGGTTGTGGCCGACGATAAGAAGTTTAAGAGGAGTGGCCCCGTCCGCGGTCAGGCTTGCCGTGACGGAAACGCTTGTGCAGGACAAAGGGGAATCTGCTGCGCGCGTTCATATTTCGCCATCCAGTTTAAACCTTTTTAGGACCAGGCGGAAAACCTGGTTGTGCGGCTGAGGCCCCACCCGTCTGCCCATTGGATTTTTCAGCACACTTCTACGAGAAGATGCTTAAGCCCAGCAGAACTACGTTCAGCGCCAGAATCAGACCAACCGTCAGCCACCCGAGAGAGCTGATCACCAGGCCGTTGGTAAACGGCCCCATCAACCTGCGGCGGCTGCACAAAATGAGTAGAGGAACCAGGGCAAAAGGAAGGGTAAAGCTGAGGACAACCTGCGACAACACCAGGATGCGTAATGGATCCAGACCCAGCCCAATGACGATCATCGCTGGAAGCAGGGTCAGCAGCCGCCGGAGGAAAATACTGAACCGTACCTTCAGGAACCCCTCGAGAATCATCTGTCCGGCCAGTGTGCCGACCGTCGATGAGGAAAGACCGGAGCACAACAACGCGACCGCGAAGATCGTCGCCGATGCAGGCCCCAGGAGCGGCCCCAGAGTCCGGTGGGCCTCCTCGATCGTCATGTCGCTGCGGCCGGTTCCGGCGAAAGCCGCCGCCGCCACAATCACCATGGCGGAATTCACCAGCCAGGCGCCATTCATAGCCGTAAAGACATCCAGCGCTTCCAGCCGAAGGTGCCGCAACCGTGACAGGAATCGCTCATCGCTTGACTGGATGTGGCGTTCTTCTACATCCAGCCTCGGCTGTACCAGGCCTGAATGCAGGTAGACTACGTGGGGCATCACCGTGGCTCCCAGCATGCTGACGGCCGCGTAAACGCTCCGGCGGTCCAGCCACGGAATCGCCGTATGGTAGGCAATCTGCGTCCAGTCCGGGTGCACGAGGAAGATCTCCACCAGGTAACAGACGCCGATCACCAGCACAAACACCATGATGCCGATCTCCAGGCTGCGGAAACCGCGTAGCTCGAGCGCCAGAATGGCAAAGACGCACACTGCGGAGACGATTGCGGCCAGAAACATCACCGTCGTCCGGGCCAGGCCCAGGTGCAGAAAGTACCCTCCGAACAGCAGATAGAAGCCGAGTGCGGCGCCGAGAAACTCCGCCAGATCCGTGGCCAATGCCGACAATTCAGCCGCTACCCATAGAAGAATTGCCGTAGCCCGCGAGAAGTGGTCCCGGCAGTTTTCAGGCAAAGTGGCGCCAGTAGCAATCCCAAGCTTCGCCGAAAGATACTGGATGAGAATGGCCATCAGGTTCGACCACAGCAGCACCCATAGCAGCTTGTAGCCGAATCCGGTCCCGGCGATCAGATTGGTCCCGAAGTTTCCCGGGTCGATATATGCGATGCTGGCTACGAACGCCGGACCGAACCAGGAGAGAATCTGGCGCGCCTTCAGGTCGGAAAGCGTGGCAGCCGGCCGCGCGGGTGAGACTGGAAGCGAGGGTGAAGAGGTGGGAGCCATGGGCAATCCTCGGTTTCAGTTGGCTGCGTCCTCAGTATAGCCTGCATTTCCGTTTTTCGTTAACCATAGTTAACTAATTCCGGATCCCAGTGCAGCGCGGGGTCCGCGAGCACAAATCGCCCTCCATAGGCGTCCGCCTGTGGCTGCTCCCACAACCCAGCGTACCTGCGGTAGTCTTGCCAAAGGCGGTAAACGAATGAAAGTACTGGTCATTGGGGCGGGAGGACGAGAGCATGCGCTGGTATGGGCCATCCGCAAGTCGGCCCGCGTTTCCGAAGTGGTTTGCGCTCCAGGCAACGCCGGAATAAGCCGGCTGGCACGCTGTGTTCCCGCGAATTTGAAAGCCGTCGATGATCTTTTACGGGTTACTTCTTCCGAAAACCCTGGCCTGGTTGTAGTTGGGCCCGAGCTGCCTTTGTCTCTTGGTTTTGTTGACGAACTGCACCGGCGTGGCATCCCGGCCTTTGGACCGACCCGGAAGGCGGCGCTCCTCGAGAGCAGCAAAGTGTTCGCCAAGCGCTTTATGCAACGCCATCAGATCCCAACGGCTGCGTATGCCGTCGCCGGCAATGAACAGGAAGCATTGCAGTCCATCGATCTTTTCCATTTTCCGCTGGTTGTAAAGGCAGATGGTCTGGCGTCGGGCAAAGGCGTGATCCTGTGCGAGACCCGGCAGGAAGCCACGGAGGCCATCTCCGGAATCCTGGGCGGCAGATTGCTGGGCTCGGTTCAATCTTCCATCGTGATCGAAGAGTTCCTCACCGGGGAAGAAATCTCCTTCCTGGTATTGACGGACGGCAAGCATGTCGTTCCCCTGGCCCCTGCGCAGGATCACAAGCGCATTGGGGAAGGTGATAAAGGTCCCAACACCGGCGGAATGGGCGCTTACTCCATCGACGGCATGCTGGACCAAGAGATGCGCGATTGGATTCTGCATTACATCGCTCAACCCGCCGTCGACGGCATGGCCGCGGAAGGGGAGCCTTTCATTGGCGTCCTGTATGCCGGGTTGATGATGACTGCACGCGGGCCCATGGTCCTGGAGTTCAATGCGCGCTTTGGTGATCCGGAAACGCAGGCCATTCTCAGCCGGCTGGAGAGTGACCTGTTACCGGTGCTGGAAGACTGCGTGGAAGGGCGTTTGTGTGAGACCCAGCTCCAGTGGAAGCCTGGGGCGTCCGCTTGCGTAATTGCATCCTCGGCCGGTTACCCCGGCAGCTATGTTACGGGGCGGACGATCAAGGGACTGGAGGAAGCGGCGAAAGTCCCGGGCGTCGAAATCTTTCACTCCGGCACCGGAATGGTGAATGGGAACTTTGTTACCGAGGGCGGGAGGGTGTTGGGCGTGACTGCAGCCGCATCCACGCTCCCTGATTCGTTATCCCTCGTGTACGAAGCGCTTGGCCGAATCGAATTTGAGGGCATGTACTACCGGCGGGACATTGGGTATCGATCGCTCAGAAACGCCTGACGCCTTGCCTGCGTCTCATTCCGCCCAACCGCCTCGCGAATCGTCTGTAACCCTGTCACACTCTAAGGTAGGGGGACCATTTTCAGGTGGGGAATACAGCGGACGCGGTAGTCACGGAGCTCGATCCTGTTTGCGGTATGAAAGTGCAGCCGGGGAAGGCGGCCACCTCAGTCGAGCACGGAGGCCGCACGTGGTACTTCTGTTGCCAGGGTTGCGCTACCAAGTTCCAGGCAGATCCAGGAAAGTACAACGGCACCCGCGCAGCTGCTCCTCTGGTGTCGATTGGCCTGCCGCCTAAGCAGCCGGCCGCTCAGCCGTCTGCCTCGCAATACACCTGCCCCATGCACCCTGAGGTGCTGTCAGCGAAGCTTGCTTCTTGTCCCAAGTGCGGGATGGCGCTCGAGCCGACCCAACCCGCTGCAGCCGAACGTACCGAGTACACCTGTCCCATGCACCCCGAGATCGTCCGCGACGCTCCCGGTGCTTGCCCGATCTGTGGCATGGCGCTTGAGCCGCGTACCGTAACCGCCAGCACCGCCAACCCGGAACTGGTCAGCATGAGTCGCCGTCTTTGGGTCTGCGCCCTGCTGACCCTGCCTCTGTTGGCAAAGATGATTTTGGATGTGCTGCCGGGTCATCCCTTGCGGAACGTGATACCGGGAAACGTCCTGGGCTGGCTTGAGTTGGCGTTGGCCACGCCAGTTGTTCTTTGGGGCGCCTTTCCATTCTTCGAGCGTGGGTGGGCCTCGATCGTTCATCGCAGTCTGAATATGTTCACCCTGATTGCCATCGGGACCGGCGCAGCTTACCTTTACAGCCTCGCAGTGGTCGTTGTTCCGGGCATTTTTCCGGCGACCTTTCGGGACGCTTCCGGCAATCTTGGCCTCTACTTTGAAGCTGCAGCCGTCATCACCGTACTGGTCCTCCTGGGCCAGGTGTTGGAGCTGAGGGCTCGCAGCCGGACCAGTGGCGCCATCCAGGCGTTGCTTGGTTTGGCTCCCAAGACGGCGCGCCGCATTTCGGCCGATGGAAACGAGACCGATGTTCCCCTCACCGCAGTGGCCTTAGGTGACTTGCTCCGCATTCGTCCAGGGGAAAAGGTTCCGGTCGATGGATCGGTGACCGAGGGTCACAGTTCGGTGGATGAGTCCATGGTTAGCGGCGAGCCTGTTCCCGTCGAAAAGTCGACAGGAGATAAGGTCATTGGCGGAACCATTAACGGGACCGGCACTCTGGTGATGAGGGCAGAACGTGTCGGTGGGGCTACGCTGTTGGCGCAAATTGTAAAGATGGTGAGTGAGGCGCAGAGGACGCGCGCTCCCATTCAGCGCCTTGCGGACAAGGTGGCCGCCTATTTTGTACCTGCTGTCCTGGCGGCGGCTGCAATCACGTTCGTGGTCTGGTCTCTATTCGGTCCGGAGCCGCGCTATGCTCACGCTCTGGTGAACGCCGTAGCGGTGCTCATTATCGCTTGTCCGTGTGCTCTTGGCCTGGCTACGCCAATGTCCATCATGGTGGGTACCGGCCGCGGGGCGGGAGAAGGCATCCTCGTACGTAACGCCGAAGCCCTCGAAACAATGGAAAAAGTGGACACGCTGGTCGTGGATAAAACGGGAACGTTGACCGAGGGCAAGCCTCGAGTCACCACTATTCTGCCCGCTGAGGGTGTCAGCGAGATCCAGCTTCTGCAGGCAATTGCCAGCCTGGAAAGAGCAAGTGAACATCCGCTCGCGGCTGCCATCCTGGCCGCCGCGAAAGAGAGACACATCGACTTGCTGCCGGTGACAAATTTCACCTCTTTGACCGGTAAGGGTGTGGCGGGAACCATACAAGGGCGGCAAGTCTCAGCCGGCAATGCTGCCCTGATGCGTGATCTCGGAATCTCATCGATGGAGCAGCAAGCCGAAGCGTTGCGTCAGGCAGGGCAGACTGTCATGCTCGTCGCCTGGGATGGCCGCCTCACCGGCTTGGTAGGAGTCGCCGATCCTATCCGGGAATCGACCCCGCAGGCAATCGCGGAGCTGAAGCGTGCGGGCCTCAAAGTCGTCATGGTGACCGGCGACAACCGCACCACGGCTGCCGCGCTGGCGCAGAAGCTGGGAATTGAGTTCGAAGCCGATGTCCTGCCGGCGCAAAAAGCCGAAGCTGTCAAAAAGCTGCAATCGCAGGGTGCCATTGTGGCCATGGCGGGCGACGGAATCAACGACGCTCCTGCACTGGCCGAGGCGCAGGTTGGGATCGCAATGGGAACGGGAACCGATGTGGCTATGGAATCAGGCGGCATCGTTCTGGTGAAAGGGGATTTGCGGGGTATCCTCAAGGCGCGCCGCTTGAGCCAGCGCACCATGGGCAACATCCGTCAGAATCTCTTTTTCGCTTTCGTCTACAACGCCCTGGGTGTACCGCTCGCCGGGGGCGTGCTCTTCCCAGTATTTGGATTGCTGCTCAACCCGATGATCAGTGCTGCGGCCATGAGCTTCAGCTCCGTATCGGTAATCACGAATGCTTTGCGTCTGCGCTCAACTCAGCTCTAGCGCTCTCTCTCTACTGAGCTTTCATGTCCATTTGCGCCCGCCGGAACGCATAGTCGCTGACGTGAACGGAACCCTGGTATGGCCGGTTGATATCCGCGATCGCAACCAGTACCAGGGAAATGAGCAGGGAAAACGCGCCCACCTGAAGGACGTGCAGAACGCCGTTGGAGGCGCCGAACATGCAGGTGGAAGCGACCGTAACCCCGCCGCCAACCAGCAAAACAAACCACAGCACACCGGGCAGCCGTGCCGCGCTTTCTACCAGCCGGATACGGCGATATCCCGCCAGCGCGCTCAACTCGTACAGAGCGTGGTCTTCTGCGGTGATTTCTGTGGGTGAGGCGCCCTTAACGTTCATAAGAGTCACCCACATCTGCCGCCCAATCTCATTCGTGTTCGTCGGCATGACAGCGTTGGCCATCTCACCCCATTCCTGGCTCACAACGGCGTCCCCATAGGCGCGAGTCAACTCCTTGATCTGCGCTCCTTGCTCTGCGGGCAATCCATCTGTGAGCCGAAAGAGATTGACCAGCGAATTCGCCTCCGCCTCGGCGTTCAATTCGGCCGCTCCGAAATCGGTCCAAACCGTATACAACATAAAGCCAACGATGACGGCATACGTTGTGCCGAGAACAGACAACTGCCAGCCAATGAGATCATTGTGCGCCCGTCGCTTTTCCGATGGCCAGTAGTAGTTCATTGCCGCCATGAAGGCGAGGGAGCAAACTACGCAAACAATGACAATCACGACATCCTGAGACGTATTTAGCATTTCCCCTCAGCTTGATAGAGTTGTCCCACAGTGTATCGTCAGCGCTTGAGAACGGAATAAGAGATGGATTATCGGATCAAAGGTAAATACGCTTTCGTCAACGCTGGCGCCCACGGAATTGGCGAAGCCACGGCAGATTTGCTCACTCAGGAAGGTGCAAGCGTCATTGTTGCCGATCGAGACCAGGCGACGTTGGAGCAGAAATCCGAACGCTGGGCCGGTATTGTGACCGCGGATCTGGCGACCGCGAGCGGTGTGGAGCATGCCGTCTCCTACGCGCTCGACACCTTCGGCAGGGCTCCGGACATTCTGGTCAACAATCTCGGAGTCGGGAACTCCGCCTCCTTTGAGGAGCTGCCCGATGAGCGGTGGGAGCAGAGCTTTCAGATCAACCTGATGGGCTGCATCCGCACATGTCGTGCGCTTCTTCCAAAAATGGCGGAACTGCCTGAAGCTTCGGTCGTCAATACCGGATCTGATCTTGCCAAGCAGCCGGAGCCAACCATGATGGATTACGGAACCTGTAAGGCGGGGCTGCTGTACTTCACCAAGGCGCTGGCTGTGCAGTATGCACCGCGCGTGCGCGTAAATGCAGTCTTGCCTGGCCCGATCTGGACTCAGATGTGGACGCGTCCAGGAGGGATCGTCGATCAACTGGTGGAAAGCTATGGTGTGGATCGCGACGCAGCTCTCAAGCGCTTTCTCGAGGATCGCTATTTGCCGCTGGGAATTGGTCAGCCAGAGGACGTCGCGCAAGCCATACTCTTTCTCGCTTCGCCGCTCGCCAGGTACATCACGGGTGCAGCACTGGACGTCGGCGGAACTCTGCGTGGGCTCATCTAACGCTGTCGGAGTAAGTTGAGAGAGGGGAAGCAAAGCGTGCGCATTGCGATCATCGGTGGGACGGGTCACATTGGAAGTTTTCTGACGCCCCGGCTCTTCGATGCCGGGCACACAGTCATTTGCATCAGCCGCGGCTTGAAAACGCCTTATCATCAGCACCCGGCGTGGCAGGCCGTCGAGCGCGTGGTAATCGATCGCGACGTGGAGGAAGCCGCAGGGAACTTCGGTGAACGAGTGGCCAAGCTCGATGCCGAGGCGGTCGTCGACCTCACCTGTTACCGCGTGGAAAGCGCACAACAAATCATCACCGCCCTCCATGGACGAATCGGCCATTTTCTTCATTGCGGCACGATCTGGGTGCATGGACCCGGCATCGAGGTCCCAACCACGGAATCGGAGCCCCGTACTGCGTTCGGAGACTATGGCATTCGCAAAGCCGCCATCGAGGCGTATTTACTCGGTGTACCGGGACTACCAGTGACCATCCTGCATCCCGGTCACCTGGTGGGGCCGGGATGGGCCCCGATTAATCCGGCCGGAAACTTCGATCTCGAAGTGTTCTCCCGGCTGGCGCAGGGCATGCCCATACAGTTGCCAAACATCGGGATGGAAACGGTGCATCATGTCCACGCCGACGATGTAGCTCAATGCTTTGTCCGCGCCATAGAAAGCCGAAGCGCTGCATTGGGCCAAAGCTTTCACGTGGTCTCGCCAGCAGCCCTGACGCTGCGAGGCTATGCCGAACGCGTCGCCGCATGGTTCGAAAAGCCGGCCCGGTTGGAGTTTCTCCCTTGGGATGAGTGGCGGAAGACGGTCAACGAGAGAAATGCCGCGGTGACCTGGGATCACATCGCCCACTCGCCAAACTGCAGCATTGCCAAAGCACGCGCGCGATTGGGATACGAACCTCGCTACAGCTCACTGGAAGCGGTGCGTGAGTCTCTCAACTGGCTGATCAGTCAAGGGAGGGTGCAAGCAGACTAGCAAGGGTAGCTGGGCAGCACCTTTCTGAAGGTAGGGCCTTAAAGTACTCACTACCCCAATCTCTGATATCGATTCCTATCTGGGATCGTTCCAGTGAACCATGGGAAGACCGGGCGCGGGTGCGCGGAAATATGGGATGCGCTTTCCCTTGAGCGAACCGATGTAGATCGTCTGTAAATCGGGGCCGCCGAAGGTCACACTTGCCATCCATGGAGCGATTCCGTCGCCTGTGGCAAACAGAACCTGCTCATTGACCTTGTTTTCGAGGAACGCTTTCTCTAAAACCTCAACCTTCTTTGGATCGCCCTCGTCCAGCAACAGCCGGAATTCTCCATCAGGCGTCAGTACAAATAGCTTGTCCGAATAGACCATCGTGCCCCACAAGTTCCCCAGGCTGTCGAAGGCAATGCCGTCAGGCCAACCCCCTTTTCCCAGGCCTGAAGGCCCGAATACCTCGCGCTTGCTCAAACTGCCATCCTGGCCTACACGCAACCGGCTGACGCAACCGCCGGTAGTCTCGACCACGTACATGAATTCTTCGCGGGCATCCATGCGGATCTCGTTTGTGAAGTGGAAGCCATCCGCGACAATACGGAATTTGCCATCGATATAACGGGCGATGTAGCCGTCCGCGAGATCTGTGCGCAGAGCGTGCATCCAGTTCTTGATGCGCGTCGAGATTGTGATCCAGATGCGGTCCTGCGAATCCCGCAGAACGAAATTTACTTTTCCGATGGGCTCGCCATCGATGCTGTCCGCAAGGACGGTTGTCTGCCCATCCCTCGTCATCCGTTCCAGGCAATCGGTGCCAAAGTTTGAGATCAGGATGTCGCCGTTGCGGGCGAATGCCAATCCATTAGGCAGAGTGCCCTCGAGATATCGGCTGGCTTCGCTGGTCACTGCCTGAAAGTGCCCTGAGCGCTTTTGAGTAATGATCTGCTGCTGTCCGCCGGGCGCAATGCGAACAACGCCGCCACGTGCGTCTGCGGACCAGAGGGTACCATCTGGTTCTGCCAGGATGCATTCCGGGCGCTGGAGATCGCTGCCAATATATTGGATCGCCGGCTTCTCTACGGAGAAGTGGAGAACCGGATTCTCGGTCATGCGAACTCGGCGACCGTCTTTTCCGAGTCCGAATCGGAGTTAGTGTCTGCGTTGCTCAACAAGAGACCGATCGCCTGCGCAACCTTACACACCTGGGCTGCGGACACACGAAAGCGCTCTTTGGTAAAACGAGACATCGGAGCCGATACTCCGATCGACCCGACGATCACATCATTGTCGACTCGTATTGGAGCCGCCACACAGCGCAGATCGTCCGCATACTCCGCTTCATCCGTAGCGTAACTGCGTTTCTTGATTAGGGCGCAGTCTTTGCTCAGCTCCTGGATCGTAGTCATGGTGTTCTTGGTGTATCTGCGCAGCTGCCCAGACCCAAACAAGGCCCGCAGCTCACGCTCGTCTGCATCCGCAAGCAAAGCTTTGCCGTGCGCCGTGCAGTAGAGCGGCACCAGTTCACCCACTTGCCCTGCTACCGCAATCACGTTGCTCGCGGCCGCATGGTCGATGAAAAGAGCGTATTTGCCCTCGCGAATGGCGAGATGGGCGGTCTCATTGATTTGCGCAGCCAGCAGCTTCAACTGCTTATTGGCTACCCGGATCAGCATGTTGCCCCAGTCATATCGATGGGAAAGACGCCACATGGAGGAGCCCAGAATGTAGTCTTTGCGTCCTGCCGGACAGGCCAGAAAACCCCGCCGCCGGAGTGTGTTCGCCAACCGGAAGGCGCTGCTGCGGTCGATGCCCAGCAGCTCAGTAAGCTCTCCCAGTGACACGGGCTGCTTGGAAAGTGCGACCGCCTGCAAAATGGTGAGGCCGCGATCAAGACTCTGAATGAAGGGGATCTGGCGAACTTTTTCCTCGGGCATAAAGACAGCGTCCGGTTCTAGGCTCGAAACGTTACTCCCAGCGACTCAAGATAAACCTTGCTGGTCTTTACCAATTCCAGTGGAGGAGTAGGTGAGGGATTTTTGGGGTCGTTGTCGAGTTCCCCCATAACCATACCATGAATTTTTCGCCCCGCCATAATGTCTAAGATGGCTGGAATGTTCACCTTGCCTTGCCCAAGGGGGCAGTAGCCCAGCAAGTGGGGATCCACCCCGTTGTAGTCCTTCAGGTGCATATGTTGGACCAAGGGGAGAAAGTCCTTGACCACCTGGACCGCATCCGAACCGCCCTTGGTCAGCTGGCCGATGTCCGGTCCAAACTTGACGTATTTCGTATCGACGGCATCAAGCACGGCGTAAGTCTCATCGCGTGATTCGACACAGGTGCCTGTGTGCTGGTGGAGAACCACTGTTAGCCCTCGGTCGGTGACCGCCTTCGCGGCTTCGTTCAAAGTAGTAACGATATTTGCTTTATTGGCGGAGAAGTCATACTCCGAACGCCTGACCTGGTTGGGACCCAGAACGAAAATCCTGCCGTTGTATTTCTTGATCAGGGCCGTCCAGGCGAGGGCCTTGTCTATCTCGTCTTTCCGTTTGCTGGAGTCGGTCAGGTTCAGGGTGCAATAGCCCGAGATGAGCGGTAGGTGATGCTGCTCGAGTTGCGCTTGCAGACCACCTTGGGACTCCCATTTGGTGAGAACATCGCCGAAGGTTTCAAAGCCATAAAAACCCAGATTCCCGACATCCGTGATGGCCTCGACCACGTCGTTCGGCCACGTAATCCCGGTGTGGCCTACCTCGATGTTTCTCTTTTTTTTCGCGAAGGCGGGGAGTGCTGCGTTGACTGCGCCAACTGCAGCTAACTGAAGGAAATTACGGCGGTTCATGGATTGTTTATTCAAGGAAATGAAACCCGATAACGAGCTTACTGTCACTGATCACAATTGTCCAGCCATAATGCATAATACGCACAGCGTAGATGTGGCGGTTCTTCGGGCAACGCTTGCCATGGTTTATCATTCAGATATCAAGAAGGTACTGGAGGCGTTTACAAATGGTGAAGGGTCGCGGGCTCTTAGCTGTGTGCTTTCTGGCTACTACAGGAGCGCTGGCTATCAGTAGCGTGGTTGGATTTGCCGACACGGCGAAGCCGGTATTGAATGCGAAGGCGAAACGTGGACAGGCGATCTTTGAGCAAAATTGCGTCAGTTGCCATAACAAGCAGCCAGATGATTCCACCCCGTTTGGCCCGCCAAATCTCCACGGGATCTTCGGCAGCAAGCCCATGGTGAGCCCACCGATCACGCCGGCCCAGGCAACTGCGACCATTAAGAATGGGAAGGCGCCCATGCCCGCCTTTGGCTCAATTTTGACCGAGGCACAGATCAGCGACTTGATCGCGTATCTGAAGGTCCAGTAAATCGCGACCGGTCTCGAAGGGATTGTGCCGTCTCCTTGGGACTGGTCTACTCGGGAAACTCAACACCTTCGAAGAATTTGTAGTTTTCGAGATTGGTCGCCGGCGCAAAGAAGCAGACTACTTTCATTTCCTCGACGCCGCTGTTGCGCAGCATGTGAACCTTCCCTTGGGGAAAGAGGACGGCATTTCCCGCTTTGACAGGTTGCACTACTCCATCGATCATCACCTTGCCCGTCCCGCGCACGATATAAATGATCTCCTCGCCATTGGGGTGAGAATGTGCCGGCCGTACGGTTTCGCCGGGCGCTACCTGAATCACGCACATGGAGCAGTGCTTCGGGTCCACGGTTTCCGGACTCATCAACCAGCGAAGCTTTCGTCCGGGTAGATCAAGCGCCTCTATCGAGTTTTCATCTACGATCGGCAGGGTCATGATCTCTCCTTCAGGTGTTCTTTGATGGTGTCGGCTATCGCGTCGGCTGCCAGCCCAAAGGCGACGGTCAGCTCCTCATAGGTTCCGGAGTGAATGAACTGAGCCTGGCCATCTCTCTGGAGCGTATTGATGGTGAGGATCCTGTCCCATCCGCTTGCGTCCAGTGGAACGCGATTGCGGGCGAGAACCTTCAGGAGATTCTGCCAGATGTATCCATTGTTCTGCTCTGCCAGGACCAGGAGCTGGCCCGACTTGTACAGCTCCTGCAGGAGCTGCGGGTCAATTGAGGGCATATCCACTACGCCGACCGGGATGCCTGCGGCGTCGCATTTTCGAGCGGCGCCCAATGCCTCATGCACGCCGCGGCCGCTGCTGATGATGGTCGCGCGGTCCTCCGGACTTTGGCGCAAACGATGGCCCTTGGCAAATGCAAAGACATAGTCGCTGCCGTACAGCACCGCCGAACCAGTCCGCATAACGCGCACATAAACCAGGCCGCGATTGCCCTCCATGATCCATCTCATGATCGAAAGCATTTGCTGAGGGCAGGAGACGTCGATGATCTTCAAGTGGGCGACCGCATCAAAGGTAGTCGCATCGTCGTTGCCCATGTGTGTGGCGCCGTTCGTCCTGGTCTCAAAATTCGCAGCCGTCGCCAGGAAAGTCAGGTCGAGACCATGGCCCTCACTCAGCCATCCGGCCGGCGAGTCGATGGATTCCTGCCGCTCCTGGGCTCCAACCGCGATCCGCCGCAAAACTTTCCAATCGAAAAACGGGCAGAACGTGCTCACCCAGGTATTGCAACCGAGCGCCGCGAACGCTTCACCGATCAGCATCATGTTGGCCTCGGCCACGCCAACGTTGAGCGCCCGTTTCTGATCGACGGCTGCAATTCCTGCTTCAAGGCCGCTCGTTGACGCGAGGTCAGCATCGATCGAAACCACATTGGGGTCTTTGGCAAAGACTTTCATGGCCGCAGTCACGATGTCGGACGCGGCATATTCCTTCTTCGAATCAATTTTCGGCAATTGTGCGGCGTCGTAGGAAATGCGCTTGTTGCGTGGTGGAACTCGCCTGGTCAGCACCGGGCCAACCACAGTGGCGATCGTGCGGGCTGAGACCTGTAGATGCATCCTCTGGGCCGCATCGAGCAGCGAATCCCGGACTATCTCCCCTTCCGCGCTTGCGGCAAGCCGTTCACAGTAGGAAGTGAATTCATCGACACGCGCCTGACGCTGGTTCAGTTGGAGCTCGTACTCCTGGGCGACCAGGCTGCCCGGGACCGTGACCTTGTGCTTGTTTAGAAAATCCGAAAAGGAGCCAAAGCCCTTGGTGCTGTTGCAGATGATGGCCGTAGGTCTGCCATTGCGGGGGCTAAACCGGAATTTCTCCAAGGTTGCAACCACACCGTCATACTGGGTTGCATCGACACTGTAAGCCTGCCACCCGAAGGAATGAAAGACCGGCTCCAGGTCAGGCATGGGAAAAATCATCCTGGTGTGCAGATCCAACTGTCCGTTGTTGCGGTCTACCAGCACGCACAAATTGTCGAGATGCTTCTGCCCGGCATACATCACTGCTTCCCAGATGGGGCCTTCCTGCAACTCACCATCGCCGGTCATGCAATAGGAATCGAACTGCGAGCTGTTGCGGCCGGCGATGGCGAAACCCTGAGCGACGCCAAACCCCTGCCCCATCGGTCCCGTGGCGATTTGCACGCCAGGCAAAATCGGACCCGGGTGACCGTTCAGGATACTGGCGAAGGAGCGCGAGTTGTTGAGGGTTGCGCGATCGAAGTAGCCCAGTTCCGCGTAGATCGAAGCCAGTGCCGCCACCGCGTGGCCCTTACTCAGCGTGAACATGTCCTGGCCTCGCCGCGTGGGGTCTTCGACATCCAGATGAAGAAAGCCACCGTAGAAGAGCGCGACCATGGGGATGATGGAAGAGAAGGCGCCCCCGGCGTGCAGGCCGTGGTCGACCGCATCCCGGGATTGCTCCAGGGTAAGCAGTCGAATATCGGAATCCTTGATGGCCAGCAGCTTCAGGAGCCCATGACGGAAAGCGAAATCCTCGTTGGGAAAAAATTCCCGGCTCAATCGTTCACGCCGCGTCGCACTATAGGAAGGTGTGGTCATCTTTTCCGCTATTTCCCGACCCAGCCGCCATCGACGTAGAGCGATTGGCCGGTGACGTACCTGGCTTCATCGGAAGCAAAAAATGCAGCTACTGTTCCAATTTCCCGTGGTTGGCCGGAGCGGCCGAGGGAGATCTGTCCAAGCACGCCCGCCAAAACACCAGGATCGGGATGCTTCAGAACCCAATCGACCATCGGAGTTTCGATCAGGCCCGGATGGATGCAATTCACCCGTATTCCATGTGCGCCCATCTCGGCGGAGATGTTGCGGGTGAGTGCTTCGATCGCCAGCTTGGCGGGGGCGTAGTGCGTGCGTCCGGGTAGGACTTTGCCCGCCTGAATGGATCCGATGTTGATGATGGATCCGCCGCGGCCGGCGGCGACCGCCCTGCGGCAATAGACCTGCGCGCAGAGCCATTCTCCCCGGAGGTTCGTGTTGACCACGTCACTCCATTGCTGGTCGGTCAACTCCAAAAAAGGAATGATGGTTTCGATGCCCGCGTTGTTGACCAATATATCGACCGGCCCCAACTCCTTCTCGACCCGGTTGAACATGCTTTCCACCTGGCTGCGCTCTCTTACGTCTGCCTCGACGCACAACGCACGGCGGCCCTGATTTCGCACCCATTCCACGACGGCGCATGCCTGCTTGCACGATTCGAGGTGATTGACGGCAACGTCCGCACCTTCTTCGGCGAATACTTCGGCAATGCCTTTGCCGATCCCCTGGCTGGCTCCGGTAACGATTGCTACTTTATTGCGGAGCTTCATATGTACCCCGTTGCTTTGGCATCAATGGATTGTCCAACCGCCATCCACCATCAGCACATGCCCGACAACCATATCGGACAGCGGGCTGGAAAGAAACAGTACCGCGCCTACCAGGTCGTCAGGCTGATTCCAGCGGCCGCGGGGGAGCATTTCCTTGGTGGCCCATTCTTTGTAGCCGGGCCGTTCGAGGATGTTTTTCCGTGATTCGGTCTCGGTGATGCAAGGGGCGACCACATTTACCAGCACGCCGTCTTTCGCCCACTCCAGGGAGAGCGCCTTAGACAGGTGATGCACTCCTGCTTTGGCAGCGGCGTATACGGACCGGCCCTTGAAGGCGATGACTCCAAAATTCGATCCGATGTTGATGATCCTGCCCCCGCCCTGAGGAATCATGATTCGGGCAGCGGCCTGGCAGGCGAAAAAGACGCTCTTCAGAGAGGCGGCCATGGTGCGGTCATATTCTTCTTCGGTAACGTCCAGCGCCGGCGTAGTCCCGGTCCAACCGGCATTGTTCACCAGGATGTCAATGCGGCCGAATGTCGAATGAGTCTGGCCCATGAGCGCCCGCACCTGTTCAACCTGGGCCACATCAACCTGCACAATCAGGGATCTGCGGCCGAGCGATTCGATTTCCGCCTGGACTTCTTTGATGGCGTCCTGGCGATGATCGGGATATTTGGCCAGGACTACGTGTGCGCCGGCCCTGGCCAAGCCAACGGCGATCGCGCGCCCGATGCCCTGCGAGGCTCCACTTACGATGGCGACTTTGTCGCGCAATCCGAAGCCTGAGTAGTCTCCGCTTTCGGGATTTACCGTGCCCATGAGTGTGGACCTTCCTGGACTTCATCTGTACTGTTGCTTCCTTCAAGATCAGCTGCATGAGGAAAGCCGCAGCCAGGGGAAACCGGAAGGATCGATCTATGGTGTATAGCGTGCGATTTCAGTTGCGTAATATCCAAAGTAGGCTACCAGTCACATTTAGGCGCGTCAAGCAAAAGCGCCTGCTCCCAACAGCTATAAAGTTAATCACATCAGGAATAAGAAACCGCAGAACCCGCCTTGGATTGGCGCCGAGTCGACCTATCTCCGGCCACCGTCCCCGAGTCGAGATCTGCGGTATTTCAAGCTCGTTAGAAGGTGAACCTCCCGGCCATTTGCAGCAGCCTGGGTGTATTCAGGTCAGTGGTGATGTTGCCGAATTGCGCATTGCCCACAACTGAGTTGGGGCTGCCGAATTGGACACGATTGAACAGATTGAATGCCTCCACGCGGAACTGGAAGGTGAGATTCTCGTGAATGGGCGTGTCCTTGTAGAGGGCGAAATCATAGTTGGCGACCCCTGGAGTGCGCAGCCGGTTATCTGTTCTGGATTCGTTGCCGTAAGTGAAAATCGGAGGCGCTGTGTAGCAGGAGGTATTGAAGTAGTTGTTGGCTGCACCTTCCACCTTGCCCAAGCGATTGAAGATGTTGCCGCCGATGGCCTTCGCGCAACCGGGAACAATGTTCGGCCTGGTATTGGATCCGAAAGCGTAGGTCGAGATGTTGTTTGTGGCCATGGTGAAGCCGAGCGGATAACCTTCCTGAAACGTGGTCACACCGTTGACCCCCCAGCCCGCGAGCACCGCATCACTGACTCCGGAGAGGTTTGAGAGGAACATTCTCCCCTTTCCGATAGGCAGTTCGTAGGCATAGCTGACGACCAGCCGCTGCCTGGAGTCGAAGCTTGAAAGCGAGTACTCGGCAGGAATATTGTTGGTGTCCTGGTAGCCGGCGGTTGTGGTCGAGTCGAGCCAGCTGGTCAGGTACTCGGCGTTGGTGAGCAGCTTGGAGAAGGTGTAGGCGCCGAGCAGTGTTCCCCCCTGGGAGAAACGCTTTTCCAGCTTGAGCTGCAGAGAATTGTAGTTGCTGACCCCCACATAATGGCCACTATTGGAAATGCTGCCATATTGCGGGAAAGGCCGGGCCAACTGGTTGGCGGGAACCGTGGCGCTTTGCAAGGTGCCTTGAGAAACCTGTCCGTAAAAGGGATTGGTCACACTCTTGGTGAAGAAGCAGCTTTTCAGATTTCCGCTGGAGCAAGTTGGATCCAGGTGGGCCTGGTTGAGCGTGTTGTCGGGAACCTGGTTGATGGTTTGGCTGATGGGCAGATTGGCCCCGTGGAGACCTGCATAGGCGACCTCGAGCGCAACTCCCATGGGCAGCTGGCGCTGCACGGCGACGTTCCATTGGTAGGTTTTGCCATTCGGCTCGTTGGCCAAGAGAGCTTGCGCATTCCCCCCGAGCAGGACCTGTTGATAGTTCGGGTTGCGGTGCGGCGCGCCCAGCAGGCCGTTGGGGTAAGGATTATCCAGGGTGTTGGCCGGAGTCTGGTTGTTGTTGGTGGATTGCACCATCAGGTTATTGATGAAGTTAATGCCGGCCTGCAACGGGGCTTCAGGGAACTGGAGGTCAGAGGGGATCACGAATTTGCCCCAGCCCAGGCGGAAGACGGTAGCGTCGTTCAAGCGATAGGCGACGCCGAGACGGGGAGACCAGTTGTCGAAGTTTTCGTTCCTGACGCCGGCTGCGGGATGTTGCGGGCTGCTCACCAGATCAAAGGCTCCGGGGACCCCGACGACCGGATTGGTTTCGGTGGGATTGAAAGTATCGGCGTAACCGTGACGTGCGACATACACGCCCGGAATCTCATAACGCAGGCCTAAGGTGAGCGTCAGTTTGTTGGTAGCCTGCCAGGTGTCTTGCGCATAGTAGCCCTGGTAATAGATGGTCTGGAAAGTCGGGGGGGCGATCTGGACCGTCTGCGAAGTGGAGCTGCTTACATAGCCCAGCAGGAACGACGCGAAGGGATTTCCGGTGCTGCCGGGGCTGGCTGCATTCGCTCCAGTGAAGACATTGTCAAAGGGAAAGACGCCGCCCGGGGAGTTGTTTTGGAAGTAGTACATCTCCAGGCGCCGCAGATCCGCTCCGAACTTGAGCGTGTGCCGGCCCATCGTCTTGCTGAACGTGGGAGCGATTACGTAATTGTTGTTGATAGAAAAGATCAGCCCCGTGCCAACGTTGTTGTACGTTGGATTGGACATCGTAATGGATGGCAGTGTGGTCGAGGGAGAAAAGCCGTTTAACTGCGGGACCTCGGAAAAATACGAAGGGAATCCGAGCTTGGTCTCATCGTAGCCAAGGGTACCTGGTGTCCGTTTGTAGTTCCAGCGCATATAGTCGACGTGGAGATCGGCGATGGTGGTGGGATTGAAGACGTAGGTGTCTCCAACGACAATTTGTTGGGTGGTGAAAGCTTCGGGGGAAATGGGGTCACCGCTGATAAGACCATTCTGGTAAGGCTGGGCTCCATGGTTTTGCGATCTCCACCAGGTGTAGCGCTCGAACAGGGTTTGCTTCGAACTGATATTTTGGTCGCCTCGGCCGGTGAATTGATTGTTGATTCCGCCGGAATTGCCGAACCGTGAGAAATCATTGATTCCCTGACCATTCAGAGCTGCACCGCTGACTGTGGGGGGCGCCCAGTAGGGAAAGGCGATCAGCGACTGGGCAACTTTGCTGAACCGGGCTTGCGGAATGACATTTCCGGGAAACTGTGTTCGTGTCGGAGCGGTCCCAGCAAGCTGTGCCGGCGTGCAGGCTGGATTGCCGTTGTAGCCGCAGGTGGTCAAAGGGTCATAGATCTTATTCCCCGTGGCGGAAAAATCTCCCTGCCGCATAGCCAGCGTAGGCACGTTGTAGACATAGATCTTGCCCGATGCCTGCCGGTAGCCCTGGTAATCGCCAAAGAAGAATATTTTGTCGCGCTTGATCGGTCCGCCCAGGTTGGCGCCAAACTGGTTCTGGTGAAACGGCTGCTTGCCGGTATTGTTGCGCTTGGCAAAGAAATCGTTGGCGTTCAGAACCGTGTTGCGGAAGAACTCGTATGCGGTGCCGTGGAAGGCATTGCTTCCTGACTTGGTTGCCATGTTGATGACGCCGCCGGTGTACATACCAAACTCGGCAGTGTTGTTATTGGTCTGAACTTTGAACTCCTGAATGACATCCTGGTCGGGCACCAACTCTACCGTGTTGCCATAAGAAGTGTTGACGGGTGCGCCATCCAGCAGCACTGAGCTCTGGTTTCCATTGCCGCCGCCGATCTGGTAATTGCCGGCGGCAAAGACATTCTGCCCGGTCAGGTTGCCTGAAGAGCTACCTTGCGGCACTACGCCCGGCACCAGCGCCACCAAGGCAAGCACATTACGGCCATTCAGGGGGATGTTGGTCACCGCTTTGCCGGCGACGACTTGCCCTAGCGATGCGGTTTCTGTCTGCATGATGGGCGCCTGTGAGCTAACCACAACCTGCTGGCTTACCGTGCCCACTTCCATGGTCGCGTTCACGCGGAAAGTCTGGTCCACCTGCACCACAATCTGATCGCGGGTGTAGTGCTTGAAGCCGGTGGCCTCGATATCGATCTTGTATGTCGCAGGAGGAAGCAGGAGGAACTGGTAATTTCCGTTGCTATCCGTCGCTGCCGTGCGGATGTCTCCGGTTGCGTCATTGGTCAGACTTACAGTGGCACTGGTTACCGCCGCCCCGGAGGGATCGGTGACGGTTCCCACCAGCGAACCGGTGATGACCTGCGCAAGCACGGTCAGACAAGACAACGAAAAGCCCATTGCGATTACCAACAACGTCCGGCCGGCCAATCCACGAAATTCTTGCATCGAAGTCACCTCTTTATCTCGAGAGTCAAAATTTGCATTCCCTGAGACTGTTCGTATTGTGCAATATAGCTTGCATCCACACCGAGGGACGCTATCATGCGCTACAAAGCACAGTCAAGGATCTAATTTCAAAAAAGCGCCGCATCGAAGGTATGTAACAGCCAGGATTACGTTGATAAGGAGGCACGAAAAAGGCGCAAAATTGCTCCATCTCAGACCGGTAGAGGGGCCTGCGGCGGCCCAGGCTGAGAATCCGCTGGCTCGGGTTAGCGAGCCGGTTTTCCCCAGAAGATATACGTTCCACTTCTGGTGGAGGTGACGATATCCATCCTTCCGTCGCCGTTTAAATCCACGGCGAGTACGTCCGATCCAGCGCCGGAGCGGTTGTGGATCAAGTGCGGCACCAGCTCTGCGCCGCCTGGCGCCTTTGGATTGCGGACTGTTTTATACCAATAGAGAACCGCCGGACCGTAGGGATCGGCGTCGTAATAGTCATCCAGGTGGGACCAGAGCCGTTTTCCGACAACGAAGTCGGGGATGCCGTCGCCGTCCACATCGGCAACGGTGGTGCCATGCGGCTCGGAGAAGGCGACACCGCCGGCATTTTTCGTGTTGTAGTTATCCATCACCATATGCTTCACGAAGGAAATGTCGCCGTTATTGTTCCGTTTTTGCTCGAACCAGGCCAGTCCCCACCCATGAGCCTGCAGGCTGGTAACAACGTCGTTCAGTCCATCCCCATTGACGTCGTAAACGCCAATCTCGCTGCCGCCGGGGGAAGCCCTTCCCCAATCGCCGAAGGCCACGGGATGATACTTCCAGGGCTGATCGCCGCTTCCCGGGGGAGGCTGTTCCCACCAGCCATCGGCGCCCACGATGTCGACCCGGCCATCGCCATTAATGTCTCCAGCCCCTATGCCATGGGCCGGCCAGGGACCTTTTTCGGAAACGGTGTGGATGATCCAGGTTCCTGTGGGGTTGGCCGGATCAGGTTTGGCGTAGCGCATGTAACCTTCGGCTTCGTAGACCAATTCAGGCTTGCCATCGCCGTCAACGTCTTTGAGGATGGTTTCTTCGCTCTGAATCACCGGCACGACTTTGTATTTTTCCCACCGGCGCGATTCTCCTTTGGGGTTGACATAGAGAATCGCTCCGTCTTTCCCACCTCCGGCGTGGCTGGTGGTCAGGACGTCGGGCCATCCGTCGCCGGTGAAGTCGTAGGCATGCTCTACCCAGTCGTTCATGGAGTATTGGGTGGAAGGGTTATAGGCCTGCGCGGGATAAATCTCGCGCGACGTCAGATAATCGGGGCCAAAATAAATGAACGGACCGGAAACGATGTCCATTTTTCCATCGCGATTGAAGTCGGCAGCCGCGGCCGACCATCCGTAATAGAAAGGACTGAGGCGCTGCATGCGGAAGCCGGTCCCCACTTCCTCGGGTGGATCCTTCTTGATGGCTAGATCTTTATAAGCAACATTTTTGAACCGAACCTCGCAGTTCTTGCCCACATAAAGCGCGATGGGTCCGTAGCCATCCATCTCTTCGGTCGCCACACTGGCATAACCGCCGCCGTTGTTGAGAAAGACTCTCAGGATATCGGCGTCGAGCAATAGCTCTACCTCATTCCATCGCCCCTCACGAATGCCCTGCTCGGGCCGGCTGATGGGGATCGTGACTCCGGGCGGGGGGCTCGGCAATGTGGGGAAGTGGAAGGGATGCGGGGGAGCGGAAGGATCGGGCGGTGGCGGCGCAAACCGGATCTGTCCTCCGGCAGAACGCAATTCCGTCCGCTGGATTTCTTTGCCATCATGGTCGAGGGTGAGGTTGTATCCCTTCAGCTCGTTTCCCTGGATGGCGAGATAGGATCCCTTCATTCCCTCGGGCGCAGAGCGCAGCCGGAACAGAACCCCGGTATCGCAGGGGCCTTCGCACTGAAACGCTGTGTAGAGGCCGGCGTCCTGAAGGGAACCGTCAAGGACCAGCCAGCCTGCACCGCCGGCGCCCTTGCCAACGATTTCGCCGTGTTCCGCCTGCCAGCTGGCCTGGCCCAGGGTGTGCCAGCCGGCCAGCGTCGAGCCTCCACCATCGGGTATGAAGCTGGGTCCAGCCAGTGTGGGCGTAGCTTCCTGTCCGCGGCTATGGATAGCTGGAAGGGCAACGATTGCGCAGGCGAGCAGGCAGGCGGACAGGATCCTTGAAGCGCAATCTCGTAAATTTATTCGCCTGGCCCTACAGCGACCGCCATCCATTCCGTTCACATTGTGCAATGGCGATTTCATTAGACCGCACGAACGGTATCATGCGCGCACAAAGACAGTCAATCGGCATGGCGGGCAGCAAGAGGGAGCCAACAGAGGAAATCAGGGTCCCGCGAGCCGGGATCAACGGTTCCGGGAGGCAAAACGGCGCAACCACTGCCAGCGCGAGGTATCTTTGCTGTCGCTGTAAGCGAGGACGGCAGGAATACGTACCTCGACTTCCGTACCTACCCCGCGCCGGCTCCAGACCTCGAGGGCAGCGCCGATCCCGCGTGCCCGCTGATGCATCCCCGGAAGTCCCCAATGTCCTGAGTGGGTATCTGTTCGTAGAATCTTTGGGTCGACGCCGCATCCATCATCGCGAAACCCTATTCTTAGCTCACCGCGGTCATAGTTGATGTCTGTTTCGCATCTGGCGGCGTTGGCGTGGTGAAAAGAATTTGTCAAAGCTTCCCGCCCAATGCGATATACCTCGTCGCGCACTTCCGGTTGCAACGGGCGTGGAACCCCATTGACGACCACGCTGAAGTCTGCCGGATGTTCTCGCTTCAACTCCGTGCACACGGCTGCAAAGGCTTCGGGCAACCCGGCGGCCTCGAAGCCAGTGCTCGATCCTAGAATCTGATGTCTCAATTCTTCCAATAGTGCGTCCGATTCGCGCAGAGCCTCCTCCAACATACGGTGTGCAGGATCATCAGGGGAGATACGATTGACCCCGATTTGGAAGCGAAGGATCAGTGCTTCCATGCTCTGTAGAAGAGAGTCGTGCAATGCACGCGTCTCTTTTTCTCGATCAACCATTCGAGCACGCAGCTGCCTGCTCAACTGCCTGAAGCGATGGATCACGATAAGGCAAAGCACGATGCAGGCAATCAAAGCCCAAAGCACCAGGTGATCTGTGCGTGACAGCGACAACCCGGCCGAGGGTTCGCTGCTGAGCGCAAACATCGGCGTGGAGAGCACCGCGCACAGCACAAACGCCAGCCATCGAATCAATCCGCGATGAATCGGCGAATCCATAGACATTTCCGCCGGGAGGGTGACTGATTTATCTTGTGCAGCATACTACCGGGCCCATGCGTGTGCACGCGCTGCTGCGAATTTTCTGTAACTTTGATTCGCGCGGAAGGATTATGGACTGTGTGTTAACAGTAAGCGGCGATTTTGAATTAGTTTTAGCTGACCCTTCGGAGGGTGTCATGTCTGACAAAGTCGAACTGTATGACGGCGAGTATGGAAATTATGGGTCCGAAGTATACCGCCAGGTCCGTACTGAAACCTATGGCATCGATTACGGACAGACGAGTTGGGTCAGCACGAAAGAATCGGAGGAAATCCCAAGATGGTTGGAATTGACGGGTAACTCCAATGTCCTGGAAATAGGCTGCGGATCCGGCGTATACGCCCTGCATCTTGCGCAACTCACCGGCTGCCGCATCACCGGCGTGGATATGAATGCCCTTGGCATTCGCACGGCCAACCAATTGGCTGCCCAAAGAGGCTTGAGTCAAAACGTGCGTTTTGAAGTGTGTGATGCTTCCAAACCGTTACCTTTCCCGAACGAGACTTTCGACGCTGTATTCGCCAATGATGTGTTGTGCCACATCCCGGGACGAGCCTCTCTGGTTTCGGAAATGTACCGGATGCTCACACCCGGCGCAGGGAGGATGTTGTTCAGTGACGCGTTGATCATCGGTGGAATCGTTTCGCATGAAGAGATCGCAACCCGGAGTTCGATCGGGTATTACCTGTTCAGCCCACCGGGCGAAAACGAACGATTGATCCGCGATGCAGGGTTCACCGGGCTCAAGGTCCTGGATACGACGGAAGATGCAGCCCGCATTGCTGCGAGATGGGAGGAGGCTCGCCAAAAGCACAGAGAAAGACTGATTGCTGCTGAGGGTGAATCCACCTGGGCGGGCTTGCAGCGATTTCTCTCCTGCGTGCGGACGCTAACTGAAGAGAGGCGGCTGTTCAGGCTTTTATATATGGCAGGGAAAGCTTGAGGACGGCCGAGCTCAATGTTCGAAAATCAGCATCACGTAGGCGAGGAAAAGCAGAAGGTGAACCGCGCCCATCAGAACGTTGGTCCGGTTGCGGGCAAAAGTGAGGGTCGAGACAAACAGGGTCAAGATCAGCAATAGAGAATTGGCTGAATCAAGACCCAGAATCACTGTCTTCCCCGTGACCAGGCCGATGGTGAGAACTGCGGGAATGGTTAAACCGATCGATGCCAGGACCGAGCCCAACAGGATGTTGATCGAACGCTGAAGATCGTTGGCCAGCGCCGCGCGTGTAGCGCTCAAAGATTCTGGAGAAAGCACCAGGGCCGCCACGAGAAACCCGCCAAGTGCGACCGGCGCATGCAGCACTTCGATTCCGTGATCGATGGGCACGGCAATTTCTTCCGCAAGTACGACGATGGCGAGCAGGTACAAGACCAACAGGACTGCGTGATACGCGGAGGAGTTCGGGGACTCATGGTCACCGTGCGCTGCTCCAGCATACTCGCCGGAGGCCAAGGCAGGCCGAACGAAGTACTCCTTGTGTCGCCGGTTTTGAATGATCAGGAAGAGAATGTAGATTGCGATTGACATCACCGCCAGGAAAATAGACTGCAGAACCGAGAACGTGGGTCCTGGCGACGCGCTGGTGAAGTTTGGAAGCACCAGTCCAAGAACCGTCAGGGGCACAATGAGGGACAAAAAAGAGTTGGCGCCCTGCAGGTTGTAATCCTGCTCGCGGTGCCGGAGGCCTCCCATCAGCAGCGAGATTCCGATCATGCCGTTCATGACGATCATGGTCACGCCCAGCATTGCGTCTCGTGCTAACTCCGGCTTGCCTTCGCCGGTGAGCATAACGGCCGAAATCATCATGACCTCGATGCCGATCACTGAAAGCGTAAGCACGAGCGTGCCCAGAGGTTCGCCGAGCCGGGCCGCCAGAACCTCTGCATGATGCACTACGGCAAACGCCGAACTGAGGATCACGGCAAAAAGCCAGATCAACATCAGGGCGAACCACAGTGGATTCGATAAGTCAGAGAGCCATTGTTTCCCAAACATCAGGAACAATGCGGTCGTAGCGATGGCCGCACCCAACAACCACTCGCGCCGCAAGCTCGAAAGCAAGCTGGTTTTTACCGTCGTTGTTCCAGTATTCACTCCAGTAGTCCTACCAGAAAAACGGGTGCATGCACATCTCAGCTCAGGGGCAGAACCTTCATCTGTAACAGAACGTTAACCTGAACCTGCATCCGAGGTTTACAGCGGTCTTGTTTACGAGGTGGTGCATGGCGATTGTGGCGAAACCGCACGGATCTGATTTTTCTGAAATGGATAACGCCGGTATCTCCAGAGAGCACTGGAAGAATCATGTTCATCTCTGGGATGGGCTTCTTTACCGTTGCCTATGACCTATTCATCATCGGCATTGTCATGTCGCTGCTAAAGCCTATCTGGCATGTGGGCAAATTAGAGGAGCGCCTGGTCGAGTCGACCGCCCTGTTGGCCTCGGCGATTGGCTGCTTCTTTTGCCGGAAACCAAGGGCAAGAGTCTGGAGGAATTGTCGGAGCACGCTTCCGCACCCATTGAAAAGGCGGCCGCATGAATACACGCCACCCGGCCGCAACCGAGGTCGCGGAGAAGGGTCTTGCCAGGCACCCTTAGGAGATACCGGAAATAATTTTCCGGTATTCGTCCTCGTTGAAGGCGCGCATGCTTTCCGTTCGCACGTTGCCCTTTGCCGCGAGCGCCAGACCCAAACGAGCGAATGTCAGATCGTCGGGAGCTTCGACCAAAACGGCCATATCATATTGGCCCAGCAGGGCGTATGCGCTGATGATTTTGCCTCCGGCTGCCTCGAAGGCTTTTTTGCCGGCGTCCAGACGAGATGGACTGTCCTTGATTTTCTCCACACCCTCTTTGGTGAAGCTCAATAAAGAAAGATACGTAGGCATCGTGCTACCTCGGCGCGAATGATAGTCCTAAAGCGTCGCCGCTGACCAGAAGTAAACTGTGATGAACGGAATTTGTCATGTCCTGGCTTTTTTGGGCGGTCCTCTCTGCTCTTTTCGCTGCCGCTACGGCCTTACTTGCCAAAGTGGGCGTCGCGCACGTGGACCCAAATTTGGCCACGGCGATTCGTACTTCTGTCGTCGTAATTTTTGCCTGGACGATTGC
>Ga0335073_10001577_pt1 | contig 30633 bp, 25 predicted proteins | sample Lox_Sample_22_FD_207093 | JGI IMG/M metagenome (GOLD analysis project Ga0335073, IMG submission 207093) | Soil microbial communities from Loxahatchee National Wildlife Refuge, Florida, United States - Lox_Sample_2.2 | ecosystem: Environmental > Terrestrial > Soil > Wetlands | place: USA... | reverse complement strand
TCCACAACCGTCAGAAAGGTTTCTAGCTGCGAAAGGTCCATAAAAACAGGCCGTGCCTTGGCTCGGCGCTTTGCCTTATATTACTCAGATTTATTGATTCGGTAAAAATTATAAATTTGAATAATATGCCATATTTTGGCAAACTTAGCAGTAGAGCAGAGGATGTCTATGCCCCCAAGCCGCGTCTTTTTCTTCGATACGACCCTCCGGGACGGCGAGCAATCGCCGGGCTGCAGCATGACGCAGCATGAAAAACTGCAGATGGCCCACGCCCTCGCCGATCTTGGCGTGGATATCCTCGAAGCCGGCTTTGCCATTTCATCGGACGGCGATTTTTCCTCCGTAGAAACCGTCGCCCGCGAGGTTCGCGGGCCAGTGATCGCCTCTCTGGCGCGCTCCAGAAGGGGAGACATCGAGCGTGCTGCCAAGGCCCTCGAACGCGCAGAGAGATCGCGCATCCACATTTTCCTTGCCAGCTCCGACCTTCACCTCGAGTACAAGCTGAAGATCAGTCGCGAAGAGGCTCTCGACCAGGCTGCTCAATCGGTCGCTTTAGCACGCACGCTCGCCGACGAGGTTGAGTTTTCTCCCGAGGATTCCACGCGCACCGATCCCGATTTTCTCTGCAAGATCGTGGCCGTGGCGATCGAAGCAGGCGCCCACGTCATCAACCTCCCCGACACCGTCGGCTACGCTACGCCCACCGACTACGCCGGAATGTTCCGCATGATTCGTGAGATCGTGCCGGGCGCCGAGAACGTGATCCTCTCCGCTCATACCCATGACGACCTGGGACTCGCCGTCGCCAATGCTCTCGCCGCCATCGAGGCCGGAGCCCGCCAGGTTGAGTGCACCATCAACGGAATCGGCGAACGTGCCGGCAACGCCGCCCTCGAAGAGATTGCCGCGGCGCTGCACGTGCGCGGCGATCGTTATCCCATGGAAACCAGTCTGAAGCTGAGCAAGATGTATGCCGCCAGCCAGTTGCTGGGACACATGATCAGTTTCGCCCCGACGCCGAACAAAGCGGTCGTAGGCGACAACGCGTTCGCGCATGAAGCGGGCATCCACCAGCATGGCGTGCTTTCGAATCCGCTGACTTACGAGATCATGACGCCTACGGTATTCGGCATTCCCAGCAACCGCCTCGTGCTCGGCAAGCATTCCGGTCGCCACGCGCTCCGCTCGCGTCTGATCCAGCTTGGCTACGACCTCGCGCCAGCCGATCTTGACGTTGCCTACCGCGCGTTCACCGAACTGGCCGACCGTAAGAAAGCCATCTATGACCAGGATCTGATCAATTTGGTGGCCCATCACCAGCGGCACGAAGACCTGATCAGCGAAGAATCAGCCGCAAAGCTCAACTGAGACTTCGGCGATCGCGAATTCAGCCATTCTTGGCAGGGAGACAATGATGAAGCTCAAGATACTGGTCGTCGCCGGAGATGGAATCGGCCCCGAAGTCACCGGCGAAGCCGTGCGCATTCTGGAGTCGGTCGCCGAGCTTGGCGGGCACGATTTCGAAATCAAGGAAGGGCTGATCGGTGGCGCCGCCATCAAAGCCAAAGGCTCGGCATTGCCCGAAGCAACGCTGGACGCCGCTCTTGATAGCGATGCTGTCCTGCTCGGCGCTGTCGGCGGCAACGAGTTCAATTCCCTACCCCCAAACCGCCGCCCCGAAGCTGGTCTGCTGCAATTGCGGCAGGCCCTCGGAGGCTTCGCCAACCTGCGGCCCTCCTTCGCATGGCCGGCACTCTCGTCGAACTCACCCCTGCGAGCGGAAGTAGTCAACGGCGCCGACATTCTCTTCGTTCGCGAACTACTCGGCGGCCTCTATTTCGGTGAGCCCCGCTCCTGGGACAAGGAAGCCGGCTCTGCCTGGAACACCATGCGCTACACGCGCGATGAAGTCATCCGCGTGGCACGGATCGCATTCGAGCTTGCATCGGCGCGCCGCAAGAAAGTCACTTCCGTCGACAAGGCTAATGTCCTCGAAGTCTCGCAGCTCTGGCGCGCGACCGTAACCGAGATCGCTGCGCAATATCCCGAGGTCACCCTCGAACACCAGTATGTCGACGCCTGCGCCATGCACCTTATGAACACTCCGCGCAACTTCGACGTCGTTCTGACCGAGAACCTCTTCGGCGACATCCTCTCCGATGAAGCCGCCGTCATCACCGGCTCGCTCGGCATGCTGCCTTCGGCAACCATCGGCGGCCAGGTGAATCTGTACGAGCCCGTCCATGGATCGGCGCCCGATATCGCCGGCAAGGGACTCGCCAATCCTCTCGGCGCGATCCTCACGGCAGCTATGCTGCTGCGCCACTCGGCGAAGCTCGAGCAGGATGCGCAAGCCGTCGAGGCCTCCGTTCGCAAAGTGCTGGAGCAGGGCTATCGCACCGCAGATCTGGTGCGCGGCGAGTCGAAGATGACCGTCTCCACGCAGGAGATGGGTAAGCATGTCCACCAGGCGCTCAACGAGATCATCGACCGCCAGCAGGCCATGCATGCGGTCTAGGAACTGACCGGTGCTCGCCCGGGCGACCGCGTTATGCGCGCCACACAATTTTAGTTCGTAGCTGTTGGGGTCACACATTATGTCAGAAGCATCAAAAACGCTCTTCGAGAAGGTCTGGGAATCGCATCTGGTAGCCGAGCCGGCCGATGAGCCCGCGCTCCTCTATATCGACCTGCACCTCGTCCACGAAGTCACTTCGCCGCAGGCATTCGAAGGCTTGCGCCTCGCCGGCCGCGAGCTTCGCCGCCCCGATCGCACCGTGGCCACCGTCGACCACAACGTACCGACCACGGCCAACCGCCTCATCATCGAAGACGCCATCGCCGCCAAACAGATCGACACGCTGCGCAAGAACTGCGCTGACTTCGGCGTCGAGCTCTACGACGTAGAGTCGCCCAACCAGGGCATCGTCCACGTCATCGGTCCCGAACTGGGACTCACCAAGCCTGGCATGACCATCGTTTGCGGAGACTCGCACACCTCCACCCACGGAGCTTTCGGAGCACTCGCCTTCGGCATCGGCACCTCCGAAGTCGAGCACGTGATGGCCACGCAATGCCTGCCGCAATCGAAGCCCAGGACCTTCCGCATCACCATCGACGGCGAACTTCCCGACGGCGTGACCGCAAAAGACGTGGTCCTCGGCATCATCGGACGCATCGGCACCGACGGCGCCACCGGATACGTGATCGAATACGCAGGCTCCGCCATCCGCTCGCTCAGCATGGAAGGCCGGATGACCATCTGCAATATGAGCATCGAAGCTGGAGCACGCGCCGGCGTGATCGCTCCCGATGAAACCACCTTCGGCTATCTCAAGGGCCGCCGCTTCTCGCCGCAGGGCGCTGACTGGGATAAGGCCGTCGCCGAGTGGCGCAAGCTGGTCTCCGATCCCGGTGCGAAGTTCGACCGCGAACTCGCGATCCCCGCCATCGAACTCACTCCTTACGTAACCTGGGGCACCAGTCCGGGCATGGTAGTTTCCATCACCGATACCGTTCCGTCGCCTGCCAACGCCGCCTCTGATGCCGACCGCCGTCACTTCGAGCGCGCTCTCGAGTACATGGACCTCAAGGCCGGCACGCCGATCGAAGAGATCTCGATCGACCGCGTCTTCCTCGGTTCCTGCACCAACTCGCGCATCGAAGACCTGCGCGCCGCAGCCAAGGTCATCGTCGGCCACCACGTTCATCCCCACGTTCGCGCCATGGTTGTGCCCGGATCGCAGCAGGTCAAGGCACAGGCCGAACGCGAAGGCTTGCACCACATTTTTCTGGAAGCAGGCTTCGAATGGCGCGAGCCCGGCTGCTCCATGTGCCTGGGCATGAATCCCGACATTCTCGCACCCGGCGAACGCTGCGCTTCAACCAGCAATCGCAACTTCGAAGGCCGCCAGGGACGGGGTGGCCGCACCCATCTTGTCAGCCCCATGATGGCCGCCGCAGCAGCAATCACTGGACATTTCACTGACGTCCGCACCTGGGAATTCAAAAAGGAAGAGGTTTTGGCCTGATGAAGCCGTTTCGCAAACACAGAGCAAAGGTGATGCCGCTCAACCGCGTCAACGTCGACACCGACCAGATCATCCCCAAGCAGTTCCTGAAGCGGATCGAGCGCACCGGCTACGGTGACTTCCTCTTCCATGACTGGCGTCAGGATCCCGACTTCGAGATCAATCGCCCGCAGCACAAGGGCGCGGAGATCCTCGTCACCGGCAAGAACTTCGGCTGCGGGTCTTCTCGTGAACATGCTGCCTGGGCACTCAACGACCACGGCTTCCGCGTAGTCATCGCGCCCAGCTTCGCCGACATTTTCCACTCGAACGCCGGCAAGAATGGCATCCTGCTGGTTACGCTTCCTGAGGATCAGGTCGAGCTTCTGCTTGAGCGCGCATCGACCATCGACAACTATCACCTGAACGTATCGCTCGAGGATCACCTCATCCACGACGATCATGGCTTCTCGGCAACATTCTCCATCGATCCCTTCCGCCGCTACTGCCTGCTCGAAGGGCTCGACGATATCGGCCTCACCCTGCGCCACTCTGAAGCGCTCGACAAATTCGAAAAGCAGCACGAAGCGGCCTTCTGGGTCGCACCCCGTCCCTCGCACAGCCCTCAGGAGACAGCGCAAGCATGAGCAGCAGTAACGGCAAGCACGATCCCAAGAAATACAGCATCCCTCTGACCGAAGGCCCTAGCCGCGCAGCCGCGCGCTCCATGCTGCACGCCGTCGGCTTTTCGAAAGACGATCTGCACAAGCCCATCATCGGCATCGCAAATACCTGGACCGAAATCGGCCCCTGCAATTTTCATCTGCGCCAGCTCGCGGAAGCTGTAAAGCAGGGCATCCGCGAAGCCGGCGGCACGCCGATGGAGTTCAACACCATCACCATTTCTGACGGCATCACTATGGGGACCGAAGGCATGAAGGCTTCGCTGATCAGTCGCGAAGTCATCGCCGACTCCGTCGAGCTCGTCGCCCGCGGCAACCTCTTCGACGGCCTCGTAGCAATTGCGGGATGTGACAAGAACATGCCCGGCACCGTCATGGCGCTCGCCCGTCTCGACATCCCATCACTCATGTTCTACGGCGGCTCGATTGCCCCCGGCCATCTGAACGGCAAAAACCTCACCGTGCAGGACGTTTTCGAAGCCATCGGCTCGCATGCCGCCGGCAAGCTCGACGACGCCGGTCTCGAAGCCGTCGAAGTCGCAGCCTGTCCGGGCGCCGGCGCCTGTGGCGGCCAGTTCACCGCCAACACCATGGCCATGGCCTGCGAATTCCTGGGCATATCGCCCATCGGAGCCTCTGGCGTGCCCGCGTTCCTGCCCGAAAAGCTCGACGCCGCCCGCGAAGCCGGTCGCCTCGTGCTCGAGCTCGCCAAGAACGACCTGCGCCCCAGCAAAATCATCACCGCCCAGGCCATCGAAAACGCCATCGCCTCGGTTGCGGCCTCCGGCGGATCGACCAACGCCGTGCTGCACTTCCTGGCCATCGCCAACGAGATGGGCATTCCCCTCTCGATCGACGACTTCGACCGCATCAGCTCGAAGACGCCGCTGCTTTGCGACCTGAAACCCGGTGGCCAGTATGTCGCCGCCGACTATCACGCCGCGGGCGGCAGCCGCCTGCTCGCGAAGCGCCTTCTCGACGCCGGCCTGATCGACGGCACTGCCTGGAACGTCACTGGCAAGACCCTCGCCGAGGAAGCCGCAGAGGCGAGGGAGACTCCCGGCCAAAAAGTCATCCACGCCCTCAATGACGCCATCAAGCCCACCGGCGGACTCGTCATCCTCAAGGGCAATCTCGCACCCGAGGGTTGCGTCATCAAGGTCGCCGGACACAAGCGCCTCGAGCATCGCGGCCCGGCACGCGTCTTTGATGCAGAACAGGATGCCTTCCACGCCGTCGAGGGCGGCCAGATCAAGCCCAACGACGTGGTCGTTATCCGCTATGAAGGCCCCAGGGGCGGCCCCGGCATGCGCGAGATGTTGCAGGTCACCGCTGCTATTGCGGGCATCCCCGAGCTCAGCGACACCGTAGCCCTCCTAACCGATGGCCGCTTCTCCGGAGCCACACGCGGCCTCATGGCCGGCCACGTCGCACCCGAAGCAGCCGTCGGGGGCCCAATCGCTGCTGTCCACGAAGGCGACATCATCCATTTCGATATTCCCAACCGCAAGCTTTCGGTCGAAGTCTCCGATAAGGAACTCGCCGAGCGCTTGAAGTCGTGGAAGAAGCCCGTCCCCCGCTTTGCCCGCGGAGTTTTCCGCAAATATACCGACACCGTTTCGTCGGCGTCACAGGGCGCGGTAACTCACTGAAAGGTCGTAAGGAGCAGGAGATGAGTCTAGCAAAATCCGCAGGCACCCGTTTAACCGGATCCGAAATCCTCTGGGCCGCTCTCGAAGGCGAGGGCGTGCGCGAGGTCTTCGGCTATCCCGGCGGCGCGATTCTGCCCGCCTATGACGCGCTGCGCAAATTCCCCATCCGTCATATCCTCGTCCGCCACGAGCAGGGCGCGGTGCACATGGCCGACGGCTATGCGCGCGCATCCGGAAAAGTGGGCGTCGCCGTTGCCACTTCCGGACCCGGCGCCACCAACATGGTTACCGGCCTGGCCACTGCCATGATGGACTCCATCCCTGTGCTCTGCATCACCGGACAGGTCTCAAGCAAAGTTCTCGGTTCCGACGCCTTTCAGGAAATCGACATCACCGGCATCACTCTGCCGGTGACCAAGCACAACTACCTTGTCACGCGCGCCGAAGACATCGCACCCGCCATTCGCGAGGCCCTGCTCATCGCGCAGTCCGGACGCCCCGGCCCCGTGCTGGTTGACATCACCAAGGACGCGCAGCAGGCAACCGCCACCTACGACTTTGCCGCTGCTGCGCCGCGCCCCTATCGCCCCCATCCCATGCTGCGCGCCGAGACCGACTCCGTCCTCAAAGCGGCCGAGCTGATCCGCAGCGCCAAGCGCCCCATCATCTTCGCGGGGCACGGCATGATTCAGTCCGGCGCGCGCGAGCAGGTTCGGGCTCTCGCCGAGCGGCTGCAGATCCCCGTCGCATCCACCTTGCTCGGACTCGGCGGCTTCCCCGCATCGCATCCCCTCTCGCTGGGCATGATGGGCATGCACGGAGAAGCCTGGGTCAATCACGCCATCCAGCAATCCGATCTGCTCATCGCCTGCGGCATGCGGTTCGATGATCGAGTTACCGGCTCGCTCTCGACCTACGCGCCCAACGCAAAGAAGATTCACATCGAGATCGATCCCGCCGAGATCAACAAGAACGTCAAGGTTGACGTCGCGCTCATCGGCGATCTGGCCCAGGTACTCGAAGCCCTGCTGCCGCATCTCGCTCCCCGTTCCGGCAGCGAATCCCCGTGGCTGCGCGAAGTGAATGCCATGAAGGGTGAGGTTGCGGTGCGCGACATCCAGAACCTTCCCGACAACGGACACCTCTACGCTGCTCACGTCATGAACGACCTGTGGCATGCCACCAACGGCAAGGCCATCGTCGTTACCGACGTCGGCCAGCACCAGATGTGGGAAGCGCAGTATTACAAGCACGAGGATCCCCGCACGCTGATCACCTCCGGCGGCCTTGGGACCATGGGTTTCGCATTGCCCGCAGCTATCGGCGCAAAGGTCGCCTGCCCCGACAAGGAAGTCTGGGTTGTCGCCGGAGATGGCGGCTTTCAGATGACCGCCGCCGAGCTCTCGACCATCGCACAGGAAAACCTCGACCTCAACATCGCCGTCGTCAACAATGGATACCTCGGCATGGTCCGCCAGTGGCAGGAGTTCTTCTACGACAAGAACTATGAGTCCTCGCCCATCTTGAGCCCCGACTACGTCAAGCTGGCCGATGCTCACGGCATTCCCGGCGCCACCGTTCGCACGCGCGGCGAAGTGAAAGCAGCAGTGAACGCCGCTCGCCAGCGCAAGGGACCGTTCCTGATCAACTTCCTCGTCGAGAAGGAAGATTCGGTCTATCCCATGATCGCCGCCGGCTCCGCGCTGCATGAGATGATCCGCCGTCCGGACAGCAATCCGCTGATCGAAACCGCCGAGGACGCATAACTGCCGGAAAAGGATTCGTAACCGTATGCTGCACACATTCGTAGCCATCGTCCAGGACAGACCGGGAGTGCTCACACGCGTTGCCTCGCTTTTCCGACGGCTCAACGTCAATATCGTCTCGCTCACTGTCGGCCACTCAGAGAAGCCCGGCGTTTCTCGTATGACCATCGTCTCCGAGGCCTCGCCCTCGGCAGGACACCGCATCATGGCCAGCCTCTACAAGCTCGAGAACGTGCTGCAGGTCGACGACATCGGACAGCACTCCAGCGTCAGCCGCGAACTCGCACTCATCAAAGTCGCGGCCACGCCCAAAACCCGCTCCCATATCTTCGAACTCGTCGAAGTCTTCCGCGCACGCATCGTCGATCTCGCTCCCGAATCGCTCATGATCGAGATCACCGGCGTTGAAAGCAAGATCGAAGGGCTCATCCAGGTTCTCACCGAGAGCGAAGACCGTATTCTCGAAATCTCGCGCACGGGACGCATGGTCATGCGGCGCGGTCAGCACACCAGCCGCGTGCTCGATGCGATGCGCGTCGCCACGTCGGAGACTGACACCGACCCAATTCCTGACGCAGAATCGGATGCCATAGAGGAAGCCGATCTGCCGCAGTAACTTTAGACCTTCAATCCAATCAAAGAAGATACGAGGAATTACGAAATGCCGAAGACTTATCACGATCAGGACGCCGACCTGTCGCTCATCCAGAAGAAGAAGGTAGCCATCATCGGCTACGGATCGCAGGGCCACGCGCACGCCCTTAACCTCAAGGATTCGGGCGTCGAAGTCCGCGTCGGCCTTCCCGCAACCAGCAAGTCGATCGACAAGGCGAAGAAGGCCGGCCTCGAAGTGAACACGGTGAGCGACGCCGCAGCCTGGGCCGACGTCATCATGATCCTCACGCCCGATCACTCCCAGGGCGACACTTACAAGAACGACATTGCCCCTAACCTCAAGGCAGGCAAGACGCTGATGTTTGCCCATGGCTTCAACATCCGCTTCGGCACCATCGATCCGCCTAAGGACATTGATGTCTCGCTCGTCGCGCCCAAGGCGCCCGGCCATCGCGTGCGCGAAGTCTTCACCGAGGGCGGAGGCACACCCGGCCTCGTCGCCATCCATCAGGACGCTTCGGGCCACGCGCTCAATCTGGCGCTCTCCTACGCGAAAGGCATCGGCTGCACCCGCGCCGGCGTCATCCAGACCACCTTTGCCGAGGAAACCGAGACCGACCTCTTCGGCGAGCAGGCTGTTCTCTGCGGAGGCGCTTCGGCTCTCGTGAAGGCTGGCTTCGAAACGCTCGTCGAAGCCGGTTATCAGCCCGAGATCGCCTACTTCGAGTGCCTGCACGAGCTCAAGCTCATCGTCGACCTCATGTATCGCGGAGGCCTCGCCTACATGCGCTACTCCATCTCCGACACGGCAGAGTACGGCGATTACACCGCCGGACCGCGCATTGTCACCGACGAAACCCGTGCCGAAATGAGGAAGCTCCTCAAGGAGATTCAGGACGGCCGATTCGCGAAAAAATGGATCGAAGAGAACAAGACCGGGCGCAAGCATTTCACTGAGATGCGCAAGGCTGATGCGCAGCACCCCATTGAGAAGGTCGGCGCCACGCTGCGCGCGGCTATGCCTTTCCTCGATCCGGTCACCGTTAAGGACAACGCGCCCCAGGCCGCGCAACCGGAAACCGTTAGCGCCTGACCTCGCTGTATCCACGCTGGCCGCGGATATCCGATCCGCGGCCACAAACGTTGATGGTGAATATGGCCACCTATCGTTCCCCCATTCTTGCCGCGCTCGCCCTTTTGACCGCGACAGCATTCGGCCAGGCAAGCCTCAAGTGCCAGGTGCAGCCCAAAACGCTCGCTGCGATGCGCAACTGCTACCGTCCGCTGCTGGTCTTCAGCCCCTCGGCCACCGACTCCCGCCTCAAGCGCCAAGGCGAAATTCTCGACGCTGACGCCGACGACATGATGGACCGTTTCGTCATGTTTACCCCTGTTCTGCAGTCAACCAGGGGCTATTCCGCCCCGCTCGACACACCTTACGTGCTGCTTAGCTCACAGCAGATGCAGCACATCCGCTCGCAGTTCCAGGTACCGCAGGAGAGCTTCGTTGTCCTTCTTCTCGGCGAAGACGGCAACGAAGCGCTGCGCAGTACGCGGCCCGTAGATTCCGATCGCCTGAACGCGCTCATCGACGCTACACCTTCGCGCAAGATCGAAATGCGGCGTCCCCACGCGAATTGATTATTGTGCACACACCGACCTCACTACCGCATCGGTTACCATCAGAAGGAGAGGCGAGATTATGACCACTGCCAGCACCGTCCCCACGCTGGATCCAGCCGATCGGCGCTCCGCTCCCCGCCGCACGCCGGTCCCTGAAATCATCGAGGCTCTGAAGCGGGTGCCGCCCTTGCACGGCATGAGCGAGAACGAATACGAGTGGCTGGCCACGCATGGCATCGAGCGCCTGGAGCCGGCCGGAACCACCCTGTTCCATGAGGGCGACCCGGCAACCACGATGAACATCCTGCTCAAGGGGGAAATCCACGTCCGCCGCGGAAAGGGCGCTCCGGCGGCTTTCTTCATCGGACGCACCGGGCTCATCACCGGTCTGCTGCCTTTCTCGCGCATGAAGACCTACGGCGGCCACGGATACGTCGTCACCGACGCATGGTCGCTCGACTTCGAGCGTGAGATATTCCCCGAGATGTTGCGCGAAGTGCCCTCTATGTCGCAGCGCTGCGTCTCCGTTCTGCTCGATCGCGTGCGCGAGATCACCCGCCTCGAGCAGCAGACCGAGAAGCTCAACGCCCTCGGCAAGCTGGCTGGAAATCTTGCCCACGAAATGAACAATCCGGCATCGGCCGCGCAGCGCGCCGCCTCCGGTCTCCTTGACGAGCTGCGCGTTTACGGTCAGGAAAAGTTCAAACTCGGCGGTCTGTGCCTCGATGAAAAGCACCTGATCGAGGTAAGGAAATGGCAGGAAGCTATCCGCCAGCAGGGGCGCGCCACTTCGCCCGATCCGGTGCACAACGTGGCAAACGAAGACAAATTGCAGGCATGGCTGCGGGATCACGGCGTCCGTGAGACGTGGAAAATCGCCCCTGAGCTGGCCGAGCTCGGCGTCACTGCCGATCAGCTCAAACCGCTGGGCGACGTTCTCAACGCCGATTCTCTCTCCATCGTGCTGGCGCAGTTTGCGTCTTCCGTGCGTGCCGAGCGCATCGCCGAAGCCATGCTCGACTCCACCGCGCGCATCTTCGATCTCATCCGCGCCATCAAGGACTACTCCTACATGGATCAGGCGCCGATCCAGGAAGTCGACGTTCGCGTGGGTCTTGAAAATACGCTGACCATGCTTCAGTCGCGCCTCACGCATGTCGAAATTGAGCGCCGTTACGAAGATGAATTGCCGATGATTGCCGCCTACGGCAGCGAGCTGAACCAGGTGTGGATGGCGCTTCTGGAGAATGCCCTCGATGCCATTGAAGACCACGGCAAGATCACGCTCGGTGTCCAGCTCTCCGGCGACATGATCCTCATCGAAGTCTGGGACAACGGTCCCGGCATTCCTGAGGAGCTTCAGGATCGCATCTTCGAGCCATTTTTCACGACCAAAGCTCCCGGCCTGGGCCTCGGCCTTGGTTTGGATACTGCGCAGCGCGTCATTCGCCGCCACCGCGGCTTCATCCGTGTGCAGTCGGAGCCGGGTGCAACCTGTTTCCAGGTGCGTCTGCCTATTGACCAACTGCAAGCTTACTGATGCAATTTGCTGGTGCCAGATTTGAAGGTTGACCTTGTCGGCGTTGGGCTGAACGCCACCGACACACTCATCCCGCTCGCCGCTTTTCCCGAGCGCGGCTCAAAGATCGAGTACAGCTCGCCGACCATCCTCCCCGGCGGACAAGTCGCGACCACCGTCGTCGCCTGCCAGCATTGGGGCACTCGTACCCGATACGTCGGCAAACTCGGCGATGACGACGCGGCCGCGCTCCATCGCCGCGAATTTGCCCGCACCGGCGTCGAGGCGCAGCTTGTCTCTGTACCTGGCTGCGCCAGCCCGCAGTCACTTATCCTGGTCGACGCTGCCGGCGAGCGCACAGTTCTCTGCCGCCGCGACGAGCGGCTCATTCTGCAGCCCTCTGAACTTCGCCGCGAATGGATCGTTAACGCGCGCGCGCTCCACGTCGACGGACACGACACCGCGGCCGCCACCCTCGCCGCCCGCTGGGCTCGCGAAGCCGGAATCAGCGTCGTCGCCGACCTCGATGAAGCTTATCCCGGCGTCGAAGACCTGCTCGAGAACGTTGACTATCTCATCGTGAGCCGGAACTTCCCCACCCTGATTACCGGCGAGCCGCAGCTCGAAGAGGCGCTGCGCCTCATGCGCAGCCATTACGGCTCTGTCCTCACCGCCGCGACCCTGGGAGAAGAAGGCGTACTTGCCTGGGATGGCAAGCAGTTCCTCCACTCCGCCGCGTACCGTGTGCCTGTCGTCGACACCACCGGTGCCGGCGACATCTTCCATGCCGGCTTCATCCACGGGCTCCTCCAAAACTCGCCGCTCCAGCGCCAGCTCGACTTCGCCTGCGCCGCCGCCGCCCTGAACTGCACCGCCGTGGGAGCAAGAGGCGGCATCGCTTCAGTCGCCGCGATCGAACACCTCATGGCCAGCGGCGCCCGATACGAAACTCATTTCAGCGCGCTGTCCACCTCTCGCTGAGTCATTCCGCCCTCAGCGCCTCCACCGGATTCACTCCGGCTGCTCTCTGCGCCGGCAGATACGCCGCCAGTGCTCCGCTCAGCATGAGCACCAAAGCAACCGCTGCCAGCGTCCACCCATCGTGTGCAGAGACTCCATACAGATAGCTGCGCACCAGTCTGCCCGCCGCGAACGCCATGACCAGCCCCAGCCCAACACCCGTCGTCACCATCGCGCCTGCCTGCCGCATCACCAGCCACAACACATCACTCCGCTGTGCGCCGAGAGCGAAACGCACGCCCAGCTCGCGTGTCCGCTGACTCACGACGTATGCCAGCAGTCCATAGAGTCCTGCCACACACAGCAGCAGTGCCGATCCCGCAAATATCTCCAGCAGATGCGCCGCCAGCGTCTGGCTGCCATAGGAATCTTCCACGACCTGGTTCATCATTGTGAATTTGCTTCCCGCCAGCGCCGGATCGGCCTGCCGAAGTACCGCGCGCAGCTCAGGAATGATTGCGCTTGGATTGCGGTTCGTTCGCACGGCTATATCCATCGCGATGCCTTCGATTGCCTGGTAGAATCCGCTCTTCTGCGTCACCTGCGCGAGCGATACCTCGACCTCCGGCTGCGTCGGCTCGGCAATCGCCTTTTGCCGCAAATCATCGACCACGCCAACAATGTGTGCCGGGCGATCCGGAGTCAGATGCCACAGCTCCATCCCCACCACTTTGCTCAGGTCCTGCTGATTCGGAGCGAATTCCTTCGCGAAGGCGCGGTTCACCACAAGCGCCGGCTGTGAAGCAAGCGTGTCCTGCTCGCTCAGGTAGCGTCCCGCCAGCATCTTGAAGCCGAAGACCTTCTGCAGATCGGGACTCGCTGCATTCAGGCGAGCTACTATATCCTTTGCCGGTTTGCCTTCAGCGCCGCCCGGATCGCCCTTCAACGACAGCTGCAGCTGGAAAGTCTTCCCCAGCGGCACCTCCGACATTAATCCCGCCGCCTGCACGCCCGGTACATTCTTAATCCGCTCCAGCAGCGGCGCGTAAAGATTGTCTCCCATGTTGTGCCCTGCGAATTTGTAACCGGGAATCTGCAAATTCGCCACAATGATATGGTCCGTCCGGAATCCGAGCGGGATATGGCGCAGCGTGTAGATTGTGCGAAGCAGCAATCCGCAGCACACCAGCAGCGTGAGCGACATGGCAATCTCTACCACCACCAGTCCGCCACGCAGCCGATGCTGACCACGAGTGCCGCCGCTCTGCTGATTGCCCTGCTTCAGAGCCGGCTCGATCGGCGACCGCGCTGCCATCCACGCCGGCCATACCGATGACACCAGTGCCGAAACCACCGTCAGCCCGATCAGTGCACCCGCCACGCGCCCATCCACCGCCGCGGGAACCGGAAATGGCAACCGGAACTCCATGCCGTGCGCAAACAACTTCACCGTCAGCAGCGCCAGCCCCGCGCCTGCCAACGCCGCGAACCCGCTCAGCAGCAATCCCTCCACAAGGAACTGCTGCACGATCCGTCCCCGTCCCGCGCCCAGCGCTCCGCGCAGAGCAATCTCCCGCTGCCGCACCATCGCCCGGGCCAGCAGCAGATTGGTCGTGTTCACGCAGGCAATCAGCCACAGAACGCCGGACGCCGCGAGCAACATCCCCAGTGCGCGCTTGACGTCCTTGTCCACCAGTGACGCCGCATAGTCCTTTGCCACGATCTCAGACCGCACCTTGCGTTCGTCAGGATCGACATAGCCCTTTACGACCTGCTTTTGCAGCGTAGAAAGCTGAGCCTCCGCCTGCCGCGCCGTCACTCCATCCGCCAGCCGCGCAATCACGCTGTATTCGGGAGTCTTGTCCGTCCGCCCGCGGTCGTCATCACCCATCTGCGCCAGCGTCCACACCTGTGGAAACCTCACGTCGAATGGGAAAGAAAATCCGCGCGGCATCACGCCCACCACCGTATACGGTTCACCGCTGATCTTCACGGTTTTGCCAAGTATCGAAGTGTCTCCGCCGAATGATTCGCGCCACGCCCCGTCACTCAGGATCACGCTCGACGCGTCCGCGCTCTTCGCAAATCCGTCCCGCTCGCTGCGGAAATCCCGGCCCATCTTAGGAAACACTCCCAGCACGGAGAAGAGATTGGCGCTTACCTTATAAGAGCCGACCTGCTCCGAACTCGCATTGCCCTCGAGAAAGTTCCTGCCCGTCGCCCAGTGATAGAACGCGATCCCATCGAATCCGCGGCTCCACTTGCGCCACTCCTCAATATCGAGAAACGTAGGCAGGTAATCGATATTCTCTTTGCTGCCCTCCTGAATTTCGATCAGTCTGTCCGTCCTGGTATACGGCAGAGGTCTCAGCATCACGCGGTCGATGACCGTGAACATCGCCGTCGCTGCGCCCATGCCCAGCGCCAGCGTGCCGATGACTGCCGCCGCGAATCCCCACGACTTCCGCATCTGCCGCAACGCGTAGCGGAGATCCTGCCGCAGCCGCTCCAGCCACGCCCCGCCCCATGTCTCGCGTGTGACATCCTTCACCAGGGCTTCGTTGCCAAACTCGAGTCGTGCCTGCCGCTCGGCCTCCGCCGGGTCCACACCCCGCTCGCGCGCATCGGCTGCGGCCATCTCCAGATGCGCCTTGATCTCCGCATCCAGCTCACGCTTGCTCGCTTCGGAACGGCTTCGCCTGGCCACAAACCAATGAAGCAACCCGCTCATCTTTTTGCCTCCGGACCCTACACCCTGCGCCTACACCATGTCCGCTACATGATGGAGGCATCCTACATCCATAGGGGTAGATTGTCTACATGGATGAGCGTCGATTCATGGCCCGGGCACCCGATTCTCCGGCCCATCCTGTTATTGTTGAAGTAGGGTGAAAGCCGCCCCTTCCTCGGTGAAAATTCTGATTGGCCTGAATCGCGTGCTCGTGTTCCTGTGTGTCGTGTGTGCTGGCACGAGCGCCTTTGCGTGCGACCAGTTGCCGCCGGGGCAATCTCTGTGGATTCGCCTCGCCTCCCCTGTTACTACCTATACGGCCAAAGTTGGCGACCCCGTGCATGCGATCCTCACTCAGGATCTGGTTTGCGACAATGAAATCGTCCTCCCCATGGGCGCGCAAATCGAGGGCGTTGTGCGCAGCAAACGCAAGGTGGGTTGGGGGATTCGGCACGAAACCGCAGCCCTCGAGCTTGAATTCCATCACGCAACCGCCACCTCCGCCGTCGAGATAGCTTTCACCGCCCGCGTGGAGGAAGTAGAGAATGCGCGCGAGCAGGTTCACAACGGCGTGATCCAGGGCATACGCAGCTCCGATACCTTTCAGGGCAGCATCAACAGCCGCTTGATCCACCTGCCTACCTGGAATCCCTACTCTGATCCCTTCCTGATCGCCTACAAGGCCACTTTTCCCATCTTTCCCGAGCCGGAGATCTACTATCCCGCCGGCACCGATATCCACTTGCGGACGACGACCGCAATCTCGTTTACGCCGCCGGCAGGCGCCACTGAACACGAATCCTCTGCGACCGGCAAAATCGAGGCTGATCAAATCGACCACCTGGTTGAGGAGCTTCCCTGGCGCGTCACGACGAAGAAAGACATCGGCGCGGATCTCCTGAATATTGTGTTCCTCGGCTCACAGGACGAGGTGACGGCGGCCTTTCGCGAAGCAGGTTGGCACAATGCCGATCCCCCCTCGCGTCGCACCTACTTTAAAAATTTCTATGCGCTGCTCAATAACAGCGGCTACGCCGAGCAGCCGATGATGACCTTCCTTTTAGAGGGCAAGCCGGAGGACATGAACTGGCAGAAGGGCCTCAACAGCTACGGACGCCGCGATCATCTACGCATCTGGCAATACACGCCGGAAGGATCCGACGAAACCGTGTGGGTGAGTTCGTCGACGCACGACACCGGCGCCGTGCTCTCCGTGAAGTACAAGGGCTTTGTGCATCACATAGCACCCGCCATCGACGATGAGCGCTCTGCCGTCATCCGCGACCTGAATTTTGCCGGATGCGTGAAATCCGTCACCTACGTCTCGCGTCCCGGGATGCCCACCTCCGTGCACAACGCGACAGGAGACGTGATGTACACCGATGGTTCCGTAGCGGTGATTGACCTGCAGGCCTGCCATCCCATCGATCCGCAACTCGACTCCAACTCCAACGGCGGCAGCTTCAAGGCCGGCAACACTGTCTTCCGTTATCTCCGCAAGGAAATCCTCACCTTCCGCAACGACATCTGGCGCGCCAACATCATTTACGGCGCTTACGATGCCGGACGCATGGCGGTCACAGCACTGCGCCGCAACCGCCCATGCCGCGACCACCCGACACCACAGTCGTCGCCGCTGTGAAGCCCCCGTCGCACAGCTAGTCGGGCAACTAAACAAGGCTGCTGTCGTCCCCGCCCCCAAAGTCGCTGTCGAAGTCATCCGTCTGCGAATCGTCGAATGAGCCTGAATCCGTGTCCGGCTGGTAGTCGGCATCTTTCAGATCAGCATGGCCTTCTGGCCGGTCGTCGAATGACGCTTCGTGCTCGTGATGCTCGGCGAAGCCGCCGGACTCCTTCGGATCATCGTAGTAATTGTTAATCACCGTCTCTTCGACAGGAGCGCCCGAGCCCAAACCGCCACCGAAACCACCTCCGCCCCAGCCTCCGCCACCCCAGCCCCCGCCGCCGTGTCCGAACCCATGCATCAGCGATTCGATGCCCTCGAAAGCGAGCGCACCGGCGGCCACGCCCGCTGCCGTCGTTGCCGCACTGCGCAGAAAGCTGCCCGCCGGACTGGGACCGGGGTCTGCATAAGGTGGAGCGGTCGCGTACTGCGGAGGAGCCTGATAGGACGGTACCTGCTGATAAGGCACTGGCTGGTAGGGCGTCTGCGGAGCCGCCGTAGTCGCATCGCGATGCCCGAGCAGGCCGCCCAGAAAGCTCGTGGCCCGTGCGGGTTGCGTCTGCTGTTGACTCTGTTGCATTTGCTGCATCTGCGCCCGTGCCTGGTTCAGAGCGAGATTCTGCACCAGAACCGTCTGCGCCAGTTTGTAAACAGCGTCAGGATCGCGCCCCAGACCTACCTGAAGCAACTGCTCAGCCTCGGGATCCTTCTCCGTCAGCTGCGTTTCCTCTACCTTGCGAACCAGATCTTCAAGCATTGATCTTTCTTGCGGTGTCATGACACTCCCTCGCACTCTAGGATGCTCCCGCGAGCATTCCCATTGTTAAAGACGTGCCTGAGTGCACAAAGTGGCGCAGAAAGTATCCGCGCTGGCCTGTGTTGGGGATGAACAGCCCTGAACAGCCCTAATCGCCGGCCTGTGGTTCTACTTCGCCGCTCAGGGCTCGCTCGCGAAGGTTGCTATTGCGCTTTGCAAACAGGAAATAGACGAGCAGGCCGACCAGCATCCAGCTCCCCGCCGCAATCTTTGACGTCGGATCAACGGAGATGATCATTGCCACGCAGAAAATTGCGCCCAGGATCGGCACCAATGGCACCAGCGGCGCGCGAAACGGTCGCGGCTGCTCGGGATTCTTCTTGCGCATGATCCATACCCCGATGCACACCAGCACAAAGGCAAACAGCGTGCCCAGATTGGTCATGTTGCCGGTAATGTCGCCGGGCAGAAACCCGCCCAAAAGAGCCACGAAGATATACAAAACCAGGTTGCACTTGTACGGGGTGCGAAATGTCGGATGCAGTTCCGCGAACAGCCTGGGCAGCAGACCATCTTTGGCCATCGAAAAGAACACGCGGCTCTGCCCCAGCAGCATGACCAGCATCACCGACGAGAACCCCGCGAGAATCGCTACCGAGACCAGCGTCGATAGCCATCCATAACCGGGCATGTACGTCTTGATCGCATACGAGACCGAAGCCTCCATGCCTTTGTTGGGATCCATGAAATCCAGCGCTGGAGCGATGCCCGTCAGCACCCAGCTGAACAGGATGTAGAGAACAGTGCAGACGGCCAGCGATCCCAGAATCCCGATCGGCATGTTCTTCCCCGGATTGATCGTCTCCTGTGCCGCAGTCGACACGGCATCGAAGCCGATGAAGGCAAAAAACACCACGCCCGCACCTCCCAGGATGCCGCCCCATCCGTGCTTGAACATCCCCGTGTGGGCCGCATCTTGAGCCAGCACAAACGGCGTGTGATTCGCAGGATTGATGAAGTGCCAGCCGATGGCGATGATCATCAGCACGATGGTCACCTTCACCCCGACAATGACCGCGTTCACCGTCGCCGACTCAGAAATCCCCTTGATCAGCAGCAGCGTCATGATCAGCAGGATCAGCAGTGCCGGCGCGTTCACGATCCCGTGCATGCCGCCCGGTCCAGTCTGCAGCGGCGAGTGCCGCCATTGCCAGGGGATCAGATTCGGAAACAGATTGTTAAAGTACTCGGTCCAGTAGATCGACAACGTGGCCGCGCCCAGCCCGTATTCCAGAATCAGCGCCCATCCAATCACCCACGCCACCAGTTCCCCCATGGTTACGTACGCATAGGTGTAAGCGCTGCCGGCGACCGGGATCATCGCCGCAAATTCGGCGTAACACAGCCCGGCAAATGCGCAGCCGATCGCCGCGATGACGAAAGAGAGGATGACGCCTGGACCCGCATTTTGTGCCGCCGCCGCGGGGGTGCGCGCAAAAAGCCCGGCGCCGATAATCGCGCCGATCCCGAGAGCGATCAGCCCAGGCCAGCGCAGGCTTCGCTTGAGCCCGCCTTTTTCGTCGATCTGTGCGAACAGAGTGGATAACGGCTTGGTGCGAAAGAGGCTCATAGCTGGACCGCGAGTTTATCACAATAAAACGCGCTTCTGTCCGATTGCGACGGCGCCGGAATCAAAACCGGTTGCTCCCCGGTGTTTCAGTGAGGCGCACGCTCTTGCGGCAAAGAGTGGCCCGCTCCGCAGACGCAATTGCTGTAGCTTGCCGCATTGAAATGCGTCTGAGCGCACGAATAAAAGGAAAAGTTCGACGAATTAATCGGCGACGGAGTAGACACCGCGAAGTCCTTTTCAAACGTCGCTCGTGCGCCGTCACCGCTATGTATCGCCGCGGCAACGGTGGACAGATTTGCAGCGCTGAATGAGCTGACACCATATGCGCTGTCAAACTGATATTCCTTAGACCATGACGGCATCGGCGACGAAAGCGGGATAAAGAAGGTGGTGATGTCCGAAATCGAAGCCGTCGTCAGGTTGTAGGTCATCACGGAGAAGGCCGGGTTGTTCTTGAAGATCGGGCTCACCGATGGCGTGAGACGCAGCGGCAGCGAGGGCGATCCCGCAACTGAAACGCGAAAATCATCCATGTGAATGTGTCCGGCGAATGCCAGCTGCACTACATCGGAATACGTGCTCATCAGAGTGGCGAATTCAGTCGAATATTGCGCCTTCCAAAACGGGACGGGCTTCTGGCATTGCCCGTGCGACGAGTCATATGCATCCATGCCCGGCGGAATGTGCATCATCAGCGTCACACCATGATGGAGCAACCGGGCACTATAGAGCTTCCAGCCCAGCCATCTCATCTCGGCTTCGCCGGGATCACCGCTGTTCGGCGTGCAGCTTTTATACGAGGTGGACCAGAAGATGGTGTTCAGCACGATGATGTCCTGGTTTGAAACTGTCGGGTGAGCAATCGAATAGAATCCCCCCAATTCAAATGTGCTCTTGGCCTCGGGAGAAGCGCTCAGCACCGCCAATTGATCGGCCGTCTCGGCGAGAAACGGGCTGTTGGGAGGGATCTGGTAGTCTCCGCAACTCGAGTCGTTATTTCCGAGCGCAGCCAGGACTGGAACCTTGAGCCTGTTTTGCAATTCCTGAACCACGAATGCTTCTGTCTTCGTGGCAAACGCCGGATACTGGTCGGATGTCCCTCCTGCCGCAACAAATGCCTGCGAGAAGTTATGCCGGAGCGCATCACCGGTAAAGATCACATAGTCAAAAGGCTCTTGCGCAGAGGCTTCATCCAAAGTGGAGGCCAACAGCCGATAGTTTGAATCCGACCCGTAAGGCGAAAACGACTTCTGCTGTGAGCTTTGGAAAATCGCCTCCCACTGCGCAACCGGCGCTGCGATAAGTTGCTTGACGATCGCCGGGTCGGCCAGCGGATCGAGGTGAATGTCTGAGATCAACAGCGCGCGCCCTGTCGCCGGACCACTTTGTGCGACCGCCGCCGGCCACACACAGGCGAACAACAGCCAACGGGCGATGGTTATCCGGAGTTTCATTCGTGCCCCCGCGCTGCGCAACAGGCGCAGTCCTCAAAATGCCTGCGCTCCTACTCTGTGGCAACATTCTACCCACCGGCTCTTCAAACAGGACCGCATCTCGTAACCATGATCGACTTGGGAAAAGTCGCTGCGTCTCAATGACCACCACGCGACCGAATATAAACCTCAGATAGAGGGCCGCTCATAAATACCGCGCGGAAACCAGCGTCTGCTGCCTTCACGAGCAAGATCAGCACCGATGCCTGCACTCAGGAGACGCCCGGAAAAAGCGTCGTCATCCTAAAGCAGAGCATAGATGTCATAGCTGACGCGCATCTGCTCCATATCAACGTCCCCAGTGCCGAGGCACTGCAAACGGTTGAGCCACAAATACGCTGAATGACCCGTGTAATAACGGGGCGCAATGCGCAATGGAACTCGCGCTGGGGGATTCCCTGCCAGAAACCGCCCGTAGCCGTCCCGCCCGAAATCTGCGACACCGCCATAACTGGTGTAGATCAACGCTCCATCATCCAATTCCAGGGTGGCGCGAACATCGAGTATGCCGATGCCATCGGGGCGCAGACAGAGCCAATCGCCGCCAACGTTACGTAGACGGCCACTCATCTTCGGACCTGTGATCTCGCCATTTGTTACGTAGACGTTGATTCGATGACCTTCAGCAAGCGGACCGATGATTTCCGGAGGAGACAGCGTTGCCCAATATGAACAGATATGTTCGAGTTCAGGATGACTATGAAGCCTGGTTGAGAGCTCTGACGGTGTCATCGTCTTCTCCTCTGAAAACGCATTACCGTATTCGATCAAGAGCAGGGAGGGACTGCCTGACGTTGCGCTTTCTCAGTTTTTGTCGCACAGGCGCGTGTGCGTGAAGAGGCTCTACCCCGGCTGCGAGTGCCGCGAGTGGTCCGGCAAAGAGAACGGCTACACGCTGAATTGAGACCTAAAATAGCACTTTTCTCCCGTTTGGCGTGCAACGTTCGCTGTTTGTCTTCTCTGCTTTATCCCTGATCGCCGTCAAGCCCAGCGGCTTGACACCCCTCCGTAACCCATTCATTTCAAAAGAAGATGGCTGCGAAATTCTTGGCCGACCATTTCCCGTAAATCGATAAAATAGAAGTAGATACTTGAAAGGCCCGCTTCGGCGGGCCTTTTTCATTTTTCGAAGAAGAACGCATGGTCCGTACCTGCACCCAGATTCTTCCCACCGGCTCACAATGCCAGCAGTTTGCTCTCAGAAGCCGCCCTTGGTGCCGCGAACACGCGCCGGGACCCATCAGCGCGAACGAACCGAGCACGCCAACCAGCTCGTCACAAAAGTCCCCTCCATGGATCTCTTCGAAATTGCAGTCACGCTCCTCGACACCATGTTTCAGGTGCAGCACAAATATCTTCCGCCGCTTCACGCCTACGCGATCTTCAGGGCCGCGACAATTCGGGTGGATCAATTGGCGGAACAGCAATGGATGGCGAGAGAACAGGCCCGAATCGCCGCCCGGCAGGCAGCTGGTCATCCCTCGGCTGTGCGGAGTTAACTCCAACCTGAACAATCGGTTACAGCCAGGCCTATTAGAATGAAACGGTTACGGCAGCCGCTCGCATTGGCCGGATTAAACCTTGCAGAAACAAACGGTTACAGACTCGTCCAATAGAATGAAACGGTTACGGAGAGGCGTTAACAACTCAAGCAGAATGAAACGATTACGCGAAGCCCCCAAAACAAAGGGGGAGGGGGGGCCCCGCTACTTTTCGATCTCCACGCCTCTCCAGAATGCGATGTGATTCTTGATGTTGCGCGCCGCCGGCTTGGGGTCGGGATAGTACCAGGCAGCGTCCTGGTTCTCCTGCCCGTCGATCAGGAGGCTGTAATACCGGGCCTGCCCCTTCCACGGGCACGTCGAGGTCGTCGAACTCGGTCTGAGGTACTCCCGCCTCACGGAACTCTCTGGGAAATAGATGTTTCCCTCAACTGTCTCAACTTTTTCGCTCTCGGCAACGACCTTGCCGTTCCAGATTGCCTTTGCCATGAATCAACCCTTCGGAGGTAGTCAAATCCCTCCCACATTACCAGATGCGGGGCAGCCGCGTCGCGATTCGCGGGCCCGACTTTTGCCGTAATCAATTACTTGTCTTGGGTGGTCATAGCGGTCCGCAGAGCCGCCACATTCTTTGCCGCCCGGTCCACTTTGGCCTTGGCTGCCGGGGACTGCTCTACCACCTCGCCCACCTTGGAGAGAAATCCCGGCATCTTTTGCCGGATCTCGGGTAGCAGCGGCAGGAATTTGGCGTAGATGAAGAACGGCTCACTGTTGCAGTCGACAAACAGCTCGGCGTTCAGGGCGCCATGCAGCACCAGTGCTGCGGCCATCTCCCAGTAGCTGGTCACCTGCCGGTACCAGGCGTTCTCCTTGCTGGTCCGGGCATTCGCCAGGGTGAAGAACTCCTCAGCGGTTTGCGGGAAGAAATGACCGGTGATCCATGCGCGGGCCTCGCGCATGGTCGGCTCGGTCCGAAGTTCATACAGCTTGAGGATCAAGCCGGCATCAGCGGTCGTCGCAAGAGTGGATTCGAACATGGGGATCTCTGCGCCTGAGTGTATCGCGACAGGGCCGCCCTAGGCCACCGGCTGCTCCACCACCGGCCCATGCGTCTTGGCGGTAGGAACCGCCACCGGCGTGGGGGGTGGAGCATCCCCGATCCGCTTCGTGAAGCTGCACACCACCGCGCTTTCAGGCTCGTCCTTCTTTTTGCGCTTCTTTGGTGCGGCCTCCTCGTCAGCCGACGGCTTCTTGTTGTTGGGGCAAACGAGATACACGCCGGACTTGAGAGTCTTCTCCAGCAGGTACGGACTGCCGCACTCCGGACACGGCTTGTCGACCGGTCTGTAGTTCGCCGTGAAAGTGCACTTTGGATACTCCGAGCAGCCATAGAAGAGGTTGCCGCGCCTCGCCTTCTTCTCGACGACGTCACCCACGTGGCAAACAGGACACTTGACCCCGATGGTGTTCTGCTTGATGTACTTGCACTTCGGATACGCAGAGCAGGAGACAAACTCTCCATACTGCCCGTTACGCAGCACGAGCTGCTCGCCGCACTTCGGACACTTCTCGTCAAGAGGTTGCGGCGGCTTCTGCTGCTGCTTCTGGTGCAGCCGGCGCACTGTCTTGCAGGGCGGGTCCTCGTTGTACCCGGGGCAGGCCATATACGGCCCCCACGGCCCATTCCTCAGGACCATGACCCGGCCGCAATTTTCGCAATACTCTTCCTGCTGTTCCTCTTCTCCGCCAGTCAAGGCCAGGTTCGGCTTAGCCTCAAAGTTCTCCTTTGTGAAGGTGCAACTTCCCGGCTTCTTCTTGTCGTACGCGCTGCACGCGTAGAAGGATCCAAATTTGCCCCACTTAAGCACGAGCGGCGACCCGCACAGGTCGCAGACCTGGTCCGTCGGCTTCTCCATCCGCTTGATGTCTTCCATGTTCTCGCCGGCTTCGGCGAGTTCCTCAGTGAAGTATCCATAGAAACCATTCAGCAGATCGGTCCACTTCTCCTTGCCGTCCTCGATATCGTCCAGCTCCTCTTCGAGCCGGGCCGTGTACTTCGTATCAAAGATGTAGGGAAAGTTCTTCACTAAGAGACCGGTGACTACGGTGCCGATCTCAGTGGGCACAAACCGGCCATTGCGGCCACCCATCTTCTGGACATATTCGCGGTCTTGAATCGTGTTGATGATCGACGCGTAGGTAGATGGACGCCCGATGCCCCGCTCCTCCAGCTCCTTCACGAGCGAAGCTTCGTTGTAGCGGGGAGGCGGCTCTGTGAAGTGCTGCTCCGGCTTCAATTCTTTCAGGACGAGTTTGTCGCCTGTGTTCAACGCGGGTAGCTTGTTGGAGAGAGACTCGTCGTCTTCATCCTTCTTATCTTTTGCCTCCTCGTAGACCTTCAGGAAGCCGTCGAACTTCAGCACCGACCCAGTAACGCGGAAATCGTAGCTCTTGTCTCCTTTCGCAACGATGTCCACCGTCGTCTGGTCATAGACGGCCGGCGTCATCTGCGACGCAGCAAAACGCTGCCAGATAAGCTTGTACATCTTGTACTGCTCGTCGGAGAGATATTTGCGGATGTCATCGGGATGCAATTCCGGATTCGCCGGGCGAATTGCTTCGTGCGCATCCTGGGCATCTTTCTTCGACTTGAACACATTTGCGGATGCGGGCAGATACGCCTCGCCGAGCTTCCCCTTGATCCAGCCACGAATGGCGGTGACGGCATCAGGGGACACTCGCGTCGAGTCAGTACGCATATATGTGATTAGACCGACAGCACCTTCACTGCCTAGTTCCACACCCTCATACAAACGCTGAGCAACACCCATGGTGCGCTTAACGTTGAAGCCGAGTTGACGCGAAGCATCCTGCTGCAGCTTGCTGGTAGTAAACGGCGCGGCAGGATTGCGTTTGCGTTCCTTGCGATCTACGCTGCGAACCGACCAGGTCGCCTTATTCAACTGCGCAACTGTATCGTCGGTCAGCTTCTGATCGGGCAACGAGGGGGCGTCAACAGTATCTACGCGTGCGCGCTCGCCATCGATTCCGATAAATCGCGCAGTAAATTCCTGACCCCGCGGCGCCGGATGCAGATTAGCGTCGATAGTCCAGTACTCAACGGGATTGAATGCCTTGATCTCCTGTTCACGTTCAACGATGAGACGGAGAGCCACGGTCTGCACACGTCCGGCAGAGAGACCACGGCGTACCTTATCCCAGAGCAGCGGAGAAATCTGATAGCCCACGATGCGATCAAGGACGCGCCGCGTCTGTTGAGCGTCAACCAAGTTCTGGTCTACATTGCGAGCCTCTGCAAAGGCCGCTTTGACCGCTTTTGGAGTGATTTCGTTGAACGTAACCCGATGAATGGCATTCTTCTTGACTGAAGTGCGCAGAACATCAGCAAGATGCGCGGCAATCGCCTCGCCTTCGCGATCAGGGTCGGGTGCAAGATAGACGCTCTCCGACGCCTTCGCAAGCTTGCGAAGTCTTTCGACAACTTTTTCTTTACCCGGAATGATGATCAGCTCCGGTTCGAAAGTCCCCTCAGTCAGATCCACGCCGATTTTGTTTTTCGGCAGGTCCATGATGTGACCGGACGATGCTTCGACCGTGAAGTCTTTCCCGAGATATTTGTTGATCGTTTTAGCCTTTGTAGGCGACTCGACGATCACGAGAGATTTGCTCATTCTTTTCCTTTGCGCCGGAACGGATAGTACCAGATTGCAACCGGCACGAGAGTCGGCAATGAATTTCTATGGAAGCTACCACGCTTCGCCACTTCGAATCTACCTGCTCCTTCACCCTTGACGCGAGTTGATCGTTCGATGTTCCCAAAAAACATCGAGATCGCGGCACCTTCCGCTTAGAAAGCTTTGACGTAATTCTTTCCTGGAAGTTGCCGAATTCGGCCCGCCAACTCTAACTCAAAGAGAGCGGTAAAAACTTCTGAGGAACTGAGCTCGGGCTCAAGCCTTTCCATGATCTCGTCAAGTTGAAACGCTTCGTCGTGGCGCAATACTGACATCACGCGGGCTTCCCCGGCGGGAAGTGGCTCTTCCGCAAATAAGGATGCAGCACCGGGCGGTTTCGATGCAAGACCGTGTTCAGCCTCGAGCTGCAGGCGAATCGGCGTAGGCAGCTCCTCCCAGACGTCTTCCCACGTCGCCGTGAGCTTTGCGCCTTGCTTTATCAGAGTGTTAGGTCCCCACGCGTTCTTGGTGGTGACGTTGCCGGGGACTGCGTAAACGTCACGGTTTTGTTCGATGGCGCATCGTGCGGTTACACGGGTTCCGCTGTATTCTGCGGCTTCCACCACCAGAACGCCAATGCTCATTCCGCTGAGGATACGGTTGCGCCGTGGAAAGTTCTGCGGAGCGGGAAATACACCCAGCGGAAACTCGGAAACGATCGCGCCACCACCGCTGACAATCTGTTCCGACAAAGACTTGTTCTCCTTGGGATAGATAACGTCGATGCCAGTTCCCCAGACTGCGATGGTCGGCTGTTTCGCGGCGAGCGCGCCCTTATGAGCTGCTGTGTCCACACCACGGGCCATGCCGCTAATAATGATGAGGCCACGGTGGGAAAGGTCGCGTGCAAGCATCTCCGCCATTCCCGTTCCATAGGGAGTTGGATGTCGCGTGCCCACCACTGCTATCGAAGGCAACGCGAGCAACTGTGGATTGCCACGAAGCCAGAGGACTGCTGGAGGATCGAATATCTCGCGCAGGCGCTCGGGATAGGCGCGATCGATGTAGGTGATAAATTGCCCCCCGGTCTTCGCAAGCGCGTCCAGTTGCTGATCTGCGGCCGCTCGCGCGTAACCGTCGGCAACATACCGGACACTCTCGGCGGGGAATTCCAAAGCCTCAAGATCAGTGAGACCCCGATCCATGACTTTCGCAGCGGACCCGCATCGTTCGACAGCGCGCAGGATTCGTCTCGGACCTAACTGCGGAGTTAGAGCAAGGGCAAGCCATGCTAGACGATCCTCAGTCAACGGAGGCAACGTCGCTTCACTGGAAACCGCAGCAGTAGTCATCAATTATTCACGTGGACGGAATGGCGCCCTTGTTGATTCGCTCGATTGAGAGAAGATTTCCTCGGAGATTAGCGGTGCGTTCGCCGCAAGTCAAGACAAAGCATCGCGGCCGACGTTACCGAAGACAGTCGTCAATCGTTGCTACACTGAGAGGTGAGTCTCGCCTCGGAAAAGCTTGTTATTGCTGCAATTGACTTCCTCAATCCGGCCCCGTTGATGTGGGACTTCGAACATCAGCCCAGAGCTGCTGAACTCGGCCGTCGCTATTCAATCATCTCTTCCACTCCTGCTGAATGCGCGCAGCATTTACGCGCCGGCACTGCGGACATCGGCCTGGTTCCCGTTGCTGCCTATCCATCTCTCCCTGATACCGCAATCGTTCCCCGTTGCGCGATCGCGTCCCTCGATGAAGTGCGCTCCATTCTGCTGATCGTGCGTCACCCTGGCGGTCTGGAACGAGTGCGCCGAGTTGCTCTCGATACCGCGTCGATCACGTCTGCGACCTACACTAGGATTCTTTTCCGCAAACTCTGGAAGGCCGATCCTGAATTCCTCTCCCACGTCCCAGATCTCGAGGCGATGCTCAATGTTGCCGACGCCGCACTCCTTATCGGCGACCCAGCTTTGCTGGCCCTTGAAGACCGCGAACTCCGCGAGCAACGCACCGGCGAGCAGCTTTTGTACCTGGACCTTGCGCACGAGTGGCGCGACTGGACAAATACCGCCTGGGTTTCGGCATTCTGGGCGGTGCGTGAAGATGCGCTGCAGCGTGCCGGACTCTCTCCGCAGCAGCTTATCGCGGACTTCGAACGTTCACGCGATGGCGGCCTTGATCATATCGATCAGATTGTCGAGGAATGGTCGACACGCATCGCCGTTCCTCCCTCCGTCATCAAGACTTATCTGTACGACAACATTCACTACTTTCTTGACGACGTTTGCCTCGACGGATTGAATCTCTTCTATCGTTACGCAGTCGAATGCGGAGCTCTGCCCGCAGTTCCCACCCTGCGCTTTCTGTAAGCGCGACCAAAAGCAGGGCGACTCCGAGGGGACATTTCGCGTCAAAGAGTCCGTGACCTTTGCGCCGCAGCATGCCAGACGCCAGCACTTGATGCCGCACTGGCTGATCCATCTTGGCGCCATTGGCGTTTTCACCGTTTCGCTGCTTGATTCCTCGGTCATCCCCCTGCCCGTCCCTGGAAGCACCGACATGTTGCTTCTCCTGCTGGTCGCCAATCGGGGAAACCCATGGCTGCTGGGGGCGGCCGCGATTTCCGGGACCCTCATCGGCGGCTCCCTGACATGGAGCGCCGGCAGAAAAGGCGGCGAAACCATGCTCCAACGCTATGTGCCGAAGCGATTCCTTGCTCCTATTACCCGCTGGATGAAGCGCAACGGAATGCTCACGGTATCCGTTGCGGCAATCCTTCCGCCACCAATCCCCCTCCTGCCATTTCTGTTGTCAGCCGGAGCTCTAGGGGTTTCGCGCAACCGATTCCTCATCGGCTTCGGGGTCGCGCGGTCAGCACGCTATTGCCTGATGGTCTGGCTCGGTGTTACCTACGGACGTCGAGTGATCCGCGCCTGGGCGCAGTATCTGGCCGGGTGGTCACAGGTGGTGATCTGGTCTTTCGTCGGCTTGCTCATCGCCGGAGCCGTGTTCGGATTCTGGAAGTATCGTTACGATCAAAGAAAATTAGGAGCTGGTACCGCGGCCCGAGCTGCGGGCTAATCAGATCTCCCAGCGCAGCAGGCACGCCCCCACAGTGAAACCCGCGCCGACACTCGCGACCAACACCAGATCACCCTTGTGCACACGATTCTCTTGCCGCGCGGTGTCCATAGCCAAGGGAATGGTTCCAGCCGTGGTGTTGCCGTAGCGATCGATGTTGATAATGACGCGGTCGAGGGGCAATCCCAGCCGCTCAGCACTTGAGGTGATGATGCGCTTGTTGGCCTGGTGCGGAATAAAGGCGGCGAGTTCTTCGACTTTCACTCCGCCGCGGCTCAACACCTTTTCGGAAGCTTCCACCATCTTGCGCACGGCAAATTTGTAAACCGTCTGACCGTCCTGGTGCACGTAGTGCATCTTCTTGCTGACGGTGTCCGCGGTGGAGGGGTGGAGGCTGCCGCCCCCGGGCATGTTCAGGGCGGGACCGCCAGAGCCGTCGATCTCGTGGACGAAGTCGATCATGCCGATCTCGCCTTCTTCGGCGGGCTCGATCAGGACGGCACCGGCGCCGTCCCCGAAGAGGACACAGGTGGATCGGTCGGTGTAGTCGATGATCGAGGACATGGTGTCAGCGCCGATCACCAGGATCTTCGAGTGGGCCCCGCTCTCCACGAGCTTGGCTCCCATCTGCAGCGCATAGACGAAGCCGGAGCAGGCGGCGGAGAGGTCGAATCCCCAGGCGCCCCTGGCGCCGAGCTTGTCCTGGACCAGGCAGGCGGTAGCGGGGAAGAGCATATCGGGCGTGACGGTGGCGACGATGATCGCCTCCAGGTCAGTGGCGGGAATACCGCGCCCGGCGAGGCAGCGCTTTGCGGCTTCGACGGCCATGTCGCTGGTGGCCATGCCGTTCTCGACGATATGCCGCTCGCGGATACCCACGCGGCTGTAAATCCACTCGTCGGAGGTGTCCACCATCTTCTCGAGGTCTTTGTTGGTAAGCAGACGGGGCGGAACGTAGGTTCCGAGGGCGCTTATCTTAGCGCGTCGTAGAGCATGCGGACGCACGGCGAGGGTCAAGCTATTTCTCCAGGGAAGATGAGTTCAAAAGAGCCATTCTCTCTGAAGGGGGAGAGGATGTCTATTTATGGTCAGGCAAGTGCGGAATTGGAGGGGTGGCCGGGGAGATCATGTACCGGGGAACCTACTGCGCACGCACTGGCCCGTTACCGTTGCTTCCTTCCGGACCTGGCGGGGTTGGCGGGATTGCGCCGCGTAGGACCCGGCAC
>Ga0335073_10001576_pt1 | contig 30643 bp, 25 predicted proteins | sample Lox_Sample_22_FD_207093 | JGI IMG/M metagenome (GOLD analysis project Ga0335073, IMG submission 207093) | Soil microbial communities from Loxahatchee National Wildlife Refuge, Florida, United States - Lox_Sample_2.2 | ecosystem: Environmental > Terrestrial > Soil > Wetlands | place: USA... | reverse complement strand
GATGGAGGCCTTCAAGAAAGCCGTGGCCGGCGATGCGAAGTGCGCGGAAGCATACTATTACATCGGCACCGGGCTGATGAATAAAGCCACCGTAGGCAGCGACGGCAGTGTGGTGTACGCGCCCGGAACGGCCGAAGCGTTCCAGCAGTATCTCGAGGTGGCGCCCACCGGTCCGCACGCCGAGGAGGCCAAGGCGATGCTGCAGGCGCTGGGCACCAAGATCGAGACGAATTACGCCGATCCGAACGCCAAGAAGAAAACTACCACGCCCCCCAAGAAGAAGGGTGGCGAGTAAAGGTTCCAGTCCGGGGCGGGACCGTGTGGGCCCCGCCCCGATACCATGCTTCGTCTTCTGTTTGAAGAGCTCGTCCTTCCGCTTCTCCTGATTCTCCTGCTGCGATCGATCATCACCAGTCTTTTCGGCCGTCCTCGAAGACGGCAGGAGAGCCGCGGTCCGGCGCGAGGCGCTCCGCAAGTGCCGCAGGGTGGCGAGTTGAGGCGGGATCCGGTATGCGGCACCTTCGTCTCCACGGCCGTGAGCCTGACGAAGACAGTGAAGGGCGAGGTGGTGTACTTCTGCTCAAAGGAGTGCCGGGACAAGTTCGCGGGGTGATGTGGGCCGCGGACGCAGGCCGGCTCGAAGATTGAATTCCACACGTTTGCCGGCCAGGCGGACTGGCAATCCGCCGCAGGACGCAATCCCGCCCCACAAATGGTGCTCTACTGGCCGCCGCCTCCACCGCCGCCGCCACGTCCACCGCGTCCCCCGCGTCCACCTTGCTGCTGTTGCTGGCCGCCCTGCGCCGGGCGGGCTGTTTTATCGGCTTGCGGCTGTTCGCGATTCAATTCCCACATGTCCACGCTCTGATCGAAATCGCCCAGCAGATACTTGCAGAAGTAATCAGCGCGGATCCAGGAAAAGTATTCCTGATCCGTACCGTAAGCATGACGCTGTCCGGGTAGCACAACAAGATCGAAGCGTTTGTGGGCGCGGATCAAGGCGTCGGCGAGGCGCAAGGTATTTCCGGGGTGCACGTTGTTATCGATGTCGCCGGTGGAGAGCAACAGGTGGCCCTTCAAGTTTTTAGCGATCTCCGAATTTTTGTCGATGGAGTACTCGAAAGTAACCTTGCCGTCTTTGTCGGTGACTTCTTTCAATCCATGATGCTTCTCGCTCCAGGTATTGTTGTAGATGTTGTTCTCGTGGTTTCCGGATTCGGAAACGGCCACCTTGAAGAAATCCGGATAGATGAGCATCGCGGCCGTCGACATGAAGCCACCGCCGGAGTGGCCGGTGATGCCGACGCGCTCAATATCGATGAAGGGATACCGTTCGGCTAATTCCTCCACGGCGCGCTTTTTATCCGCCAAGCCGTAGTCGCGCAGATTACCGTAACCGAAGGTGTGATACCACTTGGACCGGTGCGGATTCCCGCCGCGATTTCCCACTTCGATCACGATAAATCCGAGGTTGGCCAGCATGACGTTGCCGTTGCGCGGCGAAAACGTCTGGGTGACACTCTCGGTCTGCGGACCCGGATAGACGTACTCGATGATGGGGTATTTCCGGTTGGGGTCGAAATCGAACGGCTTGTACATCACGCCGTAGAGATCAGTGATGCCGTCGTCGGCTTTCACCTTGAAGGGCTCGGGGAATTTGAATCCAGCCTGAGTCAGCGGAGTAAGATCGACTTTCTCGAGCGGCATCACCTCGGCGCCCTGATTGTCGTACAACACCGAGACGGGGGCGGAATTCACCCGCGAGCTGTTATCGACGAAATACCTGCCGTCCTCGCTGATGAGCCAGCTCGGGCCGCCGCCCATACCGCCGCCGCCGCCCATGCCGCCGCCGCCCTGCACCGAATGGGAGGCATCGCCGGGATCGAGCAGCTTCATGCCGCTGCCATCCAGGCCGGCGCGGTAGAAGTGCATCTGATAAGGATTCTCGCCATCTTCGTGGCCGCTGGCCGTCAAATACATCTGGCGGGCCTTCTCGTCGATGTAGCCGATGTCTTCCGCCACGAACTCTCCCTTGCTGATCTGGTTCTTGAGAGTGCCGTTGGTGTCGTATAGATAGTAGTGGCCCCAGCCGTCGCGTTCGCTCCACCAGATCATTTCCGTGCCGTTGTTGATGATGCGAAGCGGCTTGGTCTCGATGTAGACATTCATGCGCTCCTGAATGAGCGGCTTGACTTCACCCGAGGTGGTATCGATGGTGCACACATCCACGCGATGCAGGTCGCGGCTGGTGCGCGTGAAGTAGAGTTTGTCGGATCCGGGGCCGGCCCAGACAGCCTCGGTTTTCTCATGGGCTTCGCGCTGGTGCGCGGTGGGACGTTCCACCTCGACGGAAATCGTCTGGTCCTTGAACGCCTCCACTTTATAGATCTTGCGCTCCTTGGCGGCGACGTCGAAGATTTCCAGTTGCGACTGCGGGATGTTGACATCTCCCGGCATGGCATAACGGTAGGTTTCGAGAGTGGGCCGGGGATTGGAGAGCGAATTGATGACCCAGAGCTTTTCCACCTTGGTGGAATCGCGCCGCACCAGGGCGAACTTCTTCGAATCGCGCGACCAGGAAACGTTCGCCGGACCACGCTGATTGCGCTGCGCGGCGGTCTGCTCGCCGGAACCGCCCTCGTTCTGCTGCTGGTCCTGCTGCTGCTGCTGATCCTGGCCGCCGGCGCCGCCGCGCCCGCCATAGCTGAAGTCCTCGATGCCGTCCTTGGTAAGCTGCGTTTCGACGATGGTGGTGTCGTTGGCGTTTTTCAGCGCCTTGGCGTAGTTGGCGTCGTCCATCATGTACAAATTGTGGTTGCGGCTGAAGACAACCCATTTGCCATCGGGCGAGATGTTCGCCCAGGCCGGCTTGCGCTCCGGCCGCTCGTCCAACAGGGTGAGCTTATTAGTAGCCAGTTCCAGTTCGAAGGAGAGCTGTTTGGTGTTGCCCGCGGGGGCGCCGCCGCCGCGTCCACCGCGGCCCTGCTGCTGCTGGGCCTGGTTATCCATGTCCTCATCGTCGTCGAACTGCTGACCGTTGTTTTCGTTGGTGGAGACATTGGTTCCGCTGCCGTTCTTCTTTTCGCCCGGGATCACGGCATCGCGCGGCACGCTGATTTCAAACTCGATGGCCGCGTCGTTCTTGACGTAGCGAATGGTGTTGATCGGCAGGTGCGGAGAGTCGTATGGGAGTCCGGTCGCGAGGGTTAATTGCGACGCCAGTCTCACGGGATCGAACACGTAGGCGCGAGTCTTCTTGACGGGATCGACCAGCCAGAATTTGCGGCCATGAGCGTCCTCGAAGGTATACCAGAAGCGGTCGCCGGTCTCGAGCCAGTGGGGCGTGACGCTGGTATCGAACACCAGCTTGCCCACTTTGGCGCCCGTCCATTCCGCGGCCAACTCGTAGTTGGCCCTGGCGCGTCTGGCGGAGGCAGTGGGTGTGTCGTCGCTACTCAAGCCTGGGAAGCTCAACGCGAAGAGGGCAACGATTCCGATGCCAATCAGCAGGTACCGGGCTTTGTTCGACTGGCGATTCTTTCGGTGCATGCGAAACTCCTTGAGCGATCTTTCCAGATACTATATCCCACCGGAAGCGGGACATTAAAGCGGGACGACAGTTCCCAACCGTTCCCATGGGCGGTGGCTCAGCGGAACCACGGGAAGAATGCGCCGGATGGAACGGGATGAGACCGTCCGTGGCGGACTGGCCCGGAAGCCGCGAGCGTGAGCGAGCGGTCGGGCGCGGCAACGGTATTACGAGCCCGCTCCCTGACGGTCGCGGCTCGGGGCGCGCTAGTCTCTCCAATCTTCCACGACTCGAGACCGCTCATCGAACGCCGGAGTGCTATGATGCGAGATTCCGGAAAGACCCGGACGGCCTCCCATGCAAAAGAAAGACCCCACACCCGCGGCGTTTGACGCCTCGAGGTTTCTCCCTGTGCTGCTCGTGCTGTTCGCCGGCAGCGGTTGTTCGGCGCTGATCTACGAAATTGTCTGGTACCAGCTGCTGGAACTGGTGATCGGATCCACGGCGGTATCGTTGGGGGTCCTGCTGGCCACGTTTATGGGTGGCCTGTGCCTGGGCAGCCTGCTCTTGCCGCGCATCCTGGCTCGCAAATGGCGCCATCCGCTGCGCATCTATGCGGTGATCGAGGCAGGAATCGGAGCGTTCGGCATTCTGGTGCTTTTCTGCATGCCCCTGGTCGACAGCATCTATACGGCCGCGGTGGGGCACGGCATGCCGGCGATCCTGTTCCGAGCGCTCATTTGCGCGGTCTGCCTGATGCCGCCGACGCTGCTGATGGGCGCGTCGCTGCCCGCGATCGCGCGCTGGATCGAAACTTCGCCGCGCGGCGTGTCCTGGCTGGGGTTGTTGTACGGCGCCAACACGGTGGGCGCGGTGAGCGGGTGCCTGCTGGCGGGATTTTATCTGCTGCGCGTATTCGACATGGCGACGGCCACCTTTGCCGCCGCCGCCATTAATGCGGTGGTCGCGCTGGTGAGCTGGGTACTCGGCGGTCGAACGCCCGAACATGCGCCCGCGGACACAGCCGCGGCAGCTTCGCCCGATTCCGCGGACGCGCGCCGCTACTGGCCCGCCTACGTGACCATCGCGCTATCCGGCGCGACGGCTCTCGGGGCGGAGGTGGTGTGGACGCGCCTGCTGAGTCTGCTTTTCGGCGCCACAGTCTACACGTTTTCGATCATTTTGGCGATCTTTCTGATCGGCATCGCGATCGGCAGCGGCGTAGGCTCGATGCTGTCACGCAGCATCCGGGCGCGGACGGCGCTGGGAGTCTGCCAGTTTCTGCTCGCGGGGGCGATCGCGTGGACGGCGCTTACTCTGGCGCTGTCGCTGCCCTACTGGCCGGTGAATCCGCTGCTTTCCGACAGTCCCTGGATCACCTTTCAGGTGGATATGGCCCGCGCCATCTGGACCATCCTGCCGGCCACGCTGTTCTGGGGCGCCAGTTTTCCACTGGCGCTGGCCGGGGCCGGGGGACGCAAAGACGATCCGGGTCAACTCGTCGGCACGGTATACGCCGCCAATACAGCCGGCGCGATTGGCGGCGCCCTGGCTTTCAGCATGATTCTCATTCCGGCGTTCGGAACGCAGCAGTGCCAGCGGATCCTGATTGTGCTGGCCGCGGTGAGCGCGATGTTCGTGCTGGGACCGGTGGTGTGGCGGGCGACGTCGAAGATCGGCATTGCCGCGGCGGCCGCCGCGCTGGCGCTTTCCGGATATCTGGTAGCGCAGGTGGCGCCCGTGCCCGGAAATCTCATCGCGTACGGACGGCGCATGCTGGTTTCCGCGCCCAGTTCGGAGCTGCTGTACACCGGCGAAGGCATGAACTCGAGCATCGCGATCACGCGCTGGAACGACGGCGCGGTGCAATTCCACGTCAGCGGCAAGGTGGAGGCGTCCACCGAGCCCTTCGACATGCGGCTGCAGCGCATGCTCGGCCACATGCCGGCGCTGGTGAATGGCGATCCGAAATCAGTGCTGATTGTCGGCTTCGGCGCGGGGGTCACGGCGGGCACGTTCGTGGTGCATCCGACCATTCAGAAGATCGTGATCTGCGAGATGGAGCGGATCATTCCTCCCACCGCCACCAGGTATTTCGGCCGCGAGAACTACAACGTAATGAACGATCCGCGCACGACAATTTATTATGACGATGCGCGCCATTTCGTGCTCACGTCGCGCGACAAGTTCGACATCATCACCAGCGACCCGATCCATCCGTGGGTGAAGGGCAGCGCCACCCTCTACTCGAAGGAGTATTTCGAGATGGTCAAGGATCATTTGAACCCGGGCGGCGTGGTGACGCAATGGGTGCCGTTGTACGAGAGCAGCGCCGACGTGGTGAAGAGCGAAATCGCGACGTTCTTCAGCGTCTTTCCGGGCGGCTCGGTGTGGGCGAACGAATTGAACGGCGGCGGGTACGACGTGTTCCTTCTCGGCCAGGCCGAGCCGACCAAGATCGACATCGACGCCATGCAGGCGCGGCTTGATCGTCCGGATTATGCCCGTGTTACGGATTCGCTGCGGCAGGTCGGCCTGGGGTCGGCGATACAACTGCTGGCTACTTATGCGGGTCAGGACAAGGACCTGCAACCGTGGCTGCAGGGCGCGGAGATTAATCGGGATGGGAACCTCCGGCTGCAATATATGGCGGGAATGGCGGTGAATTCCAACTCGGAAGAGGCCATTTATAGCGATATGCTGCGGTATCGGCAGTTTCCGTTCAATTTGATCACGGGATCGGAGCGGAGCATGACGGTGCTGGCGTCGCAGATCGGGTCGCCGCGCGGGCAATAGAGGGGCGGGTGGGCTAAAGCCCTAAAAAGGGGGGCTAAAGCCCCACGCGGGCTGAATGACCGCTCTCCGGGGTACGATGAAAGCTGATGCACGGGTCGCGCAGCCGCTTCGTCCTCGTCGCCGGTTTCGGCGGGCTGCTCGTGCTGATGATCTTCGCGGGGCTCGATAGCATCGCGACCATTCGCCAGATGCAGAGCGCCAATGACGAAATCCGAGAAGATTTTGTGCGGCGCACGCGCATCCTGGAGCAGATCCGGGGCGATGTGTACGTATCGGGCACGTACGTTCGCGACTACCTGCTGGAACCGGAAGCCGGCAAGGCTGAGGCCCATCGTGACAGTCTTCGCCAGGTCCGGGAGGAAATGGATACAGCCCTTGGCCGGTACCGCTCGATGCTGACACCGGGCGAGTCGAAGCCGTTCGCCGTTCTCACGGGCGAATTGACCGAATATTGGCGCGTCCTGGAACCGGTCATCGAGTGGGACGCAGCGCGGCGCCGGGGCGCGGGATATCCGTTTCTGCGCGATGAAGTCTACCCGCGGCGGGTCGCGATGCTGGCCATCGCGGACCAGATCGGCGCCATCAACGAATCGCAAATCCAGGCCGGCCGCGAACGTGTCGAAATCATTTTCTCCCGGTTGACGGGACGGGTCGCGATTACGATCATGCTCACCATCGGGCTCGGCCTGGTGCTGGCCACGTTCACGACTCGCAAGATCCTTCGCCTGGAATCGTCCACCACCGCGAATCTCGTGGAGATCTCGCACGCCCGCGAGGAATTGCAGCGGCTCTCGGCGAGCATCGTGGCGGCGCAGGAGGACGAACGGCGCTCGATTTCGCGCGAACTGCACGATGAAGTCGGCCAGGCGTTGACCGGGGTCCTGGTGGAGCTGGCGAATCTATCGACGCTGATTCGGATCGGCGATTATGAGGGGCTCAGCGGGAAAACGGCCGAAATCAAGCGCGAGGTGGAAGCTTCCATCGGCGTGGTGCGGAACATGGCGCTGCTGCTCCGACCGTCGATGCTGGATGATCTGGGGCTGGTTCCCGCGCTGCAATGGCAGGCGCGAGAAGTCTCCAAGCGGGCCGGAATCTGGGTGAAGGTATCGGCGAGCGGCGTCGACGAATTGCCGGAAGAGCACAAGACATGCGTGTATCGCATCGTACAGGAAGCGCTGCACAACGCCGTGCAGCACGCCGCCGCGCGCACGGTTACGGTTACGGTGGCGCAGCAGAATGAACGCCTGCAGCTCACGATCGAAGACGATGGTAAGGGCTTCGACACGCAGCTCACAAAAGGAATGGGCATTCTGGGTATGGAGGAACGCGTCAGCCACTTGAACGGGGCCTTCTCGATAGAATCCGAACCAGGACGTGGAACCATCCTTCATGTGGATCTCCCCTTGAGCCCCGAGGTCCGAACCGCATTTTCCGCGCAGGTCCAATCATGAACCCCATTCGTATCCTACTCGCCGACGATCACACGGTGGTCCGCAAAGGACTGCGGCTGCTGCTGGAAAGCCAGCCCGGATTTCTTGTGGTCGCGGATGCCGCCGATGGGCGCGAGGCGGTGACGTTTGCGACCGAACACACACCGGACGTGGTTGTCATGGATGTGGCCATGCCCGGACTCAACGGCATCGAGGCGGCGCGCCAGATTCTCTCCAAGCTGCCGGAGACGGCCATCGTATTTCTCAGCATGCATTCCGACGAAGGGTATGTTCTCAAGGCGCTGAAGGCGGGCGCGCGGGGTTATCTTCTCAAGGACTCGGCCGATCACGACCTGATCAATGCGGTGAAGGCGGTGACCGACGGTAAAGCATTTTTCAGTCCTGCCATCAGTAAGATGCTGGTGGAGGACTATGTCCGCCAGATGCGCGAGCGGGCGGTAGAGGACAGTTTCGATCTGCTCACGACGCGCGAACGTGAAGTACTGCAGTTGCTGGCGGAGGGGAAAAACAATAAAGAAGTCGCCACGGTGCTGAACCTCAGCCTATATACAGTGGAAACGCACCGGGGTAACATCTTTCAAAAGCTCAACCTTCACAGCGGAGCGGAACTGATTCTTTACGCAATTCGCAAAGGCGTCATAAGTTAAGTAACACATTGAAGCTGGAAGGTACACACCGGCACGGGCAGTTATCGTGGCAAAAGCTTGACAGGGGTAAAACCAAGGCGTCATCCTCATAAGTTGCTGCCGCGGCTGGATAGGGCAGCGTCACCAGGGAGCCATCGTTGAATCTGCATAAAGCGCTCATACTTTGGAGTGTGGCTGCTCCAGCCCTGGCCCAGTATGCGGGCCCGGCGATCTTGTCGCGCGGCGAAGCGCCGGCGGCCATGCAGTCACCGCAGATCGATTTCCGGCCGTTTCTGACCGTGACGGGCACTTATGATACAGGTTTGGCGGGAGTCGCGGTGAACTCCTCCGGCCAACTGGTGCAATCCGCCGCATACGGCACATCCATCGCCGCCGGCATCAGCGGCACACATAGCTGGAAACATACCAAGCTCGGTCTGGACTATAGCGGCTCTTACAGTCACCTTTTCGGCCACAGCTTCTATGACAGCACGACACAAACACTTTCCCTTGGCCTGACTCACCAGTTTTCCCGCCACGTGCTGTTGAACCTGCGGGAAAATGCCGGTATATTTTCGCAGAATTTCCTTACACTTGGCTTGCCGCAAACGGTTCCCTTCGACCCGTCGCAGAGCAATATTCCGGTAACGGATTTCTTCAATAACCGGACTTATTACCTGACGAGCCAGGCGGATCTCATCTACCAGCGGTCCACACGTATGTCCTTCGATTTCGGGGGTGATGTTTTTTTCACGCGATATCGATCGAAGGAACTTTTCGGCCCAGGCGGCTATACCGCAAGGGGTGACATGGAGTATCGAATTTCCAGGCACACGACCATCGGCGGCGAATACTCCTTCACGCATTACGATTTCACCCATTTGAACAGCAGCACCGACTTTCACCAGGCCGGTTTGACGTTCGCCTCGCGGCTGACTCAGTGGTGGGAGCTCACCGGCTATTTCGGCGCCATTCGAGCCGAAACATATATTGTGGAGGCCGTGCCTCTCGATCCCAAGGTGGCGGCGCTGCTCGGTGTGAGCGCGGCGCCGGAGCTGATCTACAGCCTGCGGTATGTTCCGGCATTCGGGGTGCGACTATCGCGCACATTCCACTATGGAGTCTTCTACATTACCGGCGCCCGCACGGTGGTTCCGGGCAATGGGCTATTTCTGACCAGTATCATGACGAATGCCGCCGCCGGTTACACCTATACGGGATTGCGCCGCTGGAGTTTCACGATGCAAGCGCTTTTCGACCGCGGCAGTTCTCTGGGAAACATCATCGGAACCTACGGCGATATCAGCACCGGATTCTCCATGAGCCGGCAGATAACCGGCGGCATGCACTTTGTGGCGGGCGGAGAGGCGCGCCGCTACCAAAGCCCGAGCTTCAACCAGTACAACCGCAACGTCTACGATGCGCACATCGGCCTGGGCTTCACGCCCGGCAATGTTCCACTTCGCCTCTGGTGACCGTGGCCGCCGCTACCGTGTCTGCATGGAGACAGGCCCGGCGGCGCGGCATCGGAACATCCGAATATAGGAATTCGCGAAGGCCGGGCGTTGGGTCCAGACCCAACTGGCGCGGTTGCGCCATACCGCATCGGTGTCCTTGGCGATCAGCAGATCGATCGGCAATGCGGCACACACTTCGGGCATGGCCGTACTGCCGCCCGATTGGTAGGCTTCTTCAAGGCGCGCCACGATCGGCTTGCACTTGCGGGGATCGCCACCAAACGTGTCGACACATACCGGGTCGCCCGCAACGAACCGCCTGGCGGAGTACATCATGGCGGTGGTTTCCTGGAATACGACGTTCGGATTGAACTGGATGGAGGCATCCTCCGGAATCGCGCGGTGCGCCCATTCATAAGCCTGGCGCGCGGCGAAGGTCCGCAGCCCGATCTGCCGGTCGGGACCCATCCAATCCAATGCGGGGACCACGCCCCTGTCCGAGAGCAGTGCGTAGAAGCGGGTGATTCCCAGATCGTAGACGACTCCCGCCACGCCCAGCGCCAGACAAAGCATCAGCGGCGCGCGGTGCCGCAGCAGGAAGACAGGGAATTCAGTCAGCAGATCGCTTGCCCAGAGCAGGAGCACAAACTGCGCAACCAGGAATCCGCGCCATCCGAGGTCGTTGCAGCCGATCACGCTCGATCGTAGAAATGTGCAGATCAGGGTAGCCGTCGCCACCATCGCCAGTGAGGCGAGGTCGGTACGGGAGAGAGGTTGCCGGGTCGCCCGTCGTTTTCGCCACCACAGATGCGCGGCCAGGAAGAAGAATCCGAATTCCAGCAGGTAATTCAAGGGAAGAAGCGGGCCGTTCACCAGGATCAATCGCCATCCCGCCGACAATCCCCAGGTCGGAACCAGCGCGGCAAGCGAGAAGGCGCGCACGGTCAACTGAAGGGGAACAACGCCGGCCGCATTGGGAGCGGCGGGTCCTCTCAAATCCATCAGGTAGGGGAGCGCCAGCAACGAACAGATCGAGCCCGCGAGCAGGAGGCCGGCCGTTTCACGCCGCCATTTCTTCCAGATGGTGATGGTGGTCCAGACCGCGAGAAATGCCGCCATTACGAAGGCCACGTAGATCGACGCGCCGATGGAGGAGGCCAGAGCCACTCCGCCCGCCGCCGCGTGTTTCGCGAAGGTCGTGCGGTTGGAAGCGCCGGGCGCCTGCCAGAGCAGGAGAAATCCCGTCAGCGCGGCCACGAGGCTGGCAACCGCGTGCGGGGCCCACAGTGCCGAATACAAGAACCAGTCCACATGTTCGTTCCACCATTCCACGCTCGGAAGAACGAACGGGAGCCATCCGCGCAGGTGCAAGAGGAGCAGGAAGACAGTCGGGATGATGTCCAACCCGGTGATGCCCAGAAGGAGAATGGCGGTGAGAGTCCGCTTGCGGAATGCAGCAGGGTCGTGACCGGCGAACAACCGCAGATACAACGCCACCAGGCCCATCAGGCCGATTCCGCACCAGAACGTGCCCCCGATCAACGATTGCCGCGCATTGGCCATGTGCGGCGCGAGCCGCTCCACCAGGCCGCACATCATCAGCCAGAAGTAGTGATAGCGCAACGTCACCGGAGGACCCGGCGAGAACAGCGGATTCCGCGGGGGAATTCCGGTGGTTTCCACCGATTGTACGAAGGCGCTCCGCAGCGAATTGTCGATGGCGCTGACCGGGTAGTAGAGACGGTTCCCGATTTGCAAATCCACTTGCGAAGCAACGGCGATCGCGAGCCAGACGATTGCGATGGCCGCGAAGGGAACCCATTGCCGGTACTGGCGCTGGACCGCGGCGGGTGTCGTGCGAGGCGCGGCGAATCGGACGATGCAGATCCAGGCAAAACCGCAGGCGGCGAGGGCATAGAAGCCGAAGACCGCCGTCCATCCGCCCCATCGGCCGGCGAGGTGGGTCAGGATCGGGCACAGCGCCATGGATATGGGCACGCTCGCCGCCAGCCGAAAAACTTCCGTTCGCCTGCGGAAGCTCAGCAGGTCGAGCATCCATGCGACGGCATACCCGGGGATGACGACGAACAGTGGAAACAGGGCAATGGCGCGCAAGCTTCCGGCGATATCGTCCAGCATGAAATGGGCAGCGGGCATGAGTGTTCGGCAATGCCGGAACTGGTTCATTTTCATGCTCGAACGCCGGTGCAAGAGGGGGCAAGCCGCAGATGGATAGGCGAAGATTGCTTGCCAAAGATAGGGTTCGGGAACGGTTGCTACAATCGTGCGGAAAGGACACCTTGATTCCGCTCAACGATTTCGCGCGTCAGTGGCAGGAAGTCCGCGAGTCAGTTCTGCAGGCAGTTGAGGGCGTGGGCAGGAGCGGCTGGTACATTCTGGGACGCGAGGTTGCGGGTTTCGAAACCGCGCTGGCGGAGTATTGGGGCCTGCCGGAGGGCGCCGGTGTCGGGAGCGGGCTCGATGCCATCGAACTGTCTCTTCGCGCTTTGGGATGCGGTCCGGGCGACAAGGTTCTCACGACCCCGCTCTCGGCCTTCGCGACGACGCTTGCCATCCTCAAGATTGGGGCTGTGCCGGTCTTCGCGGACACCGACGCATACGGACTGCTCGATCTCGATCAGTGCCGCGAGATTCTGCGATCGCGGTCCGGCATACGCTTCCTGGTGCCGGTCCACCTGTACGGCCATGCGCTGGACATGAGGGGTTTGCAAGCCATCGCGCGCGATTTCGATTGCCGGATCGTGGAAGATTGCGCGCAATCCATCGGCGCCAGCCACAACGGAATCGCTACGGGAACGGCCGGTCGAATGGCCGCGACGAGCTTTTATCCAACCAAGAATCTCGGGGCGTTGGGCGATGGCGGCGCGGTGCTGACGGGCGATCCGGAACTGGCGCGGATGGTCCGCTCGTTGCGCGACTACGGCCAGAACTCGAAATATCGTCACGATGTGATCGGCTACAACAGCCGACTGGATGAACTGCAGGCGGCGATACTGCATCGCGCTCTTTTGCCACGCCTTCCCGTCTGGACGGCGCGCCGGCGCGAGATCGCTGAGCGCTACCTCGGGGGCATCCGCAATCCAGCGCTGCGCGTGCCCGGCGCGCCCCCGGGGTCGGATTCGTGCTGGCACCTGTTCCCGGTGTTCGTGGAATCCGGGGAGAAGGCCGAATTCCGGGCATGGATGGAGTCGCGCGGGGTGGCTTCGGGCGAACACTATCCCATAGCCGTCCCCGATCAGCCCGCGATGCAGAGTGCGGCGCATGAACTTGCGACGCCCATCGAGACCGCCCGCCGCCTCTGCGGGTCCGAGGTGAGCCTGCCGATGTTCCCTTATCTGACAGAGGAGGAGATCGATCGGGTAATCGAGGCGTGCAACGAGTGGAAAGCCTAGCTTAACTATCGGCGCTTTTTTCTGTTGCGATCTGCCCGAATGCCGCACGAGGTTGTGTGGCAGAGCAATTTTGAGTGGCGCTCCGGATCACGATAAACCTTACCACGTGGGGAGCTGATGATTCTGTGATTCGTGAAGTCGCTTGTAAGGGCGTCGTCGTGTGTGACCAGTGTGCGGGCACCGCTGACGATAGCCAGAGCCAAGATATGGTGGTCGTTTGACCGGCACTGCAGCGTATGACGAAGACGATTTTCCGCGTTGCGCAGCCGGCCGGCATCCGCAGATCGCAGACGGCCCGCTTGCTCCAGTCTCGTCAGCAAGCGCCTGACTCCTGAAATGAGAGCCAACTCATCGCGGAGCTTCCCAGCGGCCACAAGCTTCGGCGCTCCGCGCTCGCCCAACAGCCAGTCGACGATGGCGCTCGGACGCGCGAGAAATCCGGTGGCCGCGTTGGCATCAACGATTAGGCACACCTCAAATACCCAACAGTTCCCTCTCTTCGTTAAGGAAGAACTGGCGGTAGCCAGGCGGAGGATTGGTGATAGAGCCATCGCGGTCGAGTTCGAGATGATGGATGGTCGCACCGTTCTTGCGGCGTTCGAAGTAAAGCAGCGCTACTTCATCGGGCGTCAGCGTTTTCCGGCGGACCTCCATCCGGATGCGGTCGACGAGATAGTCACTGTGGGTCTCGATGACAAACCGGCGCCTCTTATCTGCCTGACGAGCGAAGAAACTGCCCAGTTCGGCCTGAGCACGCGGGTGCAAATGCACTTCGGGCTGCTGAAGAAGGAACGTCTGGCTAGACGCCCTTTGAATTGTATCCACCAGGATGGGGAGAGCCTGGCTGACCCCATATCCCACGTCGATCAAGTTGAAGGTCGGGCCATCACTTTTGACGCCGATCTGGAACGGGTCGCTGTCTTTCTTGCCCTTCGTTACCACTTCAATCGAATCGAAGAGGCCTGATTTCGCGCCGAATTCGCTCAGCTCTGCTTGCATCGAAGCCCAGCCTAATGTACCTGCCGAACGGGCGAGCATCGCGAGGAGCATTGGAACGTGAGATCCCTCGGGTTCCGGTGCCGCCATGACTGGATCGTAGGTCCGTTGCGGGCTGGTGCGAATCGGAGCGAATGCGTAAGGCCGGCGGCCAAACTCTCCCTGAATCGCGTCGAGAGCGCCGCGAACTCTTTCAAGGACGGCCGGCCTCGAGACGAGCTCGGCGAACTTGTTTGTAATGACAAAAGCCAACCAGTTGTTTGGTATCGGCGCGTGTGGTATTCGTATCGGGCGTCCATCGCCCTCGATCGACACCGAGTATTCGAGCGCTGAATCACCTGCCTTGGCACTGTAGACAGTGTCTCCGCCCGATAGCCGTAAACTTTCGAATGCCGGTTGGCCGTCTCGCTGATGAAAGACCGCACTGAGCGAACTTCGGTTGCGGTCTTGTAGCGCAATCGCCATCGAAAAAAGCCTCGCGGCGCCGGATCGGCCGGATCGGCGCGATGCGATTTGATCATATGCCCCTAAGGAGAACGGTCGTTCGTTGAATGGAAGCGGAGAAGCGCCGAACGCCATCGCGTGCGCCACCTGGCAAATAGCCAGGAACGTCGTCTTCCCCGAACTATTCTCGCCGACCAGCAGCGTGACGGGCCGAAGCGGCACATCCTGCGGCTCAAAGAAGCATCGAATGCCCTCGAACTGTAGACGAACTCCCATCTTCAGCGTTCAGGATACAAGGATTCCCAACCGCTTGCCGACCTTGGCGAACACTTCCAGCGCCCGATCGAGTTCGTCCTTGGTGTGTGTGGCCGTCACGATGGTGCGAACCCGCGCCTTGCCTTTGGCGACGGTCGGGAATCCGATGCCTGTCGCCAGTACGCCCTCTTCAAACAGCGCCCGCGACAGGTCGTGGGCCAATTTTGCTTCGCCGACAATCACCGGCGTAATCGGCGTCTCGCTGATTCCGGTGTTGAACCCCGCCGACGTGAGTCCGGCTTTGAAGTAGCGGGTGTTGTTCCACAGCGCTTCCATCCGCTCCGGCTCCTGCTCGAGGACATCGAACGCCGCCAGGCATGCGGCGGCAACGGCCGGCGGGTGCGAGGTCGAAAAGAGGAACGGCCGAGCGCGATGATAGAGAAACTCGATCAGGTCGCGGCTGCCGCAGACGTACCCACCCAAGACGCCGATGGCCTTCGACAGCGTTCCCACCTGAATGTGGACGCGCCCATGCAAGCCGAAATGATCGATGGTGCCTCGACCGTTGCGTCCGAGCACACCCGATGAGTGTGCGTCGTCGACCATCATGATGGCTCCGTGCTTTTCCGCGGCTTCGACCAGGCCGGGGAGTGATCCGATATCGCCGTCCATGGAGAAAACGCCATCGGAGATCAGTAGCTTGCGCCCCGCCACGGAATCCAATTCCGCCAGGATTTTTTCGGCGGCGTCCACATCCTTGTGCGGAAATACGTGAATTTTCGCCTTGGACAAGCGGCATCCATCGATGATGCTGGCGTGATTCAACTCATCGGAGATGATGTGGTCATCCGGGCCGAGGATGGCGGAGACCGTTCCGGCGTTGGCGGCGAAGCCGGATTGAAAAACCACGCAGGCCTCCACGTGCTTGAACGCCGCGATGCGCTCTTCGAGCTGCATGTGCAGGCTCATGGTGCCGGAAATCGTCCGCACCGCACCGGATCCGACGCCGAACTTTCGCACGGCATCGAGGGCGGCCTCGCGAAGCTTGGGATGCGTGGTCAGGCCAAGATAATTGTTCGAGGCCAGGTTGATGACCTGTTTGCCATCGAAGCGCGATTCGGCGGCGCTCTCCGATTCGAGCACCCGCAGACGTTGAAACGTGCCTTCCTGCTTCCACTGCTCAATCTGATCGTGAAGAAAAGACAGCGGATGACTCATGATTCCTCCAAATCGCCCTATTCCAGTTTGCGATATCCGCTGGCGTAAAAGACCAGCGGCGAGCCCGAGTTGATCTGTGAATGCATCACTTCGCCCACGAAAATCTCGTGGTCGCCGCAGAGAATTCGCTGACGGACGGCGCACTCGAGCGTGGCCAGACAGCCGGCCAGGAGGGGCGCTCCGCTCTTGCCCCGATGCCAGGAAATATTGGCGAAGCGATCCAGACCTTTCCGCGCGAAACGGTCGGAAATCTCCCTTTGGTTGTCGGCTAAGATATTGATTCCATAGAACTCGGCTTCCCGGAAGGCCTCCAGCACGGTCACGTTCAAACCCAGGGAGATGGACACCAGGGGCGGCGTCAACGATATAGAAGTAAAAGAGTTAACGGTGAGGCCGTGAGGCCGGCTGCGGGCGTCGAGAACGGTCGCGATCGTGACGCCGGTGGCAAACCGTCCGCAGACATGGCGGAACTCTTCACCGGCGATGGGCGCCAGGCGCGCCTTCGATCCATCGCTTGACATGAGATTAAATCTAATCTTATCATATGGTTGAATTGATGCGGGAAGCATGTCGCCCCGTCCCCGGACTTCGAAGGAGGCAGTTTTGATCAAGCTCGACATCATCAATGAGGTCGTCAACCGCACCGGCATCACCAAGACGAAAGCGGAAATGGCGGTCGAGACTGTTTTTGAATCGATGAAGAAAGCGCTGGAGCAGGGCGATCGCATTGAGTTGCGCGGCTTTGGCGTATTCAACGTGAAACCACGCAAGACCGGAATCGGGCGCAACCCACGTACCGGCGCCGAGGTATCCATTCCTCCCGGAAAAGCCGTGCGATTTAAGCCCGGCAAGGAGTTGCAAACGCTGCAGTAAGAGCTACCGCAGCAGCGGCTCACTGTGTCATCCCCGGACTTTTCGCCCGCCCCGTATCCGCAGTACGCCATAAGCGGAGGGAATGAAACCGTTCCGCTGTTGGCGACACGCTCGCGCGAACGGTATTGGCTGCATATCCTGCTGTTTGTGCTGACCCTGCTGTCGACCACAATCGTGGGCGCGGCGATGGAGATGGATTTTCGCCGCAACGTGGCGTTCGACATCGAACACAGTCTCGATATGTACGGATGGGCCTGGCGTAACCCGTCGCTGCTGTGGCAGGGGCTGCCGTTTTCGCTCACGCTGCTGGGAATCCTGCTGGCGCACGAATTGGGTCACTACCTCACGGCGCTATATCACGGCGTGGACGCTAGCCCGCCGTACTTCATGCCTTCGCCGGTGCTGGGAACCTTCGGGGCGTTCATTCGGGTGCGATCGCAAATTTATTCCAAGCTGGTTTTGTTCGATATCGGAGTTTCCGGACCGGTCGCCGGTTTCGTGGTGCTTCTGCCCGCGCTGGCAATCGGGCTGGCGTATTCGAAAGTGATTCCGGGAATCGGACATCAGGGACCGGTGCAGTTCGGAGTGCCGCTGCTGCAGTGGCTGCTGGAGCGCGCCATCTTCCCCGGCACTCATTCGGGCGATATCTGTCTGCATCCGGTGGCTCGCGCGGCGTGGGTGGGAATGTTCGCCACGGCGATGAATCTTCTGCCGGTCGGCCAGTTGGATGGGGGGCACATCTTGTATTCGTTCTTCCCCAACCAGCACCGCACGATTTCCAAACTGGTCTGTCTGATGATACTGCCGCTGGGTTTCTTCTGGCCGGGCTGGGTGCTGTGGGCGCTGCTGCTGTTCTGGTTGGGCCGACGCCATCCGGTGGTTTACGACACCACCCCATTGACTCCGGGACGTCGCCAGCTAGGATGGCTCGCCCTGGCGTTGTTCCTCCTTTGCTTTATTTACGCGCCGATCGTCAGCGGCGGTCTGTGAGCCGCCATGAAAATCACGGCCACCATCATCACCGCGAACGAGGAACGCAACATCGCCCGCGCGGTGGAGAGTTTGCGCTGCTGCGATGAGATCCTGATTCTCGACAGCGGGTCCACCGATCGCACGGTGGAGCTCGCGGAAAATCTGGGGGCGCGCGTCATCGAAGGCGGATGGCGCGGCTACGCCGGGCAAAAGAACTACGTCGCGGAACAGGCCACACACGATTGGATTCTTTCGCTGGATGCCGACGAGGCGCTCAGCGAATCGCTCGAAGCGGAGATTCTCGCGCTAAAGAAGACTGAGCCGAGCTTCGACGGGTACACCATGCCCCGCATGGCAAACTATCTGGGCCGGTGGATCCTGCATTCCGGCTGGTATCCGGACCGCAAAGTGCGGCTGTACCACCGCGCCAAAGGGAGATGGGTCGGCGATTTCGTGCATGAGAGCGTCCAGGTAAGTGGCAAGGTCGGCCACCTGGAAAGCAACATCCTGCACTTCACCTGCGAGTCGCTGTCGGAACACGTCAAGACCATGGACCGGTACACAACCCTGGCGGCGCAGGAATTGGTGGCGAGGAAAGAGCGGGTGTCGACGGTACGGCTGATTCTCCATCCACCCTGGACTTTCCTGAAGAGTTATTTTCTGGAGCGAGGATTTCAGGACGGGCTGGAGGGCCTGATCATCGCGTATATGGCTGCGTTTTATACGTTTTTGAAGTATTCGAAAACGCGGAATATGAGCTGAACGCCGGCCGGCAGCTAACCGACGCCAGCTTGACAACGGGCCCCACAAGATCTTTAGAATGCGCGTGTTGCATCTGGATTCGGGACGTGAAATGCGCGGAGGACAATGGCAGGCGCTCCGGCTGATGGAAGGTCTGGCCGAAGCGGGGACGGAATCGACGCTCCTGGCGCGGCGCGGCAGCCCGCTGTTCGCAGTGGCGCGCGATCGCGGGTTGCATGTCGAATCGCTCGGGTGGCTCAAGACGGCTATCGAATCACGCCGTCACGACGTCGTGCATGTGCACGATGCGCGGTCGCACACTCTTGCAGCGATTGCAGGCGGCGCTCCGCTGGTGGTTTCACGCCGCGTGGCGTTTCCGATCCGGTCGCGATGGAAGTATGGGCGCGCGCGGCGGTGTATTGCCGTGAGCCAGTTCGTGAAGCAGGTGTTGATCGAAGGCGGCGTTGCGGCGGAGAGGATTTGCGTGATACCGGATGGTGTGCCGGTCCTGCCGGGGTCGAGCGGGGAGCGCGTGCTGACGCCGGACCAGCGGGGCGATCCGATGAAGGGGACTCTGTTGGCCCTGGAAGCGGCGGCGCGCGCCGGTGTGGAGATCGCGGTCTCGAAGGACCTGGAGCAGGATCTGCAAACCGCGGGAGTGCTGCTTTACCTGACACACAGCGAGGGCCTGGGGTCGGGCGTGCTGCTGGCCATGTCGGCGGGGGTTGCGGTGGTGGCGAGTAACGTGGGGGGACTTCGCGAAATCATTCGGGATGGTGAAAATGGACTTCTTGTGGAGAACACTGTGGACGCGGTGAGCGCCGCGCTGCAAAGACTGGCGGCGGACCCCGCATGGGCGCGCAGGTTGGGCGAGGCCGCGCGCCGGACCGTGATGGAACAATTCACGGTCGGCCGGATGACAAATGCCACCCTGGACGTGTACCGGCAGGTGATCTCGTGACGCAGGCGTGGCTGGCGTTTGTGTTCGGGCTGCTGGTGGGCAGCTTCCTCAATGTCTGCATCCATCGCTGGCCGCGCGGGCGGTCGGTGGTCAAGCCGCGGTCGCACTGCGTGCGCTGCCGCAAAATGATCCCGTGGTATGACAACATTCCGGTCCTGAGCTACGTGATCCTGGGCGGGCGCTGCCGCTATTGCAAGCGTCACATCTCCATACGCTATCCCATTGTGGAATTGCTTACCGCCAGCCTTTGGTTCTGGTTCGTGCACCGGGCCGGAGGCGTGGGCGATTTAGCTCACTTCCTGCCGACGGCGAAGCTGTGCCTGTTCTCGTCGATTCTGGTGGCCCTGACCTTTTGCGATCTGGAGAAGCGCCTGCTGCCGGACACGTTGACCAAGGGCGGCATGTACACGGGATTTCTCTTCTCGTTGTTCGTGCCGGTCCCCGATTTTACGGCGCAGGCCGCGCTGTGGCTGATCGGAAATGTGACCGGAATGGACCTGAAGCTGAGCAGCCGGGTGGATTCCGTCTCCGAATCCTTGTTGGGAGCCGGCTTCCCGGCGCTTTTGTTGTGGGGCGGGGCATGGCTCTGGAGTAAAGCGCGAGGCAAGGAATCGTGGGAGATGCTGGGCATGGGCGACGTGAAACTGATCGCCATGGTCGGCAGCTTCATGGGTCTCACCGGTGCGTTGGTAACCATGCTGTATGGAGCCATCGGCGGCTCGGTGATCGGTACGGCTTATATTCTGGCGACGAAGCGGAAATTCACGGAGTACGAACTGCCGTTCGGCACGTTTTTGGGTTTGGCGGGACTGGTGGTGGCCATACTGTCGCAGAAACCTGCCTAGGCGCCCACTTTTAGCGTTAAAATCAGGGGATCTAAGGAGCGATCCATGACCGATCCGTCTGTTCCCTCCCGCCGGAAGTACCTGGGACTTACCGCCATGCTGGCTGCCGCGCCGGCGATGGCCGAACCGCAGGAAGCATCCGCGGCGCACGATCTGGGGGCCCGCACCTACAACATCCGTGACTTCGGCGCCAAAGGCGACGGCAGGTCGCTCGATACAACGGCGCTGCAATCGGCCATCGATCAATGCACCAAGGACCACGGGGGCACGGTCCTGGTTCCCGCCGGCACATTCGTCATCGGAACTGTCGAGATGAAGAGCAATGTTACTCTGCGCGTTTCGGCAGGCGCGACCTTGCTTGGGACAACCGACGGGAAGCAGTACTACGCCGCCAGCGCCATCCCGTTGCGCGGCGATTCCACGCTGGGCGACGGCAACGTCGGCCTGATCTTCGCGGTGAAGGCTGACAACGTCACCATCGAGGGTCCCGGCATGATCGACGGGCAGGGGAAGGAGTTCCATTCGCCGGGCCGCGGCCAGGCGCCGCCCTCGGGACGCGGCGGCAACGACCGCCCATATCATCTGCTGTTTCATCAGTGCGCCAACCTCACGGTTCGCGACATCTTCCTCAAAGCCAGCGCCTACCATTCGGTCCGTATCATCCAGAGCAGCTACGTGAAACTGGACGGCATCCGCATTTACAACCGCGTCAACGGCAACAACGACGGCTTCCACTTCATCAGCGCGGAACACGTGGCGATGAGCAATTGCGACGTGCAGTGCCAGGACGACGCGTGCGCCCTCTTCGGAAGCTGTAAGTTCATCACGGTGACGAATTGCCAGTTCAGCACGCGCTGGTCGGTGTTCCGCTTCGGCGGCGGCGAAGCGGAGAACATTACGATTTCGAACTGCCTGATCTACGACACCTACGGTTGCCCCGTAAAAATGCGATGCGGTCCGCGGTCGCGGTTCGAAAATATCGCATTCTCGAATCTCATCATGCGAAACGTCACCGGACCGATATCGATCGGCCTGGGGCCGCAGGCGCCGGTGGCGGCGCTTTCCGGCGAGGATTCGGCGGCGGCCCTAAGGGCGGCTCAACCCCCCGGAATCGTACGCAACATCTCGTTCAGCGGCGTCCAGGCTACCGTGATCGATCCCGTTCCGCAGCCCGATTATCCGTGGACTAGCGGCTACCGTCCCGGAGAATTCAAAACCTGCATCGTGCTGAATGGCGTGGACAGTCAACTGGAGCACATCAGCTTCGACAACGTCCATGTGACGTTCCCTGGAGGCGGCACAGCCGAGGATGCGGCGGCGGTAGTTCCCAAGACTGCCGGAGAGTACTTCGAATTGGGCATCCTGCCGTCTTATGCGCTGTACGCACGCAATGTGCGCGGGCTGACGCTGAACAACGTACGATTCGAGAAGTCCAAACCCGATCTGCGGCCGGCGGTAGTAGCTGATCATGTCGAGGATGCGGCCATTAACGGCTTCAGCGTGCAGGGCGATAAGAACGCGCAATCGGTTCTGCGATTCATCGAATCCAAGGAAGTGATGCTGAGCGCGACGCGCCTATTGACACCGTCGGCGGCCTTTCTGCGGGTCGAAGGGACATCCAGCAGCGGCATCCTGATCGACGGCGGCGATGTCTCAAAGGCTGATCGCGCTGTGATTTTCGACAACGGCGCAGCGCCTGGTTCGGCGAAAGTGTTGGGATAATCGGTACCAGTGGCGTAATCAACGTACTGATACCACGCCTGTATTGATTTTGTGACTTACAGATCTTGATATCGAATATATAATTGAGGGGGTCAGTACTGCCTCGCCTGAGATTACGGCTGGCCGGGAGGCTATTCTTTTTGGCTTGGCTGTCCAAGATCCTGGCTCCGGTTGACTTTTCACCACGCTGCAAGGGCGCCGCGCGGTACGCCACTGCCTTGACTCGCCATTTTCGGGCCGAGCTTTTCCTATTGCATGCCGTCCCCGCGGATATGACGCCGTTCGCGTCTCCGGAGTCTACCGCTTACCCGACGCTCGGCGAGTGGAATTACGGCCGCCTCAAACAGCGGCGGAATGAGCTGGCGGCTCTCCTCGGCGAACGCACCGGCGACTTCACCGTGACCCATGAGGCTGTCATCGGGGATGCGGCCGAGACTATAGTTTCATACGCCCGCGAGCACAGCGTCGACGTGATCGTGATGGCGACACACGGCTACGGACCACTCCGCCGTTTATTGCTCGGGTCGGTAACCGCCAAGGTCCTGCACAATTCGCATTGTCCGGTCTGGACAGGGCCCTCGCTGGACGCCGCGCCCGACCAGGGGTCAGTCTGCATTCGCCGAATCCTCTGCGCCATCGATCTTTCGGTGAGCAGCCCGGCGGCACTCCAATGGGCGGAAGAATTGGCACGCGCCTACGAAGCGGGCCTGGCTGTGATTCACGTCATTTCCGGATCGCAGGTCCGGTTGGGCAATGTATACTCCGACCCGGAGTGGCGGGCGGAGATCCTGCGGCCGGGGCCGAAACCGGCCCAAAAAAAGGAAGGACAGGATTCCGAGCCGGAATTGCCGGTCGAGTCTGGAGATGCTTCCGCCGCGATTACGGACCTCGCCCGCCAGTGGAGAGCCGACCTCCTGGTGATCGGCCGCGGGGGCGAGGCCGGCGTGCTGGGGAGGCTGCGAACGAATGCCTATGACATCCTGCGGGATTCGCCTTGCCCGGTAGTCGTGGTCTAGCCGGCCGCCGCAGGTACGCAAGCCCGCTCGAGACGCAATCCACCGTCAAGTCAAGACCACGAGCGGCCGCAAGCGCCGGCATAAGTGCCGGCAAGCATGAGTGCTTGCGCCACGGGCTCTAGCTTCGCTAGGGCTCTTTGCGAATGATGATATCGCCGAATCGGATGCGGAGATCCAGCTTGTGCGGCGCCGCGGCCGAACTCATGAAGGAATGCGAAAATCGCCACGAATGATTGTGCGGTTGCCCGGCGAAATCGCAAATCACATCCCCAACCGTGCTGTGAGCATCGATCGTGTACTGGCCGCTCGCCGGCAGCATCAGCGTGATTAAGCCCTCCCGGAGGCTCGCCCGGATGTCGCCGGTCAAATCGATGATGTGAAGTTCACCCGAATCATGATCGACCACCATTCGCGCCGTCCGCGGCACCTTGATCCGATAGTCCACGTCCACCTGAATACCGAACTTCAGAAACAGGAATCGGGATCGCTTGGGGGCGGTGGTATTGATCTCAACTTGATCGCCATGCAGCGATGCATCGACGTGGGTCTCCTGTACCAGCTTCGCGGCCTTTTCGCGGTCGGCGCCCGTGTACTCCACCGGCGTGTACTTCACGGTAGTGAGTTCCAGGTCCGGCCCGTCCCATCCTTCGACCGTCACTTCACCCGACAGGCGCGTCAGCTTCAACCCGCCTCCCGCAGGAAATTCGATATGCCGAGTCTCGGTGGTTTCGAGCTTGGGCGCGCTGTCGGCGGCGGCCTGGATGCCTGCCGTTGCCAGCGCGAGGAAAACGCATTTGGCGGTGGTCTTCACGCATCGATTGTATCGCGGCCCCGGTGGGAGTACGGTACACTTCCCCTATAGCATGGCTTTGCCACTCGCCGCGCTCCTGGGTTCAGACGATCCCGCGCTTTACGACATCCGCAGCACTGCTCCGGGACCTGCCGGCGCCTTGCCGCTGACTCCCGAAATGCTGCTGCAGCGGCCTTCCGGCGATCTCTTCGGCTGGGCGCAGAATGCCGGCATGGGCTGGAATCCCGCCACTCTAGGGGGCAAGGAATTCCTCATCCTCAGTACTCACGGCGGCATTCGAGCGGCTGACGGCACGCCCGTGGCGCTCGGTTACCATACCGGACATTGGGAAGTGGGCCTGCTTATGGACGCCGCCGCCAAGGAATTGAAATCGCGCGGCGCGATCCCTTTCGCGGCGTATTGCACCGACCCCTGCGACGGCCGCACCCAGGGGACAACCGGCATGTTCGACTCGCTGGCTTATCGCAACGACGCCGCCAGCGTCTTCCGCCGGCTCATTCGGTCACTGCCCACGCGTTCGGGCGTCATGGGCGTCGCCACCTGCGACAAGGGCCTGCCGGCGATGATGATGGCACTCGCCGCCTGTCGATCGCTTCCCGCCATTCTGGTCCCCGGCGGCGTCACGCTCGCGCCGGAAAACAGCGAATCCGCGGGCAAGGTGCAATCCGTCGGGGCGCGCTACGCCCACGGCCAGATCTCGCTCCAGCAGGCCGCGGAGGCGCTCTGCCGCACCTGCGCTACACCCGGCGGCGGCTGCCAGTTTCTCGGCACCGCGGCCACGTCGCAAGTGGTCGGGGAAGCCCTGGGCATGTCGCTGCCGCATTCCGCGCTCTCGCCCTCCGGCCACGCCATCTGGCTCGACATGGCCCGCCGTTCGGCGCGCGCCGTTCACTCGCTCGAAGCAGCCGGCCTGCCGATGGGCCGTATCCTGACCGACGCCTCGGTGCGCAACGCCCTGGTTCTCCACGCCGCGTTCGGCGGATCCACCAATCTGATTCTTCACTTGCCGGCAGTGGCCTACGCCGCCGGCCTCGCGCGTCCTACGGTCGATGATTGGACCCGCGTCAACCGCCAGACCCCCCGCCTGGTCGATTGTCTGCCCAACGGCCCCACGGGACATCCTACGGTCCGCGTCTTTCTCGCCGGCGGTGTTCCGGAGGTGATGCTGCACCTGCGCCGCGCCGGATTGCTGGAGACCGACGCGCTCACCGTCACCGGCGAAAAGCTGGGCGCCGTCCTCGACTGGTGGGAACAATCGGAGCGCCGCGCCGCCGTGCGCCGCCGCCTGCGCGAACAGGACGGCATCGATCCCGACGCAGTCATCATGAGCCCCGATGCCGCCCGGCGGCGCGGCCTCACTTCCACCGTGACGTTCCCGATGGGCAACCTGGCTCCAAAGGGGTCGGTCATCAAGAGCACCGCCATCGACCCCACCCTGCTCGATGCCAACGGCGTCTATCGAATGACAGGACCGGCCCGTGTCTTCCGTGCGGAAACCGCCGCCATCGCCGCCATCAAGAACGGAACCGTCCGTCCCGGCGACGTCCTGGTGTTGATGTGCCGCGGCCCCATGGGGTCCGGCATGGCGGAAACGTACGAGATCACCGCGGCTCTTCGCTATATCGACTACGGCAAGCACATCGCCGTTCTGACCGACGCGCGCTTCAGCGGCGTCTCCACCGGCGCCTGCATCGGACACGTCACACCGGAAGCGTTAGCCGGCGGACCTATCGGCAAGCTTCGCGACGGCGATACCATCGCCATCGAGATCGACTGCCATAGGCTTTCGGGTTCGGTCGATCTGCTTGTCAACGGCAGCGCCGACGAGGGTGCGCGCGAACTGGCCGCGCGCCAGTTGCCCGCCGATCTGGCGCCCGATCCCGAACTGCCTCCCGAAACCCGTCTTTGGGCTGCCCTACAGAATGCCAGCGGCGGCACCTGGGGCGGCTGCGTCTTCGATGTGGACGCCATCGCCGGAAAATTAAAGTCCCCAACGGAGCCGCAACCGTGAGGGAGCGGTCGCGCGCACGGGCACTGCCTTACCCCACCGCTCCCTTGCGGTCGAAGCTCCGGGTCAGATGCTGCGCGAGTCCCGTGGAGCACGAGGATACGGATTTATGTTGATGTACCGCACCCCCGCCGGCTGGCAGCTCGAGCGCGAATCGCGCCGGCTTGCCATTCCAGGAGCCGGCATCACTACCCGCGAGGACCTGCATTCGTACCTCGTCAATCTTGCCCAGTCCGCGCCCGAGGCCGCCGCGCCCACGGGCCTGCTCGCGCCGATCGAGCAACAGGAGGTCTGGGCGGCAGGCGTTACCTACTATCGCAGCCGCACCGCCCGCATGGCCGAATCCGAAGCCACGGGCGGCATGAGTTTCTACGACCGTGTCTACCAGGCCGAGCGTCCGGAGTTGTTTTTCAAATCAACGCCGCACCGCGTCGCCAATCCCGATGAGCCCGTGCGGATACGCCGCGATTCTCACTGGAATGTCCCCGAGCCGGAGCTGACGCTGCTGGTTTCGCCCGGCGGCAAAATCACCGGCTACACCATCGGCAACGACATGAGCTCGCGCGATATCGAAGGCGAAAACCCGCTCTATCTGCCGCAGGCCAAGGTTTACGACCGCTCCTGCGCGCTCGGCCCGGCGATCCTGGTGGCGGAGGGTTCGCTGCCGGCGACCACCGCCATCACGCTTGAGATCGCACGAGGCGCCGCCCCGATCTTCCACGATTCCACCACGCTCGAGAAGATGAAACGCCGTCCGGAAGAGCTGGTGGAGTACCTCTACCGCGAAAACAGCTTCCCCAACGGATGTTTTCTGCTCACCGGCACGGGCATTGTCCCCGGCGACGGATTCACGCTGCAGCCCGGCGACGAAATCTCCATCTCCATCGACGGCATCGGCACTCTTCGCAACATCGTCGGCTGATCGAGCCGAGTAGAAGGGCGGCGAGGCCACGAATTGACGCGGTTCCGCGGCGCACGCTACCATGACCTTCTTTGGCGTCGCGCTTCCCTATGTCTTTTCGGCAACGCCTGGAGCGGTATTTCGAATTCGCGGCGCTCGGCGCCGATTGGCGCACCGAGATTCTAGCGGGTTGCACGACGTTTATGACGATGGCGTACATCGTCTTCGTCAACCCGGCGATCCTGCACGAAACCGGCATGCCCCTGGCTGCGGTGACGGCCGCCACCTGCCTTTCGGCCGCAGCCGGCAGCCTCCTGATGGGAGCTTTCGCGCGGTATCCCATCGCGCTCGCGCCCGGAATGGGGCTGAACGCGTACTTCACCTACTCCGTAGTCAAAGGTATGGGAGTGCCCTGGCAGGCGGCGCTGGGAGCGGTGTTCATTTCGGGGATTGCGTTCCTGCTGCTTACCGTTCTGGGCGTGCGCCGGCTGATTATCTCCGCCATTCCGCATGAACTGCATTCCGCGGTGGCCGCCGGAGTGGGGCTGTTCATCGCCTTCATCGGCTTTCGCAATTCCGGGATCGTGGTTCCCAATCCCGCCACGGTGGTCGCGCTCGGCCGGCTCAGCGACCCCTCGACTGCGCTGGCAATATTCGGGCTTCTGCTGATCTCGGCGCTGCTCGCCTGGAGAGTCCGGGCGGCGATGCTCATCGGCATTCTGGCGACCACGGTGGCGGGCCTGCTCACCGGAGTAGCCAGGTGGGCGCCGCAATCTTACAGGCTGAGCGACCTGTCGGCCACCGCGGGAAAACTGGATGTGGCCGCTACTCTACGGATCGGATTTCTGGAAATCATCTTCGTATTCCTGTTCATCGACCTGTTCGATAACGTCGGCACTCTGCTGGCGGTGGGTAAGAAGGCCGGGCTATTCGACAAGGCGCACCAGATTCCACGGGTGAACCGGATTCTGCTGTGCGATGCCTCGGCGACAGTGGTGGGGGCGCTTACCGGAACCTCTACGGTAGTGAGCTACATCGAGAGCGCCGCGGGAGTGGCGGCCGGCGGGCGTACCGGCGTCACCGCGATTGTGATCGGCGTGCTCTTCGTAGTGGCGCTGTTCGTGGCGCCGGTGGTGGGCGCGATCCCCGCCGCGGCCACCGCGCCCGCCCTGATTGTAGTGGGCAGCCTGATGATGCCGGTGGCGGCGGAAGTGAAATGGAGCGATCCGGAAGCGGCCGTACCCGCATTTTTGACCATGATGACCATTCCGCTTACGTTCAGCATCGCCAACGGGCTGGCATTCGGATTCACGGCCTACACCTTGATGAAGGTTCTGCGCGGCAAGTACCGCGAGGTAAGTTGGGTGGTGTTCGCCCTGACGGCATTATTTATCCTGCGGTTTGTGTACCTGGCGCGAGGGACTTAGAGGGCCTCGCCAGACACGCCTATGCTGCCGTGAGACCTCCGTCTACCGGAATCGCGGCCCCGTTGAGGAACGCGGCCTCATCACTGGCGAGGTAGACAAACGCATTGGCGACGTCCGTGGCGGTCGCCAGCCTGCCAAGGGGCACTTCGCCCAGTCTTTCGGCCCGTCGCTCAGGGTCCTTCAGAAAATTCGCCACCAGAGCGGTTTCCACGGTGCTCGGGTGGACCGAATTGCAGCGGATGTTATCTTTTGCGTACCTCACGGCCACCGATTTCGTCAGCAGAGTGAGCGCGCCTTTGGTCGCCGAATAGGCCTCGTTGGTGTACTTGTGGCCGACGAGGCCGCAGATCGAGGCCATGTTGAGGATGACGCCCCCGCCCGCGGCCCGCATGATGGGGACCGAGTGTTTGATCCCCAGAAACGCGCCTCTGACGTTCACCGCGAACATGGCGTCCCACGACTCCACCGGCATTTCCTCGATGTTTTTGCGGATGTTGATGCCCGCGTTGTTTACGAGAATGTCGAGACGTCCCGTCTGCTCGAGCATCGTGGAAAGCGCGGCCTTCCAACTCTCCTCGGACGTCACGTCGAGCGGGAGGAAGACCGCTCCCATGGATGCGGCTACCTTTTCCCCATCGATGCCGTTGACGTCGCCCACGAACACCGACGCGCCTTCCTTGCGAAATCGCCGCGCGATCTCGGCGCCGATGCCTCCCGCGCCGCCCGTCACCAGGGCGGTCTTACCGGAAAGGCGCAGGGCGCTCACTTCACGCCCCCCTTGCGGACTTTGACGCCGGCGATCTTTTCATAGAACTGTATCAGACCGCCGTGATCATCGGTTTGTTTCCCGTCGACCTTGAGCGCCTGCATCATCTCCATTACCTGGGCCGTGAGCGGGATCGGCGTGGTAGTCTCGTGCGCCGTATCGAGCGCGTTCTGCAGATCCTTGATGTGCAGCTCGATGCGGAACCCCGGCTTGTAGTTCCCGTTGAGCACCATGGGGGCCTTGGCGTTGAGCACGGTGCTTCCTGCCAGTCCTCCCTTGATGGCGTCGAAGACCCGCTCGGGATCCACACCGGCCTTGGTCGCGAGCACGAAGGCCTCGGACATCGCGGCGATGTTCAGGGCGACAATCACCTGGTTGGCGAGCTTGGTTACATTGCCGGCGCCGATGTCGCCGCACAACACCGCGCTCGCACCCATCTTGAGCAACACGTCCTTCACGTTCTCGAAAACCGCGCTGCTGCCGCCCACCATGATGGCAAGCGTCCCATCGATGGCTTTGGGCTCACCGCCGGAAACCGGAGCGTCGAGCATCTCGATTCCCTTTTTGGCCAGTTCGGCGGCCACCTGGCGGCTGGCCAGCGGCGCGATGGAACTCATGTCGACGAGCACACTTCCCGGCTGAGCCCCTTCGATCACGCCGTCTTTCCCCAATACCGCCTCCTTCACGTGAGGCGAATTGGGCAGCATGGTGATGATGAGCCCGGTCTGCGAAGCCACGTCCTTCGGCGACGAGCCCGCCGTCGCGCCGGATAAAACCAGTTCCTGCACCGGAGCGTCGAGAATGTCGTAAACCACAAGCGTATGGCCCGCCTTGAGCAGGTTTTTGGCCATGGGCTTGCCCATGATGCCGAGTCCTATGAAGCCGATGTGCATTGCAGTTTTCTCCTTAATAACGTTCTTACCGCATTGGCGACGGCGTCCGGCGTGAGTCCGAAGTGGTTGAGCAGGTCGTCGTAGCCCTCGGCCGAAATTCCGAAACTGTCGGGGATGCCGACGAACTCGACGGGCGCATGAGCCACTCCCCGTAGCGCCTCCACCACGGCTGAGCCCACTCCGCCGATCACGGAATGCTCTTCGGCGGTGACGATGGCGTCGACTCCGCCGGCATAGCGTATGACCGCGTCGCGGTCGATGGGCTTGAGGGTTCCGACGTCGAGCACCCGGGTCGAGACTCCTTCCTTCGACAGCGCCGCCGCGGCCTCCAGGGACCGGCATACCATGATCCCCGAGGCGAAGATGGCGACGTCCTTGCCTTCGCGAAGCATAGTCACCTTGCCGATGGAGTACGGTTCACCGGCCGGATAAATGAAGGGAATGTCGTTCCGGTTGATCCGGATGTATACGGGCCCAGGCCAATCCAGCAGGCAATCCATCATCTTCTCCACCTCGATGGAA
>Ga0335073_10001575_pt1 | contig 30649 bp, 28 predicted proteins | sample Lox_Sample_22_FD_207093 | JGI IMG/M metagenome (GOLD analysis project Ga0335073, IMG submission 207093) | Soil microbial communities from Loxahatchee National Wildlife Refuge, Florida, United States - Lox_Sample_2.2 | ecosystem: Environmental > Terrestrial > Soil > Wetlands | place: USA... | reverse complement strand
AGAGGGAAGAGTTCCGCGAATCTTAGATCGGGACTGGGACGAGGTCAAGCGTGAGGCAAGAATTGTTACGAAAAACGAACAGCACGAACCGTCAGGTGGCCGCCGCGGTTACGCGGAAGAAGCGGACCTCCGCGAGAAGACCGGTGGCCCACCCCCTTGGCATGGGCTTCCTGCCAATGTTCTCATGAGTGTGGAGTACTCCCGGTCGAGGTGAGTTCAACCAAGCCAAAAGGGGCAATCCGCCACCGACTCGGGCGAACTTTTCCGAACCGAACTTTTCCGAACCGATGCTCCTATGCGTGGCTGGCCCAGATTTCCGTAAAGACGCGGCGAAAATTGGAGCCTAGAACCTTCTCCACCGTAGCGCTCGTGTAGCCGCGTTTGAGCAAAGCTTCGGCGATGAGTTCCATTTTTCGCGGTGTGTTCAAGTCAGGAATGTAGGGAGGACGATCTTCTCCCGGAGCGGAGATCCCCGCGGCCTTGCGCGCCTCTACGTCTTTGCGTATGTCTTCGAGATCCGCCGGCGTGATGGGTTCGAAGGGAGCGTCACTGCCGACTCCGACGTGGTCTTCCCCGCAGACTTTCAGGGCATGCTCCATGTGGCGCAGATAATCCTCGAGCGTGGGCTGCTTCGGCGAGGGCGTGAGGAAGGGCAGCATATAGATGCCCATGACCCCGCCTCTATCGGCGAGAGTCCGCATGTCCTGGTCTTCCTTGTTGCGAGGGTGCTCGTAAATGGCGCGGCATCCGGCGTGCGAAATGATCACCGGCTTGGTCGAGGCGGCGATTCCTTCCCGTGTGGTTTGAGTATTCGAGTGGCTCAGGTCGACGGCAACGCCGAGCTGGTTCATCCTGGTGATGGCCTGACGTCCGAGATCGGTGAGCCCGCCGCTGTCGCCGTCGAGACAGCCAATCCCGAACGGACTGCGGCGGTTGTAGCTGAGCTGCATGACGCGCACGCCCAGGCCACGGAACATTTCCACGCGATCGAGCTTGCCCTCCAGCATGGATACAGCCTCGAAGGAATAAATGAAGCCCAGTTTGCGGTCTCGTTGCGCCAGATCCATGTCGGTGGCGATGCGGATGCGCATCAGATCCCTGGGCCATATTTCGATCAGCTGCTCCAAGGCGGCGAGATCGGCCACCGTATCTTCAAATGTCCCGCCGGCTCCGCCCAGAGTGCACTTGACGACGCTCAAGCCCGATTCACGAATGGCTTTGAGTAAGCCCGGCTGTTCGGCCAGCGGCGTCTGACCGGCCGAGCTCAAAGTATTGGCATCGAGCACGAAGGCTTTGTCGTAGAGCGCGGCAGCCGGCGAGGTGTCGAAGTGGGGCAGCGAGCGGAGGCCAGCGAGGGCCAGCGATCCGCCGATACCCCGGGTAAAGTCGCGACGAGTCAGCAAATGCGACCTCCTGATAGCAGAGTTACGTGTGCAGCAGAAGAAAGTTCCTGGGCCGAATCGACGCAGGTTACGTTTTGGCAAGTTCAGTGCAGCAGAGCCCCGTACACCATTTCGCGCGTGGCGCGGCGATACGTGCCGGCTTCGATGAACAGCTTCTGCAGCATCATGACCGCGAAGAGCTTCTCCTGAGGATCAACCCAGAAGTAGGTTCCGCCCGCGCCCGCCCAGAAATAATCGCCGACCGAGCCGGAGACGGGAGTGCGTCCGGCCTGGGTGCGGACCGCGAAGCCCAGGCCGAAGCTCTGTCCGAGTTCCGGGATCGGAGTGAGGTCTTGTGTTGTTTCCACCATGCCGACGCGAGGCATGTTCGGCATCAGCTGATCGGAAGTCATGACCGCCAGAGTTTTCGGCGAGAGCAGGCGAACGCCGTCCAGTTCGCCGCCGTTGACCAGCATCTGGCAGAAGCGGGCATAATCCGACGCGGTCGAGAGCATGCCGCCGCCGCCGGAGAAAAATTTCACTTTCTCTTTGGTCAGATCCTCGGCGTTGCCGAAATCTGGACGCTTGCCGGTGGCCGCGTCCACTTGCGGCTCGGCCAGGCGCGGCATTTGCGTCGGGCTCAGGTAGAACGCGGTGTCGGGCATGCGGAGCGGGTGGGTGATGCGCTGTTCGATGTAGCGATCGAAAGGCATGCCGGAAACGACTTCGACGATTCGTCCCAGCACGTCGACCGACATGCCGTACTCCCACGTGCTGCCGGGCTGATGCGCGAGAGGGAGCTTCGATATTTTCGTGACGAACTCCGCCAATGTCTGACCGCGATCGAACAGGTTGGCCCGATTGTAGGCCTGATGAACGAGCGTATTGCCGAACGGTCCGTAGACGAGGCCGGAAGTGTGGCGGAGCAGATCCTGTACGGTGATGGCGTGGATCGGCGGCTCAAGCGAGAGTGTCGGCTTGCCCGTGTCCGGGTCGGTTTTTTCCACGCCTACCTTCACGTCTTTGAATTCGGGCAGGTATTGCGAGGCGGGCGTGAGCAGATCGATCTTGCCTTCTTCGGCGAGCATCATGGCGGCGATCGTGGCGATGGGCTTGGTCATCGAAAAGATGCGGAAGATCGCGTCCGGCTTCATCGCGATTTTCTTCTCGCGGTCCTGGTAGCCGATGGCCTGCAGGTAGACGACTTTGCCATTGCGTCCGACCAGCAACACGGCTCCGGGAATCGAGCCCTTATCGACTTCATTCTGAAAAAATTGTGTGAGGCGCGCGAGGCGTTGCGACGAGAAGCCCGCGTCTTCCGGACGGCTCAACTTCGGCAGCTCTTGCCCGAGAGCGAGAACTGAGCAGCAGAAAACCAGAACTGTGCAGCAGAAAAAAGGACTGCCGGCGAGAAGAATTCTCTTGTGGTTCATGGCACGCTCCCTTGACGACCGATCATTTTAGAAGATCGCGCCGAACGGTGGGGTGAGAACCGTCGCGCGGAGCCCGGCAACCGCCTACTTGGCGACTGGAGCCGCGGCATCGATCAGCGGGACGCCCAGCGTGCCCGCGGTATTCGAGAGGAGATCGTAAACACCGGTGCGCAGGAAGACGTATTCCCTGGGGACGTCGATTTCTTTGTGAATTTGCAGGCCGCCTTTTTGCGTGCTGGCGTAGACATTGGGGTGCAGGACGACGTTGCCGGTGGTGACTACGAAGTTCAGCGGCTTGCCTTCGCGATCGTAGGCAATGAGGGCGATTTCAATGCTGCCGTGGCGGCCGCCGTCAGAAGCCGGATCGAGTTTCAGATCGTTGACCGCGATGGCGAAGTCCACGCCGTAGCGGGTGAATGGCTTTTTCAGATCGGGGTTGCTGCCGATCAGCGGCGCGTCGTCGGCCGGTTGCGGACTCGAGGGCTGCACGAGGATCTTGTAGAGAATCTGCGTGTAGTCGGGCAGGTTGCGTCCCATGAGCGGCAGCAGAGGATCTGAATCGGGCTTCTGGCCGGCGGAGAGCGCGGTGTGCAGGTCGTCGGCGTAATATCCGCGGCGGTATGCGAGCGTGTACTTGCCGTTTGCCTTCGCGTTTTCCAGCTTCACCTGGATGTGGCGGAATTTTCCGTCCATGGCCGTGTTGGCGGGGATGTAGGTGATGGTGTAGTAACGCGTTCCGTTGTTGATGACGCGAGCCAGAGCGTCGCTCAGTCCATTCGTGTTGTAGTACGCGTGGCCGCCGGTATCTTTGGCCAGCTCTTCCATGACGAGGTGATTCGAGTCGCGGGTGGTGCTGCGGTCGTGCAGTTCCTTGACTTGATCGCGCGCGGCCAGGGACGGCCTCTTTTCGCTGATCTCCCTGTTATTGGCTTCGAACACCGAATCCGACGCGAGACCCTCGGCGGCGATGGGGTAGAGGGCGATTTGAGCGGCGGCCAGCAGGTCAGAAGTCTTGCGAATCTCATCGTCAAAATTGCGTTGGATGCTGAACTCGTTGGGAAGATCCGGGTCGGGGAAGATGCTGACCGGGAAGGAACCGGAAAACCAGACTATGTTCTTGCGGCCGGGAACGGTCGCGAGATAGCGCGCGATCTGCTGCATGGCTTCGAGCGTAAGACTCACGCGCGCTTCGGTCATGAAGGCGGCCGAGTCGGCGAGGAATTGCTTGGCGGCGTTGACGGGATCGACGCCGGCCTGCGCGAGCGTATTCGGCGGAGGGCCCTGATCGTTCTCCATCAGAAAGTCGACGCGGCGCTGGTCGGCATCGCTTTCCGCCTCGGAAGCCAGCAGGGGCGAAGCATGCGTGCCGGCATCCGTACGGTTCAGCGCCGCCAGCAACTCGGACGAATCGGTGGTCACGCCTTGCAGCATGCGCAAGCGCGACGCCAGCGTGAAAACCGCGGCCCGCGTGCCGGGAGGAATCGTCTTCAGATATTTGATCATCTGCGCGTGAACGAAAGTCTGATCGCGCGTGGGCGTGTTCAACGCGTCGAGCAGCAACACGTTCACGGCATCCGCACTCTGGGTCACGGGAAAATTGGTATAAACGTGCGGCGGCATGGGCGGCAGGACGATCTGGTTCGGCGCGGCTCCGTGGTGCTGCTCAAACGTGGCGATGGTTTGCGGCTTGCCGTCTTCCAGAACTTCAAAATCCTTCTGCTTCAGATCTGGGACTGCTTCGCCTTTGTCGTTGGTCACGACGATGTCGACCAGAACTCGCTGGACACTCGCTTTGACCGTCGCGACAACGTTGGAGGCCGGCGGAGCCGGGGAATTAGCCGGAGCCTGGGAATGAAGCGGCCGCACTGCCAGCGTCGGGAGCAGGATGAGGCAGAGGAGACAACGTCGATACATAAAGCGCCTTCCCGACCCCAAACACTATCACAGGATCTGATAGGGAAGCGACCCCTCGGGCGCGGAGTTTGCGGCGGTCAGCGAAAACGACTGCTTTTTCGAGCACTCATTTTTCGATCACTCCCAGTTTGTGAGCAATCGCTGGAGAATCTCCACTGCGTCGCCGAGCTTGGCCAGATCGGCGGGAGACAGAGCGTCGAGATGGGAAGCGAGATAGGCAATGCGGAACTCGCGTCCTTTCTGAAGCAGCCGCGTGCCTTTAGCGGTGGCGCGGATGCGCATGCGGCGGGCGTCATGGGGGTCGGCGGTGATTTCGATCAGACGGCTGCGGGCGAGGCCAGCGACGATGCGGCTCATGGTGGGCGGCTTCACCTGTTCGGCGGCAGCCAGTTCGCCCAGGGTTTTGGCGCCTCCGAAAACCAGCACCGAGAGGGCGGAAAGGCGCGCCGGGCCTTCGCCGGTGGCAACATCCTGCCGGCGGAGGCGGCGCAGCAGATGAATCGCCGCGGAGTGCAGACGATCGGCGAGTCCGGAGGCCTGCGACCGCGGCTCGGCTGCGAGTCTTCCCCGGCTTTTTTCCGTCGCCACGACTTGCCGTTTCTTTTTTTTCATTGACACGAAACGCGGAATATAGTTAGCTATGCTAACTAATGAGACCGGGGAGGTCAAGCCATGAATACAGCCGCGGTGGGAATCGGAGTCACACGCCTGGGGCAGGTGCAGATCGGCGCGCAGGACGTGGAGCGGGCCGCCAACTTCTACGAAAACGTGCTGGGATTGAAACTGCTGTTCAAGGCGCCGCCCGGACTGGCGTTTTTCGATTGCGGCGGCGTGCGGCTCATGCTCGACCATCCGGAGAAGCCGGAGTTCAATCATCCCAGTTCGATTCTGTATTTTGCCGTGCCCGACATACAGGCCGCGCACGCAAAGATGAAAGAGAGTGGCGTGAAGTTTGAAGATGAGCCGCACATGATCGCGAAAATGCCCGATCATGATTTGTGGATGACGTTTTTCCGCGACTCGGAAGGAAACATCATGGGGCTGATGAGCGAAGTGAAGCGATAGCTCGCCGCTTTTGTCATGCCGGGCTCCGCGCTGTCTGCGCGCCGGACAAATCATGCGGCTGCCAGCGGCGTCAAAAGGCGGCTGCCGCGATCGTTCGCTCCGCTCAGGATGACAACCTGGCAAATTGGCGCATAATGGCGGCGGAGGCGTGCACGATGGAAGGACAACAATCTCCTGCAGCCCCGGGCTTTGGCCGTCCCTGGCTGGCGTTGACGGCAGCCTTTGCGCTGCACATTCTCGACGAAGCGACGACCGGATTTCTGGCCGTTTACAACCCGACTGTTACTGCCTTGCGTTTGCGCTGGAAGTGGTTTCCCATGCCGACCTTCGGATTTCGCGAGTGGCTGGTGGGGCTGATTGTCGCGGTTGCGCTCTGTTTTGCCCTGACTCCGTGGGCGTCGCGCGGAGTGCGCTGGATGCGGCCGCTGGCCTGGCTCTGCGCGGTGATTCAGTTTTCCAATGCCATGGGACATACGATCGGGACGATCCTCGGCCACACGGTGGCGTCGGTGACCTTTCCGCGTCCGGCGCCGGGATTTTATTCTTCGCCCCTTCTTTTTATCGGGTCAGTGTGGCTGATGGTGCGGCTGTGGAGGACCGCGGCGCGAGTCCCGGCGGGAAGCGCGGCGGCCTGAGCCCGTGGCCGGTTTACCCTCTGCTATCATCGCTAGCGGAGTGAGCGGCGTCATGAATATCGCAGTCATGATCCGGATGCAGGACTTTGAAGAAGACGACGAGATACCCGTCATTTCCGGCAGAGGAGAAGGAGTCATGGAAGAAGCTTCGGGCACAGGCTCAGGCGCCGCACGGCGCAATGAAGATATCGCACTCGATCTGATGAAATTTGTCGCAATGACCACCGGCTACGGCAGAACGACTTCGAGCGGCGTGGGATTTCAAGGGACCGGTTCGGCCGCCAAGCCGGAAGACTACGCCGCGCAGTTGCTCGAGTTGTACGGCAAGTGCCTGAGCGTGGTCGCGGGAAAGAAGTAGCCACAAGCGGGGCCAATACCGATTCGAAACTTACGGGAAGAATCCGTTGCGGATTTTCGCCGCGGCGAATTCGGAGGAACACATGTGGAGGATGGGCGTCGCAATGATTGTGGGCGCGGTGGCCTGTGCGGCGGCCTCAGCAGCGGCGCAGAGCGCGGCTCCGACGGCGTCCGGTGCGGCGGCGGGACCGGTCATCCACATCGAGGACGTCGAGCGCTTCTACAAGGTGTACGATGCCGCGGCCGGACATCCCACCGCCGATCAGCTGCAGCATGACTATCTCGATCCCGGCTCGAATGGGTTGCACGAATTTGCCAAGCTGCGAAATATTTCGGGGACGACGATTGAGAAAACCCTGACCGAGCATCCTGAGGTTTATTCGGATGCCCGGCGATGCATGGCCGCTTTACCTGGCGTACGCGAGCGGTTGCAGGCCGCTCTTCTAAAACTGCGCAGTCTCTATCCGGAGGCGCAATACCCACCGGTCACGATCGCGGTGGGTCGCGGAAAACCGGTTGGCGTGGGAGGCCCCGATTCTGGCGTCATGATCGGACTTGAAGCGCTGTGCGCGACCAACTGGCTCAATCCCGATGTCGAGGACCGGTTTGTCTATGTGATCGCCCACGAATACGCTCACGTACAGCAGTCGCCCGCGCTCACGAAAGACGAACATCCCACGGTGCTGGAGTTGTCGTTGATTGAAGGCGCGGCGGAATTCACCGGCGAGCTGATTGCGGGCGACGTCGCGTACCGGCAGTTACGAGCGTCGACCCAGGGGCGGGAAAAGGAAATTGAGACCGAGTTCGTTGCCGATGAGGACAAGACCGATCTTTCGAAATGGCTGAACAACAGCACGCGGGAAAAGCCGGGCGATCTGGGCTACTGGGTGGGATATCGCATTGTTAAATCGTATTACCAGCACGCCGACGACAAGCGCCGGGCGTTGCGCGAGATCCTGGAGATGACCGATCCGAAGGCGTTTCTGGCGAAGAGCGGCTGGTACCCCGGCATCCAGCTCCAATAAATGAAAACCGCGCCCCGTTGCGAGGCGCGGCCGGATTCTTTAAGGCCACGGCGCGGGAGGCGCTCGCGGCCAGGGTAACTGTTAACGGCGCTTCTTGCCTTTTTTCTTCGCCGCCTTTTTGGCGGGTTTCTTCTTCGCGGCTTTTTTCTTTGCGGGTTTCTTGGCCGCCTTCTTCTTGGCGGGCTTCTTCGCTTTCTTCGCGGGTTTTTTCTTGGCCGCTTTTTTCTTGGCCGCTTTCTTCTTGGCTTTGGGCTTGCTGCCGCCCCCGCCACTGGGAGCCGGCGGTGCGGGCTTGGGAGCAGGAGGTGCAGGTGGGGCTACCGGTTCCGGCTCCATCGCTTCCGGTGCCGGCAGACCGGACTCTTCTTCTTCCTCTTCCTCCTCGAAATCCTCCTCCAGCGACTCGCTGTAGGCGCCGGTGTCGCCGAATTCGTCTTCTTCATCACGACCATAGAGCGTGAGATCGTCGAACGTCATTGCTCCTCCTGATTCAGTGGCGGCCGGGTGCGGGACAACGCGCCCTGGCTGCGGGCACGAGAGAATTTAAAAGACCACCGAAACATCTGCTGGAACGGCGGGCGATTATAGCACGAGGTTCGGTGCAGACTGCAAGGACTGGGCACACACGGTGCTCGCTATCCTGTTAACACAGCAACCCCGGAAAAGGGAAGAAGAATCGCAAAAAGACGTCTCGCGCGTCAGAGTCAATGCGGCGAAGGCGTGCGGGCTCAGCGCCGCCTGACGCTGACTTTCGGCTGCGGGACTTGCGGTGGCGCGACGTCGGTGTGAGACGGCTGCGACAGCCGCTCCACCACACCAGCATCGCCGTGAATCTGGACACGCGCCGCGCTGGAGCTGATCGTGATCGGAGCCGAGACCACGCTGGCAAAGCCGGCGGGCAGCGCCGAGCGGAAGGGGCTGGTTTGAATGTTGGCCGCGGCGTCCACCAGGGACGTGATGGCGAAAACATAAGTGTTGCCGGCAGATAGCGGCGGCAGGGTGATGGAAGTCTGGGCTGTGTTGAAAGTCCCGGCCGGAATGTAGGTGGCGATTCCGTTCGCGGTCTGCTGCACGAACGCCGTGATGCGATATCCATAAGGCGAGCCGGTGGCGGGTGCGGACCAGCTTAGCGACGGCGTCGTGGTGGTGAGCGTGGCGGCGGCGGAAAAACTTCCCGAAGCGATTGTGGGACTTTGAACCCCGGTGACCACCGGGACCAAGGGCGCAGCCGATGGCGGGACGGACGAACTCGCCACCACCGCAAAGTTCACGACTGCGGTCGAGTTGGGAACCGGGAGCGGTATCACGGCCTCCTGGCAGAGCGTTTCGGCGCGGGTCCAACTGGCATCGAATGGATCACTGTATTGCAGCGTGCCCAGGTCTTGATCGGTTTCGATGGCGGGCGTGGCGATGGGAATGAAAGGCGCGACTAGCGGATCGCAACTGGGAGCGAACGGATCGAAGGCGAAGATCTGATTGATTGTGTTCGCGGTGGTTGCGAGGACGAGGTTCGGTTCGCTGGCCAGAGTGGATGCGTTGCGGCCGGTGACAAAGGGTTCGGCCACGACGGAAAAAGTGGCGGCGTAGGAGGTCGGCGCCGCGGGGCCGGCGGCGTTGAGCAGAGCGGTCCATTGCGATCCCTCGATCGTGAGATCGTAGGAAGTGGGCGAAGAGGCGAGCGTCTGCGTGATGGTGTTGGTGGCACTGTTGACCAAAGATGGGCTGATCAACAGGGCCGAAGGACCGAGAACAGCGTTGGTCAGCGGGCCCAGCGTAACCGGCTCATATTGCGCCAGGAAGAGAGCGTTCACCTGCGACCAGTCGTAATTGCTCTCTACGTTGATCTCCACGCCGGCGGTCGTTGAGTTGGGCTCCACCAGGAACGTCAGGGAGGGAGAGTTGTTTTCCGGCTGAAACAGAGCCGCAGTCTGAGGGGAGACGGAATCGAGGCCGGAGAGATTGACATCGAAAATTGTGGTCGCAATGCTGCTGAGAACCGCGGGAGGGGTGGCGGCGATATCACGGCCGGCGTCGAACGTGCTGGCGTTGGTCCAGTAGGCGGACGTGGAGTCCGGCAGCAGATTGACTCCTCCCAAAGCCAGCCAGTAGTAGCCGGCGGGGACGCCCGCAATCATAATGACACCGGGGGCCGTGCTCGCCCCCCTGAGCACGGTCAGCGAGCCGTCGGGCTCCGGCACCACGGCAGAAACTTCGAGACCCAAGGCGGAGGAGGCGGGCAGTTGGACGGGGCCGCCCGGTTCCCAGTACGTATTGACCCAGTTGACCGTCACGATGCCGGTGGGGCTGACGGTCCAGGACTGCGTGGCAGTGGCGCCCTCCGAGGTGGTTGCCGTCACGGTGAAGTTGTTCGAGGTGCGGGACTGGGCCGCAGAGGGGGTCCAGCTGACCGTGCTGCCGCTCAAGCCGGCTCCGGCGGGGGCGGTGGTCAGCGAAAAAGCGAGGGTGCCGCCTGAAGGATCATCCGCCGCGACCTGATAACTGTAGGGGGAACCTTGCGCGGCCTCGGTCACGGGAGTGCTGGTGAAGATCGGGGTCTGTCCGGTAACGGTCTTGCCGCCGCCGGAGCTGCTGCAAGCCGTAAGGAAAAGACACGCAGACAGGACGACGAGAGCGAAGTACCTCAGGTGCGCTGTGGACATCCGATCTCCTACGGGGAGCGTGCGAGGATGCGGGCTAGAAACTATAGCTTAGCGACCATGTTATGTCCACCACCGGAACGGTAGATCAAGGGGAACTTGCCCGGGATATTTTCTCAGAAGAAAAAAAGCCCTCCAGCGCGCGGCTCAAAGGGCTTGGGAGAACGAGGAAGCGGGGAAACTACTTCAACGTCTTCACGAATGTAGCGATGGCCTTGGCATCGTCGGCGGAAAGGCCGGCGACGGCTTTCTTATGGGGCGCTTTCTTGGCGTCGTCGCCCTTGGTGAGCAGGTCGGCGATCTGAGCGTCGGTCAGGCTGGTTCCTTTCAGAGCCGGTCCGATCTTGCCCTGGCCGTCGGGACCATGGCAGGCGGCGCACTTTGCTTTGTAGGTGGCGCCGCCATCTTGTGCAAACGCAGGCGCTGCCAGGGCAGCGGACAGGGTGATGACGAGCAGTACAACAATGAACTTCGTGAGTCTCATAAGATCTCCTTGGATAAGTGAAATGATCATGCCGGTGAAGCAAACAACCGGGAATTCTAACTTCGGTTACAGAGCAGCGAAAGTGATCTGAGTCACAAGCTGTCGTGAGTAGGACCGTAATGGGAAAAGGGGAGCGGAGAACGCTTTCAGGCGGGCACATTGCTCAAAGCGATTGCCGAAGGAGAGGGATACGGGGATTAAGAGGAGATCGAGCCTGAGTGATCAGGGTACCGTCTATCGCGCGATCTGCACGACGAGGATCATTCCGGGATGGAGGACGGCAACGTTGCGATTGTCGCGCTTGAGAGCGGCGACGGTGGTTTTGTACAGCGAAGCGATGGAGTAAAGGGTTTCGCCAGACTTTACCTTATGGCGAACCACGGCGGGTTCTTCTCTGTCGGCCCGAAGTCTTTCAATCTCAGCCGACTTGGTGGCGGGAGGTTTCTCGCTGGCGGTTTCGGTCTTGGGTGCGGCGCCCGGATGCTTCGATTTGCTGGCTCGCGAGGCGGCCACTTCGGCATCGTGCGCGCTTGGCGTAATCGGCAGGTGGAGAGCGAGCACTTTGCGTCCGTGGAGGCTGTCACCACGCAGGCCGTTCCAGCGGCGCAGCATTTGCGGCGAGACGCCGAAGTTGTCGGCGACGGTCTCGACCGTATCTCCGGCATGAACCTTGTAGCGGGTAATGCGGCGGGCGTAGGTTGCACCGTCGGTCTGCGGATGTTTGCCGGGCGCGATTGGAATAACAAGACGGGCATCGGCTGCGAGTTCAGTGCCGTCGAGATGATTCGTCTCCTCAATCGATCTGGCGGTGACGCGATAGGTATGTGCGATCGAGGCCACGGTGTCACCGGAATGAACCGTGTGATAGCGCCACCACAGGCGCATATCAGAAGGAATGGCGGCGACCGCGGTTTCGTATTGATCTTTCGTTCCTGCCGGGAGATGGAGTTGGAACTCTCCCTGGCGTGGAGTGCTGAGGCGCAGCAGGCTGGGATTGAGGTCCTGCAATTCCGCCGGCGTGGAGTTCACGCATTCGGCGACCAGCCGCAGATCGACCGGATAGTTGATGGTGACCGTGTCGTAGTCGGCGGGATGATCCATAACAACGTCATCGAGCCCGTACTGTGACGGATTCTTGGCCATGATGGTCACAGCGAGAATGATGGGAACGTAGTTGCGAGTTTCTTTCGGAAGAACGTTGCGGCGGTAGAGTTCCCAGAAATCGGCGTAGCCGGTGCGCTTCACGGCAGCCTGCACGGTGCCTGGGCCGGAATTATAGGCGGCCATGGCGAGATACCAGTCGCCGAACTGGTTGTAGAGATCTTTCAGGTGATGAGCGGCGGCGCGGGTGGACTTTTCCGGGTCCTGCCGGTCGTCGACGTACATATTGTGGTAAAGACCGTATCCGCGGGCGCGGCTGGCCATGAACTGCCAGATGCCGCGAGCGCCGGCGCGGGAAACGGCCAGGGGATGGAATCCGGACTCGGCCTGCGCCAGATAAATCAGATCCTGCGGGAGCCCTTCCTGTTTGAGCGTGGTCAGGATCATGTCGTGATAGCGGCCGGAGCGGGCAAGGGCACGCTCGAAGACGCCGCGACCTCGACCGGAGAAGTAAGTGATGTAACCGGCGACCTGGTCGGTCATCATGAGCGGCAGGTCGGAGTGGGTGTTGCGGATCTCGGCTTCGGCTTTGGCCTTGGTGCCGGCGTCGGCGGACGGCGTGATGCCGTTGGTCTCATCGATGGGCGCCGGTTCGGCTTTCTGCTGGGCGTCCTGGGTGGCGTCGGAATCCGCGGACGGTCCGCCCGGGAAACATTCGTTCACGCCCTGAACGACGTGCTCGAATTCTTTCTGCAGACGATCGTCAGAGCGAATGTCAAAACTGCTGCCGAGCAGAGAGTTGAGAGCGTTATCGAAATTCTGCTTGGCGTCGTCCAATTGGCCGGCGCGATAATTCGCCAGACCTGCCTGGTATTGCTTTTCGGCGCCGTCGATCAGATCGGCAACGGGATCGGGCGCTGGCGCAGACTGCGCCGGCGAGGCGGCCTCGGCGGAAGCAGGCGTCGAAGCGGCGTCTTCCGACTGTGGAGTGGAAGCGGCGGCTGGGGCTGTCGAATTAGCCGCGGGAACTTGTTTCGCGGGCGCCTGAAGTGCCGGAGCGGATCCAGGAGGTAAAAGAGAGACTGGTTTTTGCGCTGTTTGGCAGGCGGAGACCGCCAGAATGAGAGAAGCCAGGCCCATCGTCCGGATGTAAAGGTTGGCTAATCGCATGATCCTGTATGAGATGCGTGCTTCTCCCAAGTGCTCTGCCGAGAAATGTCGAGATCCGGTGAATTCTACCAAAAATCGTACCCGCCCGGAGCATGATGGTCAATCGCCGAAAAGGCACCAGCCCGGTTACTTTAGACACCGGCCTCAAAAGGTTACCGAAAACGGTGGCTGTCGCCTGGGATTCCGGGCCCTCACGGCTCGTCTGTGCTGGATCTTTGTCCTGGTCCTTTTGGCTCCGACTGTGCCGGCTCAAGGGCTGTGACTCTGTGAGTCGTCACTTCGCCCAAACGCCTCGTTTTCTGCGACAGCAGATCGTTGAGTTCCTGAATCAATTCGAGAAACTTCCCCGGATCCTTTTCGGTCTCGATCCCGGCGCAGAGCTGGTACATCCTTTCGCGCTCTTCTCGTGTCATCGGCGATAGGATGTTGGGGCAGTGACACCGTATTGTAAGGCCGAGGGGGTATTCTCGCCGCCTGAATGCCTGAGCGGAACCGGTCTTAACTGCACAGCGCAGGCAACCCTGCTCACACCCTCCAATAATCCGGACGCCAAGTCTGGATTAACTTCTTGATGTCGGCACGAGCGAGCTTTTCGTTCAAGGTGCGCTCGACCAGCTTTGGCAGCTCGGCATCGGAGGCGAAGCGCAGACCGCAGAGCTGGTCTTCGGTCAGTTCCGGAATGCGGGAACGCAGAGGCTCGGAAAGAAGCTGAGTGAGCCGGAGCCGCTCCTCAAGACGAATCACGCGATCCTGCACCTTGAGGGAGTAGAGACGAATTTTGAGAACCGCGCCGAGAAGAGCGGTCGCAAGCAGTATCAATAAGAAAGCGTGGAAATTCTCCATAAAATTACTATGGGCGACATGCGCGAAAAAATGGATCAGGGTCAGCAGCAGGCCCAAGCCGAAGACCGGGAGAAGAAAAAAATGAAAAAGCGGATCAAGGCGCGTGTGATTGGCGAAGGTCTGGGGCTTCTTTTCAGCCATGAGAGCCTCCTTTATGTCAGAGAAGTGCCAGTGTAGCAGAGTCGTCCCGCCCATCGCCGTGTGCCCTGCATGGACTCGAAGCTGCGTTGATCATTGCTTGGGAGGGCGGAGGCCGGCCCGCGAGCGGTCCCGGAAAGCCGGGATGGGATCGCGGACCGGACGTAGACGGGCAATTATTTGTAGGTGGCGACGGAGCGCATGAGAAAGTCGCGGTGCGCGCTGGAATCGGTTGCGGCACTGAATGCCGGACCGAACAGCGGGTTTGACTTCAGGCTCTCGGTGATGGCTTCGTTGACTTTGTCCAAGCCCTCGGCGTTAGCGGCGACGTAAACGATCCCAAACATGCCGGGCGCCTCCGTGTGAATCGCCTCGGTGTCGATTTCGTATTCGTGGATGGCACCGTCCGCCAGCATCTTCTCGAGCAGCGGGACGATGAGATTCCTGCTGAGAGTTTCCAGCGCGCCCTCCGGCGCGTCAGCTTTGAGCCTGTAAATGCTGAGATGGGTGTAGGCATCCTTCCAGGAACCGGCGTGCCAATTGTAGTGGCGGCTCACATAGATGCCGTCCCAGTGCTTGGTGGCGTTGGTCAGGACGGGGGACGTTGGCGTGCCCGACTTGTAGAACTGATCGAGCACGTTGAGCAGCGCGGCCATCGACATGGCCGAGTACCAATCGTCGTGGGTTCCACCGTCGAGTGTATGAACCAGATTGAGATCGGTGCCGTAGCCCACGATAGCGCCGCTGGCCAATGCTTTGTCCAGGATCTTCTGCTCGGCGGCGTACTCCTTTTCCATATCTCCCCACTGGGCGCGCGGAATAGACCAGTTTCCGACGTAGGAGTACATCGGCGGCTTTTCCTTTGCATCGGGCGCCTGCGCGAATGCGGGAGTGGAACAAAATACCGACAGCGCGACGACGATCGCACTCACGAAGAATCTTGCCATGATTTTGTTCATCAGACTTATCCTCGTTTCTAGCAAGGATTTCGATCTCGCTATCCTTGGCGCGGGAAGTGTACGCTTACGGGTCGAGCAGCGCCAGCGTGCATAGGAGCGCGATGGCATGCCTCGCAGCATTCCTCACGGAGACCGGCGCGGCGGTAGAATTGTCGGCTGCACGAACCTTGGAGCTGGAATCTTCCGGAGAGCCGTGGAATCCAAGAAATCATGAAAGCCATACAAGTCAAACAAACAGGCGGAGCGGAAGTGATGGAACTGGTGGAGTTGCCGGTTCCCGAGCCGAAGGCGAATGAGGTGGTGGTGAAACTCGCCGCTTCGGGCGTGAATTTTATTGATGTATATCACCGCGAAGGCCGATATAAAGTCGCGCTGCCGTTTACGCCGGGACAGGAAGGCGCTGGGGTAGTGACAGCGGCGGGCGGCGACGTGAAATCGGTGAAAGTAGGGGAGCGCGTGGCGTGGAGCCACTTGCTGGGAGCGTATGCGGAGTATGCCGCGGTCGCGGCGGACCGGGTCGTCCCAATTCCCGCGGGAATAAGCGAACAGCAAGCCGCGGCGGCGATGCTGCAAGGAATGACGGCGCATTATCTCTCGCACGACGTGTATCCGTTGAAACGCGGCGAGACGGCGCTGGTGCATGCGGCGGCGGGCGGCGTGGGATTGTTGCTGGTGCAGATGGCGCACCACCTGGGCGTTCGCGTGATCGCGACCGTCTCGACCGACGAGAAGGCCAAGCTGGCGCGCGCCGCGGGAGCGGACGACGTCATCCTTTACACGCAATCGGATTTTGAAGCGGAGACCAAGCGGCTTACCGGCGGCAAGGGAGTCGACGTCGTGTATGACTCGGTGGGCAAGACAACGTTCGAGAAGGGGCTCAACGTTCTGCGGCCGCGGGGAATGATGGCGCTGTACGGAGGATCGAGCGGCGCCGCGCCTGCTTTCGATCCAATCATCCTTACGCAGAAGGGCTCGCTCTTTCTGACCCGGCCTTCGCTGGGCAACTACATCGCGACACGCGAGGAGCTAGTGGCGCGGTCTGGCGCGGTGTTTGGCATGATCAGTTCCGGCACGCTGAAGCTGCGGATCGACCACTTGTATCCGCTGGGTGAGGCGCAGCGGGCGCATCGCGAATTGGAGGGAAGAAAAACGACGGGGAAGCTGCTGCTGATACCGTAGCTTCGCGGGCGCCGGCGGGGAAGTGCGGCGATCGTTTGCTTGGCTCCGATGACGAGTTTGAGGTGGTCCCAACCGCAAGGAAAAACATGAAAGCCATTCGCGTACAACGCACAGGCGGTCCGGAGATGATGGAAGTGGTCGAGGTCCCGGTTCCGCAAGGGGAACCCAACGAAGCGGTGGTGAAGGTTTCGGTTGCGGGAGTGAATTCGATCGACGGCCAATTTCGCGACGGAACACTGCGCACGCCGCTGCCATTTATTCCGGGGCAGGAAGGGGCGGGAGTGGTGACGGCAGTCGGAGCGCAGACGAAAGCAGTGAAGATCGGCGACCGAGTGGCGTGGAGCGGAACGCTGGGATCGTACGCGGAATATGTTGCGGCGGCCGAAGAACATCTGGTGCCGGTGCCGGCGTCAATCACGGATCAGCAAGCGGCGGCGGCGATGGTCCACGGACTGACCGCGCATTATCTGGTCAACGATGCGCACAAACTGAAAGCCGGCGAGACCGCTCTGGTGCACGCCGCGGCGGGGGGCGTCGGGCTGCTGCTGGTGCAGATGGCGAGGGCGATCGGCGCACGAGTGATCGGCACGGCGTCGAATGAGGAAAAGGCAGAGTTGGCGCGGGAGGCCGGGGCGGACGATGTGATCATTTTCACGAAGCAGGATTTTGAAGCGGAAGTGCAACGGCTGACCGGCGGCAAGGGCGTCGAAGTGGTCTACGACGGAGTCGGAAAAGCCACGTTCGAGAAAAATCTGAACGTGATGCGTCTGCGCGGAATGCTCGTGCTCTACGGCATGTCGAGCGGTCCGGTGCCGCCGGTCGATCCGGCCCGGCTGTCGGAAAAAGGATCTCTCTATATGGCGCGTACGACGCTGGCGCACTTTACCGCCACGCGCGAAGAATTGCTGGCGCGCACGAGCGCGCTGTTTGCCATGATCGCCGAGGGCAAGCTCAAGGTGAAGATTGCGAAGGCTTACGCGCTGGCGGACGCAGCCCAGGCCCATCGCGATATGGAAGCGCGCAAGATGGCGGGAAAATTTTTGCTGGTGCCGTAATTCAGAACATTCGCCACGGCTGGTAGGCACACGGCATAGCACGCGTAGCGATCTGCTCCGACATCGTCTTTGACTGTCTTCTGTGGCTCTGCAGTTTGGCTATTGTCTTTGACTGTCTTCGTTGACCGGACGTCGCGAATAGTGCTTCACGTAAGCCGGAACATCTTTTCCCGGCAGCAGTCTCTGGTCGTCGATCGGCGCTCCTGGCTTCATCTCCAGGGGGATCACTCCGGCCCACGTGGGAAAGGAATAGTCCTCCTCATCGTCGACGGGCGGGCCGGTGCGAACTTTCGCCGAAAATTCTTCGATGGGCACGCGCAAGACCGACGTCTGTTTGAGTTCGCGTTCGTTGGGCTGGCGCGAGTCGTCCCAGCGGCCGGGGAGAATGTGTTCTGAGAGAACGCGCAGGGCTGCCACTTTCTCATCCGGATCTTCAACGAGAGTTGCACTTCCCAGAATGACGACGGAACGGTAGTTCATCGAGTGATTGAAAACCGAGCGGGCGAGGACGAGTCCGTCGAGAAGAGTGACGGTAATGCAGACGGGGAGGCCAGTCTTCATCTGGCGCAGCATGCGGCTGGCAGTGGAGCCGTGGACGTAGAGGCTGGACTCTTTGCGGCCGTACGAAGTCGGAATCACGAATGGCTGGCCGTCGGCGACGAAGCCGATGTGGCAGAGGAATCCCTCATCGAGGATGCGATACGCGGTTTCGCGATCGTAGACGGCGCGATGAGGCTCGCGGACCACGCGGGTGCGCGCAGTGGGCATTTGCGATTCAGACATTGGGGCAGGAACTCCGGCAAGCGCCAAGGATGGGTGAAGGGAAAGTGTAACATCCGGCCGGCGCCGCCGAGCCCAGATGCCGGTCAGCAAAACCGCAGCCGAGGGCGCTTTCGCCTTCGGCTGCAGTTTCAGGTGAGGTTCGACGTTAAAAATCGAATGCGCCGAGGTGCCTACCAGTTCACTTTCATCGCGAACTGGAACTGCCGTGGATCGTAGGCCGCGGTGGCCTGTCCGGCATTGGTGAACAGCGGGCTGACCGCGGACACGTTGTACTTGTTGGCCATGTTGAACATGTCGACGATCAAGTCCAGGCTCATGCGCTCGCGGAAATAAATGCGGCGAGCGATGCGCAAATCATTAAAGACGGTGAATGGCTGCAAGCCGGCGTTGCGGCCCAGGTTGCCGTCGAGAGAGAGCAGGGTTCCGTTGAAGTCGGCGATGCAAGGCTCCTGAAATACTCCGGTGGGCGAGTACTTCGACGAGACCGAGGGATAGCCCAGCGTTACGCAGGCCGGGTTGACAAACGTATTTGGACGGCCGGTGAGGGCCGATTCCTGCAGGTTGTCGCCACTGCCGGTGATGATGTTGAAGGGCCGGCCAGAGGCGATATCGATGATGGGAGCGAAGGTCCAGTCACTGAGGAACTTCGCGCCAAAGCCCGTCCCGCTCACCTTGCCGGATTGATAGACGCCGCTGAAGACGAAGCGATGACGCTGATCGAAGAGAGAGCTGGAACGGTCTAACCCGGGATAGTAACTGTCTTGCGGCGTAAGGGTGGATTGCAGATCGGTGGAGTCGTCGATGGCGTGCGACCAGGTGTAGGAGGCGAGAAATTCATAATGGTTGCCGAAGCGCTTGCGGAGGTTGGCGCTGAAGCCGTGGTAGATCGAACTGCCGTTGGAGTAATTGGCATCCATGTCTCCGAAGGGAACGCAGTTGGCGAGTGTTGCTGAATTGCAAGCGGTGTTGATGTCGGAGACGTTGTATCCGGAGGCCTGCATGAACTGCAAGACGGCAGGGGCCAGAATCGTGACGCAAGCTCCGCCGCCGGCTAGCGTGAGTGCGTTGGCGATCGAAGGATTGATGCCGCCGGGGCGGAAAAAGCTCATCAGCGCGGCCGAGACCCACGGTTGACCGGAAGGATTCACGCCGCAAGGAGCGTAGGTGGGAGAGGGTCCTGCGCCGACGCCGAGCGGTCCGCCGGTGGATGCGAAAGAAGTGGGATCGGTGAGCGCGGCCTGGTAATTGGCCAGCAACAGATCGCCGCGCTGCGGGTTGGAGTTGATGGGCCGATTGAGATGACGCCCGCCGTTGAAGTTATAGGCCAGGCTCAAGGCAAAGCCGCCGCCCAGATCGCGCTCAAGGCTGATGTTGGCCTGCTGGGAATAGGCGAAGACGAAGTTCTTGGCTTGAGGGTATCCGAAGGGCTGAAAGAACAGCGGGAAACCGTCGGCGATGTAGTTCTGATTCAGAAAGAGAGATTGGGGAAAGTTCAGAGCGGTGAACCGCTGCTGGTCGGGCAAGTAGCCGAGCGCAGGAACCAGCGCGGGTGGTCCCGGGGCGCAATTAGCAGTGTTCACGAGTCCCTGGAAAATGGGGATGGCATTCAAATTGGCCGGGCTGCCGGCGCCAACGCAAGGCTCGGTGCCGGGGAACGCCAACTGTCCGCTGGAGGAACCGTCGGAAGCGTCGCCAAGGAAATAGAGGCCAAGCAGCGGATGGTCATAGAACAGGCCGTAGGAAGCGCGGAGAACGGTCTTGCCGTCGCCTTTGGGATCCAACGCCAGGCCTACGCGCGGCTGGATATTGTTGGTGTCGGCCTGAATTCCTTTTTGCAGCCCGAGGAGGTTATAGCCGGCTTGTCCGAGGGGAGTCACCGGTTTGAACGTGGGCGGAATCTCGACGTCGTAACGCAGGCCGTAATTGAGCGTGAGTTTGGGATTGACGCGCCAGGAATCCTGCCAGAAGGCGCCAATCGGGATGTTGTGGAACGAATCGCTGGGGCTGCCGAGGCCCTGGACGAAATCTCCGGGCAGGCCCGCGCCGTAAGCCTGTACCGGATTTAATACAGGGAACGGCGAGGGAAACGCAGAAAAATTTCCGAAGTCATAGTTACCGCCGTAGTTGACGGTGAAGATCGCGCTGAGAGGCAGATAATTCACGTCGACGCCGAGCTTGGTGTTGTGACGGCCGATGGTCCAGGAGAAGTTGTTGGTGAACTGATAGCGCTGTTCGGTGCGCTGAATGGAAGAGAAAGGCTCACGTCCGATGTAGGCGTAGCCGGGAATATTTACCGCCGGGTCGGCGCCGGCGGGGATCGCAGTGTTGTAGAAGTATGCCAGTCCCCGGCGGGCGTACTGAAAGCGGAATTCGTTGACCTTGTTGTTGCCGATGGTCCAGGTGTCTTGAAACACCCCGGTTACATCGCGATAGGTTTGCTCGGTGGTGCGGGAGTAGGCATTCTGCCCGAAAGGCTGGTCCTCGCCGCTGCCTTCCAGACCGGTGACGGTGCTGGGACTGACATTGGCGCGCAAGGTGAGGCGATGGTTGGCTCCCAGGTTGTGATCGATGCGGAGCGAGTAAAGACTCGTTCCTTCGAAAACCGGGAAGTTTCCTACCTGCGATGCCAGCGTGAGATAAGAGGCTGGAACGAAGCAGGGAGGCGCGGAACAGCTGCTGGCGAAGCCGCTAAGACCGGGAAAGCCGGTCAGTCCAGTGGGCCACACTCCGCTGAGTGCCATGCCAGACGAGGCGCCGATGAGAAACTCATAGTCGGGTACGCTGGGAGCAACTTGCGCGAAGACGGACGGTTCGGCGACCGCGAGCTGAGCCAAAGTACCGCCGGGCCCAAGGAATGCGGCCTGGGCGCTGGTGACATCAATGTCGCCAAAGGGAAGTGGAATCAATCCACCGGCGGTGGTGGAGGTGTCGAAACTCTGTAAGCCGTAGTATCCGAGATTGCTGACGGGAGCGATGGCAGAAAATCCGGTCTCATGCCGGCGGGTGACTTCGTAGGAGAAATAGAAGTAGGTTTTGTCCTTCTTGATTGGGCCGCCAAAGGCAGCGCCGGCCTGCACGCGGGTGTAAGCGGGATTTGAAACCGTGCTGAAGGGATTGACGGCCTGGAAACTGCGATCGCGGAAATATCCGAAAACGTCACCGTGAAAGGCGTTTGATCCCGATCGGGTGATGATGTTGACCACGCCGCCGGAGGCGCGTCCGTACTCCGGGGCGTAACTGTTGGTGATGATCTGGAATTCCTGTACGGCTTCCTGCGAGACGGTCGAGCGGACGCCGTTGACGGAATTGTCGGTGGCGTCGGCGCCATCAACGTTCACCAGATTGGAGCGCGCGCGCTGGCCGCTCATATTCAGGCCCGAGGTGGGTGCGGCGCCGATGCTGGGAGCGTTGTCGCGCACGACCTGCGAATCGGTGAGCGTGAAGTTGATGTAGTTGCGGCCGTTGATGGGCAGGTTGTCGATGCGGCGCTGGCCGATGGTATCGGTCGTGGAACTGCGCGAGGTCTCCACCAACTCCGCCTGCGAGCTCACTTCCACGAGTTCTTTACCGCCAGAAACGGTGAGGACGACCGGGAGATCAAGCAAGCCACCGACCGTGATAATGACGTCCGTGTTCTGGAGCTTGGCGAATCCGGCAGACTCGACGGTGACCGAATAGGTTCCCGGAGGGAGAAGACGAGCGGTGTAGCCGCCCTGACCGTCGCTGGTCGCGGTACGCTCGAGGCCCTTGGCAACATCCTGCACGATCACTGTCGCGTTGGTGACGACGCTGCCTTTGGGATCTTTCACGGTAATGCGCAAATCGCCCGTGGCGACGCCGCCCTGGCCGAAGGCGATGGCCGAAAGCAGCAGGGAAAAAACGGAGATCGACAGAACTCTCAAAGTGGCGTTCACAGGGTTCTCCCTTGGACTCGCGGAGGCGAGCAAACAGCGGATAAGATTCCCTCGGTGGATTTGCCGAACTCTCACGAAGTAAGTTGGACCCGAGCCAAACCCCGCTGGTTTTACAACAGATCAGGGCAGGAAAACAAGTAAGGAATTGAGAGAGGTCGTTTCCGAGTTAACCCAGGGGTGCGTGGAGAAACAGGAGTGGTGCGTGAGGGGAAGGCGGACTGCGGTTTGTGATTCCAATCACAAAGTTGCTGCAATGCGAACCGGAGCGGCTGGATTCTGCAGTCGACCCAGCAGCATGGCGGAGCCATTCAGTCGCTCGTAAGTGTCGAGAATGGGTGAAGCGGCAAAACCTGAATTGGGCCACGCCAAGGCAAGATGGATTCGCAGAAGGGCGAATGCGGCGTTGCGGCGCATGAGAAGAGCCTGGTTCACCAACTGGCGGGCGGCTTCAACCGTATGGGTGTCGCTGGCCGTCAAGGCGGTTTGTCCAAGGCGAACCAGCACGGCGGCATTTCTGCCAGCGACCTGGAGATAGGCGGCCATGGCACGCAAGCGTTCGCGCCGGACCAGACGGAAATCAGCGGCGGAAAGACGGCGTCGGAGGTAGTGATCTTCGGCGGGGTCGATTAAATTGCGGAAAGCCTCGATGTCGAGGGGCTGGATCTGCTCGGTAAGACCCGCATCGGCCGAGATCTGCAGATTGCGAGAAACGGCGACGCCAAGAATGAAGATCAGCGCGAGGATAGCAGCGACGACTAAAACGATAGCCAAAGTCATGGATGTACTAAACGCTCCAGTTCGCGGTTCCAGACCTCAAGACCGTTATTGTCGGGCGGAGGAACCGAGGGCTTCGGGCCGGACTTGCCCGGAACAAGCAAATAATAGAGCCAGATCAAGACGCAACCGTGGTAGGTACCCATGTTGAGGAAGTCGAGGAGGGTGCGCCCCCGAGCAGACAGATGTGCGTTCGTCATAAGCGCCCACGACCCCAGGTACGCGCTGGCGGAAAGTCCGAAGCCGAGCAGGAGTCCGAACGAGATGCGATCCAGAGATAATTGGAAATATCCGGCAAGCACGAAAAGAAAGAGAATTAACCCGGTCTCGATGATGAAGACAGTTTGTTCCAGAAGATGAGCTCCCGAGATCAAGCGCTCATTGCTGTCCCCGCGCGAAAAAGCGGCGAGCAGAGCAGCCATGAGTATCAGGACGACACCGAAACCGCTGACCGAAATCCTGCCGAGCTTGCTGACCGCGGGATAGGGATTGAATACTCGTGAGAAAACTTCGCCGATCACCGCGAACTTTAGCAGGCTCTCGATGAGGAGACTGGCCCAGTCGACGCGCCAGAAATTCGCTGCTGTGACCGAAGGCAGCAAATCGGCGGCATAGACCGCCAGATCTCCCAGTGCGCTAAAGACTGCAAATGCCACAAAGGCGGGGATCTCTCTGGCGCTGCCGCGCCGCCAGATCAGAAGGGCAAGGCCGAGCAGAAGCAGATTGGGCGCGACCCAGAGGTAATGCCAAAGAAGTGAGTGCGCCTGCAGCATGGATGGTCATGGACTATAACCCGATTTGCTGCAGGCCGCAACCTCACCTCGACTCTTGTCCTGTTTTCGTAAGATCGGTGAACTCGCCGTGCGAGTCGCCCATCTTCAGCGCACAATTGCGGTGTGCGGGAATCTACGGCTTGCAGAGGCCGGTGCCGCCGCAGTTCGTGCCGGTTCCTCCGCCGCCATCGGCGCGTACGACGGTTGGGATGACCAAAGTGTTGAGGAAGAGGATCGCTGCTCCGAGGACGAGTAGTACACGTTTCACGGTTGTTTTCTCCTTGTGACTGCGAAGTGGACGGTGATATTTTCATGGGCGCCGCCTGGTTGCCAACAGGTTTGCAAACCTTTGAACGTTCGGAATTCGTAACATAAATGACGCTGAAATCGGCTCTACAGGACGTGAGGGAGACGACCCTGGCAGCGGTGTCGGGGCTGCTCGGGAAGCTGGCATATCTGGCTTCGTTGCGGCGTGCCCATGGCCGCTACGAACATTGGGGCGTGGAGATCGTTCACGGTGCGGAGTCGGCCGAGCGCGCATTCAAGACGGCGCACACGGAAATAGTGGCAGGGGTCTTGCGAACTCCGATGGAGTCTCTGGAACTGGATCTGGAGGAATCGAGCGAGGGGAGCGGGATTTCGGCGCAAGCCTATATCGAGCGCATGCGCGATCACTTCGACGATTTACTGCCGGGGGAGCGGAAGGAGTCGCCCGCGGCGAGCCACCTTAGTTCAGTGCTGCTGGCGCTTTCGAAGTTGCAGAAGGGTCGAGGGCGTGCCACTCGGTTAACTTCATAGCAACGCCGACGACCTGACCCAGCACTTCGGCTTCCTGGGGGTGCTTAAGAATGCGCACCGGGACCGGTGAAAGAGGATGGGGCTGCAGAATGATCTCTTCGCGGCGCATGCTGCACCAGCAGCAGGTGTGGCCTTCGCGGGTTTCCACAAAATAAATGGGACGCTCGTATTCCGAGCGCCACGATCCTTCGGTCACGCGATTTCGCGATTCATCGACCTGTATAAAACTGCCCGGCGGCAGGATCGGATACATGGTGAAGTCCTGGGTGCCGACGTATCCGTAAGTAAAATCGCTGTTGGCAAATTGCGCAAGGTAAGCGATCGGAACCAGCCCCCATTGTTCCACCATGCGGCCGAGGTTGGTAGTGCGGCGGTCGTCGAAACCAGGATCCAAACGCAGCGGAACCTGCACTGAGGACAGTCCAGCAAGAGCATCGGAAACGTGCGATTTTGGCGGCGAAACCAGGCCCAGGTCGGCGGCCATGTTATTCAAGTCGACGCCATACCACGACATGAGTTCGCGCAGATCGCGGCGGTAAATGACCGACAGCGCGTAAAGCCGATAAATACTGGGCAAGATGCCCTTGGTTTCGATGTCGGACAAACGGCTGGGGGGGATGGAAAATTCTTCGTTGCGATAACGATCCGCAATGCGGGCACTGGAATTCTCGACGTCGCGCATCGTCAGGCCCAGTTTCTCGCGCAGCGTACGTAAGCTTTTTCCGGCCGGCAACATCGGGGACCCTCCTGCAAAGTGGGGAAATGATATCAAAGGCTAGACGACTCGAGGCGATGAAAGATGCGGAAATTTTTGTATTAGGGAAATTGTTACGAATTCCGAACAGGCTTCGCGCCTTGTCCCACGCGCCGAGTGCGAGACTAACCGCCGACAGCTGCGCGCACACAGCGTCCAGACCTGCATCGGCATTTTCTCGAGAGTGTTCGGAATTCGTAACAACAAGCCACGCCAAGATAGAGCGGTCGCCGGTTTCTTCAGGATTCTGATCCGTCGCGGCGGCTGGCCCATCATCCTACAGATCGGCGAATTTCGCACTCATTTTTTGAGCATGACATTTGTCACGCCCGCCACGTGATGGATGGCACTGGTGCGTAAGTCGGGCTTCCGCGATCATGCAATTACCAAGCCGGAAGAGCGAGTCGCTTCCGCCTGATGACAGTAAGTGCCGGAGGCCGCAGATGATCGCAACCAAGACATTCGAAACCGGGGCAATCGAAAGCAAGATGAACGCCGCCAGGATTACGGCGATGATGGACGCGCCAAACGGCCAGCGGCAGAGTACGCGCATAGCGGGAGGGGCTTCGATTGTCGCCAGTCTGGATGGCGTCAACAAGAACTATGGCAACGTCCGTGCATTGCGAGGAGTGGATTTCCGGGTGCGATCCGGTGAGGTCGTGGCGCTGCTCGGTCCCAACGGCGCCGGCAAAACCACGGCGGTGAAGCTGCTGTTGGGATTGATGCCGCCGAATTCGGGGAAAGTGCGGGTTTTCGACGGCGACCCGACGAATCCTGAAAACCGGATGAGAACGGGCGCCATGTTACAGGTTGGCCGCGTTCCGGAAACGCTGCGCGTCCGCGAACACATCGACCTGTTCTGCTCTTACTACACCAAGCCGATGGCGACAGCGGAGATTCTGGCCGCTGCCGGACTGGAAAAACTTGGCGATCGCAAGTTCGGCGATCTTTCCGGAGGCCAACGGCAGCGCGTGCTCTTCGCGCTGGCCATCTGCGGGGATCCGGATCTGCTTTTTCTTGACGAGCCGACCGTAGGTCTCGATGTCGAAGCGCGGCGAATGTTGTGGGACGAGATTCGCAGAATGGTCGACCGCGGCAAGACCGTGCTGCTGACCACGCACTACCTGCAGGAGGCCGACGCACTGGCCGACCGTGTGGTTGTGATCAATCAAGGCGAAATGATTGCAGAGGGGACGCCTGCCGAGATCAAGGCGAAGACCAGCGGCAAGCGAATTCGTTGCATCACCGGCCTCGATCCTGGCGTACTGAGCCAGATTGCGGGCGTGAGCGCGGTGAAACAAGATCGGGAAGCGGTCGAGATTCATACGCGTGAAGCCGAGCTTGTGGTTCGCGAGTTGCTGGCGCGCGATGCGCAACTGTCTGGGCTTGAAATCACCAGCGCGGGGCTGGAAGAGGCGTTCCTCGCACTCACGCAAGACACGGCTCGCGAAACGAACCATTCCAACTAACGAAATCAGGCCTCATCGGAGGAGATATGAGCAGCGCGACCATCGCTTTGAACAGCACACAGATTGAGCGCTCACCGCGCCACACGGCGACCCTCTATCTGAAGGAAGCCAAGTATGAATTTCTGAAAAATCTGCGTCTCCGCATGTACACGGTTTCGGTGCTGAGCTTTCCGCTGATGTTCTACGTTTTGTTCGGATTGGTGCTGAACTCCAAAGACTCGATCGCGGGCACGACCTTCCCCACCTATCTGATCGCCACGTACGGAACGTTCGGCGTGATGGGGGCGTCGCTGTTCGGAACGGCGGCCGGTCTGGCTTCCGACCGCGGCCTGGGATGGCTGCAGGTGAAGCGTGCCAGCCCCATGCCTCCGTTCGCGTACTTTGCGGCAAAGGTGATCACCAGCATGATCTTCAGCACGATCATCGTTCTGGCGCTGTTTCTTCTCGGATTCACGCTGGGCGGAGTGCGCATGCCCGCCACGGAAGCCGCGAGGTTGGTGGGCGTGCTGGTCGCCGGCTCACTGCCGTTCTCGGCCATGGGACTCGCGCTCGGGTATTTCACCGGGCCGAACTCAGCGCCGCCGACGATCAACCTGATTTATCTGCCGATGTCGTTCTGCAGCGGGTTGTGGGTGCCATTTATATTTTTGCCGAAAGTCGTGCGGCAAATCGCGCTGGTGTTGCCTCCCTATCACTTGTCGCAACTGGCGCTGGGAGTTGTGGGCGCGGGCGCGCAGGGGTCGAACGCCGCGCACTGGGAAGTTCTGCTCGCGTTCACGCTGATCTGCCTGGGCGTCGCTCGCATCGGATTCCAGCGCGACCAGGGAAGACTGTACGGCTAGAGATAAACGGCAAGGGTAACGAATCATGATGGGAGTTCACGATGAGCAGGAATCAGAAGAGATCAGTGGGCTGGACCGCGGTATTGATCACGCTGGGTATGATTGCATTCTTCGGCGGAGTGAAGTGGCTGGCCGTGCTGATTCCCGCCGCAGTCCTGGTGTGGTACGGCGCATTGCCAACGCTGGGCGGTGGCCGGAATTGACCGCTGGGGTGAAAATAGAAGGGATGGAAGCCACCACGATGATCGCGAGCTGCGAGTTGCCGGAGGCTCAGCGATGACTCTCAGGCTGAAGCCGTTCAGTCGCGTGGTGAAGGACCGCGACCACGGATGGGGTCCGTTCGTGTGGTTCTTCTATTCCAGTTTCTTTTTTATTCAGCCGGTCTTGGCCCACGTCAGCCGCCGGCAGTGGCTATTGGACATAGCGGGTTATCTCGTTTTTTGCGTGCTCTATTTCGGTCTCTTCTGGCTGGAAAAGCCGAAGGCCGTTGTGCATATCGCCGGCCTGGCTGTGCTGGGAGTGTTGTTCATTCCGTTCAACGGCGGCGCGTCCTGCTTCTTTATTTTCGCGGCGGCGTTTATACCGTTCTGGGTGCGGACGCAGGGAAAAGCGATCGCCGGAATCTTTACGGTTTCGATCCTTGCTGCGTCAGAGGGGTTGATCTTCCACCTGGATGGCTGGACGATGTTTTGGTCAGCGGTGTTCCCGCTCACTGTGGGCGGGGGCAACGTGTTCCTGGCTGAGCGCAACCGCATCAACTGCCAGCTGCGCAAGGCCAATGAGGAGATCGAACACTTGGCCAAAGTGGCGGAGCGGGAGCGCATTGCCCGCGATCTGCATGACGTTCTGGGACACACGCTTTCGGTCATCACGCTCAAGTCGGAACTGGCAGGCAAACTGATGGATCGTGATCCGGAGCGGGCCGGGAAAGAGATCCGCGAAGTCGAAGAGATCTCGCGCCAAGCGTTATCCGATGTGCGCGACGCCATTCGCGGATATCGGGCCAAGGGACTGGCAGCCGAACTCGTGCAGGCAAAGGCTACACTCGAAACCGCCGGCCTCATCGTGCAGTGCGATGCGGCCTCGACGGTGAAGCTGCCCGCGGTGCAGGAGAGCGTTCTCTCGCTGGCCGTGCGGGAGGGCGTGACCAATGTGGTGCGCCACGCGCGGGCCAGCAATTGCCGGTTGCGGCTTGAACAGTACAACGGCACGTGCCGGCTGGAAATTCAGGATGATGGCCTCGGCTGCTCCGCGGATGAAGGCAACGGCTTGCGCGGCATGCGCGAACGGGTAGAAACGCTTGGGGGCACGCTGATGCGCGAGACCCAAGGCGGCACCAAACTCACCATCACGCTGCCGCTGAAAGAGGTGCCGGTCGAAGGCGAAGGCGGACAGGATTGACTCCTCCAGCCAGAGAAGGCGCACGCGAGAGCATCAAAGAAAACCGCAAGACTATCCGCGTGGTTCTGGCCGAAGACCAAGGCATGGTGCTGGGTGCGCTCGCGGCCTTGCTCGACATCGAGGGCGACATCTCCGTCGTCGCGCAGGCTCGCAACGGCAAGGAAGCTCTCGACGCGGTGCTCGCGCATAAGCCCGACGTTTTCATTACGGACATTGAAATGCCGCACATGAGTGGTCTTGACGTGGCCGCGGAATTGAAGCGCCGCCGCATCGGGACCCGCATCGTGATTGTCACCACCTTTGCCCGGGCGGGATATTTGCGGCGCGCGCTCGAAGCTGGCGCCTCCGGATATTTGCTCAAAGACATGCGCGCCGAAGAACTGGCCGACGCCGTGCGCCGCGTGCATCAGGGATTGCGCGTGATTCATCCGGAACTGGCGACCGAAGCCTGGAGCGAGACCGATCCCCTCACCGACCGGGAGCGGCAGGTGCTGCGGCTGGCGGGCGAAGGCATGGCCAGCGGCGACATCGCCGGTGAGTTGGGGTTATCGGACGGCACCGTGCGGAACTATCTGTCGGAGGCGATCAGCAAATTAGGAGCGAGCAACCGCGTGGAAGCGGCGAGAATCGCGAGAACCAAAGGGTGGCTGTAACTTTCCGGATCACCACAGACCGACAGACGGCCCTCCGGAAATTCTCCACGCGTACATCAGAAACGATGAAGCCGTGAGGTCGATGGCCGGCTCGTCGGTCGAATACGACTGCACGTTATCCTTATATACCGCTCCGTTCCCGTTGAACTTCCTGTAGATGTCACCGCCTCCGGATGGGCACTTCAGCATGTTTGTGAGCAGTCCAGAGGTTGGCGCGCTGTTCGGGCCCTCGACCACTGCGCCGGCGAGCACCGGCGGTTGGCCGTTTAACGATCCCACAAGATTCGCCACCTGATGCTGCATGCAGTCGGGGAAGGTGTCGCCGTCGCCGACCGTGAACGTGACGCCCCACGCGTTCGCGCCGGAAATATTTGCCAACCACCGGCGCGACTCGAGATCATATGTGCTGTTGCCGGTCAGATAGTTGTACTCGGCAGCCATGACCGCCAGCCCGGCGCCATGCGAGATGGTGTCGTAAGAATCCCACGGAAAACCGAAGCCAAAGGGATCGTTCGCGTTGCTAGTGAGGGAATTCGTCATCTGCCTGGCCATGTCGCTGAGCAGTTGCGCCTGCGTCACCGCGAGGCCTGGAGGATTTCCCGCCATTGTAATCGCGCGATACAACTCGAAGTGCGCGAGTCCGCTCACGTCGTAGAGATTGAGCGTGTCGGTGCCGTCATTCGGACCATTGATGTAGGCATGCGCCCAGTGCGCGGCGAGCCTCAGGTAATAAACAGGATCGCTGTGCGGCAAGCCTGCCGGGAGATTGCAGTGCTGCAGGGCAAAGTAGAGCTGGGTGGCGCCGAGCTCGAGATCGTCGCGCCATTCAATCTCCGGATAGAAATCGAACGGAGCGGTTGTGAGCAGGTCTCCGGTTGGCGAGGTGTTCGCCAGATCGAAAACGTGCTCGGCAGCGAAGATGCACTGATTCGCGAGCTTCTGATCTGTGGGCTGAAACAGCTGAAAGCATTCCGCGAAGTCCGCCGCCAGACGCCCGGCGAGGTTCGGACTGATCCTGGAGCCGGGGGTGCCGGCCACGAAGACGGGCCGGTGGCGAATGTACTGGTACACGGGATCGCTGCCGGCATAAG